>Ga0193743_1001956_pt1 | contig 14923 bp, 17 predicted proteins | sample L2c2metaG_FD_143038 | JGI IMG/M metagenome (GOLD analysis project Ga0193743, IMG submission 143038) | Soil microbial communities from a riparian zone of the East river system, Colorado, United States - L2c2 | ecosystem: Environmental > Terrestrial > Soil > Riparian zone | place: USA: East River...
GCCGAAGCACCACGCCGCGCGGTTGATGCTGATGACGCGGCCGCGCAGGCGCGCCGGCCAGGTTTCCGCCACCAGCATCGAGCCCAGCGACCACTCGCCGTTCAGGGCGAAGCCGATGATCGACCGTGCGATCACGAACACCGTGAAGGTGGGCGAGAGGGCGACGACCGGCATCAGCAGCGAGAACAGCGCGATATTGACCGCGAGCAGCGTTCGCCGCCCGTAGCGGTCGGAAAGCCACGGCCAGACATAGAGGCCGGCAATGCCGATGAAGAGCGAGATCTGCAGGCCCGTCCGGTACTGCGGCACGGTGAGCGCGAACTCCCGGATGATCAGCGGCGAGATCAGCGCGAAGATCACGCCGTCCATGCCGTCGAAACCCCAGCCGAGGCCATTGGCGATGGCGATGTGCCGGTGCGTCGGCGTGATGCGGCTGTCGTCGGCGACGGCACGATAGTTCGCGTGCCGCATGTGCTTCAGCTCGAGAGGACCGACGCTTGCTGGACGATAAGAAGGCGAGTGCGACAACCCACCCGCCTCGTTGGCCGTGGCCGTGCTCATGGTTCGCTTCCTCCTGCGCGACGCGGTCGTTTTGACCGTCAGTTTGCGTCAGGGTCCGCCCAAGGCCCCCGGCAAGGCAAGCAGGCGCTTCGATCGCGGGATGCTGTTTGATGTGTAAATTTTGCAGAGCGGAGATCGAGGGCATGAGGGATCGACGTGAAGCGCACCATCCGCGGCATCGCCGACCGGAGGCTGACCCAGCTCGACGCGCGAGACGTAGGAAGAGGCGTTCAGCTAGGCATCCAAGTCTGACCACCATCGTGGAGGCGTGACATCGTCGCCGGCAGTGCGATTGGTCATGCCCGCGGCCGACTCAATCGCGTACTTGGACAGGCTGAATGAGGAGACGACTGCCTTGCCGCTTCTCGTCGGACGATGTTCATTGCTCCCACGTCATAGGCCAACGTCGCTATCGTCGGGAACGAGGCCCGCCACGACGGCAATCAACGGCGCGAGACGGTCCCGAAGCACCGTCCAAACAAGGTCGAGACGTACCTCCCCGTAGCCGTGGATGAGGCGATGGCGCATACCCGTGATCTCCCGCCAAGGGATCTCGGGATGGCTGGCTCTTGTGGCGGCCGAGATCCTGCCAGCCGCCTCGCCGAGAACTTCCAGTGATCGAATGGCCGCATTCTGGTGCAGCCGGCTTGCAAGGAACGCGGCTTCGTCGAGCCCTTCGACAAAGGTCTGCGCATCACGCGCCGCTAGCAGCATATCGAGGAGAAGCGCCGTGTCTCGCTCGGGCAGTTCAGCCATAAACTGTTCTGGCCTCCTTCAGAATCGCCCGGCGGCGTATGAAGTTGCGACTTGCCTCGATGGCTTCCCGCTCGACCAGATCGACGGGGCGCCCGAGAAGCACCTCCAGCGCGTCTTTCAAGTCGCTGAACGCGCCAAGATCGTTCCGGACGGCAGGCTCGAAGGTCACGAGGAAATCGGCATCGCTGCGTGCCGGATCGAAATCGGCGCCGCGTGCCGCCGAGCCGAAGACCTCCAGTCGCGCCACGCCATGGCGACGGCAAATTGCGGCAAGAGCGTTGCGTCTTTCGGCGATTTCGGCCCGCATGGCTCTCTCCCGGCCCATTCCCATCATGTGTTTTTACCATGGAACGTCGAAAATGCCGTAGCTTGTAGCGAGCTCATGCTTTGGCCTGTCAGTCGCCTGGCGGGCAAGACCAACCATGCCCACAAAGCCGTGAAGAAGGCCCGGATTTCGAAGTTCTGGCACGGGAGTCGCATGCGCAGGCAGGCCACTCACTCCCCGCTGTCTGGAGACACCATGAAGCTCTCACGCCGCTCGCTTATCGCCGCAACGACGGCGCTTGTCGTGCCGCACGCCGCCTGGGCGCAGGAAAAGGTCGTGCGGTACGGCATCTCGATGGCCGACGTCCCGCTGACGACCGGCCAGCCCGACCGCGGTGCCGGCGCCTACCAATATACCGGCCTCACGATCTACGATCCGCTGATTGCCTGGGAACTCGATGTGTCGGATCGGCCGGGAAAGATGATCCCCGGACTCGCGACCGAGTGGAAGGTGAACGAGGCTGACAAGACGCTGTGGACGTTCAAGCTGCGCCCGGGCGTGAAGTTCCATGATGGGTCGGCGTTCGACGCCGATGCCGTGATCTGGAATCTCGAGAAGGTCTGCAACAAGGACGCGCCGCAATTCGACACCCGCCAGTCGGCGCAGGTGCGGCCGCGCCTGCCGGGCCTGTTGAGCTACCGCAAGACCGGCGACATGGAGGTCGAGATCAAGACCAAGTCGGTCGACTCGCTCTTTCCCTATCAGCTCCTGTGGTTCCTGGTCTCGAGCCCGGCGCATTGGGAGAAGCTCGGCAAGGATTGGAACAAGTTTGCCTCGGAGCCGTCAGGCACCGGCCCGTTCAAGCTCGCCCGGCTCGTGCCGCGCGAACATGTCGAGCTGGTGAAGAACGCGGGCTATTGGGATCCCAAGCGCATTCCCAAGGTCGACCGTTTCGTCCTGGTCTGCGCGCCCGAAGATTCCAGCCGCAGCGCCGCGCTGATCTCGGGCGCCGTCGACATGATCGACGCGCCGCAGCCCGATGTGCTGGATCGCTTGAAGCAGAGCGGCGCCCGGATCATCAGCAACGTCACGCCGCACGTGTTCCAGTATCATCCCTCGCTGGCGGAAGGATCGCCGTGGGCCGACATCCGGGTGCGCAAGGCGGCGAACCTCGCCATCGACCGCGATTCGATCGTGAAGCTGCTGCACGGGCTGGTGACGCCGGCCTATGGCGAGGTCGATCGCAGCAGCCCGTGGTTCGGCAAGCCTACCTTCGAGCTCAAATACGCACCCGACGAGGCGCGCAAGCTGATGACCGAAGCGGGCTACAGCAAGACCAAGCCCATGAAGGCCAGGATTTCGATCCAGGCCGGCGGCACCAACCAGACGGTCAACGAAGCCATCCAGGAGATGCTCAAGGACGCGTACTTCAACATCGAATTCAAGCCCGTCGACCTGGAAGCCCTGATGACGGGCTGGCGCGGCGGCGCCAAGGCCGACATGAACAAGGACGTCTCGGCCACCAACGTCACCCACGTGACGTCCGATCCGTTCTACGCGGTGAATCGCTTCTTCGCCTCCGACCAGATGGCGCCGATCGGCGTGAACTGGAGCTTCTACAAGAATCCCGAGGTCGATCAGCTGGTGGTCGAGCTGAAGAACTCATTCGATCCCGCCAAGCAGGACGAGATCGCGGCCAAGATCCACGCCAAGGCCGTCGACGACGCCGTGATGATCTGGGTCTATCACGACACCACGCCGCGGGCGCTGTCGGCCAAGATCAAGAAGTACGTGCAGGGCCAGAGCTGGTTCCAGGACCTCGCCCTCGTCGAGATCTGAGCCGTCGTCGGACCAGGGGCCTCCAGGCCCGCTCGACCCATGATCGTCGCCTGCCGGCCACCGCTTACGACATGGCTGCCTCAAGCGGCTAGGAGAGATCGGCCAGTTGCTTGAACATGCGATTCCGATCGGCGATGTGCCTTGCTTGTCTGGTTTCCAATCGCCTGAGCTGCATCTTTTCAGCGCTGGCATCCTCTCCGCGTTGCTCGAGGATTGCGATGGTCTCGCGCTGTCTCGCGATGTTCAGTTCGCCACGCCAAAGCAGGCTGTCGGCTTCCTGAAGAAGCTGTTGCAGGGTGGTACGATCCATAGGGCAGTCTACCAAACTGCAGGTTCAGGTCCCGCCTGGCCGCCTCGCTGCGCTCGTAATTCAGCGGCGGGCCTGGAGGCTCGCGATCCGCTGATTGGCCACGATCGCGCCAAGCTCCTCGCGCGACGGCAGGGCCTGAAAGGCGCCGGGCCGCATCGCCGTGAGGGAAGCGGCCTTCTGGGCCGCGCCGATGGCCTCGTCGATCGTGAAGCCGCGCGCGAGGGCCGCCGCCATCACGCCGCAGAAGGCGTCGCCGCAGCCTGTCGTGTCCATGGCGGTGACGGGCTCTGCCGGAAAGGATCGCTGCTGCTGGCGTTCGACCAGCCGGCATCCGTCGGCGCCGAGCGTGACGATAGCGGCGCCGGCGTCATGGATTGAGCCGGCCAACGACTCCGCCTCGATCCTGTTGGCGATGACCAGGCTGCACTGGCCTAGAAGCTTCTCGGCGCCCGGCCAGAAGGGCGCCGGGTTGAAGATCGTCTTCGCCTCTTGTCGCCGCGCGGCGGCCAGGATGAACGCCGTCGTGTCGAGCGACAGGTTGCCCTGCAGCAGGACGACATCGCTTTCGCCCAAACGCCGCAGCGCCGGTTCCGCCTCGGCGCGCGCCAGTGCCAGGGAGCAGGCGCTGGTGCTGACGATGCTGTTCTCGCCCTCGGGCAGCACCATGAGGAGGGAGAAGTCGGTGGCATGCGGCAGACGCGGCAGGATGAGCTCGGCAAAGCCTTCTTGCCCAAGATGCCTCTCGATTTCGTTCGCCTCGGCAAGGTCGTTGCCGAGGGGCGCACAGAATCGCACCTCGGCGCCGCAGCGGGCCGCCACGACGGCCTGGTTCAGCCCCTTGCCGCCCGGCACGCGCGGTCCGGCACTTCCGATCAGCGTCTCGCCGGGCAGCGGCAGGCGCGGCACGGCCAGGCGCAGATCCAGCCCTGCATTGCCGATGACGACGACGCGCCCCGGCACCGTCATGCCGGCGCGCGCAAGGCAAGCACGCTCCACCACACCGCGCTGCCGGCCAACAGCGCGGGGCGCTCGCTGTCATGAATCGTTCTTAGGCCGTGGTGAGCGGCCAGGGCGCGCGTTTCCACAGCCGAGACCTCGAACATGCGGCGCCCCGCCGGCACCGGACCGTGCCGCAGCAGGAGCGTCGCCAGCGCGCCGGGCTGCAGCAGGCTCGCGATGCTGACCATGGCGCGTTCGCGCTGGACCGCATCGAGATGCATCCACACCGCCGTCAACAGGACGAGGTCGTAGCGCTCGCCACGTGCCTGCACATTGTCGAGGTCGGGCAGCGCGTCGTCGATCCAGGTGATCGCGGCTTCGCGGTGCAGGTGCTGGCCGTGTGCGCGCAATTCCGGCGTCGGCTCGACGGCCACGACGCTGTGGCCGAGAGCCGCCAGGGCGGCGGCATCGCGGCCGGTTCCGGCGCCGATATCGAGGACGCGGCCCGGTGTCTTGGGGATGAGATGCAGCGTGTCGCGATGAACGTCGGCGAAGGTCAGCCCTTCGTAGTGTTCCACCAGCGCATCGGCCGTCTCGCCGTAGCCTTCGGTGCCGCTGGCGCGATCCATGTCACGCCCATCCGCCGGCATGCGGCAGAATGTGTCCGGTGATGAAGCCCGCGCCGTCGGAGCAGAGGAAGCAGATGGCGGCGCCCAGTTCGTCGGATTTGCCGAGGCGGCCCAGCGGGATCTGCGCCGTCATCTTGGCCATCGCCTCTTGGTTGGCGAGCAGCGCCGGCGGGAAGTAGTCGGGGTTCTCGACATAGTTCGAACCGACCGCGTTCACCGTGATGCCGTCGCGCCCCAGCTCCTTGGCCAGCGAGGAGACTAGCCCGTTGGCGGCGGCGCGCGCCGAGACGTAGGGCGCGTAGTTGGCGATGCCGCGCAAGGGTGCTGCCGACGACACGAACACGATGCGGCCCGACTTGCGCTTGCGCATCGCCGGCGCCACGAGTTGCACCAGCCGGAACGGCGCCACCGCCATGGCTTCGAGCGCGGCGCGGTAATCCTCGAGCCGCGCCTCGGCCAGCGGCGCGCGCAGCGCAGGATAGGCGTCGTTGTTGACCAGCGCGTCGATGTGTCCGTGGCGCTTCAGCGCCAGCTCGACCAGGGTCGCGGGCTCGGTCGCCGCCAGGGCATGCGCGCCCGGGAACTCGGTCTCGTACTTGCGCCGGGCGCTCGGCGCCTCGAACGAGGGGTCGTGGGCCAGAACCGTGGCGCCCTGGCCCAGCGCCACCCGTGTCGTGCCGTGCCCTGCGAATTTCTCGACGTTGGTGATCAGGATCACGCGGTCTTTCAGCAGCATGGCGATTCCTCTAGGTTGGCGCCCTCATGGCAAGTCCAACGGCAAACCGGCCTGATCCTAGCGCCCCTGATTCTAGCGTATCGCCCCCGGCAGAACAGGCGTCCTTCGGCTACCGCGACGTCCCGGCGGCCGAGAAGGCGGGTCTCGTTCGCCAGGTCTTCGAGAGCGTGGCGCCGCGCTACGACCTGATGAACGACCTGATGTCGGGCGGCGTGCACCGGCTGTGGAAGAACGCCCTCGTGGATGTCGTGAACCCGCGGTCGGGTGAAAAGTTCCTCGACGTGGCGGGCGGCACGGGGGATATCGCCTTCCGGCTGCTCAAGCGCCTGGATCGACGAGGCGGCGACCGGCCCGACATCACCGTGTGCGACATCAACCCGGCGATGCTGGCGGTCGGGCGCGATCGCGCCGTCAATCGCGGGCTGTTGAAAGGCCTCACCTGGGCGACGGGCGATGCCGAGGCTTTGCCGTTCCCCGACCGCTCGTTCGACGGCTACACAATTGCCTTCGGCCTGCGCAACGTCACCGACATCGACAAGGCGTTGGGCGAAGCGTACCGCGTGCTCCGGCCAGGCGGCCGCTTCTATTGCCTGGAATTCAGCAAGGTGAAGTCGGCGCCGATCGGCCGCGTCTACGACGCCTACTCCGAACGGGCCCTGCCGTTCTTCGGCCGCATCGTCGCCCGGGACGCCGAATCCTACCGCTATCTGCATGAGAGCATCCGGCGCTTTCCCACGCAGCGCGTCCTGGCCGAGCGCATGCGCAAGGCGGGCTTCGCCAACGTCGCCTGGCGCGACATGACGCTGGGTGTCGTGGCGCTGCATTCGGGCTGGCGGATATGAAGCGTCTCTTGGAGCGCGGACCTCCAGGTCCGCTTATCGCAACGACGAAGAGGCGGACCTGGAGGTCCGCGCTCCGCTGATGCTGCGCGCCCTCCGCAACACCTGGCGCCTTCTGCGCATGGCGCTCAGCCTCGCGCGGCACGATGCGCTGTTTCCGCTGGAGACGCTGGGCATCGTGCCGGCGCTGGTGGTGTGGGCGCGGCTGTTCGCGCGCCGCCGCGATGCGCGCCGGCCAGGCGAGCGGCTGGCCGCGGCGCTGCAGGAGATGGGGCCGTCCTTCATCAAGCTCGGCCAGGCGCTGTCGACCCGCTCCGATCTTTTGAGCGAAAGCGTCGCCGTCGACCTGGCGCGCCTGCAGGACCATCTGCCAGCCTTCTCCGGCGCCGAGGCGCGACGCACCATCGAAACCGAGCTCGGCCAGCCGATCGCCACCTTGTTCAAAAGCTTCGACGACGTGCCGGTCGCCGCCGCGTCGATCGCCCAGGTCCATTTCGCCGTCACCACCGACGGCCGCGACGTCGCCGTGAAGGTGCTGCGGCCCGCCATCGAAAGGGCCTTCGAGCGCGACCTCGACCTCTTCTACTGGATGGCCGAGCTGGTCGAGCGCACCCAGCCGCGCTTCCGCCGTCTGAAACCCGTCGATTCGGTGCGCGCCTTCGCCGACGTCATACGGGTCGAGATGGACCTGCGCATGGAGGCCGCTGCCGCCGAGGAGCTGGGCGAGAACTTCGCCGACGATCCCGGCTACCGCGCGCCCACCATCGACTGGGATCGCACCGCCCAGCGTGTGCTCACGCTCGAGCGTGTCGACGGCATTCCGATCGGCGACCGCGATGGTATCGTCGCTGCCGGCCACGATCCGGACCTCGTCATGAAGAAGGCTGCCGAGGCGTTCTTCTATCAGGTGTTCCGCGACGGCTTCTTCCATGCCGACATGCACGGCGGCAACGCCTTCGTCGACCGCTCGGGCCATATCGTTCCGGTCGATTTCGGCATCATGGGCCGTATCGACGAGGATACGCGCGGCTACCTCGCCGAATTGCTGGTCGCCTTCCTGCGCCGCGATTACCGCGCCGTGGCCGAGGTCCAGTTCCGCGCCGGCTACGTGCCGTCGGACCAGTCGCGCGAGATGTTCGCCCAGGCCTGCCGCTCGATCGGCGAGCCGATCTTCGGCAAGCCGAGCCACGATATTTCCATCGCGCGCCTGCTCGCCCAGATGCTGCGCGTCACCGAGCAGTTCGAGATGACGGTGCAGCCGCAGCTCCTGCTGCTGCAGAAGACCATGTTGATGGCCGAGGGCATGGGCACGCGCCTGAACCCGCACGTCAACATCTGGGAACTGGCCCGTCCGCTGATCGAGGAGTGGATGCTGAGCCATTTCGGCCCGCGCGCCACCATCGGCCGCGCCGTCGAAGACCTGGCGCGGGGACTGCGCCGCCTGCCGCGCCTGATCGACAGCCTGCACGTCGTGGCCGAGCGCGAGCGGCGCCAGGCCGAAGCCGAGTCGAAGGATCCGTCGCCCGTCACCGGTCGCGCCTGGCGCCCGCGCTTCGCCGAGATCATCGCCGTCCTCGCCCTCATCGCCGCCATCGTCGCGTGGTGGCATTAGACACAAGAGCAGGTCCCTCCACTGCGCCTCGCTACGCTCGGCTTCGGTCGGGATGACGGGGTTTATGAATGGGGCCGCCTAACCCCTTCCGTCATCCCGACCGGAGCGCGAAGCGCGGAGTGGAGGGACCTCCTCAGTCGATTTCACCGCTCAGGTCCCGCCACTCGGGATTGGATCGGTTTATGAGGATGAGCTTCTTTTCCCGTCGCCAATTCTTCAGCTGCTTTTCGCGTGCGATCGCATCGGGCGCTATCTCATGTGACTCGAAGTAAATGAGCCGAGAGATGTTGTAGCGAGCTGTGTGATGCACCATGCCTTGGCGATGTTCTTCCAACCGACGAGACAGGTCCGTCGTCACGCCGATATAAAGCGCACGCCTGTCCTGACTGGCGCGAGAATATAGACGACCGGATTGCGCTCCATGTCGGAACGATATCGGATTGCATGTTTTTCGTCACTACGATCAATAGTTGCATTCCACGCGGGCCTGCGGAAAAAGCAACACCGTCATCCCGACCGGAGCGAAGCGGAGTGGAGGGACCTTCTCTTCGTCGAACACCTGAGGAGGTCCCTCCACTCCGCCTCGCTACGCTCGGCTTCGATCGGGATGACGGTGTTTTTGAGCTAAGGTCCACTTGTGTCGACCTCAGAAATAATCTTCGGTCTCGCCGCCTTCCTCATCGCCGGAACGGTCAAGGGGCTGGTCGGGCTGGGGCTGCCGACCATCACCATCGCGCTCACCTCGCTGGTGCTGCCGCTGCCCGAGGCGATCGCGCTGATCTCCCTGCCGACCGTCGTCGCCAACCTCTGGCAGGCGGCGGTGGGCGGGAAGTTCCGGCTGATCGTGCGCCGCCAGTGGCCGCTCATCGTGCCGCTGATGATCGTGCTCTATCTCACTTTGTGGCTGGTCGGCCAGAAGGGACCCAACTGGGCCTTCCTGGTGCTGGCGGTCGTGCTCGTGGTCTATAGCGCCCTCGGCCTGCTGCGCATCCGTCTGCACATCCACGCCGACCTGGAGAAACCACTGGCGCCGGTGATCGGCGTCGTCTCCGGCTTCATCGCCGGCCTGGTGGGCGTCCCCGTCGTGCCGCTGATGCCCTACTTGCAGGGGCTCGACATCAAGCCGACCGAGCTGGTGCAAACCCTGGGCGTCGTGCTGTGCGCCACGTCGATCACGCTCACCGTCTCGCTGCTGTTTCTCGGAATGCTCGACGGGCCGCATGCCATCGTGTCCGCCGCGGCGGTGGTGCCGGCGCTCCTCGGCATGTGGCTGGGCCAACAGATCCGCCTGCGCCTGTCGATCGAGCAGTTCCGCCTGGCCGTGTTCTGGGCACTTTTGCTCACGGGCGTCTATACTTTCGCCAGCCGGGTGTTGTGATAGTCTCCCCGCCATGTTGAACGGCAAGCGGATCCTGCTGATCGTCGCGGGCGGCATCGCGGCCTTCAAATCCCTCGAACTCATCCGCCGGCTGCGCGAGCGCGGCGCCGCGGTGCGCTGCGTGGTCACCGAGGCCGGCGCCCGTTTCGTGACCCCGCTCTCCCTGCAGGCGCTGAGCGAGGACCGCGTCTACAGCGACATGTTCTCGCTCACCGACGAGAGCGAGATGGGCCATATCGAACTTTCGCGCGAGGCCGATCTCCTGGTCGTGGCGCCCGCCACCGCCAACATCCTGGCGCGCATGGCGGCGGGCCTGGCCGACGACCTGGCGGCGACCGTCCTGCTCGCCACCGACAAGCCGGTGCTGGCGGCCCCCGCGATGAATGTCCGCATGTGGACCCACGCCGCCACCGTCGCCAATGTCGAAACCCTGAAGAAGCGCGGTGTGAGCTTCGTCGGCCCCAACGACGGCGCCATGGCCTGCAACGAGCACGGCCCCGGCCGCATGTCGGAGCCCGAGGAGATCGTGGCCGCCATCGAGGCCCTGCTGACGGCGGAGCGCCCTCTCGTCGAGAAGTCATTGGCCGGCAAGCGCGCCGTGGTGACTTCGGGCCCGACGCGCGAGGCGATCGATCCCGTGCGCTACATCTCCAACCATTCCTCGGGCAAGCAGGGCCATGCCATCGCCAGCGCCCTGGCGCGGCTCGGCGCGGAGGTCACGCTGGTGAGCGGACCGGTGGCGCTCGCCGATCCGGCCGGCCTCAGCACCGTCCATGTCGAATCGGCCGATCAGATGCTGGCGGCCTGCCTGGCGGCCTTCCACGACAAGGGCACCGTCGATATCGCGGTGTGCGCCGCCGCGGTCGCCGACTGGAAGGCGGCTCGCCCGGCCGGGTCCAAGATCAAGAAACAGGCCGGCGCCGCGCCGCCCGCCCTCGAACTCACGCCCAATCCGGACATTCTCGCCACGCTCTCCAGGCCGGGGCCGAAGCGGCCGGCGCTGGTCGTGGGCTTTGCTGCCGAGACGGAAAACCTGGTCGCCAACGCCATCGACAAGCGCAAGCGCAAGGGCTGCGACTGGATCGTGGCCAACGATGTGTCGGCCGCCGTCGGCACCTTCGGCGGCGAGCGCAACACCGTGCACCTGATCAGCGCCGCCGGCGTCGAGGATTGGCCGACCCTGGCCAAGGACGATGTCGCATCGCGGCTCGCGGGCCGAATCGCGCTCCATTTCGGCCGACCGTCCAAGGCCGAGGCGGCGGAGTGAAAGCGGCCGAAAGCGTGGAAATCGAGGTCGTGCGCCTGGCCCACGGCCGCGACCTGCAACTTCCCGATTATGCCACCGTGTCCGCGGCCGGCGCCGACCTTCTGGCCGCGATCGACCAGGATATCGAGCTGGGCCCGCTGGAGCGCCGGATCGTTCCGACCGGCATTTCGATTGCCCTGCCGGTAGGCTTCGAGGCCCAGGTCCGGCCCCGTTCCGGGCTGGCGGCCAAGCACGGCGTCACGGTGGCCAACGCCCCGGGCACCATCGATGCCGACTACCGGGGCGAAGTCGGCGTGATCCTGATCAATCTCGGCAAGGAGCCGTTTCTGATCACGCGCGGCATGCGAATTGCACAGATAGTTATTGCCCGCCATGCGCGGGCGGTGTGGCGTGAAGTGAGCGAGCTCGACCGGACGGCGCGTGGCGCCGGGGGTTTCGGATCGACGGGAGTGACGGTGGGGTCGGCAAAGACGGCCTGAGAGAGGAAGCAGGGGATGCCTCGGCTCAGCAAGAAAACGATGTTTGCCATAGAGGCCGTGCTCGATGTGGCGTTCCACGTCGGCGAGCATCCGGTGCGCAGCGGTGACATCACCGAGCGGCAGCGCATTCCCAAACGGTATCTCGAGCAGGTCCTGCAGCATCTGGTGCGCGCCGGCATCCTGAGCGGCAAGAGGGGCCCGCGCGGCGGCTACAGGCTGGGCCGCGAGCAGCAGCGCATCACGCTGGGCGAGGTCGTGCGGGTCGTCCGCAAGCTCGAGGCCGAGACCGAGCCCAACGACCCCGCCATCGGCTCGCCGCTCGCCCACGAGGTGGTGTGGCCGATGTGGGAGAAATTGCGCGACGACATGATGGCGCAGCTCGACGACATCACCATCGCCGATCTCTGCCAGCGGGCTCGCGCCAAGGGCCTCGATGTCGAGGCAAGCCAGCAGACCCGTCATCTCGCGATCTGATAAAGTCCTCCGGTCTCATTGAACCGGAGGAATGACAGATGGCCAAGGCCAAGACCGCGAAAGCCAAGCCGCGCAACAAGAAGCTCTACGACGACGGCATGAAGGTGCGCAAAGCCGTGCTGGGCTCCGCCTACGTCGACAATTCGATGGCGAGCGCCGACGACTTCATGATGTCGTTCCAGGATGTCACCACCGAGTATTGCTGGGGTTACGTCTGGACGCGTCCCGGCCTCACGAAGAAGACGCGCTCGATGCTGAACCTCGCCATGCTGGCGGCGCTCAATCGCGGGCCGGAGCTCAAGCTGCACGTCAATGGCGCGCTGACCAACGGCCTCACCAAGGAGGAGATCAAGGAGATCTTCCTGCAGGTCGCCATCTATTGCGGCATCCCGGCCGGCCTCGACGCCTTCAAGACCGCCCGCGACGTGTTCAAGGAACGCGGGGTCTAATCTCACCACCGTCATCCCGACCGGAGCGAAGCGGAGCGGAGGGACCTGATCATGAATCCACTGATGCATGAAAAGGTCCCTCCGCTACGCCTCGCTTCGCGAGGCTCCGGTCGGGATGACGGGGTGGGGAGGTAAAGCGATGATCCTCATCCGCAAGGCCGAGCCCGGCGAAGCTGAAAGCCTGACCGCGCTCTGCGTGCGGTCGAAGGCGCATTGGGGCTATGACGCCGAGTTCATGTGTCTGTGCACGGCGGCCTTGACGGTGAGCGAGGCCAGTATCGCGGCGGGCCGCGTCTTGGTCGCGACCGATGCCGCGGGCCGCACGATCGGGACAGTGAGCGTGGCCGAGGACGGTGACATGGCCGAGCTTGCCCTGATGTTCGTCGATCCGCCGGCGATGGGCGGCGGCACGGGTCGGACGCTGTTTGCAGAGGCCGCCAGGTTGGCGCGTCGGCTGGGCTATCGACGCATGGCCATCCTCGCCGACCCCAACGCCGCGCCGTTCTACGAACGCATGGGCGCTCGCTTTGTGCGGAACGCGCCGTCCGACGCCATTCCCGGCCGCACCCTGCCGCTTTATGAATACGACCTCACGTCGGAGACTGTTTCATGACCACGCTCGCACCGCCCGCCACCATCGCCTTCCTGGGCCTCGGCATGATGGGCCGCCCGATGGCGGCACGCCTCGCCGAGGCGGGCTTCAAGCTTCGCCTGTTCGATATCTCGCAGAAGGCGATGTCGGATTTCATCGGCGCCCATCCGTCGGCACTGGCGACGGCCTCGCCCAAGGCGGCAGCCCAGGGCGCCGATGCGCTGATCACCATGCTGCCCGACGGCAAGGTCGTGCGGCAGGCGGTGATCGAGGGCCGCGACGCCGCGCGCGAGGGCCTGGCAGCCGGCGCGATGGTGCTCGACATGAGCTCGTCCAATCCCGTCGACACCCAGAAGCTGGCGCGCGATCTCGCCGCCTCGGGCGTGGCGCTGCTCGACGCGCCGGTGTCGGGCGGCGTACGGCGCGCCCTCGACGGCTCGCTCAGCATCATGGTGGGCGGCGCGGCCGCCGACCTCGAACGCGCGCGACCGGTCTTCGCCGCCATGGGCAAGACCATCACGCTGTGCGGGCCGGCCGGCGCGGGCCATACGCTGAAGGCGCTCAACAATTACCTGTCGGCGGCGGGACTGGTCGCCATGTGCGAGGCGCTGGTTGTGGGCGAGGCCTTCGGCCTCGATCCCGGCACCATGGTCGATGTGTTCAACAGCTCGACCGGCAAGAGCAACGCCACCGAGGTCAAGGGCCGCCAGTTCGTGGTCTCGCGGACCTTTGCCGCCGGCTTCACCACCGGCCTGATGGCCAAGGACCTGCGCACCGCGGGCGAGGTGGCCGACCATCTCAAGCTCAACATGCCGATGCTCAAGCAGGCGGTTGCCTACTGGGCCACTGCCAACGGCAAGCTGGGGGCCGCGGCCGATCACACCGAGATCTTCCGCTACGCCGAGATGCTGGCCGAGAAGGGAACATGACCGAGGGCGAGCAGCGGGCCGAGCTAAAGCCTGTTCGGCTCGATGGAATCAGATCTTAGCTGGGGGCGCGCCACTCCAGTGGCGCGATCATGTTCTTCCGGACCGCGGGCGTCCCGCCCGCTCATGATCATGAGCGGGCGGGACGCCCGCGGTCCAAATGAGCATGAAGAGACGCTACTGGAGTGGCGCGCCCCCAGCGATGACAGCGGAGTGCATCCAAACGGAAGATGCGCGGCATCGAACGCCGTCCGGTGGCCGGCCGCTAAGCCCTTTACAGGCGGCATCGGCGCCCTTATATAACCGCCACCTAGGGTCCCTGGCGCTGCCTCCCCGGCGGTGATCGACGGGACCCATTCAAGAACGACACAGCGCCAGTTTTCCACAGTGACCGCCCCCAGCGGCCGTGGCGCGTGCGTCATCTCCCCACCTCAGACTGAAGAAACATGAACCTCCAAGAACTCAAGATAAAGAAACCGCCCGAGCTGCTCGCCTTCGCCGAGGAGCAGGGTGTCGAAGGTGCGGCGATGATGCGCCGCCAGGAACTGATGTTCGCCATCCTCCAGAAGGTGGCGGCCGCCGACCAGGCGATCTTCGGCGTCGGCACCATCGAGGTTGCGCCCGACGGCTTCGGCTACCTGCGCTCGATGGAAGCCAATTACCTGCCCGGCGCCGACGACATCTATGTGAGCCCGACCCAGGTCCGCAAGTTCGGCCTGCGCACCGGCGACACGGTCGAAGGCGAGATCCGCGCGCCCAAGGACGGCGAGCGCTACTTCGCCATGGTGCAGATCAACAAGATCAACTTCGACGACCCCGATGCGCTGCGCCACCGCATCAATTTCGATTCGCTGACCCCGCTCTATCCCGAC
>Ga0193743_1001957_pt1 | contig 14922 bp, 16 predicted proteins | sample L2c2metaG_FD_143038 | JGI IMG/M metagenome (GOLD analysis project Ga0193743, IMG submission 143038) | Soil microbial communities from a riparian zone of the East river system, Colorado, United States - L2c2 | ecosystem: Environmental > Terrestrial > Soil > Riparian zone | place: USA: East River...
CGGCGACCATCGGAGCGCACCCAACAAGGCGGCCGACGCCAGCGGGATGCTGCGCAAAACCGAGCCAGCCGAAATGATCGAGCAGGACTGAAAAGATAAGCTGCCCGGCCACCATAAGACCTACAGTGCACCTGCTCCAAGCTTAGGAGCAAGCAGGATATTTCCAGTAAGATATGTAACACCTAATACGCCGCCAGCAGGCCAAGCGTACCATGGTGCGTCACGCATCATGTCGCGCGAAGGCCAGGCAGTTGTAAGGGTCCACGTCAAAATCAATGTGGCGATCAGACCAACGGCCATGTTGACGGTGGCTGGAATATAAGGATTGCCCAGCGTCTTGCTCCAAGCGAGGTAGTCTCGTTCTCGATCCCTTTTGCGGCAGTGGGACAATCCTGATCGCCGCGGAAAAGACAGGCCGACGTGCCCGCGCTATCGAGCTTGACCCAAAGTACGTCGATGTCGCGATTAGGCGCTGGGAGCAGTATACCGGCAAGACCGCATGGCTCGCTCCTATGGGTGAGACTTTTGACGAGGTGGCTGAGGCTCGGCTTGGAGACATTGCTGCCTGACTTGTTGTCGCGTCCAATCTGCGCATCCGGGAAACAGGCATGCGCAGACTGCGGTCACGCCAGCGGACGATCATCAGCACCGCCGTTCTCATATTTTATCATGAGAATTTAGATGATCGATCGCAGCACGCAGCGTTGATATTTGTAAGCTCCACTCAATCGAACTCTGGAGCAATCATGTCTGAGCTTGTCATTCTGAAGAATTTAAATGCCGCCTTGCAAAAGAATCCGATTGCAATGGGTAACATCTATCGGCTTGCAGAACAGTCCGGAGAATTCGTGGACTGCACTGATGCAAAGCAGGTCGGAAGGCCGGTTGCCATGCCGATCAGATCCAAGAACATGGAAGAGTTCTTGGCTGAATTCGGTCGGAAAATTGAGGACGAATGACTCGCCTCAGCCAAACAACTTCTCGACCACTTCACTGATATCTGCGAGCGCCTCGAACCGCCCCCTGGTCAGGACACGATGGATCGGGCACTCGTTCTTTGCGCCATCGCTGTTGCCCTTGGAATGGCGGGAAATCCGCAGGCCGAGATCCGGCAGTGCGGTCCCCGTTTTGCCGCCGAACCAATAAAACCGCTCGATCGCAAGGCTCTCGCAATCGAATTCGAGCCACAGGATGCACCCACCGGGCTTGCAAAGCAGTTTGGTGCTGACGTCAAAGGCCTGTACGACCGACTGAATCGCGGGGCCGACGTTGTCTTCGATCACATGGAGCCCGGCACGGACTCGATGAAGCTGTTTGCCACAAGCTTCGGCACTCCAATGTCGGCCGCAGCCAATTTGAGCGAGTGCCAACTGAATTGCCTTGGCCTCGCCATGTGGCTGATGCGTGCCACAACGCCATCATCGCCCTTCGGATTCGTCCTCTTGGACGATCCGGTTCAGTCGATGGACGACGACCACACCGAAGCTTTCATTTCCGATATTGTGCCACATCTACTCGACGATCACGGCAAGCAGGTCATCGTTCTATCCCACGTCAAACGCATCACCGAGCGCCTGCGCGAGCTGAACGGCTCACGCCAGGTTAAACTCTATCACTACGAGACCTACGAGCGTGCCGGTCCGACGATCACTGAGCAGATCCCTTTGCAAATGCTGCTGGCCGAAATCAAGGGCGCGGCGCGCGGGAACGAAGAGAACAGGAAGTATTGCGTCGATCGCATCCGCGTGTTGATCGAGCATTTCGTGCGCGAACTACATCTCAATCAGATGGGCGTCCCGGCGCCTTCGCAATACGATAGAGCGACTCCCGCGCAACTCTTGCCGCTCTTTCAGACGATCACCGGCACTACGCCGCAAGAACATGTCGGGTTGCGGGACACCGTTCGCTTTTGCGACCCCGCGCATCACACACAGGTCGGTTACGCCGTGCCCGTGCTATCAAATATTCAACCGCACATTGATCGTCTTGAAGGGTTGCTCCGGAAATACGGCCTTTAGGACCGCGGCTTGTGATGCCCACCTTGACTATCCCCTTTGATCAAGAGTCGGCATTCGGGCGGACTGCCCGCCATGTAGTGTGATCGAACCCTGTCTCCGGCGTCAGTCTCCTCAAAACGGGAATATTCGCGGTTGTGGCCGGAGACTTTCGGCGAATTCTCCCCTCCGTTAGCAAATCGGGATCGTGGAGACCGTCCACGGAATAGCAAACGCCCGCCGTTTGCGGGCCTTTTTGCTACTGCCGGGAGGATTTCTCTGACCGCCGGACTGCGTGGCTGGGGCGGGAGGATTCGAACCTTGAGATGGCGAATTGAAGCCTGAGACCAACGTTGAGCAATCTTCTTGCTAGAAACGATTGGCATGCGGGCTTGATCGGCTCAGCGACAGCATCATCGCAACAGACTCGAAGATGCTCCGAATCGCGCGAAATGAGCAATATGATTGCTCTGGTTTCGCTCGACTTCGGCGGAGCAGGAAGCATGTGTGGCATCGGCAAGGAGTTGACGCCGATGGACGCGCAGTTAGTTGAGGCAACAATTAAGTTATATTTAACTGAGATCTGTAACCGGCTTGATAGGGCCGCGGGAATAGGGCGCGCAGCCGATGCCTGCGCCGGGGCGGGCTTTCACGAGAAGGGTCTTGAGGTCGCTCTCGACATCGAGCAGCTCCTATATGAGGCAACAACGCTGCTGAATGCCGCAAGTCTAATTAACCGGATCGCCCGACAAAGCTAAGCGACCGCCCCAGCGGAATTGCAATCGGGCCCTGCAGACCATGACTGCCAAAAGAGCAATTATCTTGCTCAGATTTGACTGGCTTAGCGGTTCGATCGGAGCGTTGCTATGGTGACTTTGAAGTGGCGAATGCGCGCTTCTCGGTCTTGCCCTGCCGGGGTTTGCCCGGGCGGGGCTGAGGTGGTGCGGCGGATGGCGTCGCATAACTTCAGAGGATCCCATGACGAAATCCAAATCCAAATCCAAGTCCAAAGCCTCGACTCGCAGGGCTGCACGAACGACCAGCAAATCTAAGCCTCGCTCGCGATCCGCACATCCATCACCAAAAACCTCGACGCGGCCCGACACCAAGCACGCTCGCATTCTTGCGATGCTGCGGACGCCAGCGGGCGCTACGATCGCCGCGATCATGACGGCCACGGAATGGCAGCAGCATTCGGTGCGCGGCTTTCTTGCCGGCGTGGTGCGCAAGAAACTCGGTTTGAATCTTGTTTCCGAACAAACCGACAAGGGCCGGGTCTACCGTATCAAGGATAGCAAGGCTTCGTCCGGGGCTGCCGATCGCGTGAAGCTGGCGGTCTGATGCGATGCAAAAGAAGCGTCGCAATGGTCGTGTCACGACCGAGACATCTGTCGAGGCCGAGATCGTGCATTTGCGCGGTCTCGATCTCAAAGGTCTGCGCGCGCGGTGGCAGAGCGTGTTGCAAAGACCAGCGCCCAGTCATTTGCCGCGGCATCTGCTGTTTGCGATCATGGCCTATCGAATTCAGGCCGATCGCTTCGGGGACCTCGACCATGAGACGAGGCAGCTGCTGGATCGTACCGGTGCGAAGGAATCCGGTACGGCAATGTCGGCGCGGCTGGTCAGCTTCGATCAGAAGCGGACCGAATTGACGCCCGGAACAGTCTTGGTTCGGGAGTGGGATCGACAGTCACAGCGGGTGATGGTGTTGTCAGATGGGTTTGCCTGGAATGGCCAGACCTATGACAGCCTTTCCAAGGTCGCTCTTGCCATCACCGGCACGAAGTGGAATGGCCCTCGTTTCTTTGGGCTGAGGGACAAGGAAGATAGATCGGCCACAAAGGCTCGGTCATGAAGCTAGCTTCGATCAAGCCGGTTCGCTGCGCCATCTACACCCGGGTCTCCACCGAGCATGGGCTCGATCAGGAGTTCAACTCACTGGATGCACAATATGACGCTGCTTCCGCTTATATAAAGAGTCAGGCCCATGCCGGCTGGGCCCTGATCCGCTCTCGCTATGACGATGGCGGATACTCCGGCGGATCGACAGACCGTCCCGACTTGCAAAGGCTGCTGGACGACATCCGCGCCCGGAAGATTGATGTCATCGTCGTCTACAAGGTCGACCGGCTGACTAGATCATTGGCGGATTTCGCCAAATTGGTCGAACTGTTCGATGCCCAGGGCGTGTCGTTTGTCTCTGTCACTCAGCAGTTCAACACCACGACTTCGATGGGTCGACTGACTCTCAATGTGCTCCTGTCCTTTGCCCAATTCGAACGGGAAGTCACCTCCGAGCGCATCCGGGACAAGATTGCTGCCTCAAAGCGGAAGGGTCTGTGGGTCGGCGGTCCCCTGCCGCTCGGCTATCAGATGAAGGACGGCAAGATTGCCGTCGTCAAGGACGAGGCCGAGCGGGTCCGGCTGATCTACCGGCGTTACCTCGAACTCGGCGGGGTCAATGCGCTGGTGCGAGACCTCAAAAACACAGACATCCGAACAAAGATCAGACTGCGCTCAACCGGTTTGACCCATGGCGGGATCCCGTTCGGCCGTGGCTCGCTGTTCTATCTATTACGCAACCGGTTCTATATTGGCGAGGTCAAATACAAGGGTGAAATCCTGCCCGGTGAGCAGCCAGCGATCATGGATAGGGAGCTTTTTGATGCAGTTCAGCAGAAGCTCACCGATCAATGGTCTCACCGAAATCACGCCAAAACCAAATCTGACCATCTCTTGACGGGCCTGCTGTTCGACGATGCCGGCCACCGCATGATCCCCACCCACGCCAACAAAGCTGGAATCCGCTATCGGTATTACGTCTCGCTGCCGCATCTCAAGGGAGAGTCCAAGACAGTATCGGTCGGATCGGTCTCCCGCATTCCCGCAACCGACATCGAAGACATCATTGTCAAATCGGTGAATGAGCATCTTGTGGCCCGGCACGACCGGCCAAGTTCCTGCAGCGCACACGCAGACGATCACGGCGTGGTGATTGCGGAGCAAGTGGTCCGCGTCGATGTGCACAAGGATCGCCTGGTCGTTCGATTCAAATCGGCGGGTACTGAGGAAGAATCTCATTCGACAGACGGTCAATTGCTGACGATCCCTTGGCAGAAACCGCCGTCCAGGAAATCCCGACAGATCCTCATCCCGCTTGGCGTCCCCCGAAATGAAGTTCGCCCAACGCGGATCGAGCGCCGAGCGCGTCTCGTCGGCGCAATTTCGCGGGGTCGCCGTTGGCTTAACAAGATCGTCTCAGGCTCGGTCACTAACATCGAGCAGATCGCCACACGCCACAAATGCAGCGTACGTCAGGTCAATATGACCATCTCGCTCGCGTTCCTCGCACCAGACCTCGTCAAAGCAGCGGTTGAAGGTTGTTTGCCCCGCGGCATTGGTGTCGAGCGGCTCCGCGATGCTCCCGCGGAATGGAGCCGACAGTTCGAAAACCTTGGATTGAATCCGCAATAGGTTCGGACGCTGTACAAAGCACGGTTCTCAGCAGACCCAATTCCCGAGCGCCGGCGGGTCAGGTCCGTCCCGAAATTCAGGCGCCGGGAACGGAATTTTTGGATGCGGAGACTGGAGGCCAAGAATCCACCCGAGAGACCTCAATCCTTTTTCTGAAAACTGATTCGTAACAGGCTGACTATTCCCGTTCTAAAACCCGTAGCGGAAAGGCGGAGATAACGGCGGAAGTCGGCAACGGTCGATTCTCCGACTAACTCGATCGCCTCAGCGTAGTGAGCCAGCAGATTTTGCTCCCAAACTCGCAGCGTTCGGTAATAGTGATCGCGATCGTTGCGCAACGTGGTCAGCACAAATTTCCCTTCGGCTGCGGCGATCGGCTCCCAGATCAATGGCAGATCGCTATCAGGAAACGTCTTTTCCAGCAGCGGATGACCCTCGTGCGGTTCGGAAAAAGCGATTGTCTGCAGTGATACTTTTCCCTCCGCCACCAGCATCCGATCGCAAAAGTTAAAAAACTCACGATAGGCATATAGCTTCTTCGCAGGATCGAGGCCCTTTTGGACGAAGTGCTCGAACGCACCGACCGAGATAATCGCATCGTACCGCCGGGTTGGCTTATGATCGCGCCAGTCCTGCTCAACCACTTCGAGTCCGGGTCGCGGTTGGCAGCGGATCCAGTTAGCCTGCGATGGACTGAGCGTAAGTCCGACAACGTGTGGCACCTCGGCGTGATCGACAAGGCGGCGAAGCATGGCTCCCCATCCGCAGCCAACGTCGAGCACGCGTTTTGCGTTGGCGGCGTTCGCCGCTTCGATATGATAATCAAGTTTTCGGCGCTGCGCTTCCGCGAGATCATCGTCGCCCTCGAACAGCGCGCATGAATAGATCAACTCTGGCCCAAGCACGAGCTTAAAGAAATCTTCGCCTTTATCATAATGCGAGATGATCGCCTCGGGTGAGGCTCCCGTCCGCTCCAAAGCCGGGGCTTTGCTGTCGCCAGCAACATTGGTAATTTCATCATTCATCACGCACAGCTACCAAAGGACATCACACGGTCTTCGACGGTTTGTTTCTTAGCAGTTTTGCACCATTCTTTCGAGCCGGCTTCGCGAAGCTCCGACAGTTCGAAGCGCATAGTTCGATTGCCGAGGCTGTCGCTGGCTTGACGAGATCGCGTCGGGCTCGGTGATTGGCGTCGAACAGATCGCGTACGGCAAAAATGCAGTATGCGTCAGGTCAATATGACGATTTCGCTCGCGTTCCTCGCACCGGATCTCGTCAGAGCAGAAACTGCATTTTGCCTCCCCGAATCCCCGATTTCTAAGCCGCGGAACGGTCCTTTGCCCCTCGAAATCCAGGTTCCAGGAACGGAATTTTTGGATGCAGAGACCGGAGGCCAAAAATTGGCTCTAGAGACTGCTGATGTCCACAGAGACAGAAAGTCCGGTGACGATACCGGCGAAATCCCCGCAGAAACGGCCTCTTTGGAGTCGCCGACGAAATGCGCAGTTTGGGAAGACTGGATGGTGGGCGCGACAGGGATCGAACCTGTGACCCCCTCGATGTCAACGAGGTGCTCTCCCGCTGAGCTACGCGCCCTAAAGGCCTGAAGTGACGGGTGGGGTCCGTATATCGGCTCCAAAGCGGGCAGGCAAGGACGCTTGGCGAGGAGCTTTGGAGCCTTGGTGGGCCTACAGAACCTCGGCCTGGCGAATCAGGCTGCCAGCATCTTGTTCACTTCGCTGACCAATTCGCGAAGGTGGACCGGCTTCGACAGCACCTTGGCGTTCTTCGGTGCTTCCGAATCCGAGTTCAGCGCCACCGCGGCAAAGCCGGTGATGAACATGATCTTGATGTCGGGGTCGAGTTCCGTGGCGCGGCGCGCCAGCTCGATGCCGTCCATCTCGGGCATCACGATATCGGTGAGAAGCATTTCAAACGGCTCCTCGCGCAGCCGCTGATAGGCCGACAGACCGTTGTCGTGGGATGAGACCTGAAAACCGGCGTTTTCCAGCGCCTTGACCAGGAATCGGCGCATGTCGTTGTCGTCTTCGGCGAGGAGGATTTTATGCATGGCGGTTGGTCGTCGAATCCCAATAAGAGGATCAATGCACTCACTAAGCCCGACGGACGGTAAATTTCGGGTGAAGGGGCGCGGAGCGCTGGCGGCGGCTGGCGGCGCTATATCTGTACCGGAATGCGCCTCAAATCAATGAACCGGGGCCTTTTGTGTTGGTTAGACGCGTTCCAGGCCGTTCAAAACTTTTTTCGCTTGGCAGAATGGTTGTGATTACCGACAATGAGTCCTCACAAAACCTCCGTTTTTCTGGCACAAATGCACATCCAGAGTTAGCGGATTCAGGGACGGCGCCCGACGATGACCCAGCCTGATGGCGAACTGTCGCCCCCGTTCGAGATCGTGGAGCCGGCCGCATGGCGGGCCCCGATCATCTTCAATTCTCCGCACTCCGGCTCGATCTATCCGCACGAATTCCTCAACGCGTCGCGGATCGATCTGGGTGCGCTGCGCCGCTCCGAAGATTCGTTCATGGACGAGTTGATCGGCGGCTTGAGCGATCGCGGCTTTCCGACTGTAAGGGTCAATTTTCCCCGCTCCTATGTCGACGTCAACCGGGAGCCCTACGAACTCGATCCGCGGATGTTCTCAGGACGGTTGCCGAGTTTCGCCAATACGCGATCGATGCGGGTTGCCGGCGGTCTCGGCACCATCCCGCGCGTGGTCGGCGACGGTCAGGAGATCTATCGCGAGCGCCTCAGCGTCGACGACGCGCTGGGAAGAATCGAGGCGCTCTACAAGCCCTATCACCGCGCGCTGCGGCGGCTGATCAACAAGGCGCATCAGGCGTTCGGAACGGTGGTGGTGGTGGATTGCCATTCGATGCCCTCGATCGGCGTCTCGCGCGACGAACCGCGGCGGCCGGACGTGGTGATCGGCGACCGCTACGGCACCAGTTGCGCAACCCTGCTTCCCGACATGGTCGAGGCGACCATGAGCACGCTGGGTTATTCGGTCGGACGCAACAAGCCCTATGCCGGCGGGTTCATCACCGAGCATTACGGCAATCCCGCAAGCGGACTGCACACCATCCAGCTCGAGCTCAACCGTGCGATCTATATGGACGAGCGGCGGCGCGAACGAGGACCAAGGTTCGAGCAGGTGGTCACGGATTTCGCCAGCTTGGCCGACGCGCTGGCTGCCGTGCCGCTCGGCGAGCTCGGACCGTTCCAGGCCGCCGCGGAATAGAGTCGGTTGCCAGACACTTTCGTCCAGGGCGCTGAGCGCGAACCCGGATGACAATCCAAAGCAGTGACAAATCCAAAGAATGACAGTCCCAAGAAAAAAGGGCCGCTTGCGTAAACAAGCGGCCCAAGTCTAGGGAGGAAACGCCCAAGGAGGGCAGCGATAACGCAAAAGCGCTACCGCACCGCAACAATATGCGACCGCGCTGCACAAAGTGCAAGGGGTTTTGAGTCATTTTTCAGTGCAAAATTCATAGACCCGGGCCAAGTGGAAAAAGCCGCTGGTGGACTAATTTTTATTCACAAATTCAAAGACTTAAACGCCACATACGCCCTGAAGAAGCCTCATCCGCGAGTGATTACCGGCAACCTCTCGAATTCGTGATCGACGGCGTCATCAGAAAATGCACCGCTGCGCAGGGATGATTCGAAAGCCGGAAAACGGCTGACACGGGCGCCCGACAGGCGTCCGGTTACCCGTGCGCGACTTGCAGGATTGGGCTAGGCAAGGGCCAAGACGTCCTAACCAAGAAATCCTAACCAAGACATTCTAATCAAAACATTCTCTCCCTCGCCCCAAAGGAACAGCCGTGACGGTCATCGATTTTACAGCCTTCATTGGCCGCCTCGCGACTTCCTCCGGGGAAACCATCCTGCCGTTCTTTCGAACGTCGCTCAGCATCGACAATAAAAGCACCAGCCAGGATTTCGATCCGGTGACCAAGTCCAATTTTCCCCAGCACGGCATTGTCGGCGAGGAATTCGGCAGCGAGCGCGAAGACGCCGAATATGTCTGGGTGCTGGATCCGATCGACGGCACCAAGTCCTTCATTGCGGGCTTTCCGATCTGGGGCACGCTGATCGCGCTATTGCACAAGGGCACGCCGGTGTTCGGGATGATGCACCAGCCCTTTATCGGCGAGCGCTTTTCCGGCGACAGCGGCTCGGCGCACTACCGTGGGCCCTCGGGCGAACGGAAACTGGCGGTGCGCCGGTGCTCCTCGCTGCAGGATGCAACGATGTTCACCACCAGCCCGCTGCTCATGAACACCGCCGATCGCGCCGCGTTCAACCGCGTCGAAGAGGCAGTGCGGCTGACGCGCTACGGCGGCGATTGCTATTCCTACTGCATGCTCGCCGCCGGCCATCTCGATCTCGTGATCGAGACCGAACTGAAACCCTACGATATTGCAGCCCTGATTCCGATCATCACCGGCGCCGGCGGCATCGTCACCACATGGGACGGCAAACCCGCCCAGGGCGGCGGCCGCATCATCGCGGCGGGCGATCCGCGCGTCCATGAAGCGGCGCTGAAGCTGCTCAATAGTTAGGGCCGGCGCATGGACGTTTTGTTGATCGTCGACATGCAAGTCGGGCTCCTTAACGAAGAGCCCAAACACGATTTGGACGGCGTCGTGGATCGCATCAATCGGCTCGCGGCCAAAGTCCGTAATACGTCCGGCACCGTGATCTTCGTGCAGCATTGCGGCATCAAGGGCGATGATTTTGAACCGCAAACGCCTGGCTGGGCATTTCTTCCCGAACTGTTTTGCGATCCTGCCGATGTCATCGTTCGGAAGAACCTGAACGATCCCTTCGCCGGGACAGACCTGCAGGCTCGCCTGGAACGGATCGCGCCGGATCGGGTCTTGATCACTGGTTGGGCGACCGATTTATGCGTCGATGCGACCGTCCGGTCAGCCGTTGCAAACGATCACAACGTTGTCGCGGTTACTGACGGCCATACGTTGAGCGATCGCCCCCACCTTGATGCCATCAGCGTCATTCGTCACCACAACTGGATTTGGAGCAATCTTATCACGCAACGCTCCATCAAGCTCGCCAGCGCGAATGAATTGCTTTGATTTGCGCGTAACGTTGCGGGCGCAGAATTTCGTGGCAGGAGGCTTGCATGAGAATCCTTGGCACACTTGTCACCGGATTGTTGCTCCTGCTGTTGCCGGTTTTGGCGGTGGCGCAGGATTTTCCCAATAAGCCGATCAGGCTGATCGTGCCGTTTCCCGCCGGCGGCCCGAACGACATCATCGCACGCGTGATCGGCCAGCGCATGTCGGAATTGCTCAAGCAGCCGGTGTTGATCGACAATCGCGGCGGACAAGGCGGCGTGCTCGGAACCGACGCGGTGGCGAAGGCGACCCCGGATGGCTACACCATCGCGATTTCAAGCGCGGGTGCGCTCGCGATCAGCCCCGGCATGGAAAAAGTGGCCTACGATACGCTGAAAGGATTTGCAACCGGTCACACTGGTCGCAAAAGTGCCGGAGATGCTGGTGGTCGCGACTAACGTTCCTGCCAAGGACATGAGCGAACTGATTGCGCTCGCCAAAGCGCAGCCCGGAAAACTCAATTTTGCATCGTCCGGTCGCGGCAGCCTGCCGCATCTGGCGGGTGAGCTGCTCAAGCTCACGGCAAGGATCGACATCGTGCACGTGCCCTATCGCGGTGCGGCTCCTGCCGTAAACGACCTCGTCGGCCAGCAAGTGCAGATGGCATTTCTCGATCTGCCCGTGCTTTTGCCGCAGATCAGGGCCGGCGCGCTGCGGGCGATCGCGATCGGCTCCCCGGAACGCGCGCCGACGGCTATGGAAGTGCCGACCACCGCCGAGGCCGGCATGCCGGATCTCCAGGTCGAAAACTGGTACGGGATGGTCGCTCCCGCGAGCACGCCGCCGGCAGTCGTCACCACCCTGAACAGGGTCGCCATCGAGGCGATGCGCGATCCGACCGTACAGGAAAGGCTGGCCAGTCAGGGAGCGACGCTGATCGGCGACACCCCTGAGCATTTCCGCGGCTTTATCGAGACTGAAACCAGGAGATGGGCTGATGTCATCAAAGATGCCGGGGTCGAGACGGCGAAGTGAGCACACCATCCGATATCGCGCGATGTGGGCAAGCTATTGCGAGCGCAGCCCCGCTGCGAGCTAAGCACCGCCAGACTTCTCGCCATTGCGAGCAGCAAAGCGAAAAAGCGATCCAGTATATTTAATGTTTGCCCTGTTCAACGCTGCGCCGCCTCGCGCAAATGCTCCACCAATTGCTGCGCCGGCCGCGGCAGGGCCCGGAAACTGCGGGCGCAGATCGCCAGTTTCCGGTTGGCCCAGGGGTCGCGAATTCGCACGATGCTGATCCGCATCGACCTCGCGCAACGTTTGGCCGCGACTTCCGGCATCACAGCGATACCTATGCCGGCCGCGGCCATCTGGCCGATCGAATCGAAATTATTGAGCCGCGCGCGAAAGCGCAGGCGAGCGCCCAGCCGCGCCGCGTGTCCGGCGATATGGGCATGCAATGCGCTCGACGTGATCAAACCGACGAAGTCGCGGTCGACCACCTCGAGAAAATCGACCTGCCGCCGCTTCGCCAGTTCATCCCCGCGGGCGGCGACGACAACCAGACGGTCTTCGCTGAACGGAATTCGCTCGATGCTGTCCGGCAACGCGTGCTCGGCGGCTAACCCAATGTCCGCGGCGCTGGTTGCGATGGCACGCGCGATTTCCGTGCTTTCGCGCTCTTCGACATCGATGTTGACGTGAGGATGCTCGGCAAGAAAGGCGGCCAATACCTTCGGCAGGTATTCGGACAGTCCCGACGTGTTGGCGAGAAGTCGGACCGTCGCCTTCATGCCGCGGGAAAAAGCCAGGAGATCGCCTTGCATGGTCTCGACATTGTGCAGGATGATCCGGGCATGATCGAGCAGGCTTTCGCCCGCCGCGGTCAGTTCGATGCCGCGCCGGCCGCGTTTCAGAAGTGCGGTGCCGAGCGCGGCCTCCAGGCCCTTGATCCGCGCGCTTGCGGACGCCAGCGCGAGATGGGCGCGGAACGCGCCACCGGTGATGCTGCGCGCGTCAGCCACCGCGATAAACAGCTGGAGGTCAACCAGATCGAAACGCATGGCGATTACCAATGCTATTTGCCTTCGTCATAGCCGAAGGCTGGCTCCGTAACCTGCAGATTGTGCCGATAGTGCCGATCGGTCAATGTTGTCGGATGTTCGAACCTCTCCTGTTTCTCATCGCCGCGACGTTCCTGCTCGCGGGTTTCGTCAAGGGCGTGATCGGCCTTGGCCTGCCGACGGTATCGATGGGCCTGCTGGCGGTCACGATGCAGCCTTCACACGCGCTCGCCATCGTCATCGTGCCGGCGATCATCACCAACGTCTGGCAGACCTTCGTCGGCCCTTACTTGCGCGACATCATCCGGCGGCTGTGGCCGCTGATGGTAGGCACGGCGGTCGGCATCTGGCTGAATGCCGGAATGCTGACCGGCCCCTATGCGCGCTATGGCACCATCGTTCTCGGCGTGCTGCTGGTGATCTATGCGATCATTGGGCTGAGCAAATTCTCATTCAGTGTCGCCCGATCGGATGAAAAATGGATCGGCGGCATCGTCGGCCTCATCACCGGCGTGGTGTCCGCCGCCACCGGCGTGCAGGTGATCCCGTCGATGCCGTTCCTGCAGGCGATCGGCATGGAAAAGGACGAGTTGGTGCAGGCGCTCGGGGTGTTCTTCACGGTCGCGACGGTGGCGCTCGCCTTTAATCTCACCAGCGCCGGACTGCTTGATGCATCGACCGCCCTGCCCGGCGCGGTCGCGATGGCGGCCGCTTTCACCGGCATGTTCATCGGACAGGCGGTGCGCTCGCGGATGCAGCCGGAAGCCTTCCGCCGCTGGTTTCTGCTGGCGATGATCCTGCTCGGGCTCTATCTCGCCGGCAGCACGATTTATAATCTGTCGGCGTCGTGAGACGAAACGATCGACATCCGAAAGGTGTCATCGTCCACCAACGCGGTCGGCGCGGCGCCCCTGCAGGATTCCAAGCTCGTTACGTTTTTACGGAACATTCAGGTCTTGCCTGTAGCTTCGTTTATTGGCCTAGAAACCGCACGCCAAAACAGCTCAGGATGAGCGATGCTATCAATCGTCGACGAAGTCGAAACGGCAATAAATATTGGCTCGGCGGAAAAGCGCCTGGAAACGATCAAGCGCGTGACAGATCTTTTTCTGTCGTCCGCCGGTCAGTTCGACAGCGAGCAAATCGAGCTGTTTGACGATGTACTTGAACGCCTCATAAAAACGATTGAGCTTCGGGCGATCGCAGATGTCAGTGCCCGCATCGCTCTTGCTGAAATGAGCCTGCAGCTTGCTCCCGTCGCTCAAGCGCCGCCTGCTGTCGTCCGCCGTCTGGCAAGGCACGACGAGATCGCCATCGCCGGACCCGTATTGAATGAATCGGCCTGTCTCCGCACCGAAGATCTAGTCGAAATCGCGGAAACAAAAGGTGAGCAGCACTTGTTGGCCATCTCAGGGCGCTGGTGGTTGAAGGAAGTCGTCACCGACGCGCTATTGGCTCGCCACTACCCAACCGTTAGTCGCCGGATAGTCAACAATCCTGGCGCGCGCATTTCCGCAGCCGGATTTGCAATTGTCGTCGCGCAGGCTGAATCCGACCCCGAACTTGCCGTCGAAACCGGTATCCGGGTTGATTTGCCGCCAGGGCTTCGCGATCAACTGTTGCGCAGTGCGACAGAAGCGGTGCGCTCGCGGTTGTTGTCACGCGCGCCACCGGACATTTTCGAGGAAATCCGAACTGCAATTGCAACCGTCTCGACGGGGGTAAATCGCGAAATGTCCAAGTTTCGCGACTTTGCCGCGGCCAAGCGGTTCGTCGCGCTGCTAAAGAGCAACGGTGAACTCAATGAAGCGACCTTGTTCGGGTTCGCCAAAGCGCGAAAATATGAAGAGACCGTCGCAGCACTTGCCGAACTGTCGCATTCCACCATCGATGTGATTCGTCCCTTGATGCAAAGCCCTCGCGACGACGGCCTGCTCATTCCGTGCAAGGCGGCGGAGCTTGGCTGGGAGACCGTGATTGCGGTGCTGGAGAGCCGCTTTTCGACCGGCTCAATGGGGCCGCATGAATTGGCCCAAGCCAAAGGCCAATTCGCCAAAATGACCACCGAAAATGCGCGCCGTTTGCTCAGGTTTTGGCAGGTTCGGTCGGTATCTTCAGTACCAAGCGTGAATTGACCCTGCAGCGCTTCAAATTACCGCCGTCGTAAAAAAATGCTGAAATAGAGGCGTTGCAGCTGCCCCGGATGGTGCAAAACGCGGCACGAGTCCACCGTCGGCCTATGCCCGAAGGAGCCTTGAAGGCCTCACCATTTGGCGTGCT
>Ga0193743_1001958_pt1 | contig 14918 bp, 16 predicted proteins | sample L2c2metaG_FD_143038 | JGI IMG/M metagenome (GOLD analysis project Ga0193743, IMG submission 143038) | Soil microbial communities from a riparian zone of the East river system, Colorado, United States - L2c2 | ecosystem: Environmental > Terrestrial > Soil > Riparian zone | place: USA: East River...
ATGTTCGTTCACTTCTCCATCACAACGAAGAGGCACTCCTGCTGTTCATCTTTTCTCTCCGGTAACCAGACATCATTATTTGGATCCAGTAGCTGCGGAAGTGCCGGTTCAAACAGGGCAATGCGGAGAGTCAGCAACATGGTCACCCCAATATCGATCCACATCATGGACTCCTCCTATCGTTCGGGGCACTCGCTATGGTTGCCCCGCGACATTGGAAACTCAGCATGCCATAAGCCTCCAACCGAATGGCAGTTGGTGGCAGGCGATTTGACTCGCTCCGGAGCTCAACGGTCTTGGCCATCATAGGGATGATGGCGTTCAGAATGCCATTACATATTTGTGTATTGGTCCAAGCTTACATAATTGCTCAAAGGACGCGCCATACGGTTCCGAAAGATTAGTCCTCCAATGGTCGAACCGGAAGATTGAGACTAAACCGGACGCCGGTCGGATGCCTACGCTCTGCTACCAGCGTTCCTCCGTGCAAAAGCGCGATCGAACGGCTAATAGCGAGCCCAATTCCAATCCACAATGCTTACGGTGAAATGAAGCGAGGAAGCTCTATTCGAATACATGTTGCTCCCCCCTCCAGTCGAATTGCCTCGAGCTTGCCCCCTTGCGCCTCGATGATCGAACGACTGATTGCCAGGGCTATGACTGTTCCCTTAGATTCATCCGCAACAACCGCTTCCAGGAGATCCTCTAAATCGGTGACACAACCGCCGTTATCCTGAACTTCGAGGCAGACGTTATTGTCGAAAAAACCAGTCCTTATTATTAGTTCCTTCGGTCTCTCTAACCGAGAAATGGCTTCGGATGCGTCTACCATCAAATTAAAGAGCACCTGTTGAATCTGGGCTTTATCTGCGAATGCGAGCGGCAGGCCCGGATCCACTTCGCGATGGATTGCGATTCGCTTGTCACGAAGGTCTGGGGCCTGAAGGGTTATCACTTGCTCAAGCAGCGCATGTAGGTCGATAGCTCGCGGGTTGGGTCGGCGATGATCGAAGAGTTGTCGCATCTCGTGAACGATATTGCCAGCAGACATTCCATCTCGTACCACTCCTTCCAGTGCGGCATTTGCCTGTGAGATGTTGAGGTTGTCAGAGGAAAGCCAATTGAGCGCTGCTCGTGCGTTGGCTACGACAGCCGCTAATGGCTGCACAATCCTGTCAGAGAGGGACGCAGAGAGTTCGGCAATTGCTGCAGACTATGTAGCACGACCGATTCGCTCCCGCGCTGCGTCGAGAGCCTCGCTGGCTCGTTTCTTGTCATCGATATCGATGTTCACGCCAACCCAATACCTAACTTGATCTTCCGAATCCCTGAGAGGCTCCGCTCGGGAAAGAAACCAACGGTATTTTCCATCGGCTCCCAATATGCGGAATTGGTCATCTCGCGGGCGCCCCGTTTTAATTTGTTCTGCCCAATTCCTGCTCGAGGTGGGCTGGTCCTCAGGATGCAGGAAGACCAAATGGGCGTCCCATGGTGCTTCGAAATCTGCAGCACACCGAAGCGGGTGATCTGATTGAAGGCCCAGGTAATCCGCCGTAGCCCCGTTGACGAACGCCAGAGCCCCCGACGCACGGGCATACCAAGCTTGAGTCGGAAGAGCGTTAAGGGTCACTTGAAGATTCGCCTCGACGGGCGGAAGCGCTTTGCCCGACGGTGAGACGACGCCGGTAAAGAGCCACACTTCTGAGCCGTCGGGGGCAATATGTCCCGTTCCGACAGCATCTACCGCACTTCCTCGTGCAGAATCGCTGGCACGGAGAAAGAAACGAGCGCGATAGGGCTGATGATGAATCCGCGCTTCCCGCCATAGAGTGGAAGACATTTGTCTGTCTTCTTCCGCTACAAGTTCCAGCCAATTCAAGTCCCCAAGCTGAGCCGCGCTCAGGGCTGTGATTTCTCTCAACTCTTGATTTGCGTAAATACACCGGCCGTCGGAATCTGCCAACCAAGTGGGATTCGGAGAGTACTCAAGGAAGGCAGCCAGAACAGTCGTATCCATCATTTCCGCCACGCGTCAGGTTGATCCACAGGAAGAATCTCACGGCAAGAGTCGGCAAGGTGGTTTGCGTGTGTATCTTCCGCTTTGTTGTTGTGTTGAGCGTATTACGGAAGGGAATCTAAGAGGCATTACATGTTTATGGTAACGGGCGGATTCTACTTTGAGCACACCGACAATCCACATAAAGATGTAATGGCGTGGTCTGGAACCTTTGGATATCGTACTGTTGGCAGGCGACGCAACTCCCAGATAAACACCAATGAGAAGTTGCATTTTGCATGCATGTCTCTGCACTTCACAACCCTGCGCCCTGCGGGTCGAAATCTTTATGTGTCCTCGCGCACGCGCGGGGTAAAGGAGCGGGTACGATGCGGGACAATCCCAATTTGAGTCCGAAGCAGATAGACCGCATTCGGTCCGTCGCCCAGCTGCGGTCGGTACAAGCCGGTGAAGTTCTTTATGAACCCTCGCAACCGGATGTGCCTCTGTTCATCGTGCTGGAAGGTAACGTCTCGATTAGCAGGACCGGCGAGGACGACAAGATTCTCGCGGTTCGTGAAGCAAACCAGTTCACCGGCGAGATGTCCGTCCTTTCCGGAAAGCGATCACTGCTCAAGGCGCGCGTCACTGGGGAAGGCAGCGTTCTGGAACTCAGTCGGGATAAGGTACTTTCCCTGATGGCGAAAGACACGGAGTTGGGCGAGATCTTCATGGAGGCCTTCGTCGCCCGGCGCCTATTGATGATCCAATTAGGCGAGGGAAATGTCGTCCTCCTCGGGGCCAAGAGTTCCGCCCGCACCCTCGCGCTGAGGGAATTCCTTACGCGGAATGCACACCCATTTACGTATGTAGACATCGATTCAGACTCCTTCGCCGGCGAATTGATGGAAAAGCTTGCGGTTCGGAACAGCGAAATCCCGGTTGTGTATTGCAACAACCGCTATGTCCTGCGAAACCCATCGATCGCTGAGCTGGCGCAATGTCTTGACCTAAACATTAATACTGACAAGAGCGTGCGCGACGTTGTCGTTATCGGTGCCGGCCCGGCGGGACTCGCGGCAGCTGTCTATGCAGCATCTGAAGGGTTAAGAACGCTTGTTATTGAAAAGTCGGCACCTGGTGGCCAGGCGGGTTCAAGCTCCAGGATCGAAAACTATCTCGGTTTTCCCACGGGAGTCTCAGGACAAGAGCTCGCAAACAGATCCATCGCGCAGGCCCAGAAATTCGGTGCGCAGATCATGGTCGCTCAGTCGGTAGTCCACATCGATACGAGTCGCCAGCCGTATAAGGTCATTATTGAATCTGGGCTCAAGTTAAACGCGCGCGCCATAGTGATCGCCACCGGAGCGCAGTATGCGCGACTTCCCATTGAAGATGCAGATGCGTTCACAGGCAGGGGCATCTATTACAACGCGACGCATATGGAGGCACAGCTGTGCGACTCCGAAGAAGTCATTGTGGTGGGAGGAGGCAACTCAGCCGGCCAGGCCGCGGTTTTTCTTGCCCAGTCGTTGGCGAAGGTGCATCTCTTCGTGCGTTCTCAGAAGCTTTCCGATTCTATGTCTCAATATTTGATTGGACGCATTGAGGCGCACCCCACGATAGAGATCCACTATCGGACTCGAATCACAGGTCTTAGCGGCACCGGTCACCTCGAACATGTCGAATGGCGAGACGACGCGCTCGGAGAAACGAAATCCGGTCCCATTCGCCACGTTTTTGTGATGGCCGGAGCGGCACCACGGACAGAATGGCTTGAAGATTCCTTCGTCTTGGACAATAGGGGATTTATCGTCACCGGCCCCGATCTTGCTACGTTCGCGGATGGGGATCAATGGCCGCTAAAACGGCCTCCACTCATACTCGAAACCAGCGTTCCGGGAATCTTTGCGGTTGGCGACACGCGAGCAGGAAGTGTGAAACGGGTTGCCTCCGCAGTCGGCGAAGGTTCAATGGCAGTACACCTCGTGCATCGATATCTTGCCGAGTGCGCGGAGCAACTCGCGTCAGTTCAACAAGCGCAAATGGCATCCGCTTCGGCGAGAGCCCGACCGGATCACAGGTTGCACGCCCTTGCGACATAAACATGGAATGGCGCAGAGGAGCGGCAAACTTTATGTTGCTCAAAGAACTGAGTGGCCAGAAGTCCGACTGAACGTTGCTAGCAGGCTGTGACCACTGAAAACAAGTGGAGGGCCGCGTGAGACTTGTGACCTTTACGAAATCAGATCAAAAGCCCAGACCGGGCGCTCTACAGGGAAACCGGGTGGTCGATCTCTCTGATCAAATCGGGAGTATCCAGGAGTTGATTGATGGAGGGCCAGAGCTCCTGTTGTCAGTCCATGACGCTCTGGGCAAAGCGCATAGCCAGGTCTCGCTTACACAAGGGACCCTGCTGGCACCAATTCTGAACCCGCCGCGCATTTTTTGCCATGGGCTAGCTTATCGAGATCATGCCATCGAAACGCATCAGGCGATGCCGAAGGTTCCTACTATTTTCCTGAAGCTCACGTCAGCGTTAAACGGACCTCATTCGACGGTCGTACTGCCGAAGCTCGCCCAGCAACCTGACTACGAAGCTGAATTTGCATTTGTCCATCGGCAAGGGCGGAAAAGACATTTCTGCGACCGATGGCAGGAACACATCTTCGATTACACGATCATGAATGACGTGAGCGCGCGACATTCAAATGTCCATTTCTCAATGGTCATTGGGGAAGAGCTTCGACACCTTTGCGCCCCTTGGACGACCTGCGATCGCAACCAAAGATGGGGGCCCTGATCCACATTCCCTCAACATCAAATTGATTGTCGGCGGCAAGCTGCTCTGCAGCACTCCAATACGCGAGAACTGATCTTCCGGATTCCCGACCTCATCACCTATATCTCCTCCATCACTCCTCTCCAACCAGGAGACATCATCAGCACGGGAACTCCTTCAGGAGTGGGGCTTGGCCGTACACCCCATCGTTGGCTGCGGCCGCGCGAGACCATTATTACCGAGATTCAAGGGATCGGACAGTTAATCAACCCGGTGATCGCCGAGGCGAAACAACCCTTTCATCAGGTTTGCTGACGTCACAGCTTTACCTGCGGCGTGGCTCTCCTGTGTCTTAGCCACGCAACCTGTAGAAATCCATTCGAGGACGCCTCCTGGTTCTTCGATCCGCTGCTAACAGGAACATGTAATTTCAACGATTTCATCTGATTGCTACTATCAGGCTGTCAGACGCCGCGCTTTGACAGATCGACCAACGCTTGCCTTGGGGCAGGTGAATTCATACATACCGAGACCTGTGTTGCGGAGGAGGTGATCAAAGATGCAGACGCGCCATGCGCAACGACTGATTCGCCGTAGTAGTGCCTCAGCGTGGCTCCTTCTGACGAGCCCCATGTTGATTGCGCAAGGGACAACTCCGTCTACGCTTGCTCCAGCATCAACACCCGCGCATCAGATATTGGATTTGTCGGTCTTTGTCGTCGCAATTACCGGGGGAATATTCCTGGTAGTAGGCGGGTTACTCGCAGTTGCCCTGTATCGGTTCCGGGCACGGAAGACCGATCCCCTGGGCGAGCCGGCTCAAATCTACGGCAGCACGCAAATTGAATTGGCGTGGACCGTGATCCCTGTCCTGATCGTAGTCGTTCTCTTCCTTACGACAGCACGCATCATCTTCGCGATTCAAGACGCGCAAAAGCCAAAGACAGCTCTCGATGTCACAGGGATCGGGCATCAGTTCTGGTGGGAGTTTCGATACCCAAAATACGGCGTAGTCACCGCAAACGAACTCCACATTCCAGTCAGTTCCGACGCTGCGCCCGCAGCGACCTTCCTCAAGTTGACTTCTGCAGATGTCAACCACAGCTTCTGGATCCCTCAATTGGCTGGAAAGACAGATTTAATCGCGAATCACGTGAACACAATGTGGATGGATCCCCAGAAGCCGGGGCTCTACCTCGGCCAGTGCGCTCAGTTCTGCGGTTCGCAGCACGCGATGATGTTGCTGAGCGTATATGTCGACACGCCAGAGCAGTTCGATACCTGGATCAAGAACCAGCAGCAACCAGCACAACAGGACCCGGCCGTAGTGGCAGGAAGAAAGGTCTTCGGGGGGCAAGCGTGTATGAACTGCCACACAGTCTCAGGGACGGCGGCGACTGGACGCTTCGGACCCGACCTATCACACCTCATGAGCCGGGCGACGCTGGCCTCCGGTGCGATGGACAACACCCCGGCGAATCTCCGCCAATGGATCAAATCACCCGATACGTTCAAGCGCGGGGCCTTAATGCCCGCGATGCAGCTAAACGATGAGCAGTTGGATCAAGTCACTGCCTATCTCGAGACCCTGAAGTGACGACAGGATTCTGATATGAGCGATTACCCACTACCAGTCAGCCAAGTGATCGACCCGAGTACTTCCGCATCAGAGCGGGTCACCTTCCTTGAGAAACTTCACGGATGGGTAGTGACGGTCGACCATAAACGCCTGGGCATTCTCTACATCTTGTACTCGACCTTTTTCCTGCTCGTTGCCGGGTCCGAGGCCGTGATGATTCGCATTCAGCTCGCCTATCCCCACAATCACGTTTTGAGTGCGCAGGTCTTTAACCGCTTCTTCACGATGCACGGCACGACGATGGTCTTCTTAGTCGGAATGCCGTTTCTGTTTGGATTCGCAAATTACGTCGTGCCGCTCCAGATTGGAGCTCGTGATATGGCCTTTCCCAGACTGAATGCCTTTAGCTTCTGGATGACGGCGTTTGGTGGGTTCCTGCTCTATTACAGCTTTCTCGGTGGAGCTGGCCTCTACGGAGTAGGAAATGCCCCGGACGTCGGTTGGTTCGCCTACGCTCCCCTGACTGCGCGCTCCTTCTCTCCCGGTCACGCGACGGATTATTGGGCGCTCGCATTGATCGTTAGTGGATTCGGAACGCTCGGCACCGCAATCAATATTATCGCGACGATCATCTCAATGCGCTGCAAAGGGATGACTCTCATGAGAATGCCTTTGTTCACCTGGTTGCTTCTCATAGTGAGTATGCTGACGTTAGTCACAATCACTCCGCTCACCGCGGCCCAGTTCATGTTGCTCATCGATCGCTATCTGGGTGGCCACTTCTTCGATACACAGGCCGGCGGTTCATCGTTGATCTGGATCCATTTCTTCTGGATCTTCGGTCACCCCGAAGTCTATGTGCTGGTGCTTCCGGCGTTTGCGATTGCAAACGAGATTATCCCGGTGTTTTGCCGGAAGGCGATCTTCGGCTACCCAGCGATGGTTGCGGCTTCGGTATGCATTATGTTTGTCAGTCTGAGCGTGTGGGCGCACCACATGTTCACTGTTGGCATGACCTCAGTATCGAACGCATTCTTCACGCTCTCGACGATGCTTGTCGGCGTCCCAACCGGAATCAAGATCTTCAATTGGATCGCTACTCTATGGGGCGGTCGAATACGCTTCACAACACCGATGCTGTTCTGCATTGGCTTCCTCTTTCAATTCCTGATCGCGGGATTGACTGGGATCATGCTCTCGGTGTCGCCGTGGGACTGGCAGCTCCATAACTCCTATTTCGTGATCGCGCATTTTCACTATGTGCTTGTCGGCGCTGTCGTGTTCTGCATCTTCGCAGGTATCTATTACTGGTACCCCAAAGCTACCGGGCGATTGATGAGCGAGACGCTCGGCAAATGGCATTTTTGGCTTTTTGCCATTGGCTTTCACATCACGTTCGACACTATGCACTGTCTCGGACTTTTGGGGATGCCGCGGTCGATCTACACCTATCAGCCTGACCGTGGATGGAACTTTCTCAATCTGGTTGTGTCCGTCGGAGGGCTGATCCAGGGAATTGCGGTCCTGATCTTTGCATACAACTTCATCGTTTCTTACTGGCGTGGAGAAGTCGCAGGCGACGATCCATGGGACGCGTGGACTCTGGAATGGACCACATCCTCGCCGCCTCCTGTCTACAACTTTGAAGAAGAACCGGAGGTGCATAGCCGCCGGCCTCTGTGGGATCTGAAGCATCCGGACGATCCAGATTGGGAGTACGAGTCATGAGTTCCATACCGGTCAGTCATCCAGTACGTAATGCCGAGTGGCGTCTTCCCAGCAAACGTCGAGTAGGTATGACGGCGTTGATTGTCGGGGAGAGCGCCATCTTCACCATCTTCGTTGTTGCCTATGTCTTCTATATGGGCAACAACCTCACTGGGCCGACACCTGCGCAGGTATTGGAAGTTCCAATTCTTGGAACGATCTGCCTGTTGTCTAGCAGCCTTACGATCTGGCGCGCAGAAAAAGCTATCGAAGATGACCGAACGGGAAGCTTCACCGTTTGCCTGGGCGCCACAATCGCACTTGCGGCAGTCTTCCTAACAGGCACAGCGCTTGAATGGAAGAAGCTGATCTATCAGGACGGGCTGACCGTCAGCACAAACCTCTTTGGCACGACCTTCTACTCTCTGGTGGGACTTCACGCAACCCACGTGGTAGTCGGGCTGTTTCTTCTTACCTCGATCTTCATCTTCTCTCTTTTCGGCTGGGTTGACTCTCGGCATAGTGAGCGCTTTGGAGTTATCGCCCTTTATTGGCACTTCGTGGATACAGTGTGGATCGTGGTGTTTACAGTCGTTTACCTGATCGGACGGTGACTTGTGATGAATGACGGCAGAGCGGAACAAAATCGAAGAGAGCCCATAGAGATGCCGGCAAGTACGGCGTGGCCGATTCTTCTCGCCTTCGGCATCACGCTCTCCTTCGCGAGCCTTGTGACGAGTGTTGGAGTCGGCATTGCAGGCCTTGTCCTTGTCTGCTGTGGCGTCGCCGGCTGGGCGAAGCAGGTGCTTCCCGAGGAACGCCACGAGATTATCCCCGCTAAGGCAAGACAGTTCACGCCATCAAGCGTGAGGACCCAGGTGGCGCACATCCAGATCAGTGAAGTCCACCGTGCGTTCCTTCCGGTTGAAAGTTATGCCGTCACCTCCGGGCTCCGTGGAGGAATAGCAGGGGGAATCGTCATGATCTTCCCCGCTCTCCTTTACGGATATCTGACACAGCACAGTATCTGGTACACAGTGAATCTGCTTGGCGGCGCGGGCGTTGCACACTGGACAAACGCGACAACCGCTGACATCGCGGCCTTTCATTGGAATGGTTTGATTACGGCAACGATCATTCATGCTGCAGTTTGCACACTGATCGGACTGCTCTACGGAGCAATGCTGCCAATGTGGCCTCGTCGGCCGATCCTTCTTGGCGGGATAGTTGCTCCGCTCCTGTGGACAGGTCTTCTTCACTCGATCCTCGGATTTGTGAATCCGGCGTTCAACGCCAGAATCGCATGGGGCTGGTTCGCTCTCTCCGAGATAGTCTTCGGCATCGTAGCCGGCGTCGTCGTTACAAGATCGGGAAAAATCAGAACTCATCAAACCTTGCCGTTCATTCTTCGTATGGGAATCGAAGCCAAAGAGTTCGAAGGCCCGAAGGGAGATGGGCGATGAAGTTTACTGCAAGAGCAATACTGTCGCTTGTTCCCCTCACCCTGCTTCTAGGCAGTTTGGGATGCGATCGAAAAATCGGGCCACCAAACGATCAGGAAGAGCTGATGCGTCCCGAGAATGTAGCGTCGTTTGACCGCTTGTACAAACAGAACTGCTCGGCTTGCCATGGAGAAAACGGTTCTGGGGGACCGTCTCTCGATCTGGCCAATCGGAAATATCAGGCACTTGTTGATGACGCGTCATTGAGGCGCTGGATCACGTCCGGGATGCCGGGAACACAAATGCCTGCCTTTGGAGAGTCGGCCGGCGGGTTCCTTACTCCGCTACAGGTTGACGTGCTCGTTGCAGGCATGCGCGCGCGCTGGGATCAGAAGGACCACAGTGCGGCAGACATGCCTCCCTATTCTTCATCCGCAGTAGGCAATGTCGAACCCGGACAGGACATCTTCCGAGTAAGTTGCTCATCTTGCCATAAGCAAGGGCAGCAAAAGATTACCGACGCCAGCTATTTGTCGCTCGTAAGCGATCAGAGCTTGCGGAGCATCGTCATCGCTGGGCGTCCTGATCTTGGTCACCCGGATTGGAAACAAGCCCGGCATGGCCAACCCTTGACGGATCAGGACGTGAGCGACGTCATTGCGTATCTCCATTCGTTGCGAAGCGATACTCCGGGCCAGCCATATCCCGAGACAAACATCAAGAGGTGATTTGTGAGTGAAGAGAAACTACCTGTCCGACAACACGAAGAAGAACAGACGCCGGTTGACCCGTTGAAGGTGTCAAGGCGGTGGTTATTACTGAGAGTGGGTGCCCTCTTTAATGCCGTAGTCGGCGTTGCTGTCGCGGTGCCTGTAGTCAAATATCTCCTTTCACCTATCAAGTCCGACGATGCCTACAAGTCCTGGGTGTCACTGGGGTCTGTCGATATATTTCCTGTCGGTGATACACGCCTGGCGAAGTTCACGAATCCGGTTAGCCGTGCATGGGATGGTGAAACCGATCGAGTCGCCTGCTGGGTACGTCGTATCTCCGAAAAAGAGTTCCAGGTGTTCGCAATCAATTGTGCCCACCTAGGGTGCCCGGTTCGGTGGTTTCCGCAATCGGGCTTGTTCATGTGTCCTTGCCACGGCGGCGCGTACTATGCAGACGGAAGTCGAGCTTCAGGTCCACCGGAGCGAGGGCTATTCACGTACGACATCAAGATCGTTGATGGGGCCCTTCAGATCAACGCTGGTCAAATGCCTACCCTGTCAAACACAGCCAAGCTCGTTCAGATTGAGAACTCTCAGGGAGGATCGCCATGCGCCGGTTGAAGGCTCTGTACACCTGGTTTGATAGCCGTCTGCAGCTCGGCGAGCCCATCAAAGAGATGGCTCTCCACCCTGTCCCTAACAAGACCGCCAGTTGGTGGTACGTCTTTGGGAGTGCTGCTTTTGTCCTGCTGATGCTTCAGATTGTGACCGGGATCCTACTTGCGCTGGTATATGTGCCCTCCGCCGGACAGGCATGGAACAGCTTGAATGTTCTGAACCACCAGTTGACTCTTGGATGGTTCCTTCGTGCGATGCACGGCTGGGGATCGAACTTCATGGTTGCCGTCGTGTTGATTCACATGGCCCAGGTCTTCCTCTTCGGTGCATATAAGTTCCCTAGAGAACTGACCTGGGTTCTCGGAGTGTTCCTGCTGCTCATGACACTCGGGATGGCGTTCACAGGCCAGGTGCTACGTTTCGATCAGGACGCCTACTGGGGTCTCGGCATTGGAGCATCCATTGCGAGCCGAGTGCCGTTCATCGGCAACACAGCGGTCCACATGATGTTAGGCGGCCCTATCATTGCCGGAGCAACACTCTCCCGATTCTTTGCATTTCATGTCTTCGTTATCCCAGGAATGCTGTTGGCGTTCGCGTGTCTTCACGTGTGGATGGTCGTCAAGCTCGGCATCAACGAATGGCCGATGCCTGGCCGTATTGTTCGTCGCTCTACGTACCTCACGGAATACCACGAACTGACGAAGAAGGATGGTCGGCCATTCGTACCTGGAGCTGTGTGGAAGGACGCCTTCTTCTCCGCAGCGATCCTCGCCGCGGTTGCCGTTTGCGCAGCAGTGCTCGGACCCTACGGACCTGGAGGGCAGCCGGATCCTACGATCATTCAGACTGCCCCGAAACCCGATTTCTTCTTCCTGTGGCTGTATGCCGTATTGTCTTATCTTCCTCCCAGCCTGGAGACACCATTTCTCCTGATTGCCCCTGTGCTGGGAATCGCAGGACTTGTAGCCCTTCCGTTTTACGCGGGTGAAGGCGAGAAGAGCTGGCATAAACGACCGGTCGCAATCATCATGTTGACTACCGTAGCCGTCGCATGGGGTGTATTCACGCATCTCGGGACCTTCACGCCCTGGAGCCCCAAGATGAACGCATGGAGCGGCGGTCCGCCGATCCCCTTCCGTTACACGCACGATGCAAGCCCACTCCAACGCCAAGGTGCTATCGTCTTTCAGTCAAAGCAATGCCGTAACTGTCACTCGATTGCTGGTGTTGGAGGAATGCGTGGCCCAGCTCTGGATTTGGTCGCGACACGTCTCACGGAGGATCAACTGATCCGGCAGGTTCTTCAGGGCGGCGGCAACATGCCGGCGTATGGCAAGAACCTAAGTCCCTCGGAAACCACAGCTCTGGTTCAGTTCCTCGAAACCCTCCATCCCCTCAACCAGCCAGCAGCCGCAGATGCATCCCGTCAGGCGGCCATGGCAGAGCCCGCTCCCAAACCGTGAAGGAGGCTAATTGGAGACCTCTTGGCTGAGTCTCATTACCGATTGGGACATACCTCCCGCAGTCACGGGCACCCTCGTGGCTGCGGGGTTCATCTATGTGCGAGGTTGGCTTGCCCTAAGGCACACCAGGCCAAAGCAGATCCCTAAATGGCGCCTCTTCTCCTTGTTGACGGGCTTATTAGCCATCTTCATTGCGGTTTCTTCCTCGCTCGACACCTACAGCGAGACACTGTTGTTCATGCACATGGCTCAGCACTTCGTGCTGATGTCGGTGGCTCCTCCACTCATCGTGTTGGGGTGTCCGCTCGTCCCTATGCTGCGCGGACTACCGGGCCCGATCGTTCGCTGGATCGGCGGACCTTTCTTTCGGTCTTCGGTCGCGCACTGCGTTCAGGAGCTCTTTTCCCGCCTGCCATTTGCGTGGCTCGCAATGAACCTCACTTATGTCGGCTGGCATATTCCGAAAGCCTACGAATTCGCGTTGTCCTCGGAAAACTGGCACAACTTCGAGCATTTCTGCTTTTTTGCGACGAGCCTCATCTATTGGTGGCCCATCGTGCAGCCCTGGCCTGCACGACGCCGATTGAACGCCTGGATGATCATTCCATACCTGTTGACATCGGACTTAGTAAACACTGGTTTGTCAGCATTCCTGTGTTTTTCAGGGCGGTTGCTCTACCCGAGCTATGGAGTTGTCGAACGGCCCCTCGGAATCGACGCGTTAAAGGACCAGATCGCAGCGGGGGCCTTCATGTGGGTATTCGGGTCTTTGGTGTTTCTCGTTCCCGCCATCTACCTGACTACTCGATTCTTGGCGAACGGTCGACTCGTGAGCGAGAAGACAGGACTGGAGAAGACACGTGCGCTGGCTCAGTAAATTATTTGAGTTCGTCGGAAAGGTGGGGTTGTTTAGCCTGCGGGTCGTCGCTGATTCCCTCAGACCTCCGTTCGAATTTGCCCAGCTTTCCCGTCAGCTCGCAGAAGTGGGAAACAAATCGCTCGCGCTCATCGTCGTATCGGGCTTCGCCCTGGGAGCCGTTATGACTCTCCACACAAGAAGCACCCTGGTGATGTTTGGCGCCACGGCGATGATACCGGCCGTGCAGGCAGTATCGTTTTTCGTCGAAATTGGGCCATTGGTAGCGGGACTGCTGCTTGCGGGTCGAGTCGGCTCAGGAATCGGTGCGGTCCTTGCAAACATGAGAGCCTCTGAGCAGATTGACGCTATCGAGTCGCTATCGATTGACTCGTTCAAATTCCTGGTGGTGCCTCGAGTCCTGGCCTGTGTGATCGCTCTTCCCTTTCTGACACTTTTCATGGATTTCGCAGGCCTGCTGGGAGGCTTCCTCTCAGAGGAGCTCTCCTCTCACATAGCGCCGACACTCTACATTAATCGCGCCTTTGACTATCTTCAGTGGTCGAACTTCATCGCGCCTACTCTGAAAACCGCCGTATTCGGTTTCATTATCGGCTCCGTCTCTTCCTACTTTGGCTATACGACGGACAAAGGAGCGCAAGGCGTCGGCGAAGCTGCTACCAACAGTGTTGTTCTGTCTTCTCTGTTGATCATTGTTGCTGACGTATTGCTGATCAAGTGCATCTTCTTCCTCTTCCCGGAAACGGCCATATGAGCGAGCCCCAGACCATCGCGGTAGAGTTTAAGCGTGTGATGAAGTCCTTCGGTACAAAACGCGTACTGAATGACGTGTCCTTTCATATCGATCAAGGTCAGGCCTTGTGTCTGCTCGGGCGCAGCGGTACTGGCAAGAGCGTCACCCTCAAACTGATCATGGCGCTCATGCGGCCCGATTCGGGAGAGGTCTGGGTTGATCAGGACAATGTCGTCGGCATGGGCGAGCACAGTCTGTCTCTCGTTCGCAGAAAGCTGGGATACCTGTTTCAGGATGCAGCTCTCTTCGATTCCCTAACCCTCTACGAAAATCTTGCACTACCACTCAGCAGACTGACCAAGAAATCCAAGGACGAGATTGACGACGTGGTCCACCGTGTTCTTACCGATGTCGGCCTGGGAGCAGATGGTGCGAAATATCCGTCCGCACTCTCGGGAGGTATGAAGAAGAGGGCCGGCCTCGCCAGAGCGTTGGTGCTTGAACCGAAGATTCTGCTGGCTGATGAGCCGAGCAGTGGCCTGGATCGTATCACCGCCTTTGAGATCGATGAGCTGCTCATGCGGAGCAAGACCGAACACGGGACAGCTCTGATCATCGTGACACATGATGTGCACGGGGCCCGCAGGGTAGCTGACCGGGTCGCCGTGCTCGACAAAGGAAATCTTGTCGCCTTCGGCTCGGTAGACGAGGTAAGCCAGAGCGAAAACGAAGTCGCTCGTAAACTCATTACGGAGTGAAGCAATGTCTAGACGATATCTTGCTGTAGGAATCTTCATCATAGCCGGCGTGACGTTGTTCGCTCTCGGGATCTTCCTCGTTGGGAGTCGTCATGAGGCTTTCTCGCGCCACGTGCTGCTGTATACCCAGTTCGCCGATCTTGATGGCGTCACTAAGGGCTCGAAGGTGCAGGTTGCAGGCATGGACGCGGGCCAGGTGACCGGGATCGAAGTACCTCGTTCGCCAACTGGTCATTTTCGTGTCCAG
>Ga0193743_1001959_pt1 | contig 14911 bp, 12 predicted proteins | sample L2c2metaG_FD_143038 | JGI IMG/M metagenome (GOLD analysis project Ga0193743, IMG submission 143038) | Soil microbial communities from a riparian zone of the East river system, Colorado, United States - L2c2 | ecosystem: Environmental > Terrestrial > Soil > Riparian zone | place: USA: East River...
ACAGGATAAATAGAGGGATGTGAATATTTATAATTACAGTCGTTTGCATAACCGTTTGCAGCGGCGTTTTGAAAAATGTTGCTTATATTTGGCTTCTGATGTGACTGCCGAAAATGCCGAAGTCACACTGGCATTCATTTGTCAACAAAATTCAAATGGTGACCATCGTCGAAAAACATGTTTCTCGCTCTAGCTGGTCATAATCTCTCTGAAGCGAGTACTGGATGGTCCGTGCTCCAGTGTTAGCATTCAAAGTTATAAAAGGTGAGCAGAGAATCACGTAGAATCATTGAAACTCACCTTCGGCAATCACATCAGAAGCCAAGTATAAACAATATTTTTCAAAACGCTTCTGCAAACGGTTATGCAAACGACTGTATAATAGTATACTAGGTAATGACAATAAATTGTGACTATGGAGGTCACAACCTTCAGAAGCGTGGAGGGATCAAAATATGCCATCCGAAGCTTGGGACAGACGTGACCCTACTCGCCAACCATACTATGGGTGAAAGAGTTGCCCACCTCGAGGTATTTCACCGGTTTTGCGATTCTAAAGTTCTCAAAGTGACATTAGGGTAACTCATGGCAACCATTTTTGGCTCAGTTTTGATTCATTTCTCCTGCCAAGACTTCAATTTAGAGTGGAGAGATGAAACAAGAAATGAGTTGAAAAACGACCGAAAATTGGCTGGTGTGAGTAACGCTGTAAGCTGTAAGTTTGACTACTCTTCTAGCGTCAATATCGTTATACAACGACTTTCCGGCTTTCCTCTAAGCCACCGGTCGGATGAGCTTCAGTTTCAACCTTTTAACATCCGTCCGTGTTAACAACTTCAATCTCAGCCAAAAATGTTTCTATATCCATAGTGACTTCGGGGTTACTTGGTAAATTGGCATCGATATTGAATTTCTTACCCGGCTGAGCTGCCCATTAAGTCTGGGGCAGCAACAACAAGCACAGTTTTGATCTGACAGTTCCCCAAAGATATTGGCGATTGTCACCGAGCTCTTAGTCAAAGAGAATATGTCATAAGTCTTTTGTCTCTGCTTGACATGCACGCTGGATCAGCATTTGACAACTAGAAGATGACAAGCAAAACCATATGCACGCCGCCCAGAAGTCGGGCTCAGTCAAGGATCTGCGCTCAGCCACATTTGAATAAGGTGTGGCAGCCACCCCTCATGAGTCTGGACAATGCAAGATGGTCTATGACGCGGAGATCGATAGCTTTCTCGTCGGTCTAAATCAGAGCCTTTACTCGGCCCGTCATTAACGAGATTTTTTGACCTTTGATGGAACAAGTTGAAGAATTCCACTGCTTGAAGCAAGGTTAGAACTTGGATGATAGTTCACCAGTGACGTCGTGGGTTTTCTTGGCTTTCATTTATGGTAGATCCGATAATCTCCCAGCGAGTTCTGTTTGAGCTGGCGAAATGTGGACCCAAGACAACAACAAAAAAAGCCAAGATGGACTAGTACAAATTATCAGTCTAGAATTTTGGCCACAAGGTTAAGGTAAGATAAGATTATAAATCAGATCCATCTATATTTGGCACCTTTTTTCTTTTGTTCCCGACCATGAAGTACTTTTCAACACGCGGCGGAGACCAAAGACTATCTTTTGAAGAGGTCAATTATGCTTGGCCCATCTGTCCAATACACACATATGTAACAAAAGCTATCATTCACAGACTGTTCTCACCGGTCTTGCCCCAAATGGCGGATTATACATCCCAGAATCAATACCATCTCTACCATCCAATTGGAAATCAGATTGGAGCACATATTCGTTCATAGATCTATCTGTTGCCATTCTGTCACTGTACATATCCCAGGACGAAATCTCCATTGGGGAATTACGATCACTCGTAGAGAAATCATACAAGACGTTCCGTCATCCCGATGTGACCCCTCTAAAAAAACTGAATGACAAGACGTTCGTGCTTGAGCTATTCCATGGGCCTACGTTTGCTTTTAAGGACGTGGCGCTTCAGCTGCTTGGGAACTTATTTGAGTTCTTTTTACTCCGGAGGAATGCACGGAAAGACCCAGGAGAGGGGCCGGATCACTTGACTGTTGTTGGTGCCACAAGTGGCGACACGGGAAGGTATGTAGATTGGCTTTTGGCTATCTTCTGTACATACTCGTGATTGAACAGTTGTGGAAAGTGCTGCAATCTACGGCCTCCGCAACAAAGCCAATATCTCCATCTTTATCCTTCACCCCAAAGGTCGTGTTTCACCGATTCAGGAAGCACAAATGACAACAGTGACGGACGCCAATGTCCACAACGTAGCTGTCAAAGGTACATTCGATGATTGTCAGGTACGTGATATATGAGGTCAAACTCTTGCCTTCTCTTCCTGATTCCTGGCTTGTATCTTTCCGCCCAAAAACAAATTAGGACATCGTGAAAGCCCTTTTCGCCGATAAAGAATTCAACGCCAAACATCGTCTAGGGGCGGTCAACTCGATAAATTGGGCTCGCATCCTCGCTCAGACGGTCTACTATTTCTTATCTTATTTCCATATCCGAGCCCAACTCCCTTCTGATGACGCCGAAATTCAATACGTAGTCCCAACGGGAAACTTTGGGGATGTTCTAGCAGGATACTATGCCAAAAAAATGGGTTTGCCTATCGGAAAACTGGCTGTAGCAACCAACGCCAATGATATTCTTGCCCGGTTCTGGAGAACCGGCAAGTACGAAAAAGTGGACTCTACAGTGGATATTGCAGGAGTGGACGCTACTGCACCAGTGGAAAGCTCGTCATTTAGCAAGCATGCGACTGACGCAAGCGGGGTGAAGGAAACGCTAAGTCCCGCAATGGACATCCTTGTATCGAGCAATTTCGAACGCTTGCTCTGGTATCTCGCTTTTGAAAATGCTGCAGGTTCAAATGAGGAAGGGAAGAAGAGAGAGGCTTGCGCCACTTTAGACAGGTGGATGGGGCAAATGAATAGCAATGGTCGCGTGGAGGTCCCAGTGTTGGTGCTAGAGACAGCACGCAAAGACTTTGTTGCTGAGAGGATTTCTGATCAACAAGTTAGTTCCCTTGTCCCATTCCCTCAATTCCTTTCGTACCAAATGTTTAACCATGCATTTCACAGACCCTTGAAACCATCAAATTATATTTTGAAGATAAAAATTCGTATGTTTCTGACCCGCACACTGCCGTCGGCCTGGCAGCTGCTCGTATAATTTCAGCTCAAAAGTAAGATTCTCATCCCGTCATCCTCTTAATCCCAGCTTCTAATTCTATTCACATCCCTGTCTGTAGTCCGCCGAATGTATATCAAATCGTACTGTCAACAGCTCACCCAGCCAAGTTCTCTGAAGCTGTCTCACGGGCTCTCGAACAGCTGCCCGAATTCAACTTTGATCGTGACGTGTTACCCCAAGAATTCGTTGGTCTCCTAGACAAAGAAAAGAAGGTCATAGATGTTGAAACCGCCGATATTGGCTTGGTGAAAGCTGTCATCGAGAAAGTGGCTGCTTAGACAATTTGCAAGTTAGCGTCAGCGCGAAAAAAAGTAATTTGAATGACCATCCTGTATGGATTTTGTCATTCATAATACCGGCCTAACATAGAAATGAAAAACGCTGAATAGTAGATATTCATGTTCAATATATCGCGAACCAACTTATTTCAGACGGGTAGTGGTGTCACTGGGGTGATTAGTCGACAGTTTACGGGTATAAGCAAAAGAGCAGTGGTATTATTTCGTTGAAATAACAAAGACGGGGATATATGAGGCTATGAGTGCGGAAAAACACAAACTGGCGAAAAAAATAAAATATACTAGGTCAACTTGAGTTTCGTTAGTAAGAATAAATTATGACATACGCAAGGTTGGACCATCCACGTAGACCCTTCTCCGACCGTACAGGATGCTCGTTGATTGCGGTGTTAATACCAAACAAGATAGATGGCCACGCAAGGTATCTGTCAGGTCACAGAGGGAAAGCGAGCCCAGACGTCAATACCATTTTAGAGGAGGAGGAATGTTGACGTGGATCGATACCTATTACGAGTTACCATGATGAGCATGGAAAGAAACATGCCAGATGTACCAGCTCCCTCTGTAAGTACCATTCAAGGTTGAACGGTAGGTCAGAAAAATTGCCCACAAATGACTAGAAGATTTGACCAACCGCTGGTTTCACGGTACCAGGTTTTGGGTAGAACGAGGGGTACCTCTAGAGACGAGTTGCGTGGGTCGTCCAATTGGTTGTTTTTTGTGGACATTATAGTACAGACTTAAATAGACGAGGACGTTTTTATAGTTTGAAACTAAGGCTGGTCACAGCTTACATACACAAGCCTTAGGTAGTCACGACATATTTCTCTTACATACCTTTTGTCTTTGCACTACGTACTCCTCGTCCACCCCAACAGAGCTCGGTCCTGTTTACCTTGTGTCAGTGATTCCTGTCCTTTGTCACGACAGGTTTACACGTAGCTGGCCAGTGGCTCAGTGAAAGATTCTGAATTTGAAATTATTACATAATATAAAAAAAGGCCTCTTGCTCAAGAGAAACATAAAATTCAAGTGTGCTAATTTCAAGTACATTTCAGCAAGATAATAGATATAAAGCTGTATTTTTCAGGTTGTGAGCTTGAGAGTTTATGTAGATGGCTCAGTCTAAGTTTGTGGGAAATTCAGAGGTTTCAAACAGAATCTATTAAGTAGAGAGCTCCAGAGAAGCTGTGGTAAAATTTATTGGTAAATTGAACTAGTCACTTTGAAAAAGAGATTTGAAATGGGGAATATTATATGTTGTAGAAAAAGAGTGATTCAATGGTTAAATCAAAATATTGGTGTACTTATTGGTGAACAATTAGCTGTGTAAGTAAGCACGCGAAGCGCGCAAGGAAAAAAAAACGTACTCCTTTTTCTGGAAAAAAATATAGGTGAACCTTCCCTGTACAAGCAATTCACAAAATTTTATTATTTTTTAATTAGATAAGTGATACCTTGGACAAGAGGCCAAAGCCTAGTCTGGTAGTTAAATAACTAGCTGTACGCCTCTCAGTACAGCGTGGCATAAACTACTGGTAAATCATAAAAATACCGCTAGGTTTCTCCCAATTCTCGGAAACCCTTATTGACTGTATTTCGTAAATGAAAAGGCATTAAGTTCATGGCCAACTGTGGCTGGCCCGCAACGAAATGGCAAAGCAGTCCCGTGACAAAGAAACAAACGTAGGGTGTCGACCGGTGAAAACCATGAAGAAAGCTCATAAAGTGTTGAGTGGAGACAGATTTTACATTGCCTGCGCATGGACATATCGATTACAATTCCACCTCTCGTGTTCCGTCTTTGTCCACAATCTTAACCTTGTACCTTCCAGGGCTGACAACGAGACGCTTTGCTACCTCATCAATACAACGCTTCAAAGTTGCGAGACCTTGTTCGACTGAGGAGCTGGGATCGTGGTACCTTCGGGGATATCCGTAGTTAGAAAGCTTTCCATGGTTCCCAAAATGTAAATAAAATGCACCGATCTAACAAACTAAGGGCAAAATATGCACCATATCCATGTGCCGCAAACGGTACCTCTGTCATCGTCCCGAGATAGTCGATCCAGTATAGGTGAGGATCGTGTGATGCAATGTCGTATCCTCCTAGAAGAAGATTTACAGAATAGGGTTTGCGGGATCGTAGTGATTCAGCGAGGGCACGACGGATCCATGAGGCAGCTGCAGAGGGCCGAAGTGGATAGAGATTCCGAATTTGATACAACCGGATGTTGCGCTCGACGTATTCAGCAAATTGAACGGTGTCACCTACATATTACAATCAGTTTGTTTGGAAAATAAAAAACCGTCAACATCAAGTTTGAGCTTGCCTGGTTCTCCTGAGTAAGCCATGAGTAGATGGGAGCTTAGAGTCTTGATCTTGTCCTCGTCTACTTTCATCTTCACGATTGAGCGTGCGGCAGTAGTGTCTGCAGCCATGATGACATATCCTTTTCCTGTGAGAGCAAATGAGGTCTCCATTGCTTTTCAAAAGTGCGTTCAAGCGGGTAAGTGACTGGGGAAGAACTTGAATTACGCGTCGTGAACAAGTGACGCGTAGACCGTGTGACAAACAAGGACCCAATCAAAACGCAGTCACGGAGGCGTGACGTCAGCGCATCACTGGACATGCCATTGCCATTGCCAAGCGCGCGCTTGATATGTGTATCTCAAGGGCTAAGATAGTTAGTCAGATTGAAAAGTGTGGGTTGTTGGAAGGTTGAAAAATTTAAACAATTGAAAGTTGGGAACTACTTATTGCTGTTTTCAATGAAGATGGCGGCTGGGTCACATCGCGTCACACGCGGCAATATTCCGAGCTCAAAGTCCTGAACGAACTATCTCGGGATCTGCTGAGCATACGACGACAATTTTAGTGCGTTGTAATTGCCTTGACGAGTAGATATGCACCCCGCCTTAAAATATACGTTTTTTTTGAATTTTGATGATGTTAAAAAATGGGAGTTTTAAGGGTGCAGAACAGGCTGAGCTTCTGGGACAACTTCTGAAAGCAGCTCTTGTGTATGTAAAGGAATGCGCCCCATAAAAATTGGCAAATATCGATGTTGAAAAGTTTAGTGGCCCGTGACCGCCAAACCGCCCTACATGCGGATTTGGTTTCCACAACGTCGATAGTTGCCAGTTTTTTTATGGTGCACATTCCTTTACATACCCAAGAGCTGTTTTCCAAAGGAATTACTTTTTTTTTACCATGCCGTTGTCCCAGAAGTTCAGCTTAAGACCCCCATTTTTGAACATGATCAAGATTCAACAAAATCGTGTATTTTAAGGCGGGGCGCATATCTACTCGTCAAGGCAATTCCAACGCACTAAAGATCGTCGTCGTATGCTCAGCAGATCCCCGAGATAGTTCATGCAGAACTTTGAGCTCGGAATATTGCGATGTGACGCGATGTGACCCGGTTGCCATCTTCATTGAAAACAGCCGCAATAAAAGTAAACAGTGAACACAGTTCGACGAAATACGATCAAAAGGAGGGAAAGGCCAGCGGAGATTATGTACAAAATAAAGAAGGAAGGATGATATTACAACTTGAAACGGAGGAAAGGGGGTGTTTGTTTAACGCAAGTAGTTACCGTAATCGTTTGAAACAGTCTTCAAGTTTACTTTTTAAGCAACTATAAGGTCTCTTATATATCCAAACGACGTATTTGCGTAGTAACGGCGAGCTTGAGCTGGTTGAAGCCGACTCCACTGGCATGCGCTACTCCGCCGAGATTTCTCCAGGTAGAAGGAAACTTGTTACATACCCACAAACCTAAATTTCTGACATGTAGGGTCCTTTGCCGAAATGCCGCTCGGTTTCCGGTCCCAGATCCAAGACGACCGTTTTCAAGAGCTCTCTAAGAAGAAGGGGTAGCTACCCTTCCTTCAAATCAATTTACCCATTGACAATTAGGTTCACATTTTTTCTTGAATGTAGATATCTATTCCTGTTGAGATAATATTAATAGGTCAGGCCATTTGGGTTTCATTTGAGCTTCGGCGACGCCGGCGAAATTCACATGAGCGCTGAAGCGCTGAGGCCTAGGGCTCAGGCTGAACTTCGATCGTACCGCCTCGTACCGCTCATATGATCTACTTATTTCTTTTCTGATTTTAACCGATTTCTTTTTGGAGATATTTCAGGTCTGCTCCCAGGTCCGTACTCACACCGGGCCTGTTGGAGACTCTGGTATGAACCGGCATCCATGGTCAGATGATTTGGCCAGGATGAATGTCTCCTGCCTTTTTTACTTCGGAAGTTAGCTTACTTTTTTTTATTTATATATTCTACAGATTAACGTGCAACAAGTAAACTAACTACTAAGATGCACGGGCTGGGGACATACCCAGTCTATCTACTCAATTTCATTTTCACATTCTAAAATTAATTTTCTATTTCTTATTATTTCTTTACCTGTATCAAATTTTCTTATTTTAACATTATCCCCATTATCTTTTATATCAATTTCCACGCTTATTTCACCTTTACCTGCTCCGATAAGTACATCGCACAACGTGCCTTAGAGGTATTCAAGAATATTTATTAAGTATCTGCCTATTTATGCTACAAATAAAAACAAAAAAAAATAAAAATTCTAGCGCTCCAAGTGGTCTATATGTAATAATAATCGAGGCCATAAAGAATCGGGTATGGAACAAGTCAGCTTACTTGAGCTGGCATCTCAATTACACGGACTATGGCCATATGGCCGAAAGCACAGCTTCGGTTAGCTCCAGCACATTATCTTTCTCCTTCCATGATACATATCTCCGTTTCACCTGTATTTTAATCATGTTATCCAGTCCTTAAACTAGTTATTTATAGACCTGAAACTACAAACTCCAAACAAACTCTTCAAAAAACAGCCGTCAAAGTCAGGCGAAGTAACAATAAATTTGAGATTCTTCATAGATGTCTCGGATCCAACTACTATATTGAGTTGAAGATGTACCTAGCAAACAATTAACGTGTCGCAGAGAGTTGGAGGAAAGGTTGAAATGTTTCCGCTCGAGATCACCTCAACTACTTACTATATATATATCACTTATTATCTAAAAAAACTTTTACAAATAAAATCATAACTCCATCAATCCCTTACCAAAAATTCAAATTCTTCTATTCTCAAAAATGCTGCTATCCCATATTTATATGCATGTTTTTTGTGGCCAAATTATGGTGTTGAGGTGGAGGAATTCGCAAAGTAAAATTATTTTTTTGCCTCAATGTTCGGTCATCGCCCGAGGGCATCAATTCTTCATCAATAAATCTGGGAAATTCGAGGTAGGCGTAAAACGAGGTGTAATATAAAAGCTGAACATGTAACTTTTTGATTTACGAGCTACAATCTCGAAAAATTGTTTTCTTTGCGTGGAATTGATTTCTGCACCCTCTGTTCTATTTTTGGCGGTCAGCGGTTTCCTTTTTTTGTCCATCATTTGATCGCAACGTTGAAGTTGCCTGCATTTGCGGCACTCTCGCTAGTGCTTGATGATTGCAGCGACCTGAACTCACAGTTCTAGTCTATCCAGAGGTTCTAGAGAGGGAAGCAAGTTGGACTGTAATCATGATCAGGCCAATCCCAGCACCCCATCCTTTTGATCATGCCAGTGCAGACGTGATATTACGATCATCCGATAAGGAACCGGTCGACTTCCGAGTATTCAAGCTGCTACTTTCACTGGCATCCCCATTCTTCTCTGAAATATTCACTCTTCCTCAATCATCAACCCCTTCAGTATACTCCGATGAATGTCGGGATCCCAACGGGCTCCCAATCATCCAAATGACGGAAGACAGAGAAACACTCCACCTTCTATTAAGTCTTTGTTTCCCTGTTAGTGTTTCCAAAATCCCCCATTTCTCGTCTTTGCAAGGGCTACAAAAGGTCATAGAAGCAACTTTCAAATTTGATATGGAAGGCTTACAAAAGCACTTACGTGCTGAACTCATTGCACTGCGATTCATCGAGGCGCAGCCTTTACGAGTGTTTGCGATCGCATATCGATATGGTTGGGATACGGAAGCCAGGAAGGCTGCTCGATATACCCTGAGGCACCCTACGAACCCCGCTTTTGTTTCCGAGTTAGGGTACATCTCGGGTGCGACGTATTACCGCCTACAGGAATATCATCGGCTGTGCGGCGAGGTAGCCAATTCACGAGTATCCCTGCAGCCGTTCCTCGCAGAGAGTGACGATGGCTGGACATGGGTAACTTGCAAACGTTGCCCTGGGGCATTGTCGAGAAATCGAGATTTTCCTGAGGTGAGAAGTTGGTGGGCGGGATGGATCTACAAAGTGGCAGAAGAGGTCCGAGTACGACCATGGGGTGAAACAGTGAAAAAATGGGACATTCTCAAAGATACACTGTGCCAGGCTGAAGTATGTCCAAATTGCGCGAAAAGAGCTCGCGAAGACCTTGAAACATTCTCTCTGATGCTTGCCGTTGAAATTGAAAGAGATATCTCATTGGTGCGTTCTCCATAAATCCCCGCTGCTGTGGGTCATTACATATCTCGGGTAAATTATTAGGTTGACCTCGATCTCAACTTTGATGATTGGAGTAATTCTTCGGCGACTTGACAAAAGAAACATGACAGGAGCTATCCTAGATGTATTATCAATGTATTTGGTGTATGTAAATCAATTTGGCTAATTTTTGTGCTGTGTCTCGCCTGAAAACAGCTCCGTAGTCACCAGCAATTGTCTATCCGCAGACGGCCACTACTGATTCTATTTCGGTGTTGGTGGTATGGTATAAGTATAACTTAAGAGTGTACACCCTTAGCTTCTGTTCTAGGCCTCTAGAATTGACCTCCTCTGAGTCGTGGCTAACTTACGAGAAATATTCGTCAAAATCCAGCGCGTCTTGGTGTCTTGGCCTTCTTGCTAGCCAAATTAGCGCCCTGCGGCACGGGCACCAGCACTGCCACGGCCGCGCTGCGATCACGTTACCAGTAGTGTCGCAGTGGAACGCGTTGAGTCACTGACATGGAACTGATTCTTATCATGCTAACCCTTTTTATGCAAGCATCCCACTAGCAGATCGTTAGCTCTCATTGTGTCCATCTCATTGTTTCTCTCAATCACTCTACAACCAGTGTTAGTGCAGGTTTTTTCCTGGCTTCCAACTCCTGACATAACTGTCTCTACAGCATTTTGTCGAATCTCGACTGACATAGTATGAACTTAGAACAGATAAATGCTCAGGCCGCAGGTGATCAGTCACCCATCCACAGTCTCCCAGATGAAATCCTTGAGGTGGTTTTCTTGATCAACACTTTCAAATTGGTGGAACAAGAGAACAAAAATCTCCTCTACGATCCCCATTCGACGACCTTAGCGACCGCTCAAGTCTGTCGGCGATGGCGCACAGTTGCATTGAGCTATGCCGTTCTTTGGAGCCACATTATTGACTATGAACGGCACCCACCGTTGTGGATAGAAACACTGTTGGCGCGTTCGGGTTTTTCGCTTATTTGTGTGGGTGGGGACTCAGCTTTAGAACCCGTTAAACTTCAAAATCCCCGAGGCAAGCCCGTGTTGCAGTCTATCTTCCAACGAAACACCAGGTTGAAAACGCTTAGTTTGCATATTCGCCGTGCCCCCTGGGAATTTATATGTCGTTCGTTTCTCGGACATCCCGCTTCCAATCTCGAGTTCTTGAACTTGATCACATCCTGTCCATTCCCCGACTGCCTATACCCCGGTCCTCTTTTCGCTGATGAAGCCCCCTGTCTGCGGCGCTTGCATCTCCAGCGATGTCTCATAGATTTCTCTTCCAGTGTTCTATCCAACCTGACTGAATTATCGGTCCGGGATGTTCTGGCACCAAACGTCTTGTCTGCATCGGCACAAACCCACCCGTTGAAAGTAGCTCCCAGCGTTGCAGGGTGGCTCCGAGTTCTAAAGAACATACCTACTCTACGATTCCTTACGCTCAGCAGCGCCATCTCTCATTTCACGGAGCAAGGGCCTCTTCCTGTCGTGGATCTCCCTCATCTTGATTTGTTGACAATCAGCGCCAGGTTTTATCAGGGGACATCTTTGATTGACCATCTCAAGATACCCCCTTCATGTGGAATCAGGTTCAGGTTAATCCGTAGCAGATTGACTGATGGAAATGATGGCCATAAGCTACTATCTTTTCTTTCACAACAACTCATACATTGGCCGCGAGATCATTCTGATCGTTATTTGCAAGCAAAGGTTCTTAGTGGCGACAGGATTCATTTTGGAAACTCGAAGCGTGTCGGTCACGTTATGGATATGACTGAGTCGGATGAAGTCGAAGCACATAGCCGGTCTTCAAAGGATCCCATTATTTCGCTCGTCCTCACATTCGATTCCTCTGAGAATTCATTCGTATTCCTCAATCAACTTTTGGAGTTGTATAGCTCTACGTTTTCGACAACGACCACTCTCGACTTGTGGCTGGATCAAGAATTCGCGGATACGGCTACCACTGTTGCATCTTTCCCCTCCTTTCACACCTTCCATTCCTTCACCAACCTCAAAGCTTTGAATCTGCTGGAGCAATCCCCTCTGTATCTGCTACCACTTTTCCAAAACTCTTCCATTCCTCATTATCCGCTATTCCCTGCGCTACAATCATTATGCTTGACAGGGACAAACATAGATGATGGCGTACATGGTGCAGTGTACAATGTGTTTGTTGCATTCCTCCTGTGGCGAGTCGAAGCCCGAGTACCTCTCCAAGAAATCAAAACATTAGCAGGAAATATATCCAAGCAGAGCGCTGAGGAGCTATCAAGACTCGGAAATCTACGAGTCATAGGCTTGTTGGATTCAAATTGGCACTACAATATGATTGAGCCAGACACTGAGGATGAGGCCTAGCCTTGGGCGAAGGTTGCGCAGACTATATAAAGTTCCAAATCAAATTTATTTATAAAGACCAGTCAGTAGTCTGACTCGTACGCGTAACCAGCCCCAGAATCGCCGTCCAGAGCGCAAGTGTAGCTATTTTTATTTATTTATTTTGAACGATCAACGGTCAACTTCTCTCTTTCTCGAGAACAGATGACAGTCATCTGATAGAACTCGAGGCAGTGTGGAGGTGTAGTAACTCGGGGAATCCCTTTATAAATGACAGCTGGTGGCTCCGACTGCTTGGTCTCATTACACGCCATCCATTACTGGTCTTTGGTGGGGAAATGTCCACCACAGCCCGAGAGATCATCGTCGATAACAATGACAGCAGAATCAATTACACCCGATCGTGGCTTTCCGTCGATAGTACTAAACCAACCCTCTCCTCGACTCTACATAAAACATATAACGGGAGCTTACAATTTGATTTCAATGGTGAGTGAACAACCATTGTCATTGCCACAAGAATTCCTCACCCCAAACTTGAAATGGCCATTGATCAGGAACACAAATAGCGCTTTTTGGTACCACGGAGGGCATTCAGCTTACTTGGAGTTGTTTCGTCGATATAAGCATAAATGCTACATCCGCATCCCCATCCTGGGATAATAAGTTATGTCTTGTACAAGACTTGGATGACAAGCCGCATAGCCTGACGCTCAATGCTGCCGGTGACGAGTTCTTGTTTGATTATATCTCATATACACCTTCGAAGAGTGCTCCGCTGGATAACAGCTTGATTCGCATCGGTAACCTGGATCCCGATATTCATTACGACCCTGGATGGGCGGCGCTTGGAGATGTCGACAACTTGAGTATGACGAAAACACCAGATTCATCGATGTCATTCAATTTCACAGGTAGGATTATTGACCCACCCGCCCTGCTTAATCTGACGAATCACTGGTAGGCCAATCACTCTCGTGGTACGGTCATATACCCACAGAACATTCCACCACCATCTCTGTTGTTGACTATGTTGTTGATGACCAAAATGCTTCTTTCAGCCTGACACCAGGGTCCTATAACCAGCCAGTACCGTTTTTTCAAATATCTCTTCCCTTTGGCCCTCATTCTTTTCATGCTACATTTCATGGTGATCATTCATCGACACCACTCACGCTTGCTTTTCTACTTGTACAAAATGGCACTTCTTCCTCCCAAGCGTTGACTCCTCCCTCTTCCTCCTCAACAGTTAAACCGACAACCTCCAATCCGCATGCCAATGTCAATATTGGAGCGATTGTTGGCGGTTCATTGGCTGCAATAATTACTCTTCTCCTCGTTGTTTTCTTCTTCATTCTATATAGGAGACAGAGGCGGAAGACCGGGTCCGTAACACCCCACCGCCTCTTTCCAGCACCTGTCATCATTAAAACACACCGAACGGTATCTACCCCAGGGTTCCACCCACTGCTCCCATCCACTGATCATGAGCTACCTGGCTCAGAACCGCCGGACTATCACGATACAAGGCCTCAATCATTATGCGACTCTGCGGGCGCAAATTATGATGGTGTTGACGAAAAGGCATCTTACCATGGTGGCTATCAAACCTGGGGTCAGGTTAAAGCAATTGAAGCTCAGGCATCAAGATCAAATACACGGGACAGCTACATTTGATCGCAGCATAACACAGACATTGCGCCATTGTTTTTTGTATATATAGTTAAGAGGTTCGAATGTTGTTCATGCTATGTAAACTTTCTATTTAATTCTTTGATTTAAAGCGGTGACAGGCATCTCCGGAGTGCTCGGCAGCAAGCACATCAAATGACGAGTCCCCAGAAAAATAGTCCAAGTATCCTAAATCCACTGGCCTTGATACGATAGTACACATGCAGCCGGTACTCATTGTAAGCATTCGTAGCAAGATGCGACTGAACCTGTTCAAACGATATCCTTTGTAGGTTGGCGCGGGTCCATCAGGTCTTGTCCTTGCTCTGTCTCTACCAAAAAATGGTGTACCAGTTCGTATAATCGACAAAGAACCACTTCCTAGGCTGGGTGAACGCGGCGCTGGAGTCTCCGTGAGTACACATCGTTTTGCCTTAGACATATTAATATTAGCCTCACAATCCTTTACAGCCGCGCTCGCTTGAGCTTCACCATATACTTGGAACCATTTCTGATGCCCTTGGCGCTGGCAAACCAGTCCCTCATTTCAGAGTGCACGATCCTATCGATAACCAGAAGCCCCCAGAAATAACCGCAATGATACCATTCCTTGAACCACAGGTTCATACCCCTTATGTGCGTAACTAATGTTATCTTTCAGTTTTTTTGATGCTAACACACTAATCAACAGACCAACCCTATTATGTTAGGGCAACATCACCACGAAAGCATTCTTCGGATCACATCTAGAGAAGATGGGTACAGTGGTGGAATTTGAATCCGAATTGAGAGGATTTGAGCGGGATAGACAGGAATCGACACACACTCAGGCACGAAATGACGATGTGTCAGTCCCATCAAATTGCA
>Ga0193743_1001960_pt1 | contig 14903 bp, 13 predicted proteins | sample L2c2metaG_FD_143038 | JGI IMG/M metagenome (GOLD analysis project Ga0193743, IMG submission 143038) | Soil microbial communities from a riparian zone of the East river system, Colorado, United States - L2c2 | ecosystem: Environmental > Terrestrial > Soil > Riparian zone | place: USA: East River...
GCACGCCACCGGCATCTTTCGGATGGACGAAGTTGACCCGGGAGTCGGCGGTGCCCCTGCGCGGCACGTCGTAGAGCAGGCGCAATCCCTTTTCCCGCAGCCGGTTGCAGGTGGCGTCGATGTCGGTAACCCGGTAGGCCACCTGTTGGAGGCCAGGGCCGTTGCGTCCGATGAATTTGGCGATCGTGGACTGATCGTTGAGTGGTGCGAGCAGCTGCACGGCGGGCCCCTTGCTGTCTCCCGGAGCGCTGAGCATGGCCTCCCGGACACCCTGCTCCTCGTTGACCTCGGTGTGGGTGGCGACCAGGCCGAGCGTGTCCGTGTACCACCGGATCGCGTCGTCCAGGTCGGGGACGGCGATCCCCACGTGGTCGATCGTCGTCACGATTCCGCGCAGCTCGTCCATGTTCGGAATGTAACGGATCGAAGTTGTCAAATGTGCCGGCCTTCACCCGGTCGTCCGGCGTTGCCGCAGGTATCGTCTGGGCAACCCACCGCCGTTGTAGCCGCTGGAGGTTGTTGTGCCTCAGTCCGTGATCGTTGCCGGTGCGCGCACCCCGATGGGCCGGATGCTCGGCTCGCTGAAGGACTTCTCGGGAGCCCAGCTCGGCGGAGTGGCGATCAAGGCTGCCCTGGAACGTGCTGGGGTGAGCCCTGATCAGGTGCAGTACGTGATCATGGGCCAGGTCCTGACCGCCGGCGCTGGGCAGATCCCCGCGCGGCAGGCCGCCGTGGCCGGCGGAATCTCGATGAGCGTCCCGGCTTTGACGATCAACAAGGTGTGTCTGTCCGGAATCGACGCCATCGCCCTGGCCGACCAGCTGATCCGTGCGGGCGAGTTCGACATCATCGTCGCGGGCGGGCAGGAGTCGATGACTCAGGCGCCGCACCTGCTGACGAAGTCGCGGGAGGGTTACAAGTTCGGCGAGGTGACCGCGCTGGACCACATGGCGCACGACGGGCTGTTCTGCGCGTTCGACCAGTGCGCGATGGGTGCATCGACCGAGAAGTTCAACGCGCGCTTCGAGCTGACCCGCAAGGATCAAGACGAGTTCTCCGCCCGCTCGCACCAGCGGGCCGCGAAGGCCGCGGCCGAGGGGCTGTTCGCGGAGGAGATCGCGCCAGTCTCCGTGCCGCAGCGCAAGGGCGACCCGAAGATTGTGGACACGGACGAAGGCGTGCGGGGCGAGACGACCGCCGAAGGGCTGGCGAGGCTTCGCCCCGCCTTCTCCTCCGATGGCACCATCACCGCCGGGTCCGCCTCGCAGATCTCCGACGGCGCCGCCGCGGTCGTGGTGATGAGCAAGGCCAAGGCCGAGGAGTTGGGGCTGAGCTGGCTGGCCGAGATCGGCGCGCACGGCGTCGTCGCGGGCCCCGATGCGAGCCTGCACGAGCAGCCGGCGAACGCGATCGTCGCGGCTTGTCGCAAGGAGGGGATCGAGCCCACCGACCTGGATCTGTTCGAGATCAACGAGGCATTCGCCGCGGTGGGCCTCGTCTCCACTCGCAAACTCGGCGTCGATCCGGAGAAAGTCAACGTCAACGGAGGGGCTATCGCCCTGGGCCATCCCATCGGGATGTCGGGCGCCCGCATCGCGCTGCACCTCGCGCTGGAGCTGCGTCGCCGGGGCGGCGGTAAGGGTGTGGCGGCGCTGTGCGGGGGCGGCGGCCAAGGGGACGCGCTGGTGCTCCACGTGCCGGCGGCCAGCTGATCGCGCGATCGGGCACAGTAGGTCGATGCCGCGCCAGTACAGCGTCTCGGATCTGGTCGCTCGAGCACAGGACAGCGATCCGAGGGCCGTCGCGCGACTGATCTCAATGGTCGAGGACGCCAGCCCCAGGCTCCGGGAGGTGGCGACCGCGCTTGCTCCGCATACCGGCCGCGCCCAGGTTGTCGGGCTCACCGGATCGCCCGGGGTCGGCAAGTCCACATCGACGTCCGCGCTGGTCAGCGCTCTGCGCAAGCAAGGCAAGCGGGTCGGTGTCCTCGCGGTGGATCCATCCTCTCCGTTTTCCGGTGGGGCGTTGCTCGGAGACCGAGTGCGCATGCAGGAACATGCCACGGACAGCGGTGTGTTCATTCGGTCGATGGCGACCCGAGGCCATCTGGGCGGGCTGTCCTGGGCTACCCCGCAGGCGCTGAGAGTGCTCGACGCGGCCGGCTGTGACGTCGTGTTGGTGGAAACCGTCGGGGTTGGGCAGTCCGAAATCGAGGTCGTGTCGCTCGCGGACACCACGATCGTCCTACTCGCGCCCGGGATGGGCGACGGTATCCAGGCCGCGAAGGCGGGGATTCTGGAGGTCGCGGACATCTTCGTGGTGAACAAGGCCGACCGCGACGGCGCTGACCAGACCGTGCGAGACCTGCGGTACATGCTCTCCTTGGGCTCGCGCCGCGAGCGGGACGGATCGATCTGGAAGGCACCGATTGTGCGGACGATCGCCTCGAAAGGTGAGGGGATCGACGAGGTGGTCGCCACGCTGGACCAACATCGCGAGTGGATGGCGAAGTCCGGCGAGCGGGACCGTCGCCGCCAGTTGCGCGCGCGGGCAGAGATCGAGGCGATCACCCTGGAGCAGGTGCGTATGCGTATCGGTGATATCCGGGGGAGTGGCAACCTGCCTGAATTGGCCAAGCGGGTCGTCGCCGGAGAACTGGATCCGTATACGGCGGCTGAAGAGCTCATGGACACCGTCAGCTCCGGGTGATCCGCTCGGGGACAGCATGTGTGCGTCCGGAGTCGAGTTGCGCGGCAAGTCGCGCGGAGCCAATTCGCGTGGCGATGTCCCGCGCGGAACGGGCATGGCTGGACGCTTCGGCTTCCTGCCCGATGGCGCCATGCGCCCACGCCAAGTCCAGATGGATACCCGCGAGCTCCCGCGCTGAGGTCCCGCCGGCTCGCAACGCCCGCTGAAGCTCCTCAATTGCCGACTCGTCTTCGCGCAGTAGGCGATAGGCGTGCCCGCGGTGTCGATGGAGCGCGCGAAGGTCAAACTCGATTGGTAGGGCCGGATAGGTGATTTCCATCCGTCCGGCCCGTTCAGCAAGCTCGCGCTCGGCGCTCTGGTATGCCGCATGTGCCTCACCGGCGGCGCCGGCATTCGCCATCGCCGCGCCCCGAGCAGCTTCGAACCAGGCGCGCACCCGGCCCGGCGTGTCGCCGCTGACCATGCTGAACGCCTGCTCGACCAGGCCCACCGCGGTGCTCGGCTCGCCCACCTCTACCAGCACGGCGGATTGCTCCACCATGGCGTATGCGAGCAGGGTGGCGGACTCGGCTTCCCGAGCACCTACTTTCGCTGTCTCACCGCACCGCCAGGCCTCGGTCGGCCTGGCGAGATCGAGTGCTAACCGCCCCGTCAGCGTCGCCGCGTCAACCACCAGGTGCCCCAGCAGCCGGCGGGTCGTTGGGTTGACGGCGTGTCGGAGGGCGCCCTCGAGGTAGCTCAACTGAGCCTGCGCCGACCCGGCGACAGCGGCGGCGCCAAGGCGGTCATCCAGGGCCCGGGTAGATTCCAGCTGGCCGCGGATCAGCTCGAGCGCGGAGTCGTCGATCGCCGCCGAAGCAGCCAGCGCCGCGCGGAGTTCCTCGGCCTCGGACCGGCGAGTATCCCCCTGGTCGCTCGGGTCGAGAAGCCCCAGCTCAACGAGCGTGCTCTGGTACAGCTCGCACAGCAGTGCTCGATAGTGCTCGTCGGGCAGGGCGTGCTGATTCTCCCACCGGGAGAGCTGGGTCTTGAGGCTGAGCGGTGCGGCGACCGCGACCCCGCGTTGCGCGGCGACCGCGGCGAGCTCCTCCGCCGCGCGGGACTGCGACCAGCCCCGTTCCACGCGCGCCGCCCGCAGCGGCCATTCCGTCTGGCTCATGGCGTGAAGTCTCCCCAGCCGAGACGATTCTGTCAACTAGGTTGACGCAATGGCGTGTTAACGGCATGATCTGACTGTCGAGGAGGAACTGCACGGGTGAGAGGGGACGTGAAAATGGCTGGCCCGACCGACCACCCGTGGTGCGCGGCTGGGATTGGCGCTGGCGCGGTCGCGGGTTATCAGGCTGGTCGACGGTGGAGCCGGCGGCGAGGGGTGGGGGCGCGGCGGGAGGCTCGGGCGCGTGATCCCGCTTCGAGTAGAGACAGGCGGAGGCACGCCAGAGTCGGCAAGCGAGGCAGCCCTACGATGCGGTCGTGGCCGGGCTGGCGATCCGCCGCACGGCGTGGACCGCGTAACAAGGAACCGCCGGGTGGTCAACGGTGACAATGCGCGCCGCTCGTTCTGTGAGACTGGAGGACTTTCTGGTGATCCTGTGGCATCGGCCCGCCATGCGGGCAGGGCTGTCAGTCCTTTTGCTTGGCACAGCGGTCTTTGCGCTTGTCTCAGCTTGTGGACGACCGGCGGCGCCGGCGGCTCCGGCACCCGCGCCACCCGGGCCGTCCGCGCCACCCGCGACGCCCGCGGGCACCACACCCCAACGCGTGGAAGTCCACTTTGCGGGGGGAACGGTCCAGGGTGGGGTCAGTCGGGTGCCGGTAAGTCTGGGCAGCTCGGTCGCGCTGGTGGTGACCAGCGATGTCGCGGACGAGGTGCACTTGCACGGCTATGACCGAAAGGCCGACGTAGCGCCCGGCGGCACGGCCACGATCGACTTCGTCGCGGATCATGCGGGCGTGTTCGAGGCCGAGATGGAGTCGCGCGGTATCCAGCTTGTCCAACTCGAGATCCGCTAGGCGTTCAGGAGAAGTCTCCCGCCGCTCGGCGGACGCGCTCGAGGAGCTCGGTCAGCTGATCGGCCTGACGTTCGGTGAGACCAACCAGGCCGAAGTCGATTTCGGTCAGTGCCTTGGTGGCGTCGTTACGGCGGGACTCGCCGGACTCGGTAATGGCGACGAGGGTGGCGCGCCGATCGCTTGGGTGTGGCGTTCGCCGGACTAGGCCGTCGGCCTCGAGACGGTCCACGATATTGGTCACGCTGGTCGGGTGCAGCTGGAGACGTTCACCCATGACCCGCATGGGCAAGCTGCCGCGGCGAGCAAAGCTCAGCAGCACGAGTGCCTCGTAACGGGCGAAGGTGAGACCGTGCGGGCGAAGGGCGGCATCGGACGCGGAGAGGAGAATCTGTTGAACGCGCATCACGCTGGTCACCGCGGCCATCGTGCCGGCGGGTCCGATCTTCGTTTCCCAGAGTGACGCCGCACGTGCGATGGGGTCGAACGGGAGGGGATCACGCGACGTCATGGGCACCGACGCTAGCAGCGTAGACGGGCGACCGGGCGTACCGAGGTGGCGAATGTCGGACCTGTGCCCGGTGCCTGAGCGCAATGTGTCTCGCGGTGGGGCAGGGTGGTCACATGCTTATCGCATTCAGCGTGGCGCCTTCAGGCGGAGGCTCGGACAGCGTGGGTGAGGCCGTGGCGGAGGCGGTGCGGGTAGTCCGCGAGTCCGGGCTGCCCAATGAGACGACCTCGATGTTCACCACAATCGAGGCGAAGGACTGGGATGAAGGGATGGCGGTGATAAAGCGCGCGGTCGAGGCCGTACAAGCGCGTGCGCCTCGAGTGAGCTTGGTCCTCAAGGCCGATATTCGTCCTGGGCACGTGGATCAGCTGCACGCCAAGGTGGATCGGGTCAACCGTCATCTGGGAGAAGGATGAAACTCAGGCGGGCGCGTCACGGGCGCGAGTGCCGGGCGAGCACTCGTACTCGAGGCCTCGGCGGGGTACTGACGAGATATCACTCGGCCTAGGAATATCGCTGCTGGTTGGCTTTGCGGCCGGAATTCTGGCGAGTCGGTGCGAGCGGGTGGCTGCCCGACATCGCCGGGCAGCCACCCACGGCTCAGCGTCGGGCGATGTTCAGGGTGAAGAAGAACACGCCGATCAGGATCGCCACTACGCCGAGCACGATGGCGATCTTGGCGTGCTTCGCGGTGGCCTCGCGCTGCACGCCGGGTACGCCGAGGCCGACCGCGGCTGCGCCCAAGATCCAGCCGGCGATAGAGATGGGGCTGGCCAGCACGGCCACGACCCCGACGATCAGGGCTGCCTTCGTCAGCACGGGGCTTTCCAGGCGCGCGGTCTTCTTGCGAGCGTCGGTCACCAGTCGGTCGGCGACCGGGTTGTCCGAGGTCATTCGGGGTCCTCTCCAGGCGAGGGGGGTTTCGGCCGTCGTGGCCGATGATCGGTGTCGGGGTTGAATGCAGGGTGCACCCGGGTTGGTTTAACGAGCGCCCGTTGCGGTTGGTGCTCCGCCAGACCGGTGATAGAGACGGTAGGCGGTGCGTGACGGTCGACACGATCGGGGGGCGAATTTTCCTAGGACTTCCTACTATCTTATTACCAGGCATTTTGCTTCGAGCCCGGAGGTACCGCCGTGAGCGACACCAACCAGCAAGACGGACGTGAGCGTTGGCGCGCACGGTTCGAGGAGGCCGAGCGGGCTGGCAAGGTCCGTGACGCCGACTTCACGACGCTGTCTGGTGTCGAGGTCGACCCCGTGTACGGACCTCGCGACGGTGAGACCGTCCAGGACTTCGACCGGATCGGCTGGCCCGGTGAGTTTCCGTTCACCCGGGGTCTGCACGCGACCGGCTACCGGGGCCGTAACTGGACGGTGCGCCAGTTCGCCGGATTCGGCAACGCCGAGCAGACCAACAAGCGGTTCCGCGACATTCTGGCCGGCGGTGGCGGCGGGCTCTCCGTTGCTTTCGACATGCCCACCTTGATGGGCCGGGACTCCGACGACCCCAAGAGCATCGGAGAAGTTGGCCACTGCGGGGTGGCAATCGACTCCGCCGCCGACATGGACGTCCTCTTCGCCGATATTCCGTTGGAGCAGACCACCACCTCGATGACCATCTCCGGCCCCGCGGTGCCGGTGTTCTGCATGTATCTGGTAGCCGCCGAGCGCCAGGGCGCCGACCTGTCGAAACTCGACGGGACCCTGCAGACCGATATCTACAAGGAGTACATCGCGCAGAAGGAGTGGTTGTTCACTCCCGAGCCGCATTTGCGCCTGATCGGTGACCTGATGGAGTACTGCGTCCAGGAGATCCCCCGTTACAAACCGCTTTCGGTATCCGGGTACCACATCCGGGAAGCCGGATCGACGGCCGCGCAAGAGCTTGCGTTCACCCTTGCCGACGGATTCGGATACGTGGAGCTGGGGCTCTCCCGCGGCCTGGACATTGAGCGCTTCGCGCCTGGTCTGAGCTTCTTCTTCGATGCGCACGTCGATTTTTTCGAGGAGATCGCTAAGTTCCGCGCGGCGCGGCGGATCTGGGCTCGTTGGCTGCGAGATGTGTACGGAGCAAAGTCGGTCAAGGCGCAGCAGCTGCGCTTCCACACCCAGACCGCCGGAGTCTCGCTCACCGCCCCGCAGCCCGACAACAACGTCGTGCGCACCGCCCTTGAGGCGCTGTCCGCGGTGCTCGGTGGCACCCAGTCGCTGCACACCAACGCCCTGGACGAAGTGCTCGCCCTGCCCAGCGATCGGGCCGCCCAGATCGCCCTGCGGACCCAGCACGTCATCGCCGAGGAGACCGGTGTGACCAACGTGGCCGACCCGTTGGGTGGCTCGTGGTACGTCGAGGCGCTCACCGACAAGATCGAGGCCGAGGCGGAGCGAATCTTCTCTCGGATCAAGGACCTTGCGCGCCGCGCGGTTCCCTCTGGCCAACATCCGATTGGCGAGATGACCTCGGGCATTCTGCGCGGCATCGAGGACGGCTGGTTCACCGGTGAGATCGCCGACTCCGCCTTCACTTATCAGCAGGCACTGGAGAAGGGCGAGAAGAAGCAGGTCGGAGTCAACGTGCACACCGCGGCCGACGCCGAGCAGCTGGAGATCCTGCGGATCAGCCACCAGGTCGAGGTGGACCAGCGGGAGTTGCTCGGTCTTCGCCGGAAGGACCGCGACGACGCCGAAGTTCGTCGTAGGCTGGCCGCGATGGTTGAGGTCGCCAGGGGCAGCGGAAACATGGTCGGCCCAATGCTGGACGCCATTCGCGCGGAAGCCACGCTTGGTGAGGTCTGTGGCGCACTCAAGGACGAGTGGGGGGAATATCGTGAGCCGGCCCGATTCTGAGCAGATCAGTCGCGCCCGCCGAATGTGGCAGGCGCTCGAGCCGTATCACACAGTGACCTACTTTGCGCCGGAGTCCAGGGAGGTAACCAGCCAGCTCGGCTGCAAAGGCGGCTGGATGAGCTACTTCGGGCTGCGTGCCGCCCCACTGGGCGCGGTCCCGGCCGAGGTGGTGGCCGCGACGTTCTACAACTTCCACCCAGACCGCGTTGCCCGAGCAATTCCCTCGGCATGGCAAGCCGCCCAGCCGAGCGCATTCCTCGCCGCGCGGACGCAGAGCGTGGACGAAGCTCTGCGCCGGCTGCTCGGACCCGTCGTGGAGTCGGCGGAACTTGCCGAGGCGGCCGAACTCGGCCGGGAGGCCGCTCTGGTCGCGCCCATCGCGGGGCGCCCGCTCGCTGCCGCGAACGCGGCACTGGAGTGGCCGACTGTGCCACACCTGCTGCTCTGGCACGCCCAGACACTGCTCCGCGAGTCCCGGGGGGACGGTCATGTCGCGGCTCTGGTGAGTGCTGGCCTTGATCCCTGTGAGGCGTTGGTGACTTTCGCCGCCGATGGACGTGTGGAGGCCGACTCCTTGCGTGAGCGCCGCGGCTGGTCGCCCGAGGAGTGGGTGGCGGCGTCCGAGCGGTTGGTAGAACGGGGGCTGCTTGATGGCGCCGGCGCGCTGACCGAGGACGGAGCGCGATTGCGCACCTGGGTGGAGGACCGGACGGATCTGGGCATGGCACCGGTATGGGCGGAGTTGGGGGACGAGCGCTCTGACCGCCTGGTGGATCTGATGTCGCCGCTGGTGGCACGCATCGTCGGGAACGGCGGATTCCTCGCCGACAACCCAATGGGGCTCAGGCCGCTGGCGTAGCTTGCCCGCGGTAGCCCGAGGCGGTCATCCAGGACGATCGAATTAAGGGTGATGCCGTCATTCCCGCGGCTGTAGCGTTCCTGGACCGTTGGGTCGAACTTCCTCACGCTGTTCGATCACCTCCCGGAGCGCAGATGACCGAGTCCGACCAGCCCGATCCGTCCAGGCCCAGTTCAGGTTCCGGCGCCGATGGTGGCGGAGCTGGTGGTTCCGGTCCGGTCACCGAGCCCGCGCTGTCGTCTCCGTCAGGGGCCGCAAATTCACCGCCCAAGGGCTCGGACTCCGAGGTCCCGGAGCCCGAGGCTCTGACGTCCGAGGTCCCGGTTTCCGAGGCCCCGACGGTTGCCAGTGCCTCGTTGGGCGCACCCTCGGCGGGCGACCCGGACGGAGGTGACGGTTCCCGTGCTGGCGGCGGCCCTCCGGGACGGGAGGGTCCTCCCGGTTCGCCGCCGGGTCCCGGTTCCGTGGGCGAGGGCTACCCGTCGGCGCCCCCAGCCGGTGCGGGCCAGCCACCGGGGTACCCAGCGGGCGGTTACGCACCGGGCAGCTACCCGGCTGGAGGTGGCTACCCGCCGGGGTCGCCGGCTGGAGGTGGCTACCCGGCCGGTGAGGGCTACCCGGCTGGTGGCGGCTTCCCGCCGGGCTATCCGCCCGAGGGTTGGCCAGGCGGGGCTTACTCCACGGGCGGGCCTTACCCGCCCGGTGGGGCGTACTCGGCGGCTGGGCCTTATTCGACTGGTGGGGCTTATTCGCCCGGTGGGGCGTACTCGACCGGGAGCTACTCGCCGGGCGGTGGCTCGACGACCGAGGGCATTGCGCAGCCGGGTCCCACCCCTGGCGCCTTTCCGGGCTCGGCTGCCACACCCGGCGGGTACCCGTACCCGGGGCCCACGGCCGGGCCGCCGGGCTACCGGGCCGCCGGAGTCGCCCCGGTGCCGCCTACCAACGGCATGGCGATTGCCTCGCTGGTGCTGGGCATTGTCTGGCTGAACTGGGTCGGCAGCGTGCTCGCCATCATTTTCGGTCACGTGGCCCGCAAGCAGATCGCCGAGCGCGGGGAGGGCGGTGCGGGGCTCGCCACGGCCGGCATCGTGCTCGGCTGGATCGGTATCGGCGCACTCGGGATTGTCGTGCTCGTGTTGGTCGTCTTGGGGGTTGTCTCCAGCTTCTACCGCTGAGTGCAACGTGCTGCGGCGCGCGGCCGCGCTGCGTGCCAGGATGGAGCTGTGTCCCGACCCAATCCGCGACAGACCGCTGCCTTGACAACCGCGATGGCCGGCGCGGTGGATCTCTCCGCGTTGCGGGCTCGCGCCGACGCCGCACGCACCTCCGGAGCCGGTCGCGCTCCGGCGAGCGGACCGGCAGGTGGCTCCGCGCCACCCGATACCGACGCCGCCACGGGGCAGTGGGTCATCGATGTCACCGAGCAGACCTTCCAGACCGACGTACTCGAGCGCTCCCTGCAGGTCCCGGTGGTTGTCGACCTGTGGGCCACCTGGTGTCAGCCGTGCAAGCAGCTCTCGCCGGTGCTGGAACGCCTCGCTGAGCAGGGCCGAGGTACCTGGATCCTGGCCAAGGTGGACATCGACGCCAACCCGCGAATCGCGCAGGCGTTCGGTGTGCAGTCCATTCCGACGGTGATCGCGCTCGCCGGCGGGCAGCCGGTGGAGGCGTTCAGCGGCGCGCAGCCCGAGCCGCAGGTCCGGCAGTGGATCGAGGCTTTGATCACCGAATACCGCGACAAACTGCCGGGGATCAGCGCCGCCGAGTCCGGTGTCCCGGGCGGGGAACCGGAGCTCGAGGACGAAGACCCCCGGTTCGTGGCGGCCGAGGACGCCCTCGAGCGTGGCGACTACGCCGAGGCTGAGGCGGCCTACCAGCGCATCCTGGACGCCGAGCCGGCCAACGAGCAGGCCAACGCGGCGATCGCCCAGGTCCGTTTCCTGGCCCGCGCGGAGAGCGCCGACCCGAGCGCGATCGCCCGCGCCGATGCCAACCCGGACGATGTGGACGGGCAGCTTGCGGCCGCCGACGCCGAGCTGGCCACCGAGCGGGTCGAAGACGCGTTTGCCCGGCTGGTGGCCACCGTCGGTCGCACCGACGGCCCGGACCGGGACCGGGTGCGGGAGCACCTCGTCGGGCTCTTCGAGCTGTTCCCCCCGGACGACGCCCGGGTGATGGCAGCGCGGCGCGCGCTGGCCCGCGTGCTCTTCTGACCAGGCCCACTGGCGAGTCGCTCGGGCTGCCGGCGGCTTGTGCGGCTACAGCCCGCACTTGCCGGGGCCACCCAGCGCGCCCGTCCGGAACTGCATGATCCGTTCGAATCCGAGGTCGCCCGCCGGTGCTTGGCCGGCGGCGTCCCTGGCGGCGAAGTCGTGATCGAGCAGCTCCTGGACTGCCTCGTCGATGTCACCGGGGGAGAGCCCGAACCCGCCGTCGCCGGAGCGGTCGAACAGCGCGCGGGTGTACGCGCCACTCAGGCACACCGCGGTGCGCCCGGCCTCGGGCCCGTTGACCGGTCGGCCCAGCGCATCCAGCGCGGCCAGCGCGTAGCGGCTGGCCAGCAGCTCCCCGCCGGCGTAGTCACCGAGCCGGTCGTGCACCCGTGCCAGCTCCGGCGCGGACGTGCTGACCGCACCGGTGCTCGCGCAGTAGCGCACCGGGCCCTGCCGCTCGAGGTGGGGTGTGGCGCACCCGCGCAGTGCCGGCAGCGACCGGACCGGGGTCCGCCAGGTTCGACCCCGACTGGTCACCAGATGCCCGAACCAGCCGTGCGCGTCCGGGTCCAATCCGGCGAGCAGGTCGTTCAGTGGCAGGTCCCCGTTCTGCATCACGTCGGTCAGTGAGGTGTAGCCGCGCTGGGTGAACACCTGGTTCCGTACGGTCATCGCGGCGCAGGTGCCAGCGTGGTTCTGGTAGCCGTCCAGAAATGCCGACGCGCGGTCGAAGGCATCGCCGTGCGCGGTGGTGCTGATGGCCACCCCGACCGGGTCGCGGAAGCTGAGCAGCGCGCGCATCGTCCGGTCCAGCTCGAGGCGGCCGATCCTGATCTTCCCGAGCCGCCCGTCCACCGCCGCGTGCACCACGACACCGGCGAAACAGTCCGCCATCGCCTCCAACAGGATCGTCGGATACCGGGTCGGCTCGCGCAGCTGGACCTCCGCGTTGATGCCCAGCCTGTCCTGCACCGCGTGGCCGATCTCATGTGCCAGCGCCACCAGTACCGCGCCGTCGCCGTAGGTGCGTCGCAGTGTGGGCACCAGCCCGGTCCGGTCCCAGGCCACGGTGTCCTGGCGGGGGCAGTAGAGCGCTTGTTCGGACAGGTCAAGCGGGCGGCGTAGGCAGGGTGCGGGGACGGCGGGGTTGCCGGGATCGACGGCGTGGAAGGCGCGGATGTTCACCCACGGACGACCGAAGTGCATTGGGAACTGGTCGCGCCAGAACTGCTCGACACCGGTGACCACGTCGGCGGCCAGCTGGTCGGCCGGCGTCCCGGCCCCTCCGGTGACGACGGTGGGCGCGGCCGCCGACCGGGCTGATCCCGAGCCACCCGACCCCGAGCGGGCTGACCCCGGGAAGGGTACGGCGGCGGCCTGGGAATCCACCGGGGAGCGGTCCGGCGCGGAGCTCGAGTCGCCGAGGGTCGTCCCGCTACCTCCGGTGAACAACAGACCCGCGACAAGCACGAGCGCGACGGCGAGCTGTACCGCCGTCGCGGTACGGCGGCTACCGCCTGTCACGGGCACCGGGTCATTCTCCGCGATCACCGTCCTACCGGGGAGCTGTTCGAACCACCCGGTTGGCTACCTTTTGTGGGTGACCGATGTGCTCCGACGCCTACCGAACAAGATCGCGCCGCTGGTGGCCGGAGCCGCGTTGTTGGTCGCGGCCTGGCTGTACGTCCGGTTCGGCAGCCTGAACATGGCGCGGTTGGCCTCGCCGGACATGCGCGTGCACGTCGACTTCGACTCGTTCTGGAGTTCGGCGGTGGCGCTGCGCCAGCACACCGACCTGTACCGCACCGGCTCCCTGCTGCCCAATCTCGACCCGCCGGTGCTCGCGGTGCTGCTCTCCCCGCTCACCGAGCTGGATGTGCTCCCCGCCTACCGGTTGTTCGCCCTGCTCACCACGGTGATGGTGGTGGGCGCCTCGGTAGCGGTCGCGGAGTGGACCGGGCTGTCCGCGAGGTGGGCAGCGGTGGCGGTGGCCGCGCTGCTGCTGTCCGCGCCGCTGCAGAGCACGGTGGCGTTGGGGCAGGTGTACGGGCTCTTGGCGGTCGCGCTCACGGTGGCCTGGGTGGCCGAGCGGCGTGGGCGGCTGGGCTGGTCCGGGGTGGCCTTGGGGCTGGCCATCGCGCTCAAGCCGTCCCTGCTGCCCTTGCTGCTCTGGCCGGTGGTGCGGCGGCGATGGCGGAGTCTGCTTGCCGCGCTTGCGGCTGGGGCGGTGGCGACCGCGGTGGGCGTCGTCGCCGCCGGCTGGTCCGCCATCGGTGACTGGCTAGGACTGCTGCGCACGGTCCAGGTGACCGGTTTCCTGGACAACGACTCGCTGGCCGCGCTTGCGGTGCGCTGGCACCTCCCGGCCTGGGTCGGCTACCTGGTTGCCGCCGCGCTGCTGGTCGTCACCCTCTGGCGGGCCCGCCGGCGACCCGAGCACGCCATCTGGTCGATCACCGCCGCCGCCCTGCTGCTCGCCCCGATCGCCTGGAACAACTACCTGGTGCTGCTCGCGCCGGCGCTGCCCATGCTGCTGGCCAGGGGGCGCACCAGGGCCGCGCTGCCGCTGCTGGCGCTGCCGGTGATCGGCATCGAGTGGGCGCTGCTGCCACCTCCGGGCGACTCGTGGCTCACCAGGCTAGGCATGTCGCTGTACTGCGGCATGCTGCTCACCTACTGGGCAGTGCTCACCTTTGCCCAGGCGGAGGAGCCGACACCAGCCGACTGGTCCGCCGAACTGGACGCCTGGCCCGACACAGTGCGCGAGCGCGTGCCGGGCTGATCGCCGGTATCGGGCCCGGCTCGGCGGATCGGGCACGGTCCGGTTACCGTCGCCGGGTGTTGTCGTCCGCCCGCCCGCTGTCCCGAGCTCGCCGCACCGCCGACCTGTCCTCGGCAACCGCCATCGCCCTCACCGCGTTGGCGCTGGGCATCACCGCCTGGCTGTTCATCCGGTATCCGGGGGTGCTGGTCAGTGGGGTCGCCAACGCCGACCCGAAGAGCCACGTCGACTTCGAGACGTTCTGGCGCTCCACCGTCGCGCTGCTGCACGGCACAGACACGTACCGCACCGGCTCGGTGCTGCCCAACCTGAACCCGCCGTTCCTGTCTCTGCTGCTGGCGCCGTTCGGGCTGCTGCCGCTGCTGCCCAGCTACTGGGTGTTCACCGCGTTGACCGTCCTGCTGGTCACCGCCTCGGTGCTCGCGGTAGCCCGTGAGCTGCGGCTGGGCCGGGCCGCGACGACGTTCGGCGTGCTCACCATGTGGGCCAGCTCGCCGCTGCACGGGACGCTGTTGCTGGGCCAGATCTACGGGTTGCTGCTGGCCGGGCTGGTGCTGGCCTGGCTGGCCCAGCGGCGGGGTCGGCCGCTGCTCTCGGCGGTACTGCTGGGCGTGGTGGTGGCGCTCAAGCCGTCGCTGGCGCCGCTACTGCTGATCCCGCTGGCCCAACGGCGCTGGCCGGCGCTCTGGGCCGGGATCGCCTCGGCCGGGGTGACCAGCGTGGCCGGGGTGCTCGTTGCCGGCCCGTCCAGCGCGCTGGAGTGGCTGCACCTGGCGACCGGAACCCCGGCGCCCGAGGTGGACGCGAACGCCTCGCTGCCCGGGCTGGTGGCGCGCCTCGGTGGCCCCGGCGTGCTGGGTTGGCTGGTCACGCTGGCGGTGGTGGTGGGCACGCTGTGGTGGGTCCGTCGGGCGGTGCCGACGCCGGGCGGGATGACCCCTGGGGTGGCCGAGCGGGCGGACGCGACGA
>Ga0193743_1001961_pt1 | contig 14895 bp, 13 predicted proteins | sample L2c2metaG_FD_143038 | JGI IMG/M metagenome (GOLD analysis project Ga0193743, IMG submission 143038) | Soil microbial communities from a riparian zone of the East river system, Colorado, United States - L2c2 | ecosystem: Environmental > Terrestrial > Soil > Riparian zone | place: USA: East River...
TTCCTGCTGTACCTGCCCTTCATCGTCATCGACCTGATCGTCTCGGCGATCCTGATGGCGATGGGCATGATGATGGTGTCGCCGCTCGCCATCTCGGTGCCGTTCAAGCTGTTCCTGTTCGTCATGGTCGACGGCTGGTCGCGCCTGCTGCACGGCCTGATCCTGAGCTACAGCTGAGACGGCGATGAACCAGGCGGTGATCGCGCATCTGCTGCAGGAGGCGCTGAGCCTCACCCTTCTCCTGTCGCTGCCGGCGCTCGCCATCGCCGCCGCGGTCGGGCTCCTGGTCGGCCTGTTCCAGGCGGTGACCCAGATCCAGGACCAGACCCTGCCGATGGCGATCAAGGTCATCGCCGTCGTCCTCAGCCTGGTCCTGCTCGGCCCGCTGCTGGCCAGCCCGCTGGTCCGCTACACCGAACGGATCTTCACCGACTTCCCGCAGATCACCCGCGGCGCCGTGCCGCCGGCGGCAGACCGGCCGTGAACCTCGACTCGCTGAACGGTCTGGTCGACCTGTTCGGCCCCTATCTCAACGGGCTCGCGGTCTCGGTCGCCCGCGCCATCGCCATGGCGACGGTGCTGCCGATCTTCAGCCGGCTCGGCCTCACCGGCCTGCTGCGCAACGCGGTGATGATCGCCATCGCCCTGCCGATGCTGCCGCAGGCGACGGCGGAGCTGGCCGCGCTGACCCCGCTGGGCCCGGCGCAGACCCTGGCCCTGGTCGCCAAGGAGGCGATCATCGGCGTCCTGCTCGGGCTGCTGTTCGGCGTGCCCTTCTGGGCGGTCGAGGCGGCGGGCGAGATCGTCGACATGCAGCGCGGCGTCAACGGCGCCTATCTGCTGGACCCCAACGCCTCGGGGCAGGCCTCGCCGATCGGCACGCTGTTCGTCATGGTGCTGCTGGCGCTGTTCTTCGCCGGCAACGGCATGGGCCTGCTGGCGGAGGCGCTGTATCGCAGCTACGCGCTGTGGCCGGTGACGGCGCTGCTGCCGCCCTTCACCGGCGAGACTCCGGCGCTGCTGCTGGGCCTGCTGGACCGCGTGGTCCGGCTGGCGCTGCTGCTGGCGGCGCCGCTGGTGATCGTGATGCTGCTGGGCGACATCACCCTGGCCGTGATCGGCCGGATGGCGCCGCAGCTCAACGTCTTCGACCTGTCGCTGTCGGTCAAGACGGCGGCGCTGCTGCTGGTGCTGCCGGTCTACGCCGTCTTCCTGGTGCCCTATTTCGCCGAGAGCCTCGGCTCGATCCACGGCGTGCTCGACCTCGCCCGCACGGTGCTGCCATGAGCCGGGGCCTGCACTTCCCATACCCCTTGCGCCCTGCGTCGCCTTGCGGCGAGTCGAATGTGGGCGCGGGCCGCGAAGAGCGTATCGGCCCATACGGTCGAGCGGCCCGCGCCCGCAGGCGGCCGCCGCAAGGCGACCCGTCGGGCCGGTTGAAAATGCCGACCGGGGGCGTCGAACGACTTGCGCGATGCAGCACATCGCGCTGCGCCGTCCTCCTGCCCAGTCGGCATTTTGAACCGGCGCAGGACGCAAGGGGTATGGGAAGTGCAGGCCGGTAGCGAGGAAAGAAGCCTTCCCGCCAGCGCCAAGAAGCTGGCCGACGCGCGGCGCAAGGGCCAGGTCGCGCACAGCCGCGACCTGGTGACCGTGGTGGCGCTGATCGCCGGGGGGCTGTACCTCGCGGTCGAGGGCCCGGCGATCATGGAGACGCTGCGCGCCATCCTGGTCGAGCCGATCGGGCTGACCGGCAAGCCGTTCCGCGACACCTACACCATCCTGCCGACCATGCTGGCGCTGGCGGCGCGGATCGTGGCGCCGCTGGTCGCGATCGTCATCGTCGCCAGCATCCTCGCCAACGTCGCGTTCCTGCGCGGCATCCCGCTGTCGCTCGACCCGCTGGTGCCGCGGGGCGACAAGATCAATCCGGTCACCGGCTTCCAGCGGCTGTTCAGCCTGCGCAACGTGATCGAGTTCGTGAAGGCGATCCTCAAGGTCTGCGCCCTGCTGACGGTGATCGGGCTGCTGGCCATGGGCGCGCTGCACGCGCTGCTGATCGCGCCGCAATGCGGCCGCGACTGCATCGGGCAGGTGCTGGTGGCGACGTTGAAGCCGGTGCTGATCGGCATCGCCGCGGTGCTGCTGGTCTTCGCCCTGGCCGATATGGGCCTGCAGCGCTGGCTGTTCCTGCGCGACCAGCGGATGACGCGGACCGACATGAAGCGGGAGCGCAAGGAGCAGGAGGGCGACCCGCAGATCCGCAGCGCCCGCAAGCGGCGGCAGCAGGCCATGGCGACCGGCACCGGCGCCGCCACGCTGTACCTGACCGACGGCGCCGTCACGGTCGGCATCCGCTTCGTGCCCGGCGACACGCCGGTGCCGCTGCTGGTCAGCAAGTCGCGGACGCGGATCGCCGGCGGCGCCGTGCCGGTCGAGACCGCCCCGTCGCTGGCCCGCCAGCTGCACGCCAAGGCGCGGGCCGGCGAAGCGGTTCCGGGCGAGCATTTCGACGCCCTGGCCCGGATCCTGCTGCGGCTCGGCCTGATCTGAGGCCCCGATCGGCGTTACGACGCCCGGCGCCAGGCCGCAGGGCCGGTGCGGTGCACCGAGGTGCCGGACGCATCGACCGCGACCGTGACCGGCATGTCCTGGACCGTGAACTCGCGGATCGCCTCCATGCCGAGATCCTCGAAGGCGAGCAGGCGCGAGGCGCGGATCGCCTTGGAGACGAGATAGGCCGCGCCGCCGACCGCGATCAGCGAGGCCGCGCCGTGCCGGCGGATCGCCTCGACCGCCGCCGGCCCGCGCTCGGCCTTGCCGATCATCACCAGGAGGCCGGTCTCGGCCAGCATCAGCTCGGTGAACTTGTCCATCCGGGTGGCGGTGGTCGGGCCGGCCGGGCCCACCACCTCGTCGCGCACCGGGTCGACCGGGCCGACGTAGTAGACACGGCGCGGTCACGGAAATCGACCGGCAGGGGCTCGCCCCGCCCGATCATCGCCGCCAGCCGGGCATGGGCGGCGTCCCGCGCCGTCAGCATGCGGCCGGACAGCAGCAGCGTCTCGCCCGCCCGCCACGACGCCACCTCGGCCCGGGTCAGGGTGTCGAGGTCGACGCGTCGCGCCGCGGCGAAGGCGTCGCCGAGGTCGATCTGCGGCCAGTCGGCCAGGCTGGGCGGGTCGAACTCGGCCGGACCGCTGCCGTCCAGCGTGAAGCCGACATGCCGGTTGGCGGCGCATTGCGGGATCAGCCCGACCGGCAGCGACGCCGCATGGCTGGGGAAGCTGCGGATCTTGACGTCGACCACCGTGGTCAGCCCGCCCAGCCCCTGCGCGCCGATGCCGAGCGCGTTGATCCGCCGATACAGGTCGATGCGCATCTCCTCCACCGGCGTCGCCGGGCCGCGCGCCAGCAGCGCGGTCATGTCGATCGGCTCCAGCAGCGCCTGCTTGGCCAGCAGCATCGCCGTCTCGGCGCTGCCACCGATGCCCAGGCCGATCATCCCCGGCGGGCACCAGCCGGCGCCCAGGCCGGACACCGTCTCGACCACCCAGGCGGCGACCGAATCGCCCGGCTCCAGCGCGGCGAAGCGGGCCTTGTTCTCCGACCCGCCGCCCTTGGCCGCGACCACCGCCTCGACCGTGTCGCCGGGCACCAGTTCGACATGCAGCACCGCCGGGGTGTTGTCGCGGGTGTTGGCCCGGCCGAACAGCGGGTCGCGCACGATCGAGGCGCGCAGCGGATTGTCCGGGTCGCGATAGGCGCGCCGCACTCCCTCGTCGACCAGCTCCTGCAGGCTGCGCCGGGTCTCGAAGCGCACGCCCATCCCGACGGTCAGGAACACCGCGGCGATGCCGGTGTCCTGGCAGATCGGGCGCTTGTCCAGCGCCGCCATCCGGGAGTTGACCAGGATCTGGGCGATGGCGTTCCGGGCCGCCGGGCTCTGCTCCGCCTCATAGGCCTGCGACAACGACCGGATGTAGTCGGCCGGGTGGTAGTGGGAGATGAACTGCAGCGCCTCGGCGATGCTCTGCACGAAATCCTGTTCCCGGATGACGGTCATGGCCGCCCTCCTCCCGTCAGACGGCCTTGGTGGCGCGCAGGCGGACGATCTCTTCCGGCGTGCAGCCCAGCTCGGCCAGGATGGCGTCGGTATGCTGGCCCAAAGCCGGGACCGCATCCATGCGCGGCGCATAGGCGTCGCTGCCGCCCGGCGGCAGCAGCGCCGGGATCGGGCCGGCCGGCGAGTCGACCTCGACCCAGCGGTCGCGCGCCAGCAGCTGCGGGTGGCGCCGGACATCGGCCATCGTGTTCATCCGGCCGTTGGCGATCTGCGCCGCATCGAGCCGCCGCATCACCTCCGCCGCGGTCCAGCGCGAGAACGCTTCGACGATGATGCCGCGCAACTCCTGTTGCGCCGCGTTGCGGGCGGTGTTGCCGCGGAAGCGCGGATCCTCCGCCAGCTCCGGCCGCTCCAGCACCCGGTCGCAGAAGGCCTGCCACTCGCGCTCGTTCTGCAGGCCGAGGATCACCGTGCCGCCATCCCCCGCCGGGAACGGGCCGTAGGGGTAGATGGTGGCGTGGGCCGCTCCGGCGCGGGCCGGCGGCGCCGCGTCCTCGAAGGCGTAGTACAGCGGGAAGCCCATCCATTCGACCATGCTTTCCAGCATCGAGACGTCGATGCGCGATCCCTTGCCGGTCAAGTCGCGCTGGCGCAGCGCCGCGAGGATGCCGGTCAGCCCATACATGCCGGCAGCGATGTCGGCGATCGAGCAGCCGGCCTTGGCCGGCGTCTCGGGCGTGCCGGTGACCGAGACGAAGCCGGCTTCGGCCTGGATCAGCAGGTCGTAGGCCTTCTTGTCGCGATAGGGGCCATCGGCGCCGTAGCCGGAGATGTCGCAGACGATCAGGCGCGGATGCAGATCCGCCAGCACCTCGTGCGACAGGCCCAGCCGGGCCGCCGCGCCGGGCGCCAGGTTCTGCACCAGGACGTCCGCCCGGGCCAGGAGGCGGCCGAGCACCGCCCTGCCCTCCTCCTGCTTGAGGTCGAGCGTCAGGCTCTCCTTCGACCGGTTGGTCCAGACGAAATGCGAGGACAGGCCGCGGACCCGGCCGTCGTAGCCGCGGGCGAAGTCGCCGCCGTCCGGCCGTTCGACCTTGATGACGCGCGCGCCCATATCGGCCAGCTGCCGGGTGCAGAACGGCGCGGCGATCGCCTGTTCCAGCGAGATCACGGTGATGCCGTCGAGCGGACGCATCGCGGCCCTCCTAGAACGACCGGGGCAGGCCGAGCACGTGCTCGGCGACGTAGGACAGGATCAGGTTGGTCGAGATCGGCGCCACCTGGTACAGCCGGGTCTCGCGGAACTTGCGCTCGACGTCGTAGTCGCAGGCGAAGCCGAAGCCGCCATGGAACTGCAGGCAGGCGTTCGCCGCCTGCCAGGAGGCGTCGGCGGCCAGCAGCTTGGCCATGTTCGCCTCCGCCCCGCAGGGCTTCTGCGCGTCGAACAACCTGCAGGCCTCGCGGCGCATCAGGTCGGCGGCGCGGATGTCGACATAGGCCTTGGCGATCGGGAACTGCACGCCCTGGTTCTGGCCGATCGGCCGGCCGAAGACGATGCGTTCGCCGGCGTAGCGGGTGATCTTGTCGATGAACCAGTGGCCGTCGCCGATGCATTCGGCGGCGATCAGGGTGCGTTCGGCGTTCAGCCCGTCCAGGATGTAGCCGAAGCCCTTGCCCTCCTCGCCGATCAGGTTCTCCGCCGGGATCTCCAGCCCGTCGAAGAACAGCTCGTTGGTCTCGTGGTTGACCATGTTGGCGATCGGCCGGACGGTCAGCCCGTTGCCGACGGCGTCGCGCAGGTCGACCAGGAAGATCGACATGCCCTGGGACTTCCGCGTCACCTCGGCCAGCGGCGTGGTCCGGGCCAGCAGGATCATCAGGTCGGAATGCTGGACCCGGGAGATCCAGACCTTCTGGCCGTCGACGACGTAGCGGTCGCCCTTGCGCACCGCGACCGTCTTGATCTTGGTGGTGTCGGTGCCGGTGGTCGGCTCGGTCACCGCCATCGACTGCAGCCTCAGCTCGCCGCTGGCGATCTTCGGCAGATAGGCCTGCTTCTGCGCCGCCGACCCATGCCGCAGCAGGGTGCCCATGTTGTACATCTGGCCGTGGCAGGCGCCGGAATTGCCGCCGCTGCGGTTGATCTCCTCCATGATCACCGAGGCCTCGGCCAAGCCGAGGCCGGACCCACCGTATTCCTCCGGGATCATGGCGGCCAGCCAGCCGGCCCGGGTCAGCGCCTCGACGAATTCCGCGGGATAGCCGCGCGCCGCGTCGACCTGGCGGAAATATTCCGGCGGGAATTCGGCGCAGAGGCCGCGGATCGCGTCGCGCAGCTCCTGATGGTCGGCCGCTTGCGCCGGGGTGTCCTGGTCGAAGCCCATCTCATCCCTTCCCATGCGGATGCCGGGTCGAGCATGCTCCGTCCCAGCGAAGGGCGGAATGCCCCTGCGACAATCGATCGGACGAGAGGAGACCCAGCCGATGGCGCCACGACCGATCGCGGAGATCGCCAGCTACCACGCCCATGTCTACTACGACCCGGCCACGCGCGACCGGGCGGAGCAGCTGCGCGGCTGGATCGGGGAACGCTTCCGGGTGCGGCTAGGGCGCTGGCACGACGTCAGGGTCGGGCCGCACGACCAGGCGATGTACCAGGTCGCCTTCGCCACCGAGGTGTTCGCGACGCTGGTGCCCTGGCTGATGCTGAACCATGGCGGCCTGAGCATCCTGGTCCATCCCAACACGACGAATCCGCGCCGCGACCATCTGGTCGACCCGGTCTGGATCGGCACGCCCCTGGCCGTCCATGGCGACAGGCTGCCGGAGGAGGACGAGGCGGAGGCCCCGCTGGAGCCGAACACCACGCCGGACCAGCCCGCCTGACCAGGCCCGGACGGTTTCGACGGGAACCGGGCCTGGTCAGGCCGTGACGGGCTGGCGCGTCAGGAAGGCGGCGATGATGGCCTCGCCCATGCGGATGAACCGCGCGCTCGGCCCTTCGGCGCCGACGCTCTGCCGGCTGACCCTCGCGCCTTCCAGCAGCAGCCACAGCGTGTCGGCCAGCAGCTCCGGCTGGGTGGCGCCGGCGGCGCCGCACAGCCTCACCAGGCGGTCGCGCTGGGCAGTCTTGAAGTCCTCGATCACGCGCCGGGCGGGATGGTCGGGTTCGGTCAGCTCGACCGCGGCATTGACCATGTCGCAGCCGCGTCCATCGGCGATCGCGCATTCGGCCCCGGCCCGGACCCAGTCGTGCAACTGCGCCAGCGGGTCGCCGGGATGCTCGTCCTCGATGGCGGTCCACGTCGCCTCGGCCTCCGCCGCGAGGCCGTGCAGGCACTCGACGATCAGGTCGTCCTTCGAGCCGAAGTGGCGATACAGCGTCATCTTGTTGGTGCCGGCCGCCTCGGCGATGGCGTCGACACCGACACTCCGGTAGCCGTGCTTGTGGAACAGGTCGCGGGCGGTGCCGATGATCCGGTCGCGTGGACGCGGACGCAACGCCTCACCCTCAGGCTGGGTCGCGGCATCCCCCTCGGGCGTTATGATTGTGGTTGTCATCTCTCTTGACGCGCGATGCCGGTGTCGCCATTATCGACGTTACTTACCGGTAACACCCTGGTGGGCGCGGGTCAAGGCTCGATCCGGCCGCAGGGTGTTGGGGTGCTTTCAGAACGCTTGACGGCTCCCCGGCCGAACTATAATCAACCATAAGGTTAATTAACCTAGAGGTTCAATATGGCCCGTCGCCCGACGGCCTCGGCAAGTGTTTGCGGCCTGCGTCCATCCGGCGCCGGGCGGCTTGGCTATGCCTGGACACTCTGCAACGCGGGCAGGTCGAACCGGTCATGATCAGCTTCTTCGTCCAGCGCCCGATCTTCGCCTCGGCGATCGCCGTCATCATGGTGCTCGCAGGCGCCATCTCCTACTTCCTGCTGCCGGTCTCGCAGTTCCCCGACATCACGCCGCCGCAGGTGGTGGTCAGCGCCACCTATCCCGGCGCCAGCGCCCAGGTCGTGGCCGACACCGTGACCACGCCGCTGGAGCAGCAGATCAACGGCGTCGAGGGCATGACCTACATGGCCTCGTCGTCCTCGAACGACGGCAGCTCGAACATCACCATTACCTTCGACGTCGGCTACCCCCTCAGCATCGCCGCGGTCGACGTCCAGAACCGGGTGTCGCAGGCCGCCTCGTCGCTGCCGGCGATCGTCAACCAGGGCGGCGTGACGATCAAGAAGCAGAACCCGAACTTCGTGCTGATCGTCAACCTGACCTCGCCGGACGGGTCGGTCGACCCGGTCGAGCTGAGCAACTACGCCTATCTGCAGATCGTCGACCCGATCAAGCGCCTGTCCGGCGTCGGCGACGTGCAGATCTTCGGCGAGCGGCGCTATTCCATGCGCATCTGGCTGGACCCGGACAAGCTGGCCAATCTCGGCATCACCGCCGTCGACGTGCAGAACGCCGTCGCCGAGCAGAACGTGCAGGTCGCGGCCGGCAAGATCGGCCAGTCGCCGGCACCGGCCGGCACGCCGTTCGAAATGCAGGTCAACGCGGTCGGCCGCCTGAGCGACCCGGCCCAGTTCGGCGACATCGTCATCCGCGCCGACACCGCCGCCGGCTCGGTCGTCCGGCTGCGCGACGTCGCCCGGATCGAGCTCGGCGCCCTGCAATATTCGTCCTCCGCCTTCTTCGGCGAGGACCCGACGGTCGTGCTCGCCGTGTTCCAGCAGCCGGGATCGAACGCGCTGGCGCTGCAGCAGGCCGTCAAGGACAAGATGGACGAGCTGAAGCAGCGGTTCCCGAAGGGCATCGACTACGCGATGCACTACGACACGACGCGCTTCGTCTCGGCCGCGATGCACGACGTGCTGGTCACCCTGTTCGAGGCGCTGGTGCTGGTCGTGCTGGTGGTGTTCGTCTTCCTGCAAAGCTGGCGCACCACGATCATCCCGACCATCGCCATCCCGGTGTCGCTGATCGCGACGCTGGCGATCATGGAGGGGATGGGCTTCTCGCTGAACATGCTCAGCCTGCTCGGCATGGTGCTGGCGATCGGCCTGGTGGTCGACGACGCCATCGTCGTGGTCGAGAACGTCGAGCGCCAGCTGGAGGCCGGGCTGCCGCCCCTGGCGGCGACACGCAAGGCGATGACCGAGGTCACCGGCCCGATCATCGCCACCACCGCGGTGCTGATGGCGGTGTTCATCCCGGTCGCCTTCATCCCCGGCGTCTCCGGCCGGCTGTACAACCAGTTCGCGCTGACCGTCGCCATCTCGGTCGGGCTGTCGGCGTTCAACTCGCTGACCCTCAGCCCGTCGCTCAGCGCCGCCTTCCTGCGCCACCGGCCGCACACCAGCTTCATCCTGTTCCGCTGGTTCAACGCCGGCTTCACCTGGCTGTCGCACGCCTATGCCGGCTTCGTGCGGGTGCTGATCCGCTTCCGCTGGCCGGTCCTGGCCGTGTTCGCGGTCGGGCTGGTCGGCACCTACGTGCTGTCGACGCGACTGCCCTCGACCTTCCTGCCGGTCGAGGACCAGGGCTACTTCTTCGTCGTCATCCAGCTGCCCGACGGCTCGTCGCTGGAGCGCACCGACGCGGTGGCAAAGAAGGCCCGCGACATCCTGCAGGGCACGCCGGGCGTCGACATCGTCGGTTCGATCAGCGGCCTGAACTTCCTGACCAACGCCGCCCAGTCCAACTCCGCCGTCGAATTCGCCATCCTGAAGCCGTGGGACGAGCGCGGGCCGGAGCAGAGCGCCACGGCGATCGTCAACGAGGTCCGCGGCAAGCTGCTGCAGATCCCGGAGGCCTTCGCCCTGAGCTTCGACCCGCCGTCGATCCCGGGCATCAGCACCACCGGCGGCTTCGAGTTCCAGGTCGAGGATCTGAGCGGCAAGGGCGCCGTGGCGCTGAACGAGGCCACCCAGGCGGTGATCGCCGAGGCGCGCAAGCAGCCGGAGCTGGACCCGCAGCAGCTGTTCTCGACCTTCAGCACCTCGACGCCGCAGTTCGACTACGACCTCGACCGCAACAAGGCGAAGCTGCTGGGCCTCAGCCTGCCCGACGTGTTCAACACGCTGCAGATCTATCTCGGCTCGCTCTACATCAACGACTTCAACCTGTTCGGCCGCACCTTCCGCGTCACCATCCAGGCCGACAAGGACTCCCGCGCGTTGCCCACCGACATCTCGCGCCTCTATGTGCGCAACGCGTCGGGCGGCATGGTGCCGCTGAGCACGCTGGGCCAGCTGAAGCCGACGGTCGGGCCGGAGACGGTGCCGCACTACAACAACTACACCTCGGCCAAGATCAACGGCGCCCCGGCGCCGGGCTACAGCTCCGGCCAGGCGATCGAGGCGATGGAACGGGCCGCGGCCACCGCCCTGCCCCGGGACTTCACCTATGAATGGACCGGCATCACCTTCCAGGAGCTGAAAGCGGGATCGGTCGCGGCGCTGGTGTTCGGCCTGGCCATCGTCTTCGTGTTCCTGATCCTGGCGGCCCAGTACGAAAGCTGGTCGATGCCGTTCATGGTGCTGCTGGCAGTGCCGCTGGCCCTGTTCGGCGCCTTCGCGGCCCTGTACCTGCGCAACATGCAGATCGACGTCTACTCGCAGATCGGCTTCGTCATGCTGATCGGACTGTCCGCCAAGAACGCCATCCTGATCGTGGAGTTCGCCAAGCGGCTGCGCGAGGAAGGCCACAGCATCGTCGACGCCGCGGCGGAAGCCGGCCGGCTGCGGCTGCGCCCGATCCTGATGACGGCCTTCGCCTTCATCCTGGGCGTGGTGCCGCTGATGATCGCCACCGGGGCCGGCGCCGCCAGCCGCCAGTCGATCGGCACCACCGTGTTCGGCGGCATGGTCGCCGCCACCATCCTGACCCTGATCTTCGTCCCGGTCTTCTACGCGGTGATCGAATCGCTGCGCGAAGGCCGGGAGAATCGGGACAACGCATCTGCCCCCTCCGGCCACGGCCCCGCGCCGCAGGCCGGAGCGGCCGAGTAGTAGTGGAGAGCCGCGCCATGCGCTTCTGGAACATCATGCTGGGGTCGACGGCCGTCGTGGGCGCGGTGCTCGTCGCCGGCCTCTATGCCTTCGACCGGACCCAAGGCGGCGAGACCGCCAACGCCGCGGCGCCGCCCGCCTTCGTCATGCCGGTGCCGGTGGCCGGCGTGGTCAAGAAGACGATCCCGATCTACCTGGAATATTCGGCCCGGACGGAATCGATCCGCAACATCACGCTGCAGGCCAAGGTCTCGGGCTACATCCTGTCCCAGCCGGCGGCCGACGGCACCGACGTCAAGCAGGGCGACCTGCTCTACAAGATCGACCCGCGCGACTTCCAGGCCGCGCTGGACCAGGCCACCGCCCAGGTGCAGCGCGACCAGGCCTCGCTCGACTACCTGCGTTCGAACTACGACCGCGGCAGCGAGCTGACCAAGAACGGCTGGCTGGACAAGGACACCTTCGACCAGCGCTCCAGCAACGTCCACCAGGCCGAGGCCACCCTGGCCGCCGACCAGGCGGCGCAGCGCGCGGCGCAGATCAACCTCGGCTACACCGAGATCCGCGCGCCCTTCGCCGGGCGGCTCGGCCGCAACCAGGCAGCCGAGGGCACGCTGGTCAGCGTCGGCGGCACGGTGCTGAACACGCTGGTCCAGATCGACCCGATCTACGTCACCTTCAACCCGAGCGAGACCGAGCTGGCGCAGATCCGGGCGGCGAAGGCCGACGGCAAGGTCGAGGCCGACATCCTGCTGCCGGGCGAGACCGAGGCCAGCCACCATGGCGACCTGACCTTCATCGACAATGCGGTCGACCAGACCACGGGCACCATCGTCGCCCGCGCCACGGTCGCCAACGCCGACTCCTCCCTGCTGCCCGGCCAATATGTCCGCGTCCGCCTGCACCTGAAGCAGCAGCCGAATTCGCTGATGGTGCCGCAGGTCGCGATCGGGTCGAGCCAGTTCGGCAAATACGTCTATGTCGTCGGCAAGGGCAACACGGTCGACCAGCACCTGGTCTCGCTCGGCCCCGTCCAGGGCGACCTCGTCGCCGTCGACAAGGGCGTGAGCGAGGGCGACCAGGTCATCGTCGGCAACCTGCAGAAGATCGGGCCGGGCATGCCGGTGCAGCCGATGCCGGACAAGCCGGCCCCCGCCGCCGGATCGTAAGGACTTAAAGGCTCCGCGGCCGGGTCACGCCTTGGCCCGGCCGCGGGCGACGCTGACCGCGGGCAGGGCCTGGGTGGAGCCGCGGATCACCATCTCGACCGGCAGCACGATGTGGCGGGCCGGGGCCGGGTCGGCCGAACCGCTGTGCTCGGCCAGCATCTCGATCAGCAGGTCGGCGGCGGCGTGGCCGGCCTTGTACTGCTCGACCCGGATGGTGGTCAGCGGCGGGAACAGCCGGTCGGCCAGCGGCATGTCGTTGTAGCCGGTGACCGACACGTCTTCCGGGCAGGACAGGCGCCGCCGCCGCAGCGCCGCGATGGCGCCGATGGCGATCAGGTCGTTGGCGCAGACCAGGGCGGTGAAGCCGCGGTCGCGGGCCAGCAGCTCCTCGGCGCAGCGCTCGCCCTCGGCATCGGTGAAGCCGCCGGCGAACACCACCAGCCCCTCATCCTCGGCCAGCCCCATCGCCGCCCGGTACTCCAGGAAGGCCTGATGGCGGCTGCGCCCGGTCGACAGGTCCTGCGGCCCGGCGATGGCGGCGATGCGGCGATGGCCCAGCGACGCCAGGTGGGTCAGGATGCGCCGCACGCCCTCGCGCTCGTCATGCGCCACCGAGGCGATGCCGGCATCGTCGACCCGGCGGTTCACGGTGACCATCGGCAGGCCTTCCAGCGCCAGCCGCCCGACCACGGAATCATTGGCCGTGACGCTGGCCATGATCAGGCCTTCGACGCCCCGCGCCAGCAGCGTGTCGACGATCTCCGCCTCCCGCCGCAGGCTGCTGTCGGTGTTGCCGAGGATGGCGATGTAGCTGTGCCGCATCAGCGCGTCCTCGGCGCCACGGAAGATCGGCGGGAACACCGGGTTGGTGATGTCGGGCACGATCACGCCGATGGTGCGGGTGCGGTTGGTCTTCAGCGAATAGGCGGCCGCATTGGGCCGGTAGCCCAGCCGCTCGCTGGCCGCCACCACCTGCTCGGCCACCTCCGGCGTGATCAGGTGCCGGGTCTTGGGGTCGAGCGCGCGCGACACGGTGGAGACATGCACCCCCAACGCCGCAGCCACATCCTTCAGCGTCACCCGCTTCCTCATCGCCCCTGGCGCCTCCCTGGTCCGGCCCCAGTATAGGGTCTTGTGCAATCGTTATCAAAACCGAAGCGCTTCTGCGGCCCGCACGCCCGGATATGCCTCGATTCCGGGTCCAGTCCGGCAGCCTGCAATTCCACCAGGAGTGCTTCCAACCCGCACTCACCCTCGGCGTCGATACTCGCCTCCCTGCGATTTTCGCCGAGTTGGCTATTGACGCTCCGGGTTTCGTTCGATTAGCCTGCAATCGTTCGCATAAGAACGCCACAAGGCGCCCATTGGGAGGACATCCGATGACGGAGCATGGCCCGGCCATCGTGGCCGACAATGCCAGCAAGCTGTTCGCAGACGGCGCGGTGGTCGCCTTCCGGCGGCTGAGCCTGGAGGTCCGCAGCCGGGAGATCCTGTGCATCGTCGGCCCCAGCGGCTGCGGCAAGACCACCCTGCTGCGCTGCATCGCCGGCCTGACCGACATCAGCGACGGCCGTCTGATGGTGCATGGCAAGCCGGTCCAGGGCCCGCCCGACGGCGTCGCCACCGTGTTCCAGCATTTCGGCCTGCTGCCATGGAAGACGGTCTACGACAACGCCGCCTTCGGCCTCGCCATGGCCGGCACGCCGTCGACGATTATCCGCGAACGGGTAAACCACTATCTCGCTTTGGCCGGCCTGACCGGCTTCGAGAAGCACTATCCCTACCAGCTGTCCGGCGGCATGCAGCAGCGCGTCGGGCTGGTCCGCGCCCTGGCCACCAACCCGTCGGTCCTGCTGATGGACGAGCCCTTCGCCGCGCTGGACGCCCAGACCCGCGAGGTGCTGCAGGAGGAGCTGCTGGCGCTGATGCAGCGGCCGGACGAGCGCAAGACCATGGTGTTCATCACCCATTCGATCGACGAGGCCATCATCCTCGGCGACCGCATCGCGGTGATGAGCGCGCGGCCGGCCCGCATCGCCGAGATCATCGACCTGCCGTTCGGCTGGCCGCGCGACGTCGACGCGGTCCGCGCCGACCCGCGCTTCGCCGCGCTGCGCGAGCACATCTGGAACCAGCTTCGCCCGGAGCGCGCGGGCGCCAAAGCCAAGGAGGCCGTGGCGTGACCATGACCGTCCCAATGCCGGGGGAGACGACCGACCGGGGCATCGCCGACGACCAGGCGCGGGCGAAGCAGGCCAGCGCCCGCCGCCGCCGCCGCCAGTGGCGGCAGCTCATGGCCATCCGCATGGTGTCGCTCGCCATCATGCTGGTGCTGTGGCAGGTGGTCGGCGCCCAGATCGACCCGATCCTGTTCACCACCCCGATCGCCGTCGCCAAGGCGGCGGTGCTGATGATCGGCAGCGGCGAGCTGTGGCGCTATCTCGGCCCCAGCCTGCTGGTGTTCGTCTACGGCCTGGCCCTGGCCGCCGTGTTCGGCATCACCATCGGCCTGATGCTGGCCCGCTACCGCGTGCTCGACGCCGCCTTCGACATGTACATCACCTTCCTCTACTCGACCCCGACGGTGGCGCTGGTGCCGCTGATCGTGCTGTGGGTCGGCTTCGACATCACGGCGAAGGTGGTGATC
>Ga0193743_1001962_pt1 | contig 14894 bp, 13 predicted proteins | sample L2c2metaG_FD_143038 | JGI IMG/M metagenome (GOLD analysis project Ga0193743, IMG submission 143038) | Soil microbial communities from a riparian zone of the East river system, Colorado, United States - L2c2 | ecosystem: Environmental > Terrestrial > Soil > Riparian zone | place: USA: East River...
AGGAGGACGAGCTGGCCGAGGTGAAGACCGTCGGCGACGCGCTCGACGTCATCCTCGCCGCGAGTGTGGCCTCGAAGGCCTAGTCGTGACCTCGACCGACCACCGGGGACGGCCCCGCGTCGTCGTCACCGGCATGGGCGTGAAGACGCCCGCCGGTCTGACGGTCGACTCGATGTGGGAGACGCTGCTCGCAGGCACGACGAGGGCAGCCACCATCACTCTGTTCGATCCCACCGAGCACTCCGTGCGCATCGCCTGCGAGGTGCGCGACTTCGACGCCGTGCCCTACGTCGGTCCCAAGGAGGTGCGCCGCACCGACCGCGCCACGCTGCTGGCCGTGGCCGCGGCGGCCGGCGTGGGTGGCATCCGCACCCTGGAGGACCAGGTCATCAGCTACGCGGAGAAGGGCCCGAGCCGCACCAGCCCGTTCCTGGTGCCGATGATGATGCCCAACGCCCCCGCGGCGATGATCGCCATCCACCAGGGCTGGACCGGCCCCAACCTGGCCGTCGCCACCGCCTGCGCCACCGGCTCCAACGCCATCGGCGAGGGCGCCCGCATGGTGCGCGAGGGCCTCGCCGACGTGGTGGTCTGCGGTGGCACCGAGGCGAGCGTCGCTCCGGTGTCGATGTCGGCGTTCGCCCGCATGGGCGCGCTGAGCAAGCGGCCCGCCGAGGAGGCCTCCCGGCCCTTCGACGTCGACCGCGACGGCTTCGTGATGGGCGAGGGCGCCGGGTTCGTGGTGCTGGAGACGCTCGACCACGCCGTGGCCCGGGGCGCCGAGATCAAGGGCGAGATCCTCGGCTACGGCAGCACCTGCGATGCCTTCCACATCACCGCTCCCCTGGAGAGCGGGGCCGGCATGGCTGCGTGCATGGAGGTGGCGTTGTCCGACGCCGGCCTGGAGCCGTCCGAGATCGGTCATGTGAACGCCCACGGCACGTCGACACCGCACAACGAGGCGGCCGAGTCGGCGGCGCTGTCGAAGGTCTTCGGCGACCACGCCGTGCCCGTGACCTCCACCAAGGGCGTGACCGGCCACCTCATCGGTGCGGCGGGCGCGGTCGAGGCGATCGCGGCGCTGCTGTCGGTCGCCGACGGCCAGGTGCCGCCCACGGCCAACCACGAGCAGTGCGACCTGCCGGTCGACGTGGTCCACGGCTCCCCCCGTCAGGTGGCCCCGGCGCCGGCGCTCTCGACGTCGTTCGCCTTCGGTGGCCACAACGCCGCGCTGATCCTCGGGCCACCTCCCGGCACCGACGGAGCCACGCCGTAGTGGGTTCGGTGGTCGCGCCCCGGCTGCCCGTCGCCGCCGCCCGATCCGGGACGGTCGTCGCCGAGATCGGCCAGCTCCCGGAGCTGGGCGAGCAGACGGTGGCCTGGTTCCGCGGCGCGATCACCGGAGCCGACGCCGACCTCGTGGCCCGCACCATCCGGGCGGGCGTCGACGCCGGCGTGCCGATCGTGGGCGTGGTCGAGCGCATGGGCCTCGACGCCCCGGGAGGGCTCGCGGCCCTCGGTGCCTGGGGGCGGATCGCCCGCGAGCTGGCCCGGGCCTCGGGCGTCGTGCCCACGGCCATGGTGATCGACGGTCCGTGCCTGGGTGGTCCGGCGATCGCGGTCGGCCTGGTCGACCTGGTGGTGCTGACCGAGAAGGCCAAGCTGTTCGTCAACGGCGCCGAGGCCTCGGCCCGCATGACCGGCACCAACGGCATCGACCCGGCCCAGCTGGGCGATGCCTGGTCGCACCAGACCCGCAGCGGCGTGGCCGACCTCGCCGCCGAGGATGTCACCGAAGCGCTCGCCGCGGTGGGCGACGTCCTGTCGTTCCTGCCGTCGAACAGCCTGGAGGCGCCGCCCCGCGAGCCGACCGTCGACCCGCCCGACCGGCGCTGCGTGCAGGCCGCCAAGGCGGTGCCGGCCAACGAGCGCGAGTCCTACGACGTGCGGAACGTCATCACCGACCTGCTCGACGACCGCTGGTTCGTGGAGCTGCGGGCCCGCTTCGGCTCCAGCCTGGTGGTCGGCTTCGGCCGGGTGGCCGGACTGCCGGTCGGCATCGTCGCCAACCAGCCCAGCCAACTCGCCGGCGCCCTCGACATCGAGAGCTCGATCAAGGGCGCCCGCTTCGTGCGCTGGTGCGACTCGTTCAACGTGCCGCTGCTCACGCTGGTCGACACGCCCGGGTTCCGCCCGGGGCGCGACCAGGAGTGGCGCGGCATCGTCCGCCACGGCGCCAAGCTCGCCTTCGCCTACGCCGAGGCCACCGTGCCCCGGGTGTGCGTGGTGCTGCGCAAGGCCTACGGCGGCGCCTACATCGTCATGGACTGCAAGTCCATGGGCAACGACTGCGCGCTGGCCTGGCCCCAGGCCGAGATCGCGGTGATGGGCGCCAAGGGCGCGGTGGGGATCATCCACCGGCGGGCCCTGCTGAAGGCCGAGGACGAGCACCGCGAGGGGCTGCGGGAACGGCTCGAGGCCGAGTACTCGGAGGAGCACCTGTCGCCCCGGGCGGCTGCCGAGCGCGGCTTCGTCGACGCGGTGGTCGAACCGGCCGGCACCCGCCTGGCGGTCGCCGAGGCCTTGCTGGCGCTCACCACCAAGCGCGAACGTCCCGTGCGGCGACGTCACGAGAACGTCCCGCTCTAACGACCGGCAGAGGATCACCAATGCTCGAAGGCAAGAAGCTCGTCCTCACCGGCGTGCTGACCAAGGACTCCATCGCGGCCTCCGTGGCCGAGCAGGCCGTGAAGGCCGGGGCCGAGATCGTGCTCACCTCGTTCGGGCGGGCCTTCCGCCTGACCGAGCGGGTGGCCCGCGGGCTGCCGGGCACCCCCGACGTGCTCGAGCTCGACATCACCGACGCCGCCCACCACGCCGCTCTCGCCTCGACGCTGGGCGAGCGCTGGGGTCGGGTCGACGGGGTGCTCCACGCCATCGGCTTCGCGCCGGAGAAGTGCCTCGGCCAGCCGGAGGGCCTCTTCGCCGCCGGGTGGGAGGACGTCTCGACGGCGCTGCAGATCTCCACCTACTCCCTCAAGTCGCTCGCCGAGACGCTGGCACCGCTGATGCCACCGGGCTCCGGGATCGTGGCCCTCGACTTCGACGCCCAGCAGGTGTGGCCGGCCTACGACTGGATGGGCGTCGCCAAGGCCGCGCTCGAGGCGACCGCCCGCTACCTGGCCCGCGACCTGGGGCCGCAGGGCATCCGGGTCAACCTCGTGGCGGCCGGTCCCCTGCGCACGATGGCCGCCAGGTCGATCCCCGGGTTCGACGCGATGCAGGTGGCGTGGGGCGAGCGGGCACCGCTGGGCTGGGACGTGCGCGACCCGGAGCCGACGGCCAAGGCCTGCGTCGCCCTGTTCTCCGACTGGTTCCCGGCCACCACCGGCGAGATCATCCACGTCGACGGCGGCGTCCACGCCGTGGCGCTGGCGAACCAGCCGGCCGAGGTGGCCTCGTGACCGAGGTGGCCGACGCGGTCGACCTCCTCCCCCACCGTCCGCCGTTCCGGTTCGTCGACAAGGTGGTGGAGATGGTGCCGGGCGAGAGCATCGAGGCCCGCTACCTGGTCACCGGCGAGGAGGCGTTCCTGGCCGGGCACTTCCCCGGACGGCCGATCTTCCCCGGCGTCATCCAGCTGGAGGCGCTGGCACAGGCCGGCGCGATCGCGGTGCTGGCCGACGAGCGCTACAAGGACAAGCTGCCGCTGTTCGGCGGCGTCGAGGACGTCCGCTTCCGCCGGCAGGTGGTGCCGCACGACGAGCTGACCCTCGTGGTCGAGCTGGAACGGCTCTCGGCGCGGGGCGGCTGGGGTCGGGCGACGGCCACGGTGGCGGGCAAGACGACGTGCTCAGGGCGGCTCTTCTTCGTCCTAGGGTGACGGTGTGACGACCCCCGACGCCCCTCCCGTCGACCCCGATCTGCTGGCCTTCGCCGTCGAGACCACCCGCGTGGCGGGCCAGCTGACCACGCGGTACTTCGCCGACGACGACCTCGCCGTCGAGTCCAAGGCCGACGGGACGCCCGTCACCGTCGCCGACCGGGTCGCCGAGCGCTGGATCCGGGAGCAGCTCGAGGAGCACCACCCCGACGACACCGTGATCGGCGAGGAGGAGCCCATCCACGAGGGCACGTCGGGACGGCGCTGGGTGCTCGACCCGATCGACGGCACGAAGGCCTTCACCCGCAGCGTCCCCCTCTACTCGACGTTGCTCGCCTTCGACGACGAGCACGGCCCTGCCATCGGGGTGATCGCGCTACCGGCGCTCGACCAGGTCGTGTGGGCCGGCCGGGGCCGGGGCTGCTGGTTCGACGGGCGTCCGGCCCGGGTGAGCGACACCCCGAGCCTGGAGGGCGCCTACCTGATGAGCAGCAGCTACTCGCACTGGCCCGAGGCGTCGCTGCTGGCGGTCAAGCGGGCCGGCCTGCACCTGCGCACCTGGGGCGACGGCTACGGCTTCGCACTGGTGGCCACCGGGCGGGCCGACGCGATGGTCGACCCCGAGGCGGAGCACTACGACGTGGCGCCCTACCCGGTGATCCTCACCGAGGCCGGCGGGCGGTTCAGCAGCCTCGGCGGCGACCCGTCACCCGAGGTGGGCAGCGGCGTCGCGTCCAACGGCGTCCTTCACGACGACCTGCTCAAGCTGCTGTCGTCGTAGGGTCGCCGCGGGTCAGAGCCAGCCGCGCTTGCGCAGCACCCGCCAGATCCCGAAGGCGGCACAGGCCATCAGCGCGAGCGCCAGCGGGTAGCCCCACCACTCGTCGAGCTCCGGCATGTGGTCGAAGTTCATGCCCCAGACGCCGGCGAGCATCGTCGGAACCGCCGCGATCGCGGCCCAGCCCGAGATCGTCCGCATGTCCTGGTTCTGGCCGACCGCGATCTGGGCGAGGTTGACGTTCAGCGCGTCGGACAGCATCTCCCGGTCGCCTTCGGCGCGGCTGACGGCCTTGTGCACGTGGTCCTCGACGTCGCGGAAGTAGTGCTCCAGGTCCTGCCCCTCGAAGGGGTGCTTGCCCTGACGCAGGGCGGTCAGGGCGTCGAGCAGCGGTTCGATGCTGCGGTAGAGGTCGAGCACCGAGCGCTTCAACCGGTAGATGCGCTCCGCCGGGTTGGTGCGCTCCGGGGCGAACACCTCGCCTTCGGCCTCCACGATGTCGGTGTCGAGGCCGTCGAGCACCGGCGTGTAGTCGTCGACGACGCGGTCGAGGATGGCGTGGACGACGCTGAGTGGACCGAGCCGGCAGCGGTCGGGGTCGTCCTCCAAGTCGTGACGGACGGCCGCCAGTGGACTGGCCGCACCGTGGCGGACCGTGACCACGAAGCCGTCACCGGCGAAGATCTGGATCTCGGCGAACTCGATGCTCTCGCTGGCGTCGTCGTAGCGGGCCGTCTTGGCCACGACGAAGAGGTGACTGCCGTAGAGCTCCAGCTTGGGGCGCTGGTGGGCGGTGACCGCATCCTCGACGGCCAGCGGGTGCAGCTCGAACTCCGTGGCGACGTCGGCGAACTCGTCGTTGGTGGGCTCGTACAGCCCGATCCACACGAAGTTGTCCGGCCCGGCGCGCGCGGTCTCGAGCGCGTCCTCGAGGTTGAGCACCCCGGGCTGCCGTTCGCCCTTCGTGTAGACGGCGCAGTCGACGATCACCGGCCACGATTCTGGCAGGCGTCACCGCCGAAGCGGCATCTCTAGCCGGCCGCAGCTCCCTCGAAGACCGCGGCGCGCACCCCGGCCTCCGACAGGTCGTGGAGGAACGGCAGGGCGTCGACCAGGCAGGCCAGGCCCTGGGCGCCGGGTCCGGTCCGGCCGGAGCCGACCCAGCGGGTGGCCAGCCCGGCAACCGTGGCAGCGGCGACGGCGGGGCGGTCGATGGCCCCGAGGACCACGGTGTCGTGCAGCTGGCCGCGGCGGCCGCGCACCTCGACCCGCAGGCCGCCGATGCGACCCTCCGGGTGCGGGCGTCGCAGCATCGGCAGGCCGGCGGTGAACCGGTCGCGCCGGGTCGCGGCGAGCCGGGCGGTCACCCGGCCGACCCCGGCGAAGGCCGGGACCAGCAGCAGCGCATCGGGCAGCGCGGCCCGGTAGCAGTCGGCGCCGCCGATCGGGTCGGGGAAGAACGACAGCTCGCGGCCGGAGCCCGGCGGGCGGCGGGTCCAGCCCTGGTCGCGCCAGTCGATGCCGCGGCCGCGGAGTGCGCCGTGGTGTTGCCGGGCGCAGGCGGGGCCGCCGGTGCCCTGGCGGGCGACGTGCACCTCGTCGACGCTGTCGAACTGGGAGGCGGCGTGCCGGGCCAGCACGCAGGACAGGCCGGGCGAGAACGTCGCCCCGATGGCCACGGTCACCCCCCGCTCGCGGGCCTCGGCGTCGAGGTCGAGCAGGGCGCGAACGGCCGGGATGCTGTCGGCGGTGGCGACGACGTGACGGCCCTGGGCGATGGCCTGGCGGGCGGCGTCGGGCTGGGCTGCGGCCGGTGTGGCGATCAGCACGACGTCGGCCCGGGCGCCGGCGACGTCGTCGGGGCTGTCGAGCATCCGGGCCCGGGCGCCGAGCGACGAGGCCACGACGGCGCGCCGCCGGGCGTTGGCGTCGGCGATCAGCACCGACGACACGTCGTCGTGGGCCACCAGGTAACGGGCGGCGCGGGCACCCACGGCCCCGACGCCGAGCACGAGGACCTTCATGCGCTAGCGGAGGTCCGGCCCGCGCAGCTCACGCCAGCCACCGGATTGCGGAGGGGTGCCACCGCCACCGCGCAACCGCAGCACGACTGCGATCAGGCCGGCGATGCTCACAGCAGCGAGCGCACGTCGCAGCAGAGCCATAGGGGTTCTCTCTCCACTCTCCGGATAGAGCTCGCCCCCGCCAGAGGACGGGGGCGGGTTGTGGGGCTAGAAGGAATCGAACCTTCGACCTCACCCTTATCAGGGGTGCGCTCTAACCGACTGAGCTATAGCCCCGTAGTGAGTGAGCGACATTAGCTTCGCCCACCCGCCTCCGGCCAGTGGGATCAACGGCGACGGAGACCCGGTGGTCGACGTCGCCCCGGCGCCGGGCCGGGACCGGCAGCCGCGGCCGCCGGTTCTCGGATCAACGTGTAGCGGACACCGCCGGTGATCTCGTTCAACAGGTTGAACAGGATCGTCACCAGCACCGTGGCGGCGGTGGCTGCGACCACGAACACCAGGCCGCCGATGAGCGCCGCGCGGAACACGACCCCGCCGTGGAGCTCGAACATGCCGATGCGGACGTTGCCCTGGCGGCAGTCCTCGTCGCGGTCGAACTCGGTGCCGGGCTTGAGGCCTTCCTCGGGCACGCACTCGCCGTAGGAGCCCATGCCGCTGATGAAGCTCTCCACCTGGTCGACCGCACCGGTGGCCCGTCCCACGTTCCACAGCAGCACGGTGGCCACCAGCAGCGCGAAGAACAGGCAGACGTAGAGGAGGCCGGCCAGCTTGACCACCGACCACAGGCTCAGGTGCCGTAGGCGATGGGTGACGTAGCGCGGCTCGCCGGGCTCGGCGGCGCGTCGACGCCCCGGGCGAGGGGGCTGGTCGTACACCAGCCGGTCGTCACTCGGCGGCAACGTCGGCGCCGGTGGGACGACGATCGGGGGACCGTCGCCGAAGCCCGGTGCGCTCACCTTCTCCGTGCGATCCACGGGCTCGACAGTGCCGACATCCACCTCCTCGGTGAACGTCGTGGAGCCATTGCGCTCGCGTCCGTTCCCGCCGGCCTGCTTGTGGGGCGTAGGTGCCTCGGGCCGATCGACCGACATCGGCGGGATTCTACGGCACGAGCCCGCCGGAGACGCCGCGCGTGCATTATCGACACACTTCGAAATGCACCGGATCGGTGCGCGGCATCGGCTGGCACAGCCCCGCGGCGCCTGCCACCGCCAGCAATCGGGGCACGAAACCGCGGGGAACGTCGACCGCCCGACCCGTCTCGTGGTGCGACGTGCCGGGTCTCGCCACCGGGTACCGGTTGGTCGATCGCCGGTCCCACAGCGCCTGCTGCTGGGCCCGGGAGCGGAGACCGGAGGCGATGGGGACCGGTGTGCCGAGCAGCCGGTCGGCCCGTTCGAGGGCAGCCGACAGGTCCGGCGACAGTCCGGCCCGCTTGCCGGACCCCGTCGTGGGGCCGCCGGCGAAGGCGCGCGTCGGTGGCGCGACCTCCGGGATCCGTCGGGCTCGGGCGTAAGCGTCGATCCGCCCCACCACCACCTGGACCAGCACCGCGCCGTCGACCACGTCGTAGCGCCGCACCTCGCCATGGTTCGCCGCGGCCACCTCGCGCGCCGTCTGCTCGCCCTCGGCCGCGCCCGCCAGGGCCGCGGCGTCGGCGGCCGTGCGGGCCTGGGCCCGGTCGACCAGCCCGCGCCCCAACGTCGCCAGTGCCACGAGCAGCACCGCCAACAGAGCCAGGCCCGTGGTCGACAGGATCGTCACCTGGCCACGGTCGTCGTCGTGTTCCATCTCATCCTCCCCTACGTGGGACTCGGTGTGTGAGGGAGGACGTCGCCGTCCTGCCGAGCCCCGCGCCGCGGGGAGGTGCCGGCCGTCAGTCGTCGGTGACGAAGACCGGTGCGACGGCAGCCACGCTCTGGCCGTCGTCGAGGTTCATGATGCGCACGCCGGTGGCATCACGACCCTGAGAGGAGATGTTGCGCACCGGGGTGCGGATCAAGGTGCCGGACGAGGAGATCAGCATGATCTCCGTCTCCAGCTCGACCATGAAGGCGGCCACGACCTTGCCCTTGCGGGCGGTCAGCTTGATGCCCCGCACGCCCTGGCCACCGCGGCCCTGGACGTTGAAGCGGTCGAGCTGCGTGCGCTTGCCGTAGCCGGCGTCGGTGACCAGGAGCAGCGCCACGTCGGGCCGCGACACGCTGCACGACACGACCTCGTCACCGGACTTCAGCTTCATGCCCCGCACGCCGGCAGCAGCACGGCCCATGGCCCGGACCTCGTCCTCGCTGAAGCGAATGGCCATGCCGGACTGCGACACCATGAAGATGTCCTGGCCCCCGTCGGTGGGGAGCACCCCCACGAGCTCGTCGCCGTCGCGCAGGTTGATGGCGATGAGGCCGGAGCGCAGCGACGAGTCGTACTCGTTGAACCGGGTCTTCTTGACCTGGCCCTTCCGGGTGGCGAAGAACAGGAAGCGGTTCGTCTCGTAGTCGCGGGTGTCGACGATCGCCTGGATGTGCTCGCCCGGCTGCAGCGCCAGCAGGTTGACGATGGCGGTGCCGCGAGCCGTGCGGTCCTTCTTGGGGATCTCGTGCGCCTTGAGCCGGTACACCCGCCCCTTGTTCGAGAAGAACAACAGGTACGCGTGCGCGGTGGTGGTGAGGATCTGGGTGACGTAGTCGTCGTCGCGCAGCTTGGCGCCGGCGATGCCCCGGCCGCCACGGCCCTGAGCCCGGAAGCTCTCGGAGATGACGGCCTTGACGTACCCGCGGGACGACATGGTGACGACGAGCTCCTCGTCGTCGATCAGGTCTTCCAGGTCGAGCTCGCCGGCGTCGAACGTGATCTGCGAGCGGCGCGCGTCGGCGTACTTGTCCTTGATCGCCAGCATCTCGGTGCGGATGACGCCCCGCAGCAGCGCCTCGTCGGCGAGGATCGCCTCGAGGCCGCGGATGGTGTCGCGCAGACCCTCGAGCTCGGTCTCCAGGTCGACCCGGGCCAGCCGGGTGAGCTGGCCGAGCTGCAGGTCGAGGATGTGGTTCGCCTGGACCTCGGTGAACTCGAACGGCTCGGCCATCAGGCGCGCCCGCGCCTCGGCCCGGTTCTCCGACGAACGCACCAGGGCGATGATCTCGTCGATGACGTTGATGGCCTTGAGCAGGCCCTCGATGATGTGCGCCCGGTCCAGGGCCTTGCGCAGGCGGAACTCGGACCGGCGGCGCACGACATCGACCTGGTGGTCGACGTAGGCCTGCAGCGCCTGGTCGAGGCTCAGGGTGCGAGGCACGCCGTCGACCAGGGCCACCATGTTCACCGCGAAGTTCGTCTGCAGCGGGGTGTGCTTGTAGAGGTTGTTGAGGATCACCAGCCCCGGCGCGTCGCGCTTGAGCTCGATCACCAGGCGGGTCTTGCCCTTGGCCGACTCGTCGTTGACGTCGGCGACGCCCTCGAGCTGACGGGTCTCGACCAGCTCCTTGATCTTCGACGCGGTGGACGCGATCGACGTCTGGTAGGGCATTTCGGTGACGATGATGCGGTCGCGCTGACGGCCGGTGCCCTCTTCGATCTCGGCGACGGCCCGCAGCTTTATCGAGCCCTTGCCGGTGCGGTAGGCGTCGATGATCCCCTGGCGGCCCATGATCAGCGCGCCCGTCGGGAAGTCGGGGCCCTTGACGAACTGCATCAGCTCGTCGGCGGTGGAGCCCGGGTTCTCGAGCAGGTGGACCGTGGCGTCGATGACCTCGCCCAGGTTGTGGGGCGGGATGTTGGTGGCCATGCCCACCGCGATGCCCTGGCTGCCGTTCACCAGCAGGTTGGGGAAGCGGGCCGGCAGGACCGTCGGCTCCTCGGTCTCTCCCGAGTAGTTGTCCTGGAAGTCGACGGTCTCCTCGTCGATGCCGTCGAGCATCGTCATGGAGATGGGGGCGAGCCGGCATTCGGTGTAGCGCTCGGCCGCGGGACCGAAGTCGGGCGACCCGAAGTTGCCGTGGCCCGACACCAGCGGGTGCCGCAGCGAGAAGTCCTGCGCCATGCGGACCAGCGCGTCGTAGATCGACGAGTTGCCGTGCGGGTGGAAGTGGCCCATCACGTGGCCGGTGATCCGGGCGCACTTGAGGAAGCTGCGATCCGGACGGGCGCCGATGTCGTGCATGCCCCAGAGCACGCGCCGGTGGACCGGCTTCAGGCCGTCACGGGCGTCGGGCAGCGCCCGCGCCGTGATGACCGACATCGCGTAGTCCAGGAAGTCGCGCTCCATCTCCTCCTGGATCTCGACCGGCTCGATGCCCACCACGGGGCCGCCGATGCCGGTGCCGTTCTCGTCGCCGTTCGTGGGGTCGCTCATCTAGCTGTGTCTCACTGCTCTCAGATGTCGATGAAGCGCACGTCGCGTGCGTTCGTCTGGATGAAGTGCTTGCGGAGCTCGACGTCCTCGCCCATGAGGACCGACATCACCTCGTCGGCCAGAGCGGCCTGCTCGACGCTCACCTGCAGCAGCGTGCGGTGCTCGCGCTCCATGGTGGTGACGCCCAGCTCGTCGGCGTCCATCTCGCCGAGGCCCTTGAGCCGACCGAACTCCTTCTTGTGGTTCGGGTGCTCGGCCAGGAACCGCTCCTTGGCGCTGTCGTCCTTGAGGTACACCTTCTCCTTGCCGACCTCGGTGGAGTACAGCGGTGGCTGGGCGATGTAGACGTTGCCGTTCTCCACCAGCGCCCGCATCTGCCGGAAGAAGAAGGTGAGCAGCAGCGTGCGGATGTGCGCTCCGTCGACGTCGGCGTCGGTGAGCAGCACGACCTTGTCGTAGCGCCGCTTCTCGACGTCGAAGTCCTCGCCGATGCCGGCGCCGATCGCCGAGATCAGCGTCTGCACCTCGAGGTTCTTCAGCATCTTGTCGAGGCGGGCCCGCTCGACGTTGAGGATCTTGCCCCGGATGGGGAGGATCGCCTGGGTCGCCGGGTCTCGTGCCGACACCGCGGAGCCGCCGGCCGAGTCGCCCTCGACGATGAAGATCTCGCGCTCCTCGCGGTTCTTCGAGTAGCAGTCCTTGAGCTTGTCGGGCATGCCGGCGCCGTCGAGCAGCGTCTTGTTGCGGATGACGTCGCGCGCCTTCTTGGCGGCGTCGCGGGCGTGCGCCGCGGAGATCGCCTTCTTGACGACCTTGTTGGCCTCGGTGGGGTTCTCCCCCAGCCAGTCGCCCAGCTTCTCGTTGGTGGCCTTCTGCACCAGCGTCTTCATGCTGGTGTTGCCGAGCTTGGCCTTGGTCTGGCCCTCGAACTGCGGGTCGCGCAGGCGGACCGAGATGATCGCGGTGATGCCCTCGCGGATGTCCTCGCCCTGGAGGTTCGGATCCTTCTCCTTGAGGAGGTTCTTGGCCCGGGCGTACTTGTTGACCGCGGTGGTGAGAGCCGCCTTGAAGCCCTCGACGTGCGTGCCGCCCTCGGAGGTGTTGATGCCGTTGGCGAAGCTGTGGATGCCGTCGGCGTTGTAGCCGGTGTTCCACTGGAACGCCGCCTCGACCTCGGAGTCCTTGTCGGCGTCGGTGTAGAAGCCGACCTTGGAGAACAGGCTCTCCTTCGTCTGGTTGATGTGCTTGACGAAGTCGACGATGCCGCCGGAGTACTTGTAGGTGACCAGCTCGTTGTTGTGGTCGGGCCGCTCGTCCTTGAAGCGGATCTCCAGGCCCCGGTTGAGGAACGCCATCATCTGCAGCCGCTCGACGATGGTGCGGGCCGAGAAGTCGACGGTCTCGAAGATCGTGCCGTCGGGCCAGAACGTGACCGTGGTGCCGTGGCGGGGCTCGCCCTTGCCGTTGCTGGGCGCCGGCCCCGTGCTGCGGAGCTTGCCCTGCGGCGTGCCACCGTCGGCGAACTTCATCACGTAGTGCTTGCCGCCGCGGTCGACCTCGACCACCAGCTCGCGCGACAGGGCGTTGACCACCGACACGCCCACGCCGTGCAGACCGCCGGAGACCTTGTAGCCGTCGCCGCCGAACTTGCCGCCGCCGTGGAGCTTGGTGAGGGCGATCTCGACGCCGGAGATCTTGTGGACCGGGTGGATGTCGGTGGGGATGCCGCGGCCGTTGTCGACCACGCGGCAACCACCGTCGGCGAGCAAGGTGATGTCGATGCGGGTGCAGTAGCCCGCCATCGCCTCGTCGACCGAGTTGTCGACGACCTCCCAGACGCAGTGGTGCAGACCCGTCGCGCCCGTGGAACCGATGTACATGCCCGGCCTCTTGCGGACCGGCTCGAGGCCCTCGAGGACCTGCATGTCCTTGGCCCCGTAAGAGGTGCTTCCCTGCGCCAAGACGCGACCCTTTCAGCGAACCCCGACAGACGGTGCGTTCGACCGGATCTGCTTCGAGATCTCCTGATCAGAACCGCACATCACAACGGATGCAGCCTACCAGAGAACAGGCCCCAAACCCTGGATGCCAGGCGGGTTGATCAGGCTCTTCGCGGTGTTCGGCGGGGTGGCCGGGGCCCGCGGCGCACCTGTGCCACGCGGGTGTCGATCCGGGTGATCCGGCGCTCACCGGAGAGCTGCGCCAGACGGTCGACGAGCTCGCTCTGGAGATAGCGGACGTGGGTGGCGATGGCCGGTTCGTCGCAGCTCACCACCAGCGTCTCGCCGTCGATGCGGACGGGCACCGTGCGGGCGGCCATCGAGTCGCCGACGACCTCGCCCCACCGCTCGAACAGCAGCTCGACGCCAGCGACCGACGGGGTTCCCATCGAACGCAGCGTGCGGTCGAGCATGTCGCCCACCCGCGACGGTGCGGGCCCCTTGCCGGGCAGTGGTCGCCAACGGGGCAGGGCACCGGTCGGCTCGACAGCAGTCACGCCCCCAGTCAAGCACCCCGGCACCACCCGGGCCCGTCACCCACCGGGGCGACGACGCACCGCGCCGGCCCGTCAGCCGGCGCTCAGCGGGGGCGGATGGTGCCGCCGACGATCTCCAGCACCTCGTCGGGCTCGGCCCCCGGCGGCAGCACGCCGGCGGTGGTCAACAGCACCTGGCCCGCGGGCAGGTTGGCGAGCAGTGCTGCGCTCCGGTCCGGGTCGAGCTCGCTGAACACGTCGTCGAGCAGCAGCACCGGGGCGCTGCCGGCCTCCTCGGCAACGACCCTGTGCGCCGCCAGCCGCAGCGCCAGCGCCAGCGCCAGCGTCTGCCGCTCCCCCTGGCTGCACTGCGTGCGCGACGGGAAGCCCCCGATCGACAGCTCGAGGTCGTCGCGGTGGGGCCCGACCGTGCACACCCCCCGCCGCAGATCGTCGCGCCGGGCGTCGACCAGCGCCTGGGCCAGCCCCCGGTCGCGCCAGTCGGAGCTGTAGCGAGCCTCGACCTCGGCTGGACGTCGAGCCAGGACGTCGTAGGTCTCCGCCAGGACCGGCCGCATCCGGTCGACCAGGTCGACCCGCGCCGCGGCCAGGGCCTCGCCCGCCTCGGCCAGCTTCGTGTCCCACACGTCGAGCGTGAACGCCGCCGACTCGTCGAGGTGGCCGCCGCTCTGCTTCAGCAACGACGAGCGCTGCCGCAGCACCCGGTCGAGCTCGGTGCGCAGCGCGTCGTGGCGCGGGTGCAGCGCCACCAGCGCGTCGTCGAGGAAGCGCCGCCGCTCCCCCGGGCTGCCCTTCACCACCACGAGGTCGTCGGGCGTGAACACCGTGACCCGCAGAGCGCCCAGCAGGTCACGGGAGCGCCGCAGCGGCTGCCGGTTGACCTGCACCCGGTTGCGGCCGCTGCGGGCCAGCTGCGCCTCGATCAGCAGGCTCCGGTCCTCCCGCACGGCCTCGGCGCGGATCACCGCGGTCGGCGCGCCCTGGCGGACCATCGCGTCGACCGGCGCGCCCCGGAACGACGACAGGGTCGCCAGCCATGCCAACGCCTCCATGAGGTTCGTCTTGCCGGCGCCGTTGTGGCCCACCAGCGCGGTGAACCCCGGCACCAGCTTCAGCTCGGTCTTCTCGTAGCTGCGGAAGTCGTCCAGCCACAGCGCGGAGACGAGCACGGACGATCGCTTCCGACGCCCGGCGCGGGGTCAGCTGACCCGGACGGGCATCAGCAGGTAGAGGAACTCCGGGTGCTCCGGGCTGCGCACGGTGGCCGGCTTGAGGGCGTCGACGGTCTCGACGATCACCTCGTCACCCGTCATCACCTCGACGCCCTGCAGCAGGTAGTCGGGGTTGAACGCCGCGACCAG
>Ga0193743_1001963_pt1 | contig 14891 bp, 11 predicted proteins | sample L2c2metaG_FD_143038 | JGI IMG/M metagenome (GOLD analysis project Ga0193743, IMG submission 143038) | Soil microbial communities from a riparian zone of the East river system, Colorado, United States - L2c2 | ecosystem: Environmental > Terrestrial > Soil > Riparian zone | place: USA: East River...
AAGAAGCGGAAGCCCTGCGTCTCGTCGACCGGGGTGACCGCGCCGGCGAGCCGGGTCAGGACCTGGGTGGCCAGCTCGAAGCAGAGGTCGGGGCGGGCCGCGCGGATGTGGAAGACCACGTCGCCGGGTGTCGAGACCGCCTCGTGCTTGGCGCCGCGGATGCGCGGCAGCGCGTGCAGCCGCGCCGGGCGCGGGGTGTCGAAGATCCGGTCCCAGACGCCGGAGCCGAAGCCGATCACGCAGGACAGCTGTGCGTCGAGGTCACGGAAGCCGACCGAACGCACCAGACCCGACAGGTCACCGCAGAGATCCTTGGTCTTCGCCGCGGCGTCGTCACCCTCGTCGACGGTGACCACCAACACCAAGGCGGCCCGGCTGAGCGGTGCGAGCACCTGCTGCGCTTCGATCATGGCGGCCAATTTACCGCGCGGCGCCCGCGTTTCCGGTTCAGTCGACGGCGCGGTCCAGTTCGTCCCAGCTCACATTGAGCGTGACCAGCGTGCCGTCGCCGGTGCCGCTGATGTGGTCGACCTGCTCGCCGCTGACGTACACGTCGTTCTCGAACTGCTCGCCGCGGTCGATCAGCAGATAGCCGGTGGCCATGTAGAGCTCGGCCGGACCGGCCGGCAGCTCGGGCCGGACATCGGTGGCCGGCTGTTGCACCGCGCCGACCAGGCCGACCGGCACTCCGGTCGCGTCCTGGACCTCCATGCCCGGGGATACCTGGGCGATGGCAGGTGGGTCGTCAGTGGCGTCGGTTGCGTCGGCGGTCGGCATAGGATTGGTATTCCCCGATCCAGACCGATCAAAACCGGTCGTCTCGTGCGGCTGACAGCGCGCCCTCGAGCTGCCCGCGGAGCGCCTGCTCGTCGTCGGGAACCAGCGCCAGCGCGTCGGACAACGCCGTCTCGGCCGCCTCGTGCCGGCCCGCCGCGCGGAGCAGTTCGCCGTGCAGCAGGCCCGCGAAGCCGGCCTGGGCGCCGGCGCCCAGCTCGCGGAAGCCGGCCACGGCGCGGGCGGCCCGCGGTATCGCCTCCTCCGCGCGGTCGGTGCGGTCGAGGAGCCGGGCCCCGTCGTAGTCGAGCATCGCGCGCTCCCAGACGGCGTGCGGCTCGGCGGGCAACGCCGCGGCGGCGGTGTCGGCGGCGGCGAGCGCGGCCAGCGCCTGCTCGGGCTGCCCGGCCCAGAGCAGCGAGGTGGCGTGCCGGCGGCTGGTGCGCGCGGCGTCGATCGGCCGGCCGGCGTTCAGGTAGGCGGTGGCCGCCTCCGCGAACCGGGCCGCGGCGGTCGCGTCGCGGTCGAGCTTGTCGAGCGCCTCGGCCAGCCGTTCGGTGACCCGGCCCAGCGCCGCCGGGTCGTCGAGCGCGGCGATCGCGGCCGCCAGCGCGGTGAGCTGGGTGAGCATCGGCTCGTGCTCGGCCAGTTCCTGGTAGACCGCCACCAGCAGGTCGCGGACGCCCAGCGCCTGGTCGTCGCCGGCCGCCTCGAACGCCGCGAGCGCCTCCTCGGCGACCTCGGCGGCGTCCAGCGGCCGGCCCGCGTTGAGGTAGGCGATCGCCAGCTCCTGCTGGGTGTGCGGGACGGTGTCGCGATCACCGGCGGCGGTCAGCGCGGCGATCTCCTCGGCCAGCGGCGTGATCGCCTCGGCCGCCCGCGCGGAGTTGGCCAGCAGGCCGGCGCGCTGGCGGCCGACCATCCGGCGCAGTTCGGCGCCGCAGGGCAGGGCGAGCGCCTCGTCGAACGCGGCCAGCGCCTCGTCTGCCTGGCCGAGCCGGCGCAGCGCCACGCCGTGCAGCAGGCAGGCGTGTGCGAGATCCTCGGGCGGGCCGCCGGCACGCTGCCGTCGGCGGCTCTCGCCGGCCGCTGCGGCGGCGGCCTCGATCTCGCCGAGCCGGCCGAGCGCCTGGGCCCGCAGCGCGAGGATCTGGCCGAGCACGGAGGGGTCTTCGGCGGCCGGGGCATGCTCCTCGGCCGCGCGGCTGGTCGCCACCGACTCGGCGATCCGGCCGGTGGTGGCCTGTGCGTAGGCGAGCCGCAGGTGGGCACGGGCGAGCTGGCCGGGTGCGCCGTGCGCGACCAGGTAGGCGGTGGACTCCTCGATCAGCGCCCGGCCCTCGTCGGCGCGCCCCTGGCGGAGCAGGCCCATCCCGAGCCGCCCACGCGCGATCTGGCGGCGCACCTCGTCACCGGCATCGGCATAGAGCGCGCCGGCCCGCTGCCAGGCCTCCTCGGCGGCCGCGTGGTCGTCGTCGTGCGCGACCCGGCTGCCCAGGCCGTCGAGGTGGCGGGCCCGCTGCAGGTCGGTGAGCGGGCCGCCGGCGTAGCGGTCGTCGAACGCGCGCCAGGCGGCGAACGCCTCCGCCTCGCGCCGTTCGCGGTAAGCGGCCTCGGCGAGGTCGAGCAGCTCGTCGGGACCAGCCGTCTCGGGCACCGGCGGCGCCGGCTCGGTCCACACCGGACGGTCTTCGCCTCCTGCGGCCCCACCCGAGTCGGTGTGCGTATCCGATGAAGCTGGCTGAGCCCGGCGCGAGCCCGGCGCGGCCAGGCTGAAGCCGGCGCCGATCGGCGTCGTGGCAAGGGTTTCCCGGGTCTGCCCGGTGTGCTCGCCGGTGCCGTTGCGGGCGTCGAACCGGGCCGCGAGGTCGAGCGCCCGGGTGGCGAGGTCCTCGGCGACGGCGCCGGCCGGCCGGCCGCCCACGGTCAGGCCGCGGTGGCCGGCCGCGTCGAGCCGGCGCAGCACGAGCGCCGCCGACGCCGCGAACGTCATCGTCGCCCACGGGGTCGGCGACCGGTCGAGCCAGTCGAGGTGCCGCTCGACGATCTCTAGGCCGAGCGCGTCGTTGCCGGTCAGCGCGCAGAACCTGACGTGCTCGGCGATGTCGGCGAGATCGGCGAGGCGGGTGCGGTGGGTCCGGTAGGCGCGCCGGTGCGCGTCGCGGGCCGCGTCGGTGCGCCCGGTGCGCAGGTAGGGCAGCAGCAGCGCGGTGTGGATCGAGTGCGGCTGCTCGGTGCAGGACAGCCGGCCGGCCAGCACCGGCTCGGCGAGCGCGATCGCCTCTTCGTCCTGGCCGCGCCTGGCGAGCCAGTAGACCTTGCCGGTGGGGTCGCAGCCGTCGCAGTCGGAGAGGTCGTCGCGGGGCGCCGTCGACCAGCGGTCGAACCAGTCCTGCGCGGCGTCGACATCGCCGACGTGCCGGGCGACCAGGTGCCGCTGCATGTAGACGGCGTGCGGGCGGTGGCCGCCGGCCCGCCAGCGGCGCTCCATGTCGTCGAGCACGTCGGCGGTGCGGGCCAGCGGGATCTCCGGGAACTTGGTCATCGCGTTGACCATGGCCTTGAACGACCACAGCAGGTGGTGGGTCCACCGGCCGTAGCGCACCGGGTCCTGATCGAACTCGGTCAGGCACCAGCTGAACGTGACGAACGACCGGGCCGGCTCGCCGCCGTAGATGTAGCCGGTCGTCGCCAGGATCCGGGCCTCGAACGCCTCGTCGGTCAGGCGTTGCGCGTCGGCGTGGGCGATCGCCTGCTCCAGGAGGGCGATCTGGGCGGCGCCGTAGGGCATCTCGCGCGCCTGGTCGAGCATGTCGGTGACGTTCACGCGCGGGCCTCCGGGTCGGTCGGCGGCACCGCCCGGTCGAGCAGGCCGAGGAACGAGCGGTTGAGCAACGCCGCGTCGGCCGGCCGGATGGGGTGGTAGCCGAGCAGCAGCGCCTGGCCGTAGAGCGCCTCCACGGCGAGCTCGACCAGGTTGTCGGTCGGCAGCACGGTGACCCGGCGGACCAGCGGGTTGCGGTGGTTGAGCACGAGCTGCGGCCGGGTGTCGGCGCGCCGGTCGTCGAGCGCGGAGAGCACGTCGGACCAGACCGGGTCGGCCTTGTCGCGGGTGGCGCGCAGCTCCTGCCGGAACGCGGTCTCCCGGTCGACCAGGTAGAGCGCCGGCACCGTCGGCGGGTCGAACGCGCGCAGCACGACCTCGCAGCCGAGCCGGTCGAGCGCCCGCTGCGCGGCCAGGCTGAACCCGCGCAGCCCGAGCTCGACGCCCGGGTCGAGGGCCTCGAACCGGGTGGCCAGGTCGGTCGGGTCAAACCGCTCGATCCGGACACCGCGCTCGACCTGTGCCAGCCGCTCGATGATCTCGGTGTCATAGGTGTAGCCCGCGTTGACCAGCGCCAGGTCCTGCGCGGCGGCGACGCCGGCGAGCTGGCGGAACTGGTCGGTGGTCGCGCTGTAGCGGATCACGCCGTGCCGCTCGCGGAACTCGCTCAGCGTCATCCGGCCGACGTTGGTCTCCATCGGCCACCAGGCGGCGACCAGGTTGAGCATGGCGTCGTCGTGCAGCGCCAGCGCCTTGACGCCGAGGTGGTGCACCCGCAGGAACTCGCCCAGCCGGCGCGGATCGGTGCGGGCCAGCCGGACCAGCCAGCCGCGGAGCTGGTCGCCGAGCGCCTCGCGGGTGCTGTCGAGCAGGCCGTCTTCGTAGAGCGCCTCGCGGCTGGCGGTCGGCCGCAGCTCGCTGGTGTCGACGACGCAGCGGGCGAAGAACGCCCAGTCGGGCAGCAGTCCCTCCGCGCTCTCGGCGAGCAGCATCCGCTTGAGGTAGACCCGGTGTCCGCCGCGCTGCGCCGGGTTGAGCGGCTGCGGCATGACGAACGCGGCGCCGGTCAGGCCGGCCTCGGGCACCGACAGCGGGATCACGTCGAAGGGCGTCAGACCCATGGTGCGTTCGGCGTACGCGGTCCAGGCGCGGACACCGGCGGCGTCCCACGGCGCGCTCACCACCGGGCCAGTGGTCGGGGTGCCGTCGACGGTGACCTCGATCGGGAGCTGGTCGCCGTAGAGCCGGGCCAGCTCCAGCACGGTGGCCGGGGCGAACCAGCTCTTCGCGCCGGGCCGCGCGACCAGGGTGACCGTGGTGCCCACCGGGTGTTCCCCGTCGACCGGCTCGACCAGGTAGCGCCCGTCGTCGTAGCCGGTCCAGCGCACCGTCGGCGCGCCGGCCGCGGTGGTGACCACGACGATCTCGCGGGCCACCAGGAAGCAGGACAGCAGGCCAATGCCGAACTGGCCGAGGAACTCGTGTCGGGCGAAGCCGAGGTCGTCGCGTTTGGAGCTGCGGCCGATGGTGGCCAGCAGCTCGTGCACCTGCGGCTCGGTCAGGCCGATCCCGCTGTCGGTCACCCGCAGCCCGTCGCCGGCCGTCTCCAGCCGGACGAACCCCGGCGCGCCCGGCTCGCGGAGGCGGCGCGCGGTGATCGCGTCGACGGAGTTCTGCAGCAGCTCGCGGACGTAGACCCGCGGGCTGGCGTAGAGGTGGTGGCTGAGCAGGTCGACCAGGCCGGCGAGGTCGACCTGGAAGGTGCGGTGAGCGTCCATGGCGGTGCCCAAGGTACCGCCTGCCTGTGGCCTGCGTGGTCCCCGCCTGTGCGGCGGTCAGGCGGTGGCCGCCGTCGGGCCACGGCGGCCACCCTCGGCAAGGTCTCCGGTTGTGTCGCGGCAATGACAATTGCCATTGCCGCAACCCCATGGTGTGCGATTGACTTCACTACGTCAGCACCGATACTGGACATCGGACGACATGGTTTACCGCCGACCGATCCACGTGCAATCCTGTGTGGTTTGAATGCGCTCCGCCGCGAGCGTGAACCACACAATTCATTTCATGCGATCCAGTGATTCACCCGGACCCGACCACCTGCGCAACCCGACCGAGGGAGCACGATGGCCGACGATTCCGCGCGAACCACGACCGAGCGACAGATCACCGCCACCCTGTCCCGGTCTCCCATCTTCCGTGGCCTGCCGCCCGAGTCCATCGCCGAACTGACCTCGCAGGCGACCCCGTTCACGGTCCCCACCGGCTCGATCCTCTGGCAGCAGGGCGACGAACCGCTCGACCTGGTGGTCGTGCAGAGCGGCCTGTTGTGCGAGTTCCAGCCGAGCCGCTCCGGCCGCCGTTCGGTGCTACACCTCAAAGGCCCACCACATGTAGTGGGCGACATCGCGATATTCGACCGCCGCCCACACCTGGCATCGGTTGAAGCACTCCGGGAAAGCGTCATTCTCGCGATTCCCGCAGAGCCGGTGGTCACCCTCGCGGCGTCGTCCATGTTGCTCACCCACAACGTGGTCCTGCAATTCGCGGCCCACGTCCGCACCCTCGCCGAGCAACGCGCCGACCTGATGATTCTCGACCTGGCCCGCCGGGTCGCGAAGGCACTGTTGCGGATGGCACGGCAGAGCGACCCGATGACCGTCGACATCGGCGTGACCGTGCTGGCCAACCTGGCCGGCGGCGCGCGGCAGTCGGTCAGCGCCGTCCTGTCCCGCCTCGAACGCCGCGGCTGGCTCGTCCTGGAGCCCGGCCGCATCCTGCTCGTCGACGTCGCCGCCCTGCACCGCTACGCCGGCGTCGTCCCGACGCCGCCCGCCGAGGCGCCCGCCGTCAACGCCGTGCGCTAGCGGATCGCTCGACCAAGGTGTTGGCAGTCACCGTCGCCATGTACCAGAGCCGACGGGCGACCTACCACGGTCCGCGGGCTGGCCTGAACACCAGATCCCTTGATCATGTGCAGCAGATCTGCACGACACCGGCCGCCCGGCATGATCATGTGCGCCAGATCTGCACGACACGCCGCGCCGAATGTCGATGAGCTGCACACGATCAAGCGTAGGCGACCTGCCGGTGTCGATGAGCTGCACCTGATCATGCTGCGCGGCGGCGACCACGTTTACGCCGTCGGCGGGGCGCTCTGGCCCGCGCGGTGCGGCAGCCGTCAGCGTCGGCGCGGTGCAGCCGAGACGACTGACCTATGCCGACGCCGTGCGCCTTCTCGCCGGGCGGGACATTGAGGTGGTCGAGTGGCTCGGCCGCGCGGTCGGAGTGCCCGCGGCGGCCGCGACGATCGCCAGCCTCGGCACGGGGCGCGAAGCCGGCACCGGCCTGTGCCGCCGGCCAGGAGAACAGCAGCTGGCCGGTCCGCCGCCAGGAGATAATGCCGAGGAAGCGGTCTTGGTCATCCCGTAGTGGATCATCTCGGCCGGATGACCACCGCAGAGTCGCTCGCGATGATCTCCAGCGCGGGCTGGGCCGCGTACACCCCGAGGTTGTTGATCAGAATGTCGGTCTCGGGTTCCTGGTCGAGCAGCGGTCCGGAGCCGGCGAGTCCGGCGGCGATCGCCAGGCCGATCCCCGATGACGAGCCGGTAACGACGGCCGTCTTTCCCGAGAGGTCGATCCACATCTGATCACGCTACCGCTGTTCACCCGATCCGCGATTGGCGGTCACCTGAGGTGGGTAGCGTCTGAACATGGGCGCGGAAAGCAGCAACGGCGGCACCCCGAACCTGCTCAAACGGTACGATGGCTACCGCGTGCTCGACGATGACGACGATGACCCCGTCCTACTCAAAGAAGACGGCGAGGTCGTCGACACCTGGCGCGAGAACTACCCCTACGAAGAGCGGATGGACCGCGCCGACTACGAGCGCGAGAAGCGGCTGCTGCAGATCGAGTTGCTCAAGCTGCAAAACTGGATCAAGACCAACGACCAGCGGCTGGTGATCCTCTTCGAGGGGCGCGACGCGGCTGGCAAGGGCGGCACGATCAAGCGCTTCATGGAGCACCTCAACCCTCGGGGTGCGACCGTCGTGGCGCTGGAGAAGCCGAGCGTGCGCGAGATGGCGCAGTGGTATTTCCAGCGCTACATCGCCCACCTGCCGGCGGCCCGGGAGATCGTGCTCTTCGACCGGTCCTGGTATAACCGGGCCGGCGTGGAGCGGGTGATGGGCTACTGCACCCGCGGCGAATACCTCGAGTTCATGCGGGAGACGCCGGAGCTCGAGCGGATGCTGGTGCGGTCGGGGATAAATCTGATCAAGTTCTGGTTCTCGGTGACCCGGCACGAGCAGCGCACCCGGTTCCTGATCCGCCAGGTCGACCCGGTGCGCCAGTGGAAGCTCTCCCCCACCGACCTCGCGTCGCTCGACAAGTGGGATGACTACACCGAGGCGAAGGAGGCGATGTTCTTCTACACGCACACCGCCGACGCGCCCTGGACGATGATCAAGAGCAATGACAAGAAGCGCGCCCGGCTGGCCGCCATGCGGCACGTGCTGACCCGGTTCCCCTACGACAACAAGGACGAGGAAGTCGTCGGCAAGCCGGACCCGCTGATCGTCGGCCCGGCGAGCGAGCTGTTCGAAGACGGCGAGCCGCACGGCCGCGCGTTCACGGCGTTTTAGGCGGGCGTCGCACCGCGTCGAACTCGGCGCCGAACAGGATCGCCATGTTGGACAGTTGCAGCCAGATCAGGAAGACGATGATGCCGGCGACCGTGCCGTAGGTCTTGTTGTATGAGGCGAAGTTGGTCAGGTAGACCGCGAACAGCCCGGACAGGATGATCCACAGCAGCACCGCGACCACGCCGCCGATCGTGGCCCAACGGAGCCCGCCCTGCCGGGCGCCCGGCGACGTCGCGTAGAGGATCGAGAACATCAGGCTCACCAGGACCACCAGCACCGGCCACTTCGCGATGTTCCACGCGGTCACCGCCGCCGAGCCGAGGCCGATCGCGTCGCCGATCGACTCGGCGAACCGGCCGGTGAAGACCACGATCAGGCAGCTGGCGACAAGGAGCAGCCCGAGCGCGGCGGTCACCACGATCCGGGACGGCAGCGTCTTCCAGATCGGCCGGTCGTCGGTCACGCCGTAGATCGCGTTGGACGCCCGGGTGAACGCCGACACGTAGCTGGACGCCGTCCAGAACGCGACCAGCACGCCGACCACGGCGCCGGCGCTGGCCAGCGACGCGTTGCCGGCGACCTGGCTGATCGCGCTGTTGACGAAGGCGCTGATCGCGCCCGGCAGGGTGCTGCGCAGGTTGTTCTGCACGGCGGTGACCGTGTCGGGGCCGAGCAGACCGAGGATGGAGACGACGACGAGCAGTCCCGGGAAGATGGACAGCACGCCGTAGTAGGTCAGCGCGGCCGCCCGGTCGCTGACCGAATCCGTGGAGAACTTCTTGACGGCGCGCTTCGCGCTGGTCAGCAGGCTCTCCGGGCTCATCGGCACCTCCGCAACCCATGATGCGTGCCGTCCACGGGAGAACCGGGTAACACCGAGCGTGTGGCGCGGCGCGTACCCTCTCGCCATGGTCGATGCCCGCCATCCGGAGGTCCACGTCGATCTCGACCGGCCGCCACCGCAGCGGCCGGTCCCCGACCCGGGCGCCCGCCTGCGCGGCGGCTGGCAGCGGGTGCGCACGGCCCGGCTCCCGGTCGGCGCGGTGCTGCTGGCCGCCCTGGTCGGCGCACTGGCCGGCGGCTTCGTGGTGCGCCAGTGGCAGCGGCAGCAACAACAGTCGGAGGCGGCGGCGATCGTGTCGATCAGCGCGCAGCTCCTCGACTCGAGCGCCACTAGCGGCAGCAGCGACGGGATCAACGCGTCGCTGGTCGCCAACCTGACGCTGGTAAACCTCGGCCCGCTGCCGATCTGGGTGGAGGCGGTCGAGGCCGAGCGCGACGGTCTCGAGTTCCGCAACACGGCACCGGAGGCGATGCTGCGCCCCGGGTTCCGCACGGTCGCGGTCTGGATCACCTACGCCTGCACGCGCGGCGGCATCTCGACCGATCCGCTCCCGGTGCACCTGCGGATCCGCACCAGCGACGGCGCGGTCCGCGAGGTCGAGACCACCGTGGAGATCGGCGGATTGCAGTGGCCCCTGATCATCGGCAACATGTGCCGGACCGACCAGCCCTAACCGTGCCAGGAGCGCCAGAGTGCGGCGTAGGCGCCGTCGGCGTCGACCAGGGCGTCATGGGTGCCGAGTTCGGTGACGCGGCCGTCTTCGAGGACGGCGACCCGGTCGGCGTCGCGGGCGGTGTTGAGGCGGTGGGCGATCGCGATGACCGTGCGGCCGCCGAGCACCGCGGCCAATGCGCGCTCGGTGCGCCGCGCGGTGGTCGGGTCGAGCGCGGCCGTCGCCTCGTCGAGGATCAGCGTATGCGGGTCGGCCAGCACGATGCGGGCCAGCGCGAGTTGCTGCGCGTCGGCCGGGCCCAGCTGATGGGCGCCCTCGCCGAGCCGGGTGTCGAGGCCGTCAGGCAGGTCCGCATACCAGTCGGCGCCGACCGCGAGTAGGGCGCTGAGCATGTCGCCGTCGCTCGCGTCGGGTGCCGCGAACGACAGGTTGTCGCGGAGCGTACCGATGAAGACGTGGTGTTCCTGGGTGACCAGGGCGATCAACTGCCGCCGCTGCGCCGGGTCGATCTCGGCGACCGGCACGCCGCCCAGCGTGACGCTGCCGCTGTCCGGCGCCTCGGTGCCGGCCAGCAGCCGGGCCAGGGTCGACTTGCCGGCACCGGACGGGCCGACGATCGCCAGCCGCTCCCCCGGGCGCAGCTCGAGGTCAATGCCGTGCAGCACGTCATGCCCCGGCGCGTAGGCGAAACGGGCGCCGCGCACCGCGATCCGCTCGTCGTCGGGCGCGGGCGCGACGCCGCGCTGCTCGGGAACACCGAACCCGACCCCGAGCACCCGGGCGTACGAGGCGATGCCGCGCTGTGCCTGCTCGATGAACTGGAGCATCCGGTCGAGCGGCTCGATCGCCTGCTGCAGCAACAGCGCCGCCGCGACGACGTCACCGATGCTGACCCGGCCGTCGCGGACCAGTGAGCCGCCGGCCAGCAGCACGAACGCGATCGGCAGCGCGTAGCTGGCCTCGATCACCGGGAAGAACACCGAGCGCAGCGCCAGCGTCGCCCGCCGGGTGGCCCAGAGCCGGGCGACCTTGGTCGTTCCGTTGCCGATCCGGTCGTCGGCCAGCCGCAGCGCCTCGACCGTGCGGGCGCCTTCCGCGGTCGTGGTCAGCGCCTCGGTCAGGTCGGCGCCGGCCGCGCCCTCGGCGAGATAGGCGGGCGTGGCCCGGCGCAGATACCAGCGGGTGACGGCCAGGATCGTCGGCAGCCCGGTCAACGCGACCAGGCCGAGCACCGGGTCGATCAGGAACACCGCGCCGAAGAGCAGCACGATCTGGACGAACGCGATCAGCATGATCGGCACGACGTCGCGGACCATGGTGCCGACCGTGGCCACGTCGACGGAGCTGCGGTTGGCGAGGTCGCCGGTGCCGGCCCGCTCGACCACCGCCGTCGGCAGATTGAGGGTGCGGCCGACGAACTGCTCGCGGAGCCGGGCGATGGCCCGCTCCCCCAGCCGGTAGCCGATCAGCTGCCCATAGCGCAGCAGCGCGCCCTGCACCAGGGTGCAGGCGATGATCACGAGCGCCAGCCTGTCGACGGCGCCCATGCCCTTGCCGGCGACCACGTCGTCGACGATGACGCCGAGCAGCCGGGGTGCGGCCAGCCCGGCGGCCACCGCGGCGCCCTGGAGCAGCAGCACCACGATCACCGTGCGGCGCTCGCCCGCGACCAGGTCGCGGGTGGCCCTCCTGGTGGTCGCCCGGTCGGCGACCGGCAGCCCGGTCAACCCGCCACCTCCGCGTCGCTGTCGCGGGCGACGAGCGCCCGATAGCCGGGCTCGCGCGCGAACAGGTCGGCGTGGCCGCCGGTGGCGATGACGCGGCCGGCGGCGAGGAACGCGACCTCGTCGGCCTGGCCGAGCAGCAGCGGCGAGGTGGCCACCAGCACAGTGGTGCGGCCAGCACGGGCGGCCCGCAGCCGCGCGGCGATCCGGGCCTCGGTGTGCGCGTCGACGGCCGACGTCGGGTCGACCAGGATCAGCACCTCGGCGTCGGCGAGCACCGCGCGGGCCAGCCGGACCCGCTGCCGCTGGCCGCCGGAGAGGGTGCGCCCCTGGGTGTCGACCTCGGTGTCGACGCCGTCGGGCAGCGCGTCGACGACGTCTTCGGCCGCGGCCGCGTGCACGCCGGCCTCGACCGGCGCCGCTCCGCCCCGGGCCAGGGTCTCCCGCAACGGGCCGGCGAACAGGTAGGCGTCGTGGTCGCCGACCACGATCCGGCGGCGGACGTCGGCCAGCGGCACCGCGCCGATCGGCACCCCGCCCCAGGTGACGTCGCTCGGGACGAACCGGGCGAGCCGGTCGGCGAGCGCGGCCGCCGTGCCCGGGTGGTCGGCCGCGACGACGAGCAGCCGCCCCGCCGGGACGGTCAGCCCGCTTTCGGGGTCGTGCAGGTCGGCCGGGCCGGCGGGCGGGTCCGCCGTCTCCGGACCGCCGGCCGGGTCGGGTTGGACGGCGAGCAGCGCGATGATCCGCCGGGCGGCGACCCGACCGCGGATCACGTCGTGTGCGCTGCCGAGCAGGAACCAGCAGGGCACGGCGAGAATCGCGACATATCCGTAGACGGCGACCATCTCGCCGACCGAGATCGTGCCGGCGACGGCCAGCCGGGCGGCCAGCCAGACCACCAGCGCGAGGAACAGCCCGGGGATCGCGATACCCAGCGCCTCGATCCAGCTGTGCGGGGTGGCGACCCGGTAGCCCTCGGCGCGCAGATCCTGGGACCGGCGGTTGTAGCGGCGGGCGAACAGGCCCCGCCCACCGACGCCGGACAGCACCCGTAGGCCGGCGACGATGTCGGCGGCGCGCGCGGTGAGCTGGCCCTGCTTGTGGCGGTAGTCGGTCTCGACCGCCTCCAGCCGGCGCAGCAGCGGCGCGACCACGGCGACCACGCAGGGCACGCCGAGCAGGACGGTCAGCGCCAGGGTCGGTGCGGCGGACCAGAGCACGACCGCCACCGCGACGTACGCCACCAGGGCGCCCACGCCCGGCCCGGTGAAGGTGAGCACCTGCGAGACGTAGCTGATGTCGCGACCGCTGACGGTGGCGACCTCGCCGGCCGCGAGCCGGCGGGTCAGCGAGGTGCCGGTGCGGGCCAGGTGCCGCAGCAGCACCTCGGCGGAGCGGGCGGTGGCGTCTTCGCGGATGAACGTCATGGTGCGGTGGCGCTGGATGCCGAGCCAGGAGAGGACCAGGCCGGAGAGCACGATCGTGCCGACCCAGAACAGCAACGCACGGTGGTCGCCGGTGCGCAGCCCGTCGTCGACCGCGCGGGAGATCAGCCAGGGTCGGACAGCGAGGCCGACCATCCAGGCGGTGCCGACCACGGCACCGCGGAGCACCCGCCAGGGCTGGCGGCGCACCAACCACCACATGTAGCGGAACGGTCCCCGTATGTCCGGCACCCCGGGATCGGCATGGGGGATCTGTGGGGGCACGGGTTCAACCTACCGTCAGCGGATGTTTCGCCTCACGGAGTTTTCTGCCAGGATCATATCCATACATTGAAGTATTTCTTCATTTGAGTGGAGGTCCGTGGATGAAGCACCGGTGGTGGCGCCTGCTCGGCGCCGCGTGTGTCGCTTTCCTCCTGTTGCCGTCGGCGCCCGCACTGGCGGCACCGACGTTCAAGGTGCCGTTCCCCTGCGGGCAGGCGTGGTCCGGGCAGACCCGCACCGACCACAGCCCGGCCAACGCCGTCGACTTCAATCGCACCAACGACGACGGCGACCCGGTCGTCGCCAGCGCGGCCGGCACCGTCGACGTGGTCACCAATCTGGGCGACACAAGCTACGGCCGCTACGTGCGGATCAACCACGGCGGCGGCTACACCACCTACTACGCCCACCTGAGCGGGTTCAACGTGTCGGTCGGCCAGTCGGTCGGCTACGGCTCGGTGATCGGCTACGTCGGCACGACCGGCAACTCGACCGGCCCGCACCTGCACTACGAGCAGCGCCTCAACGGCACCGCGGTGCAGGCCCGGTTCAACGGCGCGCTGGCGCTCTACTGGGGCACGAAGACCTACACGTCGGACAACGCCTGCTCCGGTGGCGGCACCGGCCACGGCACCGTCAACACCGCCGGTACGGCGCTCACCGTGCGCTCCGGCCCGGGCACCTCCTACGCGTCGGTCGGCACGGTCGCCGACGGCGCCGGTGTGACCATCCAGTGCCAGACCAACGGCACATCGGTGACCGGCACCTACGGCACCAGCACCATCTGGGACCGGATCGGCACCGGCCGGTTCATCTCGGACGCCTACGTCTTCACCGGCTACGACGGCTTCATCCCCGGCGTACCACGCTGCTAACGGTTTCCGCGAGCCGCCGAGCTTGGTGCGGGCGTCGGCCCGGCGGCTCAGCCGAACAGCTCGCGCAGCACTTTGATGGTGCGGATCTGGTCTTCCGGGCCGCCGCCGTCGTGGTTGTTGAAGGGCCACACGGTGATGTCCTTCGGGCCGGCCCAGACGTTGTGGGCGGCGTACACGGTGGACGGTGGGCAGATCGGGTCCATCAGCGCCACCGAGAACGACCCGCGGCAGGTCGCCCGGGCCGCGAACGACGTGCCGTCGAAGTAGGCCAGCGTGGCGAACGCCTGCTCCGCCTTCATCCGGTGGGTGCCGCACCAGCGCACGATCTCGTGGTACGGGTCGGCGTCGGTGATCGCGGTGGCCCGCCGGAACGCCGACAGGAACGGCACGTGCGGGATCGCCGCCGCGATGTCGTGGCGCAACCCGCCAACGGCGACCGACAGCGCGCCGCCCTGGCTGCGGCCGGTGACCGCGATCCGGGTCGGGTCGACGTCGGGGTGCGCCCGGGCAGCGTCGACCGCGCGGTAGGCGTCGACGTAGAGCCGCCGGTAGTAGTAGTCGTGCGGGTCTTGGATGCCCCGGGTGACGAAGCCGGGCACCTGCGGGCCGGACGGCGCGGGGTCGGCGGTGTCGCCGGTCCGCCAGGTGCTGCCCTGCCCGCGGGTGTCCATGACGAAGTGCGCATACCCCGCGCTGGCGTACGCCAGCCAGTCCAGCGGCATACCCCGGCCGCCGCCGTACCCGATGTATTCGACGATCGTGGGCAGCGGCCCGGAGCGGTCGGCGGGCAGGATCAGCCAGCCCTTGATCGGGTCGCCG
>Ga0193743_1001964_pt1 | contig 14889 bp, 12 predicted proteins | sample L2c2metaG_FD_143038 | JGI IMG/M metagenome (GOLD analysis project Ga0193743, IMG submission 143038) | Soil microbial communities from a riparian zone of the East river system, Colorado, United States - L2c2 | ecosystem: Environmental > Terrestrial > Soil > Riparian zone | place: USA: East River...
CAGGGCGTGCCGACCGAGGTCGATGCGCTGCGCCGGTTCTACGCATTCACCGACTTCCCGCACTTCCTCGAGGTCTACCGGCGGGTGAACCTGCTGGTGAACACCGGGGCGGACGTGGTCAGCCTGGTCGCCGGGCTGGCCGCCGAGCTCGCCGCGCGCACCGTCCGGTACGCCGAGGTGCAGGTCACCCCGGTGCGCAACCGGATGGCCGGGATCTGCTTCGCCGACCTCGCGGGCGCGCTGACCGACGGCCGCGCGCTGGCTCGCCAGGAGTACGGCGTGGAGCTGGGCTGGGTGTTCGACGCGGACTCCGCGCTCGGGCTACCGGGCGCCGAGGAAACCGTCGACTTCGCGGTCAACCACCGCCCGGAGGGCACCGTCGGCATCGGGCTGGGCGGCGCCGAGCTCGGCGTGCGGCGGGCCGACTTCGCCCCGGCGTTCCGCCGGGCCCGCGATGCCGGGTTGCACAGCGTGCCGCATGCCGGGGAGACGGTCGGCCCGGCCGAGGTGTGGGCCGCGGTGACCGAGCTGGGCGCGGAGCGGGTGGGCCACGGCATCGGGTCCGCCGCCGACCCCCGCCTGCTGGAGCTGCTCGCCGAGCGGGGCATCACCCTCGAGGTCTGCCCGACGTCCAACGTCCGCACCGCCGCGGTGTCCTCGCTGGAAGAGCACCCGCTGCCCACCCTGCTGGCCGCCGGCGTGCCGGTGACGCTGGCCACCGACGACCCGGGCATGTTCCACACCGACCTCAATGCCGAGTACCTGCACTGCCATGAGGTGTTCGGGCTGAGCACCGCCGAGCTGGCCGACATCGCCCGGGCCGGCGCTCGTGCCGCGTTCTGCCCGGAACCGCTGCGCGAAGCGATCATCGCCGAGATCGACCAGGTGCAGCGCGCCGCCGGCGGCTGAGCCGGGCTCGGGTCAGCCGCCGGCACCTGACTCGGGCACGCTCCCACCCGGCTCGGGAGCGTCCATTTGAAACAAAGGGGCTGTACGGTCGCGCGCAATTGCGAGGCACGCGTTCCTCCAGTCAGGGAGTCCCGATGGGCCGTTCAGCCGAGCGCACGGTCGCCGGGCTCCGTGTCGTGATCACCGGCGCGACCGGCGGCATCGGCCGCGAGCTGGCCCGCGAGTTGGCCCGGCGGGGCGCCGCCGTCACGCTCCTGGCCCGCGACCGCGACCGTGGCGAGGCGGTCGCCGGATCGCTGCCCACCGCGCCGGGCGACTCGCCGGCGCCCGAGGTAGTGGTCGCCGACCTCGGCGACCTCGGATCGGTCCGGCGCGCGGCCGACGAGCTCAACCAGCGTTACGCCCGGATCGACGTGCTGGTCAACAATGCCGGCATGGTCGGTGCGCGGTCAGCGCTGAGCCCGGACGGGTTCGACCTCATGATGGCGACCAATCACCTGGGTCCGTTCCTGCTCACCAACCTGTTGCTGGCCAGGCTGGGCGGGGCCTCGTCGGCCCGGATCGTGAACACCGCCTCGGAGGCCCACCGGGGTGGCGGCCGTCCCGAACCCGATTCGCTGGGCACGCCGGCGCCCTACGGCATGGTCGGTGCGCAGCGGGCATACGGCCGCTCCAAGCTGATGAACGTGTTGTTCACCGCCGAGCTCGCCCGCCGTCTCGATGGCACGGACGTCACGACCAACTGCTTCTGCCCTGGACTGGTCGCCACCGGGCTCGCCCGCGAGGCTCCCGGCATCCAGCGGGCGCTCGGTCGGCTGGCCGGCACGCCGTTGGTCCGCCGACCCGAGCAGGGCGCGCGGCTGGGGTTGCGCCTGGTGCTCGACCCGGAGCTGGACGGGGTGAGCGGGAGGTTCTTCACCTCGACGCCGGGGGCCCGCCTGCTGCCGTCCGTAGCCACCGTCGGCGACGCCGCCTATCAGCGTGAGGTCTGGGACCGCTCCGCCACGCTGGTCGGGCTGCCGACCTGAGCGCAACCGGCGGGACCAAGATCTGTGCTGGCGAGAGCGGTTCAGCTCGGACGTGACGGGGCACTCCTTCCTAGCCTCAGCATCCGCTTGCGCGCGGCCGCGCAGAGGTGTTGACTAGGTTTCGAACACGTTCAAAAGTGACGGGGAGTGACCCCCAATGGACACAGCTCTAGCCAGTTATCTGGTCCTACTACTCACGGGCACCGGCCTGACCGCGGTGGTCGGAGTGATCCTCCGGCGCAGCGGCCAGGCACTGTTGGAGGAGACCTACCCAGCGCCTCGCGCGGCCGGCTTGTCCCGGCTGGTGACCGTCGGGTTTCTCCTGGTGGCGCTGGGCTTACTGGCGCTCATCTCCACGGTGGACCTGCCGGTCGACGGCATGGTGCAGCTCATGGTCACCAAGCTCGGCGTGGTACTGCTCATCCTGGGCGCGGCGTACGGACTCACCCTGATGGTGCTCAACCGGATCCGGGATGCCGCTCGACGCGCGGAGTTGGACGAGGAGTTCCACGCCGCGTTGCGCCCCAAGTGAGCTCCCCGACGGCCGGAGCGGCACCGGACCAGGACGACCCCGACGCGAATTCCGGTGGCGCGGCGGCGCAGTCGCAGCGCACCCCGAAATCGGAGCGGACCCGGGAGCAGATTGTGGCGGCCGCGCTACAGCTCTTCCGGGAGCAGGGCTATCAGGGCACCACGATGCGCGCGGTGGCGGCCAGCGCCGGGGTGTCGGTGGGCAACGCGTACTACTACTTCTCCTCCAAGGAGGAGTTGATCCAGGGCTTCTACGACCAGATGGTGACCGACCAGGCCGCCGCCTGCGTGCAGGTGTTCGCCGGCAGCCGGGACTTCGCCGAGCGGCTGCGCGGCGCGCTGCTGGCCTGGCTAACCGCCGCCGAGCCCTACCACGAGTTCGCCGGACGGTTCTTCGCCACCGCGGCGCAGCCGGACAATCCGCTGTCCCCGTTCAGCCGGGCTTCCTCGCCGGCCCGGGACGCCTCGATCGCGCTCTACCGGGAGCTGATCGACGGCGCGTCGGTGCAGGTCGGCGCGGAGCTGTCGGTCACGCTGCCGGAGTTGCTCTGGCTCTACCAACTCGGCATCGTGCTCTACTGGGTGCACGACTCCTCGCCCGGCACGAAACGCACCCGGCTACTGGTCGACCACACCGTGCCGATGATCACTCGGCTGGTCCGGCTGTCCCGGCTGCCGGTCATTCGCCCGCTGTCCCGCCAGACCGCCGAACTGGTCACCATGCTCCGCTCGCACCCGAGCTGACCCACCCGGCGCACCCGGCGGCCACCGCACACCCACTTCGTACCCAGCACACCCACTGCAGCTGGTGTGCTGGGTACACACCGGGTGTGCGGCCGCGCGGTCAGCCGGCGGGCGGTCAGCTGGGGCTGGGGCTTGCGCCGGGGGCGGTGCGCTCCAGCGCCGGCCAACCGGTGTCCCGCTGATGCGCCTCGGCCTCCACCCGGCCGCCGCCGCGCAGGCCGAACAGTCGCTTGGCGAACAGCAGGTAGGCGACTACCGCGAGGTTGATCACCAGGGTGACGATCTTGGTGACGGTGATCCGCCCGGTCAGCTCGTAGACCTCCGGGATGAGCAGCAGCGAGGTGGCCAGGAACGTGAGGTACTCCGCCCACCGCTTGCCCAGCCACAGGCCCACCGCCTCGACCCCCTCCAGCACCGCGTAGCCGGCCAGCGCCAGCCCGACCAGGTACAGGGTTGACGATTTCGCGGCGAAGGCCCCGATGAGGTCCCGCACGATGCCCCCGCCGCGGAACCCCTCCGGGCCGCCCAGGGCATCCTGGATCGCGTTCATCACCCGGTAGAAAGTGTCGCTGTACGCCGCGCGCTTTGCGACGAACAGGAACACCACCACGGCCAGGCTGCCGAGCACCAGGAAGTGCACCAGCCGGTCCAGAGCGATCAGCCGCAGCAGGTAGTGATCGCGCAGCGGGCGACCGCGCAACGGCAGCTGGATCTCCGACCGGTCGGCGAGATGCTCGCTGCTGGGCGCGGCCGGCGGCGGCAGCGGCACCCAGGAGTCACAGCGCAGGCACCGGTGCCAGCGCAGCCCATCCCCCGGTTCCCGCACCACCAGTTCGTCCTCCGGCCGGATCCGCGCCACGTCGGTGCCCAGCAGCTCGTGTCCGCGCAGCCCACAGCCGATCAGCTCGTAGTGGAACGTCGGGCGCCAACTGGTCGTGCGCACGGCTCCCGGCGGCGCCTCGGCGCGAGGCTGTCCCGGCGGGTTGTCAGCGGCCACCCAGCGAGGATAGTGCCGCTCGGACGGGGCACCGCCGGCACTCCCAGCAGCCGGCTTGGACGCCCGGAAACTCGGGAACGCGATATCCCAAAACATCATCCGGCCCACCACAGCTGGCGACCCAAGCGTCCCTTGACCCCTCCAGGGATGCCCTTTACGGTGTTGGAAAGCGCTTCCCCGTAGGATCCAGGACACCGATGAGGAGCTCATGGAGCGACGGCGGATCGGCATCGCGATGAACGGCGTGACCGGGCGGATGGGCTACAACCAGCACCTGGTCCGGTCGATCCTGGCGATCCGGGAGCAGGGCGGGGTGGCCACCGCCACCGGCGAAGTGATCTGGCCGGAGCCGGTACTGGTCGGGCGCAACGAGGACAAGCTGCGCGGGCTCGCCGAGCGGCACGGGCTGACCAGGTGGACCACCAGCCTGGACGAGGCGCTGGCCGAGCCGGACGTGGAGATCTACTTCGACGCGCAGTCCACCCAGCTGCACGACAAGGCGATCACCAAGGCGATCGAGGCGGGCAAGCACGTGTACGCGGAGAAGCCGCTCGCTGAGCAGTTGGACGTCGCGTTGCACCTGGCCAGCGCCGCCCGCGCGGCCGGCGTGCGCACCGGCATTGTGCAGGACAAGCTGTTCCTGCCCGGGCTGCGCAAGCTCAAGCGGCTACTGGACGGTGGCTTCTTCGGCCGGGTGCTCTCGGTGCGCGGCGAGTTCGGCTACTGGGTCTTCGAGGGCGACTGGCAGCAGGCCCAGCGCCCGTCCTGGAACTACCGGGTGCAGGACGGCGGCGGGGTCACCCTGGACATGTTCTGCCACTGGGACTACGTGCTGCACAACCTGTTCGGCCGGGTGCGCAGCGTGCAGGCACTCGCCGCGACGCACATCCCGGAGCGGGTGGACGAATCCGGCAACGCCTACCAAGCCACCGCCGACGACGCCGCTTACGGCATCTTCGAGCTGGACGGCGCCGACGGCCCGGTGATCGCGCAGATCAACTCCTCCTGGGCGGTGCGGGTGTTCCGCGACGAGCTGGTCGAGTTCCAGGTGGACGGCACCGAGGGCAGCGCCGTCGCCGGGCTGCGCCGCTGCCGGGTACAGCACCGGTCGATGACCCCCAAGCCGGTGTGGAACCCGGACGTGGCGAACCCGCTGGACTTCCGCGCCCAGTGGGCCGAGGTGCCGGACAACGAGGAGTTCGACAACGGCTTCAAGCTGCAGTGGGAGCAGTTCCTGCGGCACGTGGTGGCCGACGAACCGTGGAGCTTCGACTTCCTGGCCGCCGCCCGAGGGGTACAGCTGGCCGTGTTGGGGCTGCGTTCCTCCGCCGAGGGCGCCCGGATCGCCGTCCCCGAGCTGGTGCTGCCGTGAGCCGGCTGCTGCTGCCCGGACCGGACGGCCGGCTGGAGCCCTACCGGATGGTCGGTCAGCCGCCGGAGCCGAGCGCGACCGCGCGACCGGCCCGTTCCCGGGTGGCCTACGCCGCCGCCCACGTGGTGGCCGACCCACTCGCGGACAACACCCCCGGCCGGCCCGCCCGGTTGGACTGGGACGCCACGCTGGCCTACCGCCACCACCTGTGGCGCCACGGGCTCGGGGTGGCCGACGCGATGGACACCGCGCAGCGCGGCATGGGGCTGGACTGGCCGACCACCGCCGAGCTGATCCGCCGCTCGGCGGCCGAGGCGCGCGCGGTGGACGGCCGGCTGGTCTGCGGCGCCGGCACCGACCAGCTCGAACCCGGCGCGCCCGGGGTGGCGGACGTGTTGCGCGCCTACACCGAGCAGCTGGCGTTGATCGAGGACGCCGGGGCCTCGGCGGTGCTGATGGCCAGCCGGCAGTTGGCCGCCAGCGCATCCGGGCCGCAGGACTACGCCCAGGTGTACGGGACACTGTTGCGCCAGGTCAGCCGGCCGGTGGTGCTGCACTGGTTGGGGCCGATGTTCGACCCGGCGCTCACCGGCTACTGGGGCAGCAGCGACCTGGACGCGGCCACCGACACGTTCATCGAGATCATCACCGAGCACGCCAGCGCGGTGGACGGGGTGAAGGTGTCCCTGCTCGACGCGGACCGCGAGGTCGCGCTGCGTCGCCGGCTGCCCGCCGGGGTGCGCTGCTACACCGGCGACGACTTCCACTACCCGGAGCTCATCGAGGGTGATCAGGCCGGGTACAGCGACGCCCTGCTCGGGGTGTTCGACCCGCTGGCCCCGATCGCCGCGGCGGCATTGGCCGCGCTGGACGCCGACGACGTGCCGGGCTACCGGAAGATCTTCACCCCGACCGTGCCGCTGGCCCGCCAGCTGTTCGCCGAACCGACCTACTACTACAAGACCGGCATCGTGTTCCTGGCCTGGCTGGCCGGGCACCAGTCGCACTTCGTCCTGGTGAACGGGCTGCAGAGCGCCCGGTCACTGCCGCACCTAGCCAGGCTGTTCGTGCTGGCCGACGAGGTTGGGCTGTTCCCCGAGCCGGACCTGGCCGCCGCCCGGATGCGCGGCCTGCTGCAGCTCGCCGGGGTGTCCGGCTGAACACGGGTGCCCGGCGACGCCGAGGTCGCCGGACCGAGCAGGAGAGCCGAGAGGGACGACGATGAGCACCACCGGTGACGAAGCGATCAAGGCTGACAACACGGTGGCCCGGCTGGAGCGGCTGCCCTTCGGCCGGGTCCACTTCAAGGTCGCGTCCCTGTTGGGCGTGGGCACCTTCTTCGACGCCTTTGATTCCCTGGTCATCGCGGTCGTACTGACCGTGGTGATCACCTCGTTCCAGGTCGGCTTTGGCAGTGCCGGCCTGCTGATCAGCGCCGCGTACGTCGGCCAGTTCATCGGCGCGATCACCCTGGGCGCGTTGGCCGAGCGGCACGGGCGTCGAATGGCGTTCATCATCTCGCTGGCCGTTTTCGGCGTGCTCAGCCTGCTCGCCGCGCTGGCCTGGAACTTCGAGTCGCTGCTGGTGCTGCGGCTGCTGCAGGGCATCGGGCTGGGCGCCGAGGTGCCGATCGCCGGCGCGCTGTTCAACGAATTCGTCCGAGGGCGCAGTCGCGGCCGGTCGGTGATGATCTACGAGAGCATCTTCAGCTGGGGCATCCTGCTCGCCCCGCTGATCGGGCTGCTGTTCTTCAGCGTCTTCGGCCAGGAGCTGGGCTGGCGGCTGCTGTTCGTGTTCGGTGCGCTGCCGATCGCGGTGGCGGTGATCGCCTACTTCAAGCTGCCCGAGTCGCCGCGCTGGCTGGCCGAGCGGGGCCGCTTCGACGAGGCCGGCCGACTGTTGGACGAGATGGAGGCCGACGCGGCGCGCAGGGGAACGGTGCTGCCCGAACCCGAGGTACGGGCGCCGGCCCCGGTCAAGCCGACCAGGCTCGGCGAGCTGTTCAGCCCGTACTACCGCCGCCGCACCGCGCTGTCCTGGGTGACCTGGTTCTGCGGCTACTTCATCCTCTACGGGTTCTCCACCTGGCTGCCGACCCTGTACGTGCGCCTCGGCGGGCTGCCCACCGGCAACGCGCTGTGGCTGACCGTGCTGGTCAGCGCCCTGTACCTGATCGAGATCTACATCTTCGCGTTGACCGTGGACCGGGTCGGCCGCAAACCCTGGTTCGTCGCCGGGTTCGCCCTGGCGGTGCTCGGCGCGGTGTTCGGCTGCGTGGCGATCCTGCTCGGCGCGACGGCGTGGCCGGTGCTGTTCGTGGCCGGGCTGCTGATGGGGCTGGGCATCAGCCCGGTGACCGCTGGGCTCTACCTGTACACCCCCGAGCTGTACCCGACCCGGATGCGCGCCTGGGCCACCGCCACCGGGAGCAGCCTGAACCGGGTGGCCAGCACGATCGGACCGCTTTTGGTCGGCGCGCTGCTCGGTGCCGGTCTCGGGTTGTCCAGCGTGTTCGCCATGTTCGGCGTGGTTGCGCTGGTCGGCATGGGCGTGATGGCCTGGTTGGGTATCGAGACCAAGCAGCGGGTGCTGGAGGAGCTGGCGCAATGACGCGTGGCGGTCACCGTGGCCGATGAGCTCGCGGCGCTGGAGCAGCGGCTCTGGACGCCGTCGGATCAGCTGGTCACGGAGCTGGCCGAGCTACCCGGTGACCTGCTGCTGCTCGGCGCCGGCGGCAAGCTCGGGCTGAGCCTGGCCCGGATGGCCCGGGCGGCGCTGGACGCCGGCGGCGAGCCGGACCGGCGGGTGATCGCGGTATCCCGGTTCTCCGAGCCGGGGCGCCACGCCGAGTTCGCTCACGCCGGCGTGCAGACGCTCTCGGCCGACCTGTCCGACCCGGCGGCCCTGCACGCGCTGCCGGACGCGGCGAACGTGATCTACCTGGTCGGCCGCAAATTCGGCACCCACGCCGACCCGTGGACCACCTGGGCGGTGAACACCTATCTCCCCGCGCTGGTGGCCTGGCGTTATGCCGGTTCCCGGATCGTGGCGTTCTCCACCGGCAACGTCTACCCGCTCACCCCGGTGGTCTCCGGCGGCGCGGACGAGCACACCCCGCCGGACCCGGTCGGCGAGTACGCCCAGTCCTGCCTGGGGCGGGAGCGGCTGCTGCAGCACGTGTCGATCAGCACCGGCACCCCGATGGCGATCCTGCGGCTGAACTACGCCATCGACCTGCGCTACGGCGTGCTGCACGACATCGCCGGCGCGGTGTACGCCGGCGACCCGGTGGACGTCACGATGGGCAGCGTGAACGTGCTGTGGCAGGGCGACGTCAACGCGTTCACCCTGCGCTCGCTGCGGCACTGCGCCTCTCCGCCGGACATCCTGAACGTGACCGGCCCGGAGACCGTCTCGGTGCGCTGGCTGGCCCAGGAGTGCGGCCGACGGCTCGACCGGGAACCGAAGATCACCGGCACCGAGGCGCCGACCGCGCTGCTGTCCAACGCGGCGCGGTGTATGGCCCGATTCGGCTACCCGACGGTCTCGCTGGCCGAGATGCTGGACTGGACCTGCCGGTGGGTCGCCGCCGGCGCGCCTTCGCACCGCAAGCCCACCGGGTTCCAGCAGCGCGCCGGGACGTTCTGAGCATGGATGCTGTGCTTCCCCAGGCACTTCTGGACGGGACGGTCATTCCGGCGCACCCGCTCGCGCTGACCGCCGAGCGCCGGCTGGACGAAGGCCGCCAGCGCGCGCTCACCCGGTACTACCTGGAGGCCGGCGCCGGTGGGATTGCGATTGGGGTGCACACCACCCAGTTCGCCATCCACGACCCCTCGGTGGGGCTGTACGAACCGGTGTTGGCGCTGGCCGCCGAAGAGCTGGACCGGGCCGGCGCATCGCTGCTTCGGGTGGCCGGCGTGCTGGGGCCGACCGAGCGGGCGGTGCGCGAGGCACAGTCCGCCGCCGGGCTGGGCTACCACCTGGCACTGGTCGCGGCCAGCTCGTGGGGGGACGCGCCGGAGGCGGAGATCCTGGCCGGCCTGGCGGCGGTCGGCGAGGTGCTGCCGATCTTCGGGTTCTACCTGCAGCCGGCGGTGGGTGGCCGCCCGTTCGGCTACCCGTTCTGGCGTCGGCTGTTCGAGCTGACCTCGGTTCGGGCGGTGAAGATCGCGCCGTTCGACCGGTACCGCACCATCGACGTGGTGCGCGCGCTCGCCGACTCGGGCCGGGCGGGCGAGGTGGCGTTGTACACCGGCAACGACGACAGCATCGTCACCGACCTGATCACCCCGTTCGACCGGGGCGTGCGCATCGTGGGCGGGCTGCTGGGCCAGTACGCGGTGTGGACCTGCGCCGCGGTCGAGCTGCACCGCCGGATCCGCGCTGTCACGACCTCGGCCGACATTCCGCCGATCCTGCTGACCATCGGCGCGCAGCTCACCGACGCCAACGCGGCGATCTTCGACGCGGAGCACGGCTTCCGGGGCTGCATCCCGGGCATCCACCACGTGCTGTGCCGCGAAGGCGTGCTAGCCGGCCGGTGGTGCCTGGACCCGGCGGAGGAGCTCTCCCCCGGCCAACGCGCCGAGATCGACCGGGTCTGGGATGCCTACCCCCACCTGCGCGATACCGGCGAGCTGCGCCGGCTGCTCGCCGAGCACGGAGTACCCGACGCTCGCCCGTCCCAGCTGCACCGATAGCCCGCACTGATAGCCCGCACCGAATAGCACAGGGCGGCCGTCGGAAACAGCCTTCCGGGCAGGTGACCGACCGCCTACCGTGACTGCTCACCCCATCGGCGTGGTTCGGGAGTCGCCATGATCAGCCCGTTTCTCCGTCCGTGCTCGAGCTACGACGAGCTGTGGCGGCAGATCGACTACGCGGCGATGGACATCCCCAAGCAGTTCAACCTCGGGGTGGCCTGCGCGGACCGGCACGATCCCGACGACCGGGCACTGACCGTGGTGGCCAGGGACCGATCGAGCACCGACTACACCTTCGGCGAGCTCACCGAGCAGGCGAACCGGTTGGCGAACGTCCTGGGCGAGCTGGGCGTCGGGCGTGGCGACATCGTGGCCGTGGTGAACCCGCAGTCGTTCGAGACCGGGGTGAGCTACATTGGGCTGTTCCGGATGGGCGCGCTGGCGCTGCCGCTGTCCTCCCTGTTCGGCCCGGACGCGCTGAGGTTCCGGCTGCTCGACGCCGGCGCCAAGGCGGTGATCGTCTCGGCGGCCAACGCGCCGAAGGTCCGCGAGGCGCTGGCGGACACCGACTCCGCCGACGTGCCGCTGTTGATTATTGGCGGGGAGCCAGCAGCCCCGACTGAGCGCAGCTTCGCCGAGGCGCTGGCCGGCGCGTCAACCGAGTTCACCCCGGTGAGCACCGACGCGGAGGACCCGGCCTTCCTGATCTACACCTCGGGCACCACCGGCAATCCCAAGGGGGCGCTGCACGCGCACCGGATCGTGTTCGGCCACATCCCGGCGTTCGAGGCCGTCTACGAGTTCTATCCGCAACCAGACGACGTGCTGTGGTCCCCGGCGGACTGGGCGTGGATCGCCGGGATCATGGACATCCTGGTGCCGGCCTGGTTCTACGGCCTGCCGGTGGTGGTCGACCTGGACGGCGCGTTCGGAGCCGAGCGGGCGGTCTGGCTGATGCGCGAGTTCCGGGTCACCCTGACGCTGCTGCCCGCGACCGCACTGCGGATGATTCGCGCCTCCGAGCTGCCCGGCGGCGGCTTCGCCTACCGGGCGATCTGCTCCGGCGGCGAGCCGCTCGGCGCGGACCTGCTCGCCTGGAGCGAAGATTTCTTCGGCGCCACGGTGAACGAGGGCTACGGCCAGACCGAGCTCAACGCGTGCATCGGCAACTGCGCCTCGGTCTACCCGATCAAGCCCGGCTCGCTCGGGCGGCCGCTGCCCGGCACGGTCGCCGCGGTGCTGGACGACGACGGCAACCCGGTGATCGACCAGACCGGCGAGCTTGCGGTGGACCGCAATCACCCGAACACCATGCTGGAGTACTGGCGCAACCCGGTGGCCACCGAGGAGAAGTTTCGCGGCGACTGGCTGCTCACCGGTGACCTGGCCATCCAGGACGACGAAGGCTACATCTGGTTCCAGTCCCGCAAGGACGACGTGATCAACTCCGCCGGGTACCGCATCGGCCCCGGTGAGATCGAGAGCAGCCTGGGCGCGCATCCGTCGGTGGCGATGGCCGCGGTGATCGGCGTACCGGACGAGCGGCGCGGCCAGGTGCCCAAGGCGTTCGTGGTGCTGCGCCCAGGGGTCGGCGGTGACCAGTTCCTGGCCGACGAGCTGCGCGCGCACGTGCGCTCACGGCTGGCCCCGCACGAGGTACCCAGGGAGATCGTCTTCCTGGACGACCTACCCAAGACCACCACCGGAAAAATCATGCGCCGCGCCCTCCGCGAGACCTGACCGCGCGGCCGGCCGGCGCCCGCGGACCCGGCTGCCTCGTGTTACCGAACTGCACACCCGGCAGGTCGGCGGCGCTAAAATCCTGCCTGGTGTGCAGCTGGGTAACGCGCCGCGGTGTTCAGCCGCGCCGCCGTGTTCAGTCGGCTTGGCGGTAGATGGGGCCGCGCTCGACGACCCGCTCGAGGAGGCCCTGGGCCAGGTACTCCGGGTAGTCCTCCGGGCGCACCGGGACCGGCTGCTGGCCGGCGTAGCCGAGTAGCTCGCGTACCTGCGGGTGCGCGTAGTAGCCGCCGGCCACGGCCTCCAGCAGCGCGCCGTGCGCGGTTCGGTCCAACTCCGCCAACGCGGCCAGCGCCTCGGCCGGGGCCATGCCGGCGGTCAACGCCAGCGCACGGCCGAGGTGCCGGTTCAGGTCGGGGCGGGCGCTCAGCACCAGGTCCAACTGGGCATCGGCAACGCCGACCGCGCTGGCCGCCGGCATGCCGTCGCCGGCCGGGATCAACGCATCCGCGAGCGGGCGCAACCAGTCACGCAGCTCGAGGGTGGCGGTCATCGGCGCCCTCCGTTGCTCACGCAGCGGTCCGCTGGTCGCGGCGGTTCGCGATCAGGTGTTCGGTGGCGCGCAGCGCGAGCGCGACGATCGTGCTGGTCGGGTTCACCGCGCCGGAGGTGGGGAACACGCTGCCGTCCAGCACGCGCACGTTCGGCACGTCGTGCAGCCGGCCGTACGGGTCGGTCACCGAGGTGGCCGGGTCGGTGCCCATCCGGGCGGTGCCCAGCAGGTGCCAGCCGGAGTAACGCATCAGCGACTCGTACTCGGTGCGGTAGGCGCCCGCCTCGACCAGCGATTCGGTGGCTCGGGCGATGTTGAAGTCCAGCAGCGCGCGGGAGTTCTCCCCCACCCGGTAGCGGATCCTCGGCGCCGGGATGCCCGAGGAGTCGGCGAGCCCGGGCGCGATCTCCACCCGGTTCTCCTCGTCCGGCAGGTCCTCACCGAAGATCGCCCAACTCACCGTCCGGCCGAGGTGGGCCCGCACGTGCGCGTGGTGCTCCGGCCCCCAGGTCGAGGTGCCGGCCCGGGTGGGCAGCGCCGAGGTGAGCGGGCCGCCGGTCGGTGCCAGGCTCCACTTGGCACCCCGGGTGAAGCCGCGCGAGGTGTCCGTCTCGTAGAACTCGTAGCTGACGATCTTGGCGCCTACGTGGCCGATGTAGCTGTCCACCCGGTCGTCGAAGTAGCCGAGCACATTGGCGAACGGGTGCACCATGAGCCGCTTGCCGACCAGGCCGGAGGAGTTGCCCAGGCCATCGGGGAACCGGGGTGAGGCGGAGTTGAGCAGCAGCCGGGCGGTGCCGATCGCGTTCGCGGCGAGCAGCACCACGTCGGCGCCGATCACCTGCCAGCGCCCGTCGGCATCGACGTACTCCGCTCCGGTGGCCAGCCCGGCCGGGTTGGTGAGTATCCGGGAAACCCGCGCGCCGGTGCGCAGCTGCGCGCCCGCCGCGATCGCCTCCGGCCAGTGGGTGACGTCGGTGGACGCCTTCGCGCCCTCCGGGCAGCCCTGCATGCAGGCCCCGTACTGGGCGCACGCGTTCCTACCCCGATACGGCGCGGACAGCACCGCGTTCGGCGCCGGCCACCAGTGCCAGCCCAGTCGGTCGTGCGCGCGGGCCACCCGCAGTCCGCCGGCGCCGATGGGCAGCGGCGGCAGCGGCGGGTCGGCGCCGTCCGGGAGCGCGGGGTTGCCGCCGAGGCCGGCCACCCCGAAGGCCCGGTCGGTGCGCTCGTAGAACGGGGCGAGCTCGGCGTAGTTCAGCGGCCAGTCGTCGCCCACCCCGTCCAGCGTGCGGGTGCGGAAGTCCGAGGGCAGCAGCCTGGGCCAGTCGGCGGCGTAGAGGATCATGCTGCCGCCGACGCCGGCGTACATCAACGCGGCGACGTCGGAACCGCTGTCCTCCACCGGGTAGTCCTCGGCCAGCCCGCGCACGTTGGGGCTGCCCGACCAGCGCCGCCGCGCCTCCAGCTCGTAGGTCGGGCGCACCGCCGGGTAGCTGCTCTTGTCCGGCCAGTGGCCCTGTTCCAGGCAGACCACCCGGCACCCGGCTTCGGCCAACCGCCCGGCCGCGACCCCACCGGACGCACCGGCTCCGACGATCAACACTTCGGTGTGTTCCATACCCCGCCTACCCGGCAATCGATGGAAATCGCTTTCCGACTTACCACCCTAGGAGGGCCCTGACCGGCGCGCAACCACCTGTCGCCTGGGCGCTCCAACCTCCCGCTGTGGCCTCTTCTCGCACCCGAGACAGCAGGCCAAGGGGCAGGTACGGTGAGCGGTGGAGCGCGCCAGGCCCGGTCATTGCTGTGGACAGCGCTCTCCGTAAGAGGTTCCGCACATCGTTATCCTGACGACCAGAGGTGACCTGTGGCTACCGAGTTCGACGTCCCCTCCGGACGCCCCGCCGCCATCCCGACCCCCGCGCCGGGCGACCCCAGGCTGGCCAAGCTCTCGCTGAACCAGGCGACCACCAAACGCTGGAGCGTGGCCGAGGCGGTGGACGGGTGCGCACACGGCGGCATCCCGGCCATCGGCCTGTGGCGGGAGCAGGTCGCCGAAGTCGGGCTCGGGCAGGCCGCCAAGCTGGTCGCGGACGCCGGGCTGCGGGTGTCCTCGCTGTGCCGGGGCGGGTTCCTGACCGCCGCCGACGAGGCCGGCCAACGCGCCGCCCTGGACGACAACCGGCGCGCGGTGGACGAGGCGGCGGCGCTCGGCACCGACACCCTGGTCCTGGTGGTCGGCGGGCTGCCCCCGGGCTCCCGGGATCTGGCCGGCGCCCGCCAGCTGGTGGCCGACCGGATCGCCG
>Ga0193743_1001965_pt1 | contig 14878 bp, 11 predicted proteins | sample L2c2metaG_FD_143038 | JGI IMG/M metagenome (GOLD analysis project Ga0193743, IMG submission 143038) | Soil microbial communities from a riparian zone of the East river system, Colorado, United States - L2c2 | ecosystem: Environmental > Terrestrial > Soil > Riparian zone | place: USA: East River...
CGGTCTCTTCGACGCGGCCCTTCGTGGTCAGCATCCGGTAGGCGGTCAGCCACGCCGTCGGCAGACAGGCCGCGTCTTCCCAGGACAGGTCGGCGGGCTTCGGAACGAGATTCTCGACGGGTACGGATACCCGCTCGGCCAGCGTCCCCGGAAAGTGCTCGGAGAGCAGCGAGTAGCCGCGGGGGTCGGTCGGCGTAGTGATCACCGGGTAGACGACGACCTCCTCGCCACCCGGCGCGATGCCGGCCGCGTCACAGCCGAGGATCATCGGTAGCTGCTGCTCGCGCAGGCCGACCCCGCGCAACGACCAGAGGTCGTGGTGGTTGAGCGAACTGGTCCGCACCTCGACGGTGGCCCACCCGTCCCTCGGCTCGGGCTCGGGCAGGTCACCGACGGCGAGTGCGGACAGCGGGTTGGCGTCATCGAACCGGGTGGCGAAGGCAGCGCGCATGGTTGGAATCTAACCGCTCGGCCGGCGCCCGGTGGGAGTCGGCCGCTCCGTCGCAGGTGGCGGTGGGTGGGCTGGAGGCTTTGCTCTGCACCCCTATAGGCGCAGAGCAAAGCCTGCCGACCGGTGCCCGACGGTCGCGCCCCGACCGGCCCGGGCAAAGCGTTTAAAGTCGAGCGACGCCGTCGCGACGCGCAGCTTCCGTCACCGCCGCCGCCACCGCCGGTGCGACGCGCGGGTCGAGTGGCGACGGGACGAAGGCGTCGGGGTGCAGGTTGTCGGCTACGACGCCGGCGATGGCGTCGGCCGCCGCCACCTTCATGCCCTCGGTGATGCGGGTCGCGCGGGCGTCGAGGGCGCCGCGGAAGACGCCGGGGAACGCGAGCACGTTGTTGATCTGGTTCGGGAAGTCGCTGCGGCCGGTGGCGACCAGAGCCGCGTGCCGGGACGCGATGTCGGGGTGGACCTCGGGCGTCGGGTTGGCCAGGGCGAAGACGATCGCGCCGGAGGCCATCGTGGCCACCGCCGACTCGGGGATCTCGCCGCCGGAGACGCCGATCAGCACGTCGGCGCCGACGAGGGCTTCGGCGATGCCGCCGGCCCGGCGGTGCGGGTTGGTCATCGCGGCCATCTCGGCCTTCGCGACCGCGGTGGGTGCGGCCAGGTCCGGGCGGCCTGCGTGCAGGATGCCGCGCGAGTCGACGAGCAGCACCTCGGCGGGGTTGACGCCGCCCGCGACGAGCATCTTCGTCACCGCGATGCCCGCCGCGCCGGCGCCGCTGACCACCACGCGCAGGTCGGTGAGCTTGCGTTCGAGCAGGGTTGCGGCGTTGCGCAACGCGGCGAGCACGACGATCGCCGTGCCGTGCTGGTCGTCGTGGAAGACCGGGATCGGCAGCGCCTCGTCGAGCCGGCGTTCGATCTCGAAGCAGCGCGGCGCGCTGATGTCTTCGAGATTGATGCCGCCGAACGAGGGTGCGAGCGCGGTGACCGTCGCGATGATGCCGTCGACGTCTTGCGTGTCGAGGCAGATCGGCACCGCGTCGACGCCGCCGAACTGCTTGAACAGCACGGCCTTGCCCTCCATCACCGGCATCGCGGCGCGCGGGCCGATGTTGCCGAGACCGAGCACGGCCGAACCGTCGGTCACGACGGCGACCGTGTGCGAGACCCAGGTGTAGTCGTCGACCAGGGCCGGGTTGGCGGCGATCGCCTCGCAGACCCGGGCGACGCCGGGCGTGTAGGCCAGCGAGAGGTCGTCACGGCTGGTCAGCGGGACGGTCGAGGTGATCGCCATCTTGCCGCCGCGGTGCAGTTGGAAAACGGGATCCTCAGACGAGGGTGCCATTGTGGTACTCCAGTTCGCGTCGAAGAGTTGCAAACAGCCGGCAGAGAGGTGCCGGCTCGACGCGAGGTCAGCGGTGACCGGCGAAGCAAGCGGGGGTGCCCGCTAGTTGTCGAGCATAATCCTTGACCGTAGCCGTCCTGGCCGCGGCCAGTATCGGAACACGACGCGGCCGTGCACATCGGCCACGCCGTAGCCCCGCGAGTCGTCGGTGACGAAGTCGTTGTCGCCGCGTAACCACCAGCCGCCGTCCTGCGCGCGCACCGCGCGCTTGACCACCAGCAGGTCGGGCCGGGCACGGAAAGTTGCGACGACGATGTCACCGGCCCGGATCGGCCGGCCGCCGCGGAGCACCAACAGCGCGTCGCCGTCACGCAGGGTTGGCACCATCGAGGGGCCATGCACCAGAGCGGCGAAAAGTGACGCCACGAACGCACCTCCGCGACGTTTCGGTGCGGCGCCGGGGGTAGTGTCCTCAGCGAGGATCATCGTATGTCTTCCCTTGGAGGAGTCCTGATGCGACTTCCTAGTTTCCTTGCGCCGCGCACCGTCGTCAGCGCTCACTGCGACCTGCCTTGCGGCGTTTACGACCCGGCGCAAGCCAGGATCGAAGCCGAGTCGATCAAGGCGATCATGGAGAAGTACCAGGCCAACCAGGATCCGGTCTACCGCACTCGCGCCTTGATCATCAAGGAGCAGCGCTCGGAGCTGGTCAAGCACCACCTGTGGGTGCTCTGGACCGACTACTTCAAGCCGCCGCACTTCGAGAAATACCCGCAGCTCCACCAACTCTTCAACGAGACCACCAAGCTCGCCGGCGGTGCCGGCTCCAAGGAGTCCGTCGACCCCGCTGACGGCGACAAGCTGCTGGCGAAGATCGACGAGATCGCGAAGATCTTCTGGGAGACCAAGAAGGCCTGATCGAGACCCTTCGACGCATGCCCCGGCCGGCGCCCCGCGTGGGGTGTCGGCCGGCGCTGTAGAGTCCGCGATCGGGGGGTGGCAACCGGTGAGTCAAATGACAACGCAGCCCGATTCGCACGCGAATGTCGATGACGACGTCGTGCTCCTCACGGTGCCCGCCGACGGCGGCTACCTAGGCGTCCTGCGCACCGCGACGGCCACGCTCGCCGCCCGCCTGCAGTTCGCCCTCGACGAGATCGAAGACCTCCGCATCGCGGTCGACGAGGCCTGCGCGATGCTCCTGGTCGTGGCGACGCCCGAGGCCGAGCTCGAATGCCGGTTCGCGGTGACCGACGACGCGTTGCTGGTCGAGGTGACGGTGCCCACCGTGCGCGGCGCGCGGCTGCCGGCGGAGAGCTCCTTCGCGTGGAAGGTGTTGACGGCCCTGACGACGTCGGCCAACGCTGAGGTCGCCGACGGTCGGGCGACCATCCGGCTGATCACCCGCCGGATCGGACACTAACTTCCTCTTGCCCGGGTCCGTCGGCGGCGCGCGCCGCCGCTCCCGCCGGAGTTCGTTCCTGGCCCGGCGTGTCGCCCAGATCGGCCGCCCTGGCTAGGCCCACGCGCTGCGGCCGGGTGGCCGTCCTGGTCGTTGCGCGGGTCGGCGCGCGGCTGCGCTGCCGTCCGGGCTGTGTGACTGGTGAGGTCAACCGCCGTCGCAACGGCACGCCAGGGGCGACAAGTGGGCGACGGGGCGCGGAGCTGGGCAAATGGATCAGGTTACGGGCTCCGGGATGCCCCAATCTCGGCTGGCGAGAAACCGGACTTTTAGGAGAGTTCAAATCGGACAAATGCCGGTTATAAGCGAAGAGAAATCTGCTTGATAAGGGTAAACAAAGGGGTTCTTAAGGATCACTAAAGACTAGATCCACAACGGATTTTTTGTCCGTCAGCGCATTTCCGCGCGGCCGGTAAAGTCGGCTCCGTTCCGCGGTGGCAACCCACGGAAAGTTCTTCAAAGGAGTTTGATTCGATGTTCTCGGCAGCGCGCAAAGGCACCCGACGGGCTCCGCGCACCTCCGGCGGGCGCTTCGGCTTCCGGCGGCCCGGGCGTGCCCTCGTTATGGCGCTGACCACGCTCGGCCTCGCAGCCGCCGGCGTCGGGGTCGCGGTCGCGTCCTCCGGCTCGGTCACGGTTACCAAAGCGGGGACCGTGATCGATGGGCAGACGATCAACGGATACCTGTACGTAAAGGCTGACAACGTCACCATCCGGAATACCACCATTCGCTACGGGGGCTATCACTCCCTGCGGATCTATGACGGTTTCTCCGGCACGCGCATTGAAGACACCAAGATCTTCTGTCAGGAAAGCAAGACCAACGGCGTGGTTTTCGGCAACTACACGGCCGTGCGGGTTGAGCTGCACGGATGCCGCAACGGCTTCATGTACTCGGACGCGTTGCCCGCGACGATTGTCGACTCCACCTGGAACGGGCAGAAGATCAACGTGAACGCGGGCGAGGCGGTGCCGACCGCGCCGGCCAAGCCGACGCAGCCGACGCCGACACCGACCGCGACGCCCACCCCGACCGCGACCGCCAAACCGCCGGCCCCGAAGCCGACGAAGCCGGTCGAGCAGCCGCCGGTCGCCGGTGGCCAGGGGCCGGGCATCCCGAGTTCGTTCCCCGGCCCGGCCAACACCGGCGTGCCGGACGGTCTGGCGCTCAAGGCCTCGCCGGGGCTCAACCTCTCGAAGGACGGCCAGGTGGTCAGCGGCCTCGACATCAAGGGCTGCGTGACGGTCACCGCCAAGAACGTGACGATCCGCAACTCGAAGATCACCTGCACGAGCAACTACTCGATCAAGGTGAGTGACGCCAACGCCAACCTGCTCGTCGAGAACGTCACGATGGACGGCTCGGGCAAGAACTCGGCGACGGTGTGCTGCGGTGGCTACACGCTCAAGAAGGTGGAGATCTTCAACACCATCGACGGCCCGCGGTTGGGCGACAACAGCCAGGTCATCGACTCCTGGATCCACCACCTGACCCGGGTCGACGGCTCGCACAACGACGCGATGCAGACCACCGCCGGCCGCAACATCGTGGTCCGCCACAACACCATCGAGGCCTACAACCCGAACACCAAGGATCCGTTCAACGCCTGCCTGATGATCGGGTCGACCACCGGTCCGAGCGTCACCAACCTGGTGTTCGAGCAGAACTTCTGCAACGGCGGCAACTACTCGATCGGCGTGCGAACCGACCTCACGGCGTCGGGCATCGTGATCCGCGACAACCTCTACGGGCACGACTACCGCTACGGCGTCATCGCCCGCACCACCCAGTCCGGCATCTCGTATGAGACCAGCACCAACCTGTTCGCGGACACCCGCAAGCCGGTCAAGTAACGACACCGATCGCGACGCGGCGGGATCCACTTCGGACCCCGCCGCGTCGCGCGTCTGTCACAGCCGGTCGTCGAGCGTGGCGACGTCGCCCTGCCCCGCGGCGGCCTTGCCGATCCGTGGCTTGGCCGCCGGGTCGCCATACAGCGCGTAACGCAGGAACTCCGTAGTCGCGTCGGCCAGCACCTCGAACGACGCACCACCGTCACGCAGCAGCGTCGCGCCGTGGTCACCCTTCGGGAACGACAACATCGCCTTCGGCCAGGGCACCGCGGCATAGGCGGCCTTGCCCGACGCGTACGAGATCGTCTCGTCCCGCTCCCCATGCACGAACAACATCGGCGCGGCGGCACCGCGGAACCCGGTGCCCGCACCTAACGCGTTGCCGGATAGCACGATGCCCGCGTCCAGCCGCGGATCCCGGGCCAGCGTGAACAGCCCGACGGTGGTGATCCCGCCCGCGGAGTGCCCCGCGGCGGCGACCCGGTCGGTGGCGAGATGCTGGAAGAACGCGTCCCCGCGCCGCGCGTCGAGGGCAAGCACCTTCCCGATAACGTACGAGGCGTCGGCCGGCTGGTTGACCACATCGAGCACGTCGTAGTCGCGCGCCCCGCCGCTGGTATGCGGGTAGGCCGGCGCCGCCACCACAAACCCGGCCGCCGCCCATCGCCGCAACAACGGCGCGTAATCAGCGGGCCGCCCGCCAAGCCCATGACTGAACAACACCACCGGAAACCGCCCCGCACCCTGCGGGTAGTAAACGCTCGTCGGCAGCGCCCGCCCGTCCCGCGACAACGCGAGATCGCGCAGCTCGACGTCGAACGACCGGGTGGGAGCCTTCCCCTTGAACGGCGCCGGGCTCGCCGAGACCACGCCGGGCGACGTCACCGGCGTCCGAAACACCGGCGTCACCTGCCGCGTGTCGGCACCGCACCCGGCCAGCGTGGCCGCACCGAACACGGCCGCCAACAACCCGGCCACGACCCGCGGACCTGCCGTGCGGCCGCCGCTGACCGCGCGGTCCGGGCCGGTCGACCGGTGCGCGGCGGGTCCGCCGCTCGCCGCGCTGGTCGCGTCAGCGGCCGCCGATTCGGTCGTGTCGCCGGTGCGCAAGGTCATTCGCCGACCCTAGCGGCCCTTGCTGACCGAGTTCGGGCGTGTCGGGACAGGCCAGGTGGGGTGGCCGAGACACCTATCCGACCCGGCCGGTCTTCGGGCTGGAACGGCCGGCCGCGCAGGCCTGGTAGCGCATCGCTCTCTGGCGGGAGTATTCGGCCGTTGGCCGCGCTGACCCCGTTTGTCACCCCGCTCGGGTCGAGCGGTCGGTGATCGGGTGCATCTGGTCGAGACCGGCGCGTCGTCTTCGCAAGATCGTGTGCAGCTCATCGACATTCGGCGCGGCGTGTCCCGCAGATCCAGCGCACCGGATCATGACAGGCGCCCGGCATAGCGCAGATCCGCTGCACGCGATCGAGGCATCCGGAGTCCGGGCCCCTGCGGCAAGCGCCGTCTGGAGGCCGCGGTCACCCGCATAGGGGCTTGTCGGTGCCGAAGGTGGTGCGGAGGGGGCCCGGCGCGCAGCGGGCGTGTTTGTCGCCGTCGAGGCGCCAGCGGAGGAAGTCGGTGGTCGACGTCATGACCTCCTTGAACCCGGGTCGGCCCGGGCTCAGGTAGGAACCGTGATTGAGGCCCGGCAAGGTCAGGAAGCCCTTGTCCCATGGGACGCGGGCGTAGACGGCGCGGCCGGTGGCGTAGGGGACCGTCGGGTCGGCGTCGCCGTGGATGAAGAGCATCGCCGCGGGTGGGCCGCCGAAGTCGAAGCGGGGGCGGGCGCCGGCGATGATGATCGCGCCCTTCAAGAGGGGGGAGTGGCCGCGCTGGAACATCGCCGCCGCCGTGTAGGCACCTCCCGAGTGGCCGGCCGCTACCACGTCGCGGGTGTCCAGGTGGCCGGCGAACAGGTCGCCGGGTGCGGCGTCGAGGCCGCTGACCGCGACCACCACCGCCCAGGCGTCGGCGGGCTGGTTGACCAGGTCGGCGCGGGTGTAGGCGGGGGCGTTCTTCTTCGTGTGCGGGAACGCGGGGGCGATCACCACGAAGCCGGCGGCCGCCCAGCGGGTGGTCATCTGCACGTGGTCTTCCGGACGGCTCTGCAGGCCGTGGCTGAAGACGACCAGCGGGAAGCGGCCGGCGGCGACGGCCGCGTCGCGGGTCACCGTGCCGGTGCCGGGGCGGCCGGCCGACAGGGCCGCCGGGTACCAGACCGTGGTGGGCAGTGGGCGGTCTGGGCCGCGGGCCAGGGCCAACGTGCGGACGCCGACCGGGTAGGCGCCAGCGGCATCGACGGCCATGTCGCCGGGTGCCGCCGCCGCAGGGACAAATGCCGATATGGCGAACAGCAGCAGCAACGCGACTAATGCGAGTACGGACCGCCTTCCCCCCATGAGCACACGGTAAGTGCTGGGAACCGGACAGACGTCAGCCTTTTCGGTGTTTGGGGTGATCGATGCGGTTCGCTAAGGTCGTTCGCATGTCAGACGACTACCGGGACCCGAGCGGCAACACGGAGGCGTTTCGCGCCTTCGCGAGCAGCGACGAGGCGCCTACCCCCAACGCAACTCCCGCCCCCGCGGCCAACCGGACGCCACTGCTGATCGGCGCCGCGGTCCTCGCCGTCGTCGTGATCGTCATCCTGGTGTTCGCGCTGACTCGTTAGGTCCCGCCGCCGGCCACGACCTCGAGCGTCTGGCTGGCGATCTCCCACTCCTCATCGGTGGGCACGACACACACCGCTACCGGAGCGTCCGGTGGCGAGATGACACGCGCCCCGCGTTCGGGCGTGTCGTTGCGCGCCGGGTCAACCGTGATACCCAGAAGATCCAGACCGGCTAGCGCCGCCGCGCGTACGGCCGGCGCGTTCTCACCCACGCCCGCGGTGAACGTGATCGCGTCGAGGCGGCCGAGTTCGGCGTAGTAGGCGCCCACGTAGGAGCGGATCCGCCGGCAGTAGACGTCGAACGCGAGTGCGGCGGCCCGGTCGCCGGCCGCCCGCCGGGTCAGCAGGGTCCGCATGTCGTTGACGCCGGCCAGGCCGACCAGTCCACTCCGGCGGTTGAGCAGGTTGTCGATCTCCGCGAACGGCATGCCGGCGACCCGGTGCAGGTGGAAGATGATCGCCGGGTCGAGGTCGCCGCTGCGGGTGCCCATGACCAGCCCCTCCAGCGGGGACAGGCCCATCGAGGTGGCCACGCTGCGACCGCCCTCGACGGCGCAGGCGCTGGCCCCGTTGCCGAGGTGCAGGGTGATCGTGTTGACCTCGTCGAGCGGCCGGCCGAGCAGTGCGGCCGTGCGCCGCGACACGATCGCGTGCGACGTGCCGTGGAAGCCGTAGCGGTGGATCCCATACTGCTCAGCCGTCGCGGCGTCGATCGCGTAGGTGCTCGCGGCGGGGGACAGCGTGCGGTGGAAGGCGGTGTCGAAGACCGCGACCTGTGGGGTGTCCGGCAGCAGCGCCCGGGCGACCTCGATGCCCGCGAGGTTGGCCGGGTTGTGCAGCGGTGCCAGCGGCACCAGGTCGGAGATCGCCGCGAGCACCGCATCGTCGACCAGAGCCGGCGTGGTGAACGTCAGTCCACCGTGGACGACCCGGTGCCCGACGGCGGTCAGCCCGTCCAACGGGAGGTCCGACATCGCGGCGGCCAGCGCCTCGGCATGGTCCCGCGGCGCACCGCGCACCCGTTCCCCGATCTGCTCGACGATCCCGGTCGCGACGACGATGGGGTCGCCGGCCCGGGGTCCCTCGAAGAGGCGGTACTTGACCGAGGAGGAGCCGCAGTTGAGGACCAGGACGCGGGTCATCGGGCCGCTGCCTGGATCGCGGTGATCGCCACCGTGTTGACGATGTCCTTCACCGTGGCGCCGCGGGACAGGTCGTTGACCGGCCGGCGTAGGCCCTGCATCACCGGGCCGACCGCGACCGCGCCGGCCGAGCGTTGCACCGCCTTGTAGGTGTTGTTGCCGGTGTTGAGGTCCGGGAAGATGAGGACCGTCGCATGGCCGGCCACCTCGCTGCCGGGCAGTTTGGCGGCCGCCACCTCGGCGTCGATCGCGGCGTCATATTGGATCGGGCCCTCGACCGGCAGGTCCGGCCGGCGCTCGCGGACCAGTGCCGTCGCCGCCGCCACCTTGTCGACATCGGCGCCGCTGCCCGAGGTGCCGGTCGAGTAGGACAGCATCGCCACCCTCGGTTCGATTCCGAACGCGGCGGCGGTGTCCGCACTGGACAGTGCGATGTCGGCCAGTTGGGCGGCGTCCGGGTCGGGGTTGACGGCGCAGTCGCCGTAGACCAGGACCCGGTCCGCGAGCAGCATGAAGAACACGCTCGACGCGACCGACACCCCGGGTACGGTCTTGATCACCTCGAACGCCGGGCGGATCGTCGCGGCCGTGGTGTGTGTCGAGCCGGAGACCATGCCGTCGGCCTGGCCGGCCAGCACCATCAGGGTGCCGAAATAGTTCGGGTCGGCCACCACGTCGTGCGCCAGGTCGAGGGTGACGCCCTTGTGCGACCGCAGCCGTGCGTAGGTGGCCGCGAACTCGTCGCGCCACGGGCTGGTCGCCGGGTCGACCACGGTGGCGCCGGAGATGTCGACGCCGATCTCGCGTACCCGGCGGGCGATGTCGTCTTTGGCACCGAGCAGGGTCAGGTCGGCGACGCCGCGGCGGAGCAGGATCTCCGCCGCCCGCAGGATCCGTTCCTCGGTGCCCTCCGGCAGCACGAGCCGGCGGCGGGCCGAACGGGCGCGGTCGATCAGGTCGTATTCGAACATCAGCGGGGTGACCCGCGACGAGCGCGCCACCTGGAGGCGGTCGGCGAGCGCCGCCGTGTCCACGTTCGACTCGAAGGCGCCGAGCGCGGCCTCCACCTTGCGCGGGCTGCTGGCGCTCGGCCGGCCCTCGATCCGGGACGCGGCCGCGACCGTGTGGTAACTGTCGGACTCGACGGAGAGCACCGCGAGCCCGGAGTCGAGGCGGTCGATCAGCCGCATCACCCGCTCGTCGGGTTGCTCGCCGAGGGTCAGCATCACCCCGGCCACCGCGACCATCCCGCTCGCGTGCGCGCTGGACGCGGCGAGCAGCAGGTCGGCCCGGTCGCCCGGGGTGATCACCAGACAGCCGTCGGTCAGGTGGTCGAGGAAGGCCGGCACGTGCGCACCTCCGACCACGAAGTCGAGCACGTCGCGGTCGAGGGCGCGGGCGTCGCCGGCCAGCACCGTGGCGCCCAGGGCGGTGGCCACCTCGCCCACCGTCGGGGCGGAGACGGTCGGTACCTCGGGGATCACGTACGCGGGGACGGGCAGGGTCGGCGGCACCACCCCGGCCGGCGCCCGGTTGGCGATCACCGCGAGCACGGTGGCGCCCAGGTCGGTCAGGCTGTGGTAGGCGGTGCTCATCGCCGACGCCGGGTCGTCGGTCTGCCCGTCGACCACGGCCACCGCCACGCTGCCCAGCTCGGTCGCCAGCCGGGCGTTGAAGCCGAGCTGGCGGGGGTCGTCGCTGTCTTCCAGGTCGCTGCCGATCACCACCATCGCCGGAACCTGGCGCTCGACGGCCCGGTAGCGCTCGACGATCCGGGAGATCAGCTCTTCGCGGTCGCCGGCCGCCGCCAGCGCGGCCGCCTCGGCGTAGGTCATGCCGTGCAGGTCGGCGGCGGGCAGCGAGATCGCGTAGCGCTCCCGCAAAAGGTCGAGGATCGGGTCGTGCCCGGGTCTGGTGACCAGTGGCCGGAACGCGCCGATCCGACCGACCTGTCGGGAGAGCAGCTCGGCCAGTCCGAGTGCCACTGTCGACTTGCCGCCACCTTCGCCGAAACCGGCGATATAGACACTGCGCCCCACGATCCCAACCTACCTAGGTGGGTCCGTGGGGCGCAGTGATCAGCGCGTCAGTCTTCGTCGTCGTCGAGTCGCGCCAGCCAGGTGGCGAACCGCTCCATCGGCGTCTCGAATTCCGGGTTGTCGTCGACGAAGTCGCGGAGCCGGTCGGCGACCCACTCCAGCGACACCGTCTCGGCACCCCGGCGCTCGGTCAGCTCCTCGATGCCGCGGTCGGTGAAATACACGGTCTTACCCCTCGACCGGCCGGGGCAGTGCCGCCTCCACCAGCGCGCTCTGCTCCGCGTCGTGCAGGCGGGTCGAACCCACTGACGGCGCCGCGGCCGCCGGGCGGGAGATCCGCCGCAGCCGCACGCCCTCGAGGTGCTCGAGCAGGTTGAGCGCGACGAACGACCAGGCACCCTGGTTGGCCGGCTCTTCCTGCACCCAGGCGAAGTCGACCGCGTTCGGGAACTGGGCCAGCGCGGCCTTCACCTCGTCGACCGGGAGCGGGTAGAGCTGCTCCATCCGCACCAGCGCGGTGTCGGTGGTCTTGCGCTCGGCGCGGGCCTGCACCAGGTCGTAGTAGAGCTTGCCGGAGCAGAGCAGCACCCGCCGCACACCGGCCGGGTCGAGCCCGCTGCTGTCGGGGATGACCGGCTGGAAGGTGCCGGTGGCGAAGTCTTCCACCGACGAGACGACCAGTTTGTGCCGCAGCAGCGACTTGGGCGTGAAGACCACCAGCGGCTTGCGCTTGGACGAGAGGGCCTGCCGGCGCAGCAGGTGGAAGTAGTTGGCGGGGGTGGTGGGGATGGCCACCCGCATGTTGTCTTCGGCGCACATCTGCAGCCAGCGTTCCGGCCGGCCGGAGGTGTGGTCGGGGCCCTGGCCCTCGTGGCCGTGCGGGAGCAGCAGCGTCAGCGCCGACTGCTGGCCCCACTTGACCTCGCCCGAGGTGATGAACTCGTCGATCACCGACTGGGCGCCGCTGGCGAAGTCACCGAACTGGGCCTCCCAGAGCACCAGCGCCTCGGGGTTCTCCACCGAGTAGCCGTATTCGAAGCCCATCGCGGCGTATTCGGAGAGCAGCGAGTCGTGGATGAAGAACCGGGCGCGGTCCTTGGCCAGCGTCTGCAGTGGGAGGAAGTCTTTGCCGGTGTCGGCGTCGACGACCGAGGCGTGCCGCTGCACGAACGTGCCGCGGCGGGAGTCCTGGCCGGCCAGCCGGACGGTGAGCCCGTCGGCCAGCAGCGTGCCGAACGCGATGATCTCGCCGAAGCCCCAGTCGATGTGGCCTTCGACGGACATCTTGTGGCGCCGGTCGAGCAACTGCTGGAGCCGCTTGTGCGGGGTGAAGCCCTCCGGCAGGTTGACGTGCGCCTCGCCGACCGCGCGGACCGCCTCGATCGGGACGGCGGTCTCCACCGCCGGCTCCGGCTCGGGCTGCCGGCTGCGGACCGGCCGGGTGCCGCTGGCCGCCGCGTCGCGGGTCGCCTTGAACACCTGCTCAAGCTGGGCCTGGTAGTCGCGGAGCAGTTCTTCGGCGTCGTCGACGGTGATGTCGCCGCGGCCGATCAGCTCCTCGGTGTAGAGCTTCCGGACCGACCGCTTCTGGTCGATGATCGCGTACATCAGCGGGTTGGTCATCGACGGGTCGTCGCCCTCGTTGTGCCCGCGCCGCCGGTAGCAGACCAGGTCGATCACCACGTCCTTGTTGAACGTCTGGCGGTATTCGAACGCCAGCCGCGCGACCCGGACGACGGCCTCGGGGTCGTCGCCGTTGACGTGGAAGATCGGCGCCTGGATCATCCGGGCGACGTCGGTCGAGTAGAGCGACGAGCGCGAGTATTCCGGCGCGGTGGTGAAACCGACCTGGTTGTTGACCACCACGTGCACGGTGCCGCCGGTGCGGTAGCCGCGCAGCTGGGACAGGTTGAGCGTCTCCGCGACCACGCCCTGGCCGGCGAACGCCGCGTCGCCGTGGATCGCCAGCGGCAGGACGGTGTAGCCCTCCAGCTTGAGGTCGATGCGGTCCTGCTTGGCCCGGACGATGCCCTCCATCACCGGGTCGACCGCTTCGAGGTGCGACGGGTTGGCGGTCACCGAGACGCTGATCGCGTGCTCACCGTCGGGCGTCGTGAACTTGCCGTTCTGGCCCAGGTGGTATTTCACGTCGCCGGAGCCGTGCGCCGACTTCGGGTCGATGTGCCCCTCGAACTCGGAGAAGATCTTCTCGTAGGGCTTGCCGACGATGTTGGCGAGCACGTTGAGCCGGCCGCGGTGGGCCATCCCCATCACGACCTCGTCGAGGTCGCCCTCGGCGGCGGTCTGCAGCACCTCGTCGAGCAGCGGGATCAGCGACTCGCCACCCTCGAGCGAGAAGCGCTTCTGGCCCACGTATTTCGTCTGCAGGAAGGTTTCGAACGCCTCGGCCGCGTTGAGCCGGTTGAGGATGTGCTTCTGCTCCTCCGGCGTCGGCTTCTCGTATTTCCGCTCTATCCGGTCCTGGATCCAGCGCCGCTCTTCCGGGTCCTGGATGTGCATGTATTCGATGCCGACCCGGCGGCAGTAACTGTCGCGCAGCACGCCGAGGATGTCGCGCAGCCGCAGCGTCTGCTTGCCCGCGAAGCCGCCGACCGGGAAGCTGCGGTCGAGGTCCCACAGGGTCAGGCCGTGCTGCAGCACGTCGAGGTCGGGGTGGCGGCGCATCTTGAACTCGAGCGGGTCGGTGTCGGCCATCAGGTGACCGCGCACCCGGTAGGCGTGGATCAGCTCGACCACCCGCGCGGACTTGTCGATCGCGCCCTCGGAGCTGACCGCGACGTCGCGCATCCAGCGGACCGGCTCGTAGGGGATCCGCAGCGAGGTGAAGATCTGGTCGTAGAAGCCGCGCTCGCCGAGCACCAACTCGTGGATGGCCTTGAGGAACTCGCCTGACTGCGCACCCTGGATGATCCGGTGGTCGTAGGTGCTGCTCAGCGTGATGATCTTGCTGACGGCGAGCTCGGCCAGCCGTTCCTCGGACATGCCGGCGTAGGGGGCCGGGTATTCCATCGCGCCGACGCCGATGATCGTGCCCTGGCCGACCATCAGCCGGGGCTGCGAGTGCACGGTGCCGATGCCGCCCGGGTTGGTCAGCGAGATCGTCGTGCCGGCGTAGTCGTCCATGGTCAGCTCGTTGCGCCGGGCCCGCCGCACGATGTCTTCGTAGGCCTGCCAGAACTGCCGGAAGTCCATCTTCTCGGCGCGCTTGATCGACGGCACGACGAGGGTGCGGGTGCCGTCGGGGCGCTTGAGGTCGATCGCGATGCCCAGGTTGACGTGGTTGGGCTGCACGACCGCGGGCTTGCCGCCGACCTCGGTGAACGAGTTGTTCATCTCCGGGATCTCGCGCAGCGCGCGGACCATCGCCCAGCCGATCAGGTGGGTGAAGCTGACCTTGCCACCGCGGCCGCGGGTCAGGTGGTTGTTTATCACGATGCGGTTGTCGACCAGGAGCTTCGCGGGCACAGCCCGGACGCTGGTCGCGGTCGGGACCGCGAGGGAGGCGTCCATGTTCTGGACGATGCGCGCGGCCACGCCACGCAGGGGGGTGGTTTCGGCGGCCTTATCGATTACGGGCTCTTTGGCCGGGGGAGAAGTCTTGGTCGGTGCGGGGGTGGTGGGACGCGGCTGCGCAGGGGCGCCGGGCGTTGTGCCACGCGGCTTCGCCGGGGCGCCGGTATCCACCTTGCCGTCACTCTTCGCAGTTGCCGGGGTCCTGGCGGGGGTCGTCTTCGCGGCGGCCGGCCGCGGCTCCGGGGAGGTGGCCGCACCGGGGGCGTCGGTGCCGGCGCGCGCCGCGCTCTGCTTCGCGGTCGCGGCGGTGGCCTGGGTGGGCGACGAGCCGTCGCCGT
>Ga0193743_1001966_pt1 | contig 14868 bp, 13 predicted proteins | sample L2c2metaG_FD_143038 | JGI IMG/M metagenome (GOLD analysis project Ga0193743, IMG submission 143038) | Soil microbial communities from a riparian zone of the East river system, Colorado, United States - L2c2 | ecosystem: Environmental > Terrestrial > Soil > Riparian zone | place: USA: East River...
AGGTTCACATCTAAATCTGACTGATATCGCAAGCAGTCCATTGTGCAGCAACTGGCGCTCAAGCGCTGATGATAATATGACCTCTGATAGCGAGAACGAGCTCATGGGTGCGGTTGGACAATTGAGTTTGAACGAGGATGAGCAAGTAAGGTATCATGGGAAGGCGAGTGGGTTATATCTATTGGGAAATAAGGAAAGGATTGATCAGAGGAATGAAGGCGGGATTTGGTTAGTCTCCTTCCTTCCGCGTGTCCACAGATATTTCTGACTTGCTTATTTTAGGCGCTTCCCGAAAGCTCGTGTATGGCCTGCGCTGCCCTCAGGTTCGACTACCCTGGGTGGTGAAGATGAGTTTGTATCACAATTGCCTTCGACCGAAGTTCAAGAACACCTATTGGACCTGTACTTCGCCTATGTCCACCCATCCTTCCCCATCATCCACAAACAAGCTTTCTTCGACTCATATAGGGCTGGGTATGAATCGTTCTTTCCTTGCTGACCGTGGCACTAATTTTGATGCCCACACTTTTAATAGAACTCGTGCCGAATCGCCACCATCTCCCGATCCCGAGACACCAAATTCATCTCCCTTCAATCATCGGCGCGGACGCGTGCCAACTCTCCTCCTCCTTTCTATGTATGCCGTCGCATCACGTTACGATGACGCCGAGGCTCCGGCCCATTTAGATCCCTCAATGATGTGGGAAGCTGGAGACGAATATCTAGATAGCGCCAAAGTAATCCTTCACCACAATTACGCTTCATCCCGACCTTCTACTTGTCAATCCTTGCTCTTAATGGGTTATAGGGAGATTGGGATTGGGGCCATGGCGCAGGCGTGGACATACATTGGAATGGCAATCCGGATGGCTCAGGATTTGGGTATGCATCGAAGTGCAGATTGCTGGGAAAGAGTGGGGCTTGGCGGTCGGCTGTTTAACGAATCAGAGCTGAATGAGAGGAAAAGGATCTGGTTTGGGTGCGTTATCATGGATAAATATGTGTCGACATATATTGGTTTGTCCTTTTTCGGCTCTGCGTTTCGATCTATAATTATTGGATCACTCTACCCAGGGAGACCTCTCATGATTTTCGAGAAAGACTACGATACGACATTACCGAACGACAGCGATATTGAGGAACATGAAGAATGGGCGTTGTGCAATTCTCTTGGGGAATTATTGCCCGGCGTTCCAGGACGAATCATATCTTGTTTCAACGCTTCTGCTACTCTTTGTACGTCTGTCATTGAACTTTCAGCTTTTGATTTATGCTCAATAATTGTCACGTAGCAAATATCTTGAGCAAGATTGTTCAAGATATCTATGCCGTCCGTCCCAATCCTCGTTGGCACGCTGAGTCCATGGTACTCGAAGGGCTCCTTGACAAGTGGTATATCGAGCTTCCAGACCACCTGCGATATGATCCTGGGTTATCGAAGCAACCACCTCCCTTGCCAAATGTCCTGACGCTACATATGCAATATTGGTGTGCGGTTCTGCTTTTGCATCGGCCTTTGTGAGTGCTCGGTCCTTTTGGCCTTTGCTAACTTAGTTTTATTTACTTCGTATAGTATCAAGAATGTTGTACACGCAAAGCATAAGCAGTAGGCGATCTGGTTTCATTCCAGATACGACCGCTTCGTCTGAATATTGTTTGTGTAGGTCCGAAGCTTTAGATGATGGTGAAACTAGCGCCGTAGCGGCCAAGTGCTACGAGCTTTGCAATGCAGCTGCAAATCATATCACTTCCATAGGTAAGAGCTGGAACTCGTTTCGTGTGAATATGTAGCTAATGTCTGTATGGATTAGCTTCTCTTTATCAAGAAAACTACATGCTCATCCGCTGTTCTGCATTTCTATGCTACTATGTCTTTACAGCAAGCATCATGCATGTCACCAATCGTAAGTGATGATTTGGAGTCGCTAGGATTTTGGTTCTTGTCTCACTTTTCTCAGTCACGATACACCCTACCGACCCTCAGTCTCGTTTGGGCATTATAAAATGCATGCGAACCCTTTACGCAATGCAGATCGTCTGGCCCAGCGCAGGCAGGGCTCTTGAGCTTTTCCGTGGCGCCAAAGTGGACCCTTCCGGGGGCGCTTCCGATCTTGTACCTCTTATCAACACCTCATCTGCTGTGCGCCATAAACGCTCCGCGGAACAACCCCTGGACGATTCCTTCAGAACTCATCATTCTACAAACAATCGTTTTGATGACATGAGTCCTATCCGCCGAACCAACACGCAAGACCAACAACAATCAAATTATTCTCTTGGGATTGAAGACTTTGCTGGCGATGGTAACTACCTGGCGGCCGTATCCACCTCGGCTTCTTTGCCGTCACTACCTGGTCTGAACATGATCCCTTCGAGTTATGCATGGCAAGGCGGGGGTATGAACACGGATAATATCAATATGCATTTGTCGACTGCTGTTCTTCCTCAGTTGTATAGCACTGGTCTTATGGACGAGAGCGTACATGCATCACGCATCCACTCAAACTTTAACCAACCATACACAAATCCTTCCACTCGACGATATTATGATTATTCAAACTTTCCTATTCTTGGATCTGCGTATGACATTCGGGAGCCCATCCAAGTCTCCCAACCACAGTCGCAGGCATCTCAAACGTATATCCCTGAAAACTACAGTATCTATAGTATGCCCCCCTCCTGTTCTTTTCATCTCGTCCTCCCTTACTGACCCCAATGTTCTCTCCGCAGATAGCCACTTTACCGCTCGTTAAAATGCATGTCAGCTATGTAAGAACTTTGTAAATTTTTTTTTAATGGTTTATACCCGTCGTCTGTATCTGTTTTTATTGCTATCTTCCATTCCTTTCGTTTTTTTAAATTTTTATCAGTTTATCGCGTAGTAGTACTTTGGTTGTGCTTACATTTCTATCCATATGTACGGGGATATTATTTGTTATTTTATTATCTTTGTGGACTAGTACTGCTCGTGTGCTTGAATATAACCACGAGCTCTCTGCGTGGACCAAAGTTTGGGCATGTGAGAATGCTCAAGACTCTTTTTTTTTTCCCTTATTATCTTAATAGGTCGTAAGGTCATTCAAAGAAGAGAATATGGACAGTAAACAGCTCAGGCTTTATCGTCGGTGCTGTTGGCGCGATCTGTGAGCCAAAGTCCGATTGTTGGCAACATACACTGTAGAAAATAAAAGGGGAATTTCTTAAGCTGTTTGGCACCCTACCACAGAACCGAGTGGATTGGCGCAAAACGAGTACCGTACTAGTAAAATACAAACTGTACTTATACCTAAGTAAATACGGACGTGCTCTAAACACGATGCAATACAATAATGCCAGGCCGAAAACACGAGACGCAAACGCGACCCTAATCCGGTAACCTAATAATTCCAACATTACACAAGTTCAACCCAGACTCTTCTTATTTTGAAGAAAAGTGGTCTGGTCCACATAACAGTAGTTGCGAGAAGTAACTACAATATCCTGAACAGTATGTCGATTATCCTAATGCTCTCCCAGATGGCCTTGATCATATCCCCCAGTCGAAGGTATTTCTTTTCAAAGTCGGAAGTATGGTGAGATCAAAGGATGGAAACCTGATCGATGTCAGTCTTCTATCTCATTGGGAGCTCCACCGTTATTTTATTCCTAGTATGCAGATCAGTTGCAGAAGCTGCGGATAGACAATATTCATATGTCATAGTCACCACCAAAGCTATACCAAGAGCTCACCAAAACAAGCAAGATTCTTCGAGCTGCTCCCTCCCTATACTCAAAGTCTTGTCCAACCATACGTGTTGTTTCAGAATGGCCTCAATGTGGAAACCGACCTCTACCTCTACCCTGCTCTTAAAGAAATTGGAATCGGCCATCCGCGCATTCTGAGTGCTGCCATCTAGATTTTGACTAACATCTTGAGTCCTGTTAACATGGCGATTATGCAAGTATTGATTCAGAGCAATAAATTGAAAGCGCTAATATTCTTCTCAGGACCGAGTTATTCTTGGGGTATATCGGTATAAGGATTACACTACGGCTATAAATTCGCCAGAGGAGTCCCAATCATTGCAAGACTTCGGAAATACTCTGGAGACAGGAGGGAGCAGGATTGTTCCCAAAGTTCAACGAATGAAGTTCGCAAAGAACTTTTGGAATGTTGCTTTCTCGTCATTTGCAACGCTTACTCAGTTAGTCAAGCGGCGTGTTTACCCATATACCATGATTTAGGGGCTCCTCTAATCTTTTACTTTATATAGTTATAGCCTTCCAGAAATCTTTCGTCCTCCTCCTTCCGATTCGTCAACGTTATACAATCCATATGTGTCGCCGACCACAGCGGATCTCATTTCGACTTTTATGACTCCCTCAATCAAGGCAATCCTTATCGAGCTTCTTACTTTGGGTAAGAGGCTTGTCGTATCATGTGGCCTCACGTAATCCACGTTTTTGTTCTTATAAACCGTGCGCTTGGACCCCCAGACACGTCGGACGGTCTTCCGTCATCCACCGTGAAGACCGTCCCCGACACCACTCAGCTCATGAATTCCAAGGCTTCTAGTACTCATGTCCCCAGCATGCTCGTCGATGCAGAAAGGGGTCAACCGATTGAAGTGGAAGTTATTCTTGGCGAAGTCGTCAGGATGGCGAGAGAGTTTAATGTGGACATTCCGGTAAGCAATTTATTTTTTCCACATGATTGGATTCTATTTGGCAGCTGACGCTTTTTGATCATTACATAGCGAATTGAAACTCTCTAAGCCCTTTTGATTGTTGTCCAGAATCAGATTCTGCGCAAGCTTGAGAGTCAAAGTTAGCAGGTCATTTTAACTGCCAAAGGTATAAATCTAGAGATAATCCGGTAGCTCAGAGTCTTAAGAACGGGCCCGTGCTGACCATTGACACCCGCGGCCCTGTCCCCAGCCCATGGTCTGAATTTCACTTGACAGCTGAGGCATACTTATCACAAAGCGAAACTCTTTAAGTACATCCTTTTAATTGTTGTCCAGATTCAGTTTGAAACTGCGCAAACGAGATTTAGATGGCTGCGCAATAGTTATTTAACTAGTAAGGCCTGATAAGCACATTCATTCAGCAGCTAGGCCTTTTAACCGCCCTTCATAATATAAATCTATCAGATCTAGAGTCATAAGAACGGACCGTGGACCAGTCCAGTATTTGCCGTTATTTGGTCAACGTACCTTTACTTATAATGGACTTAGGGTGGGACAGGTCTTTTCAGTTCTCGCCCCAGCTTCGATTTGTTCCCATCGGGCACATTGTTCATATAATCGTGGACTGTTCCCGCTGGGTACATCTTTATCCTCGAGGCAGTCACTTTTTGAATCTCAACTTTATCCTATATATTATTTCTATTCAACAGTCCACATTGTGCCTTTAGACCCACAGAACAACTCGAAATACAATTACCGACCGATATTTACAATGGCTCAGAGAGGTTTTGACAGAGGCCGTGGTGGACGTGGTTCGCCCGCTGGCCGTGGTTCTCCAGGCGGTCGTGGCTCCCCTGATACACGAGGCCGAGGTGGTGGGCCTGATAGAGGGCGTGGTGGTGGGCCTGATAGAGGCCGTGGTGGTGGGTCTGACTTTCGAGGCAGAGGAGGCGCTCCTCGTGGGGGCTTCGGCGGTGGCCCTCGGGAACAGGGAGGGTAAATTATCTACATGAAACTTGTTGTCTGAAGGCCTGTTGCTGATCCAGTGTCCATCCAGTGTCTTCCAACCTGGTGTACCTGCCAACGTCGACAATCGTTTGACTGACAACTCCCAGGATGTACTCGTTAACGCACTGCGAACTCTCAAAATAAAACCCGATGAGCTACCCGTCCGACCTGGGTTCGGAAGTGAGGGCAAACCTATTAAGTTACGAGCAAATTTTTTCCCAATCAAGGTTCGGAGTGCTACATACTACGAATATGACGTGGCCCTTTCCCCAGTGGCCGGAACAGCCATTAGGAGAGTAAAACGTCGTATTTTCCAGCTTGCCGAACAGTCTGCTGACTGGGAGCGCTTTGGCCTCAAGAATTCCGTCGCCCATGACCACTCTGCGAAACTTGTTTCGCCGAAGGAACTCGCCCAACCCCTGTCCATCCGCATACCCTTCTACGATGAAGACGAACCTGGTCCCAAGGCCGGCGGGAAAGAATATACCTTGACTATTACTTTCATTCAGAACAACGACCTCTCAGCTTTGATCAGGTATTTTTAAAATATCGCACACCTGAAGTTGGAAGATTGATACTTGATTCTAGTGGATATGATACTTGATTCTAGTGGATATCTCCGAGGCGACCCACAGTATCGCGACTATGATATCATGCCCCTTATCTCTCTATTCAACGTCATCCTCGCCGCACATCCTAATCGATCAGGTGGTGGTGGTGTCCTGGTCGGTCGTAACCGCTTTTTCTTCAAGTCCGCAATGCAACCGTTCAGTCTCGGAGGAGGCCTAGAAGCCTGGAAGGGTTTCTATTCTTCAGTCCGACCAACACATAAGCAGTTGATGGTGAACGTAAATGGTATGTCTACTTTCGATTTTAATAACGCCTATTGACAAGCTATTCTATATGTGCAGTGTGCACTACGGCCTTTTACACTCCCGGAAACCTTGCTGACGCCATGATGACTTTCCGTAACTCGAGTTTTGGTGCAAGACCAGCTGCGTTTGTAAGAGGTGTAAGGGTTAGAACTTTACACCTTGGGTACAAGAAATCCGTGAGATCCCTATCAAGTAAAACTGCCCGTCAGCACAAGTTCCTTGCCACAGAACTGGGTGCCGAAGTTACAGTCGAGGAATACTTCAAGCGAAGTATGTTAACCTATCCTATATTGTCTTGATAATACTATTGCTAAATGTTGCCCCTTTAGAGTATAAGGTCACCTTGAAACATCCAGATCTTCCGCTTGTTGACGTTGGTGGTCAAAAATCAAATCTTCTTCCCGCAGAGATGTGTGAAATTCTTCCAGATCAACCATTCCGTGGAAAGCTGACAGACGAGCACACCGCCGCAATGATCACTGCTGCTGCGAAGCCACCGAATGTCAACGCGACGAGTATTGTTGGTCATGGACTTGACGAGCTTGGCTTCAGAAGAGGCACCGCACAACTGAGTGCCTTTGGCATCAGCGTCGGAACCGAAATGACGGTCGTTCCTGGCCGTATCCTTTCTCCACCGGGCATCAAATATGGACAGGGTACTCCGTCCGTAGACGAAAGGGCAAGCTGGAACTTGAGGAACGTGAAGTTTGCCAGAGGAACACGATTGGAAAATTGGGCTATTCTGGTGATTCTGGATGGCAATCCCAGAGATGAATTTTCTAGACCAGACGATCCCGAACTACAGACGACATATCGAGGATTCGCAACCATGTGCAGGAACAGTGGCATGGCTGTTGATCAGAAAGATCCTGTTGTCCTTGCAGCACGCCTGCCATCAAAGACTCCCACCGATCCGACCCGTGCCGCCGCTATCGGCACGATCAGGCAGCAGCTCATGAGCGCCAAGGCGAAACCATCATTGGTTCTCGTTCTGCTTTCGAACGGTGACAAACATGTATACTCTGGGATCAAACATCTCTGCGATTCCTACCTTGATTTAGGTCAGTCATTAATCAAACGTTAGTCACGCGATCACTCAACCCCATTTTCATTTCCCCAGCGACTGTCTGCGTTCATTCTGCTAAAATTCGTAAGGAAAAAGGTAGATGATGATTTATTATACAGTTTTCAACTGATCGCTGACGACCATGTAGGCCAACTTCAATACTTTGCGAATGTTGCCTTGAAAGTCAACATGAAGCTGGGAGGCGTCAAGTAGGTGCTTCTGTAAATTATGAAACAAACTGCCCGGCTCATCCAAAGACTATTTTATAAGTCATGCCCTAGATACAAAAAGTATGAGTTGGTTGAAGAAAGTCCCTACGATGCTCATGGGTGTCGACGTCACCCATCCGGGGCCAGGAAGCGTGAAGGGAACGCCCTCAATCGCGGCCGTTGTCGCAAGCTGTGAGTCAGAGTTTGCTCAGTATCCTGCTAGCATGGAAATTCAGGAGACCAAGAAGGAGGTTACTGCTATCTCGCTCTCCGCATTTAATCATCGCTTATTCAAAATTTGTAGATGGTCACAAATATGGCGAAGATGACTTGGGAGCGCTTGACGCTGTTCAAGCAGAGGAACAAGATTTTGCCACAGCGAATTCTTGTGTATCGCGATGGCGTCTCCGAGGTAATGACCAACGAATACACACCAGACAAAGTCGCTGACATGTTTCACTTAGGGCCAATTCTACACTGTCATTCAGGAGGAGCTTCCTGCAATGAAAGAAGCCTTCAGGAAATTTGATACTCCCCAGACTCGCTATTCTCCTGCTCTTACTATTGTCATTTGTGTAAGTATCCCACTGCCTTCAATGCTTGCTCTATTCACTTCTGGCTAGGGCAAACGTCACCATACTCGCTTCTACCCCGTCGAGGAAGCCAACGCCGACCATAATGGCAATCCTCGACCGGGAACAGTTGTTGATCGAGGTGTGACAGCTGTATACCACTTTGACTTTTTCCTACAAGGTGGATATACAAATTTGACTCTTCTCATTGTTTCTGCTCAATATAGTCGTCTTCATAGCACATGGCGGACTTCAGGGGACGACGAAGCCCACACATTACTTCGTCGTCCATGATGAGATAGGCTTCAAGGCCGATGAGCTCCAGAATCTTACGAACGCCGTCAGCTACATGTTTGCTCGAGCAACGAAGGCTGTGAGCTTGGTTTCACCAGCATACTACGCGGATCTTGCCTGTGAACGTGGCCGGTGTTATATGCATAAACTTCTACAAGGCATCTCTTCCAGTACGGATTCGTCAATCAGTGGTAACGAAGACGCTGTCGTGCGTGAGGCTCGAGAGGCCTGGCATAACGGTGTCAGTGGGCCCAAGCTGAAGGACACCATGTTTTACCTGTAGTAGCACTTCTGCGAATGGTCGATTTCTTTTTCTCGCTTTTATATTTCACTCGTGCCTTTACCGTGTACTTCTATGGCCTTCCGTGCCGCATTTTTTTTAACCTCATGTTGATACAAAACCCCGTGTATTTAGATGTATATGTATATGTTGTATGATCATAGTTAATCGTTCAGTCTCTCGCAGTCATGATTGCAACTTATCAGAAATCATTTGCACCTTTAAAGCTCTGGGTCCCTATATGATGACCATATACAATTTGAAAGTACAGGACGTTTTATAGGACACAATTGAGATATTATCCCCAGCGCTTCATAAAAACGTGGTGAAGCACACAACTCACCGTGCATGAGATTATTTCACTGCCAAAGGTCTAGATGTGGCTTTGCTGCTAGCCTTTCACCTTCAACACAATTCGAATTCTTGGCGGACTAAGCGACAGTCACATTTGACAGGTCGGGAATTGAAAGCCGGTCGTTTGCGGAATCTAGAGACGGTTGTTTTAGCGTGACTGTGCTTGCAATTTGCAACCACCGAAAATTCAATAGAATACCTGGTATTGTCTCTTTACCATTCTTATCCAAGGCAGGGAGGATATCAAACGCCCAGAGGACTTGTGAGATATTATGCCACATTTTCAGCAATTTGTTCCATTCGGACGAATTCGGGCCTGCCCAAGCATACACAACTCCCTCTTTATCAATATCGGTTTTCCAGGAAACGTAAGAAGAGGAGGGAGAAGGGTACGAAAATCATACAGAGAGCTTCAAAAGCCATGGCCAGGATTCCACACCATCGCCGTCCATATTCTCTTTCACGACCCATTCATCGCAAATTCATCGACGCTAGTAATTGATTCTTTGCCCATAAATGACAGATAGTATATTTTTGACATACGAACAGGATTAAATAATCTTTAGGTTCAATCCAGGATCTGCTCTAGAAGAACCTTTGACTCAAGTGATTGGATTTTGTATTTTTCTGCTTGTTTAGAATGAAAGACAGAACGCAGGACCTGATCAATGAATTACTAAGTGTGATGATATGATGGTGATATGTTTTGCACCATTTACGCCAAATTACGCCAAACTACTTTTTTTGGGAAGCATGACCTTGAGGCCACCAGGATTTCGCCACTGTAAGTTGTCATTCACCGGTAGCCTGCAGCCTTTAGTAGTTGGAGCTACCCACCCGACTAAGTATGAACCAAGGACGACCGGAGTATATGTCTAAACGTTCGTTTCTCAAGCAGATCCTATGCTGGTTGGGCAGTCTCAAATACTTTATTCAGGAAAACCCAGTTAGCATCAGGTCTGACACCAGATTCATCTCAGGAACGTACTAATTATCGGGGATGATCCCAGGAAAATAGAGGTCACCAAGCCGTCGAAAGAAAGAGAAAATCGAATATGATATTTGTAAGAGCGCTGACCGTATTGTTTGTTCCACTCAGCAATTCCCCCCCCCAGTGGCATCATCTAAGTTCATCTTCAGACGATACCAGTTTAAGATGGAGTACAGTACACAGGTACCAAAGAGGGCGACAGCAGGGTGATTGAAGAACATGACATTAGACGAGTTGATGTCGTGGGCTGTAGGATAATAGTAACCCACTCTCTTTGTTGACAAGAAGAGTCCATCAATATAGGTTGAGAGAAGCGACATTCCACGAGATAAAAAGTGGTGCATGGAACCGATTCGCCCAGAATTTGCAGACAAAGGTACAATATATCCGCTGCCGGGCCAGTGGTCATATTCTGAACGAGTCGTTGAAATCTATCCACCAGGTTTAGATCGCTTCGTATCTGCTATTTTGAACCAAGGTTTGTGTCTCTGGCTAGACTGTTGTAGATTGATATATGCAACAGGTGTAGCTCAGTCTACTTTTTGTGTCCAAACGTTCGAGACCAAGCAAGGTCGAGCTGTTCATTGACAAGCGTTGTCTTATTTTATTTGGCATTTCAATGAAATTTATGGTTGCGGCGATTGCCGGTGCGAAATCTCTCTTCTCCAACGCCAGAATGAACGTCCTGATTTATTCAGGCCCAGAAATTATCCAAACATCACTTAACCATTCTCTAAAAAGTCTGAGAGCCATTTTATTACCACACTACACTATACAGTCAGTTACACAACACATTTTAACTACCCAGCCATGGCAAAAGTCTTGCGCATTGCTTGTCTTGCCTCAAACCCGCGGAGGTTTCGTGAGCGTGGCAAGTAAACACATAAAGAATTTTGTGGAAGCAGGAGGTAATTGTCTCCTTCTGGGATCTCGTGCAATGATTACCTCTCGCTCTATCGGAAGAAATCTTGGTCTTGGATCTGGAAGTCTGTCTTGGGGTGGAACGGAGGAAGAGGCGACAGCTCTACCACTTCAATTCTTCGATAAATCGAATAATCGTTACATTTCTATTGACAGTGATACTATTTCGGAGGAAGCACTTCCTCGCTATGTTTCCCTGCGATCATCGGATGGAATCCTTGTAAAAGGTGTCTACGATGTTGGTATTCCAACAGGCCAATTGAATGGAATTCAAGGGACGTCGGTTACAGCTCGGTATGCTTCCGATAACGATGAAGAAGGCGCAGTCGCATGCTTGAGCCTCGATGTTAGCGATGGAAGGCTCACCCTTTGGATCCCGAATATCGAATACCCTCTTAACGGGCCACCTGTTGTCTCTGCCATCGACCAATCCGCTATAAAGTCTTCCGCACAAGGAATAGAGGAGTCCGAAAGCTTACGGCTGAAGCTCCTCCGCACGTCTTTGGTGCAGCTCGGTCTCCAGTTGCCTTCTGAAGATGAGAAGGGAAAAAGCTTTTCATGCCCACTTCCCCAATTTCTTACGTCCACCCCCCGAAAATCAGCGCTGGTCAGTCAAGTCATGGATGCCATTGCTGCTCCCCAACCCGGATCGCAGTTGAGCGTCTTCAAAGACGCCAATGATGAGTTCTATTTCCACCCTCTTCAGGAGAGCTTGAAATTGCTGGAATTAGCCAGAGCCAAATCTGATTCTGACGAGAGAAGCGATCCGTCAACATGGCAGCCTAAACATGTTGTGGTTTGTCTCGATAGAAGTGTCCCACCCCCAGAGCTTACACCACTCTTCGATTTGAGACTATATTATCAAACTCTTTCCACCGTGTATGAGAAAGAATTAGTAGACACCACGGGACCTTGGGGAATGGGTGAGGTTCTTCTATACGGCGAAGCTGTGACTAGCACACAGACTATGCTCGATAAGTAAAAGTTTTTAAGTTTTATGCTAAACATACGCCCTGACCAGACTCTTTTTAGAAACCCTCGACTCCTAAGTAACCTACCTACTCCCTTAGTCTCCCTCGCCTCTCATCAACTAACCGGCCGGGGACGTGGTTCGAACGTCTGGTTATCACCTTCAGGATGTCTACAATTCTCCATTCTGCTTCGGGTCTCTTTGTCCAAGTTCCCAGCCAGCAAGCTCGTGTTCATCCAATATCTTGTTGCCTTGGCTATGGTGGAGGCGTGTCGAGCTGAGTCTGTTTTAGGGGGTGAAGCTGGAAGGCGGGTTAGGCTAAAGTGGCCAAATGATCTATATGCTGTCGTTGGACGAGATGAAGAGGCAAACACGGAGAATGTAAAGAAGATCGGCGGCGTGCTCGTGAATACAAGTTTTTCAAGCGGTCATGTGGACATTGTCATTGGTATGTTCTTTTCATTCGCTGGACGGGACATGAAATGTAATTCCGCCATTTGTTAGGATGCGGTCTAAATGTGTTAAACCTCCCGCCCATAACTTCCCTTGCTCAACTTTATGGCGCAGCACGCAAAAATATTAGCCTAGAATGCACAGCAGCTTCGGTCATATCTAAATTCGAATCGATGTGGACGATTTTCATGCACGGACGAGGCTCATTTGAACCATTCATGGACCTCTATTTGAAGCGGTGGATGCATTCGTTCGTACTCTCTATTCCACTTGTCTGTGAGTCGCACTGACGCATCGATTTTTTTTTCGGGTTTCAACAGAGATCAACTAGTGACACTTACCACAACCATACCTCACAGGCAGGTTAGGATACTCGGTATCACAGAGGATCATGGCCTTCTCAGGACCATTCCTGAAAGGAGCGGATTAGGAAGGTTTGGATCAATGGTGGATGTGGAATACGTTGATTTGCAGCCTGACGGAAATAGCTTCGACCTCATGGCTAATCTAATCAAGTCGAAGACCTGAGCACCACTGACTTGAAGGGAAATTGATATCAATTATCGCCGAATTTATCTTTGTTAGTCCTAATCTTCGAGGGCGTATAAAACATATCAACTGTACCCTATGTAGCTTCACGACTCGGACGGCTCGTTCAACGGTTTTGCGGATACTTATTAGAAGAAGCTCTTTGAAGACAGAGAGGATGTGGGTCAGCGGTGTTGATTTGAAGCCAGAACAGGAAGACAACGTACAGAAGGGGAGTCGACTACAACTCGCGACAAATCGCAACAAAAATCTTTTCTGTTCCTGGTCGAATGAGTTGACAACCCGATAGAAGAAAGGGGCCAAAAAAATGTAACAAGTGAATTAGGACTAGAATGAGCAAGGTAATACCTTCCAGAAAGCGAGAATCGTCTCATGCTTCTCGTCGTACAACCCGCCATAGTGCGTAATCTGTTGTAAATCTATGGGTGAGTTGAAGGCCCCTGATGAGGATCTGGACTTCTTGTTGGTTGAACATCATACTGACCAGCTAATGAGATGATGGTTGACGAGGAGTGAATAACACACCTCAACCATTTTGGATCAAGCATTTCCGAAAGACATTCGAAGAACGCTTTGCTCTGCAGCTTGATCTGTTTACTGAGTCGATAATGTGATACGAGATAAATTTATAAAATCCGGTTTTCTCGTGTTACGGCGACATCGCTGCCTTTGGGAATGAGATCAACGCTTTTCGTGACGCCAAATATCAAGTTTATATGAGGAGGACCACTTTACCTTCTGTTCCCATCGTGAAATTCAATGATAGATCCTCGAGGTTCCCTGCAAGTCTATTGTATAAGTCGGTATCCAAAGATGATAGATCATCTAGGAAGAGTTGTTTCCCGAGCCACTGATAATAGATTTTACCTTTGCTAGAAAAAATGCGGCAAAAACAGCATCGACTAAAATTCCTTCATACATTGCTTTCTCAGACGACCAGGTCGTAATGAGAATAAAAGAAATACTGGACGAGATGGGGGAAAAGAGCAGCGTTGGATCGGGTAGATGAGATAATGGAGGTGAGGTGTAGAGCAGTAATGAGGTTCTGGGAGCGTTTTGTAGTTTTTATCGTCGATTTCGGGCAGCGGTGGTAGAGAAGATGGGGCGGTTGAAAAATTAGCAACGACTCTGATGCTGGTAGAAGGTCCATCGTCGGAGTCAGAGTCGTATCTGCCCTTATTCCGGGTTATTTTTGGCTTCGTCAGTTTCGCAGATGAGACCTCTTGGGATTTTGGCGAGTCAAGTACGAAGTTGGTTGGAAAACCGTTGATAGTGCCGGAGGTGGTAAGGCTTTGTATTGGGGAGATATATGGTCGATGAGAGGTGAATTCTAGATTCTATATTGGTTGATTGAACTATTGAAGTAGTGTGAGGATCGAGTACATTTAGTATCGATAGTGAAAGTCGGGAGATGGGTACAATTGACAGTGGAAGAGCGACGAGGTACACCAAAGGAGGAAGGCTAGGTGATGTTTTAGATTCCCCGGGATAGTCACCAGTAAGATAAGGGTTACACGACATACTATTCTCTGAATAGCCACTCTGAGAAGTTCATATAGACGATGGTTGAATAGATATTCAGTGATCGTAGTGCACAGGCCTATATAATCGGACCCTATGACGCTGACAGCTGGGTCTTGAGATAACAAGATATTCAAG
>Ga0193743_1001967_pt1 | contig 14868 bp, 13 predicted proteins | sample L2c2metaG_FD_143038 | JGI IMG/M metagenome (GOLD analysis project Ga0193743, IMG submission 143038) | Soil microbial communities from a riparian zone of the East river system, Colorado, United States - L2c2 | ecosystem: Environmental > Terrestrial > Soil > Riparian zone | place: USA: East River...
GGTCGGTGTCGTTGATCAGCCCGGGCTGCCCGGCCGCACCGAGACCCAACGTCGACGCGGTGCCGCTCAACGTCTTGACGCCCTGGTTGGCCGACCCGGTCAGGGTCGTCGCGGCGTAGGACGTCAACGGCTTGGCCACCCGCTCCACCACGTAGGTGGTGTTGGCCGCCGTCGCGAACGTCACCTCGGCCGCCGAGACCGTGGTGATGATCGCGTTGTCACTGGTGCGGCGGACCCGGATCTGCTGGGTGCCCCACGGGTTGACCACCCGGGCCTGCTTGCCGTGCAGGCTGCGGATGCCGACGTATTTCGTCTCCTGCGCCTCGCGCTCGGAGCTGACCAGGAAGCCGTCCTTGGCGAGCAAGGTGAACTTGCCGACGAAGGTGGAGTCCGACGGGATGGCCGGGAACACCCGGATCTTGTCGTTGTACGACTGCATCAGCGACTCGTTCATCGCGTCGAGGTGGATGCCGACGTACTCGTACACCCCGTTGGTGTTGTTGGTCATGCCGTTGGGGTAGTTCTGGTATTTCTGCAGCATCGTCTTCATGCCGGCCTGCGCCTGCTGCCCGAGACCGAGCCGGGCGGCGTGCACGTGGTCGTTGGACCAGACGTTGCCATACGGGTGCGGCCGAACGTTCCACGTGTTGATCGCGGTCTGCGTGTCGGCGTAGCCGATCCCGGTCTGGTCGTAGGGCCAGACCAGCTCGAGCGCCACGTTCTCGTTGTTACGTGTCTGCGAGATCGGCGGGTCGTGCGGCAGGTAGGCGCCGTTCTGCACCTGGTAGGGCGCCAGGTTGTTGACCACGTCCTGCCAGCCGGCTCGCAGTCCACCGTCGAGCCCGAGCTGGGTGGAGACCTGGATCGTCAGCGGGAACAGCAGCCGCACGGCGGCCAGGTCGGTGATGGCGTTGCGCACGTCCCAGTAGGTCTCGTGCGAGTTGGAGGACGCCATGAAGTATTGCGTTCCGTTGCGTGACAACCGGTTCTGGTAGAACCGCACCGACTCGCGCATGAACGGGTATGCGACGTCACGCAGGTAGGTCGCGTCGTTGGTGTAGCGGTAGTAGAGATACATGTTGTAGGCGGCCTCGGTGCCGGTCGAGTAGATGTCGTTGACATAGTCACTGCCGACGGTGCCGCGGGCGTTGCCGTCCCAGCCCATCGTCTCCGGCACCCAGAGCGAGTCCGCGCCATACCTCGTCTGTGTGTAGCTCTTCAACGCGGGCAGATTTCGCGCGTAGAGGTTGTTGAACGTGCGCATCAGCTCCGGATGGTTGGACCCGTAGAACGAGTTGTAGACGTCGCGCTGGTTCCAATACCAGTAGCCGTTGCTCCACTTGGAGTTGTCCTGGGTGGCGCGGAAGTTGCCGTTGATGAAGTGCAGCGGGTAGTTGCCGTAGCCGCCCGCCGCGATCATGTAGGTGAACAGGTAGTAGGCGTTCTCCAGGTAGTCGTTGTCGGCGCTGCCGCCGTATTGCACGAACGACTTGGCCCAGAAGGCATGCCACCAGTTCTTGTAGCTGTTCAGGGTGCTGGTGTAGCCCGTCGACCTGGCCGCGGCGAGCTGGTTCTTCGCCTGCTGCACCGAGTTGAGGCCGGGCGAGTTGATCCGGCTGGCCGCGGTGAACCAGATCGTGTAGCTCGAGCTGGGCGTGATGTTCAGCCGCACCCGGGTGCCGTTGACGGCCTGCGCGGTATAGGCGGCGCCCTCGACCGTGGCGGCGAACGTGTAGCCGAAGTTGTTGGGGTCGGCCTGGCCGCGGGAGAGCCCGACGCCGGTGCTGTCGGCGAACGTGCTGACCGTGCGCCAGGTCGTCAGGTTGGGCACGTCGGCGATGTTCTGCACCGTGTTCATGTCCCAGAGCGACAGGTCGAGCCCGATGCTGCTCACGCCGGGCCGGGTGTCGTCGACGTGGATGCCCATCACCTCGGAGTTGGGCGCGCCGAACACCGTCACCGTGCGGTTGCTGTCGTATTTCGTGGTGAGCGTGCCGTCGTAGAGCGACAGCCGCTGCTGGAACGTGCTGTAGCCGGTGTCGATCTGTGGCGTGCTGAAGAGGTTGAGGTTGCCGGCGGCGTAGGTGGACTGCTCGGCCAGGTCGACGCCGGAGACCTGCATCGTCGTGCCGTTCTGGTTCCACGCCATCGCACCGGTGCGCCCGTTGCCGACGGTCAGGCCGTGCAGCGGGTTGGTGTTGGGCCGGTTGTAGACGATGTCGTGTTTGGACAGATAGCTGCCGTAGTTGACGTCGAGGGCGCCCGTGCCCGCGTTGAACGCGGCATCCGTGGGAGCCGCGCTGGCCGGTCCCGGGCCGGTGGCGACGAGGCCGCCGGCCAGCAGGAGGAGCACCGCGGCGCGGATCGGCGTACGCACCTTCATTCGACACGATCCCTTCGTGATCGTCCGTCTGTAGATGTGCCCCGCCAACGGCGACGCCGCCGGGCGTCGCCGCGCTGTCCATCCGCCGAAATGGGCAGCCACAGCGGGGGTGAGGTGGGCCGGTGAAGCATCGACCCACATCTGTGACGTGTAGTTAACATTGGATGTCTTCGCGCGTCAATCCCCGAACGTCGATGCCTGTCCCGAGAGTTCTTCCCTCCCAGGTCGCGATACATCGGAGGTGTCCGCCTCCTTTCGGCGGCGCCCGAATCCGGCACATTGGGTGCCGGGCACCCCACCTGGCACTACCGTGGATGACATGGCTCGTCCAAGGGTGGTCATCGTCGGAGGCGGCTTCGCCGGGTTCCACACAGCGCACAAACTGGCCCGCCTCGCGCGCGGCCGGGCAGACATCACGCTGATCAACCCGACCGACTATCTGCTCTACGTGCCCCTCCTACCGGAGGTCGCGGTCGGAGTGCTGGAGCCGCGTCAGATCGCGGTTTCGCTCACCTCCGCGCTACCCGGCGTCCGGCTGGTGCTCGGCGAGGCCAACGCGCTCGACCTCAAACAGAACCGGGTGCACTACGTCGACCCCGAGGGCGGCGACGGGAACATCCCCTACGACCGGCTGGTGATCGCGCTCGGCAGCGTCAACAAGCTGCTGCCGATCCCCGGCGTGGCCGACCACGCGCACGGCTTCCGCGGCTGCACGACCACATGGTCCGCCAGATCGAGATGGCGCTGGTCGAGCCCGACCCGGGCGAGTGCACCGCGCGCTGCACGTTCGTCGTGGTCGGCGCCGGCTACACCGGCACCGAGGTGGCCGCGCACGGCGTGCAGTTCACCGACCAGTTGGCCAAGCAGAAGAACGCGCCGATCAAGCCCACTTGGATCCTGATCGACCTGGCCAAACGGGTGCTGCCCGAGCTCGACGAGAAGATGTCGAAAGACGCCGACAAGGTGCTCCGCGACCGCGGTGTCGAGGTGCTGACCGGCACCTCGGTGCAGGAGGCGCTCTTCGACGGCGTACGCCTGACCAATGGTCGCTACATCCCGACCCGCACGCTGGTCTGGTGCGTCGGCGTGCGGCCCGACCCGGTCGTCGAAGACCTGGGTCTGCCCACGGACCACGGCCGCATAGTGGTCGACGAATACCTCAACGTGCCCGGCCACCCGCGGGTCTACGCGGTCGGCGACGCGGCCGCGGTGCCCGACCCGCAGCACCCGGGCCGGCCCACGCCGATGACCGCGCAGCACGCGGTGCGGCACGGCAAGCAGGCAGCCCACAACATCGCCGCGGAGTACGGCACCGGCAAGCGCAAGCCCTACCGGCACCGCGACCTGGGCTTCGTGGTCGACCTCGGTGGGCTCGCGGCGACCGCCAACCCGTTCGGCATGCACCTGTCCGGCATCCCGGCGATGGTCGCCACCCGCGGCTACCACCTGCTGTCGCTGCCGAACAACCGGATCCGGGTGATCGGCGACTGGCTGCTCGACGCGTTCCTGCCCCGCCAGGCGGTGCAACTCGGCCTGATCCGCGGGCCCGAGGTGCCGCTCAACAACGCGGCACCCGAGCTGCCGGTCCGTCAACCCAGCCCGGCGCGCCGCTGACTCAGGGCGCCAGGATCGGGCGCAGGGCGTCGAGCACCGACGGGTCTTCGATCGTCGAGGGCACCGGCTCGTCGGCGCCGGCGGCGATCCCGCGCATGGTCTTGCGCAGGATCTTGCCGGAGCGGGTCTTCGGCAGGCCGGCCACGACGTCGACCCGGCGCAGTGCGGCGATCCCGCCGATCCGCTCCCGGACCAGGGCCTTGAGCTCGGCGTCGAGCGTGTCGGGTTCGGCCTCGGCGCCGGCCTTGAGCACCACGAACGCGCGCGGCATCTGCCCCTTCAGCTCGTCGGCGACGCCGATCACGGCACACTCGGCGACGGCCGGGTGCGCGGCCAGGACCTGCTCGATCGCGCCGGTGGAGAGCCGGTGGCCGGCCACGTTGATCACGTCGTCGGTGCGGCCCATCACGAACAGATAGCCGTCGTCGTCGATGTATCCGCCGTCGCCGGTCAGGTAGTAGCCCGGGTGGGCGCTCAGATAGGACGCCACGTAACGCTCGTCGTCCTGCCAGAGGGTGGGCAGGGTGCCCGGCGGCAGGGGCAGCTTGATCACGATCTGGCCCTCGCGCACCGGCTCACCGGCCTCGTCGACCACGCGGACGTCGTAGCCGGGCATCGGCAAAGTGGCCGAGCCCGGGCGCGGCGGGTGCGGTTCCAGGCCCATCGGGTTGGCGGCGACCGGCCAGCCGGTCTCGGTCTGCCACCAGTGGTCGATCACCGGGATGCCGAGCCGGTCGCGGGCCCAGAAGTAGGTCTCCGGGTCGAGCCGCTCGCCGGCCAGGAACAGGTAGCGCAGCGCGCGCAGGTCGTAGCGGTCGAGGTGGGCGCCGGCGGGGTCGTCGCGGCGGATCGCCCGGAACGCGGTCGGCGCGGTGAACATCGTCTTGACCCCGTGGTCGGCGGCGACCCGCCAGAACGCGCCGGCGTCGGGGGTGCCGACCGGCTTGCCCTCGTAGAGCACCGAGGTGCAGCCGGTGAGCAGCGGCGCGTACACGATGTAGGAGTGCCCGACGACCCATCCGATGTCTGAGGCGGTCCACATCGTCTCGCCCGGATGCGTGTCGTAGACGTGCCGCATGCTCCACCGCAGCGCGACGGCGTGGCCGCCGTTGTCGCGCACGACGCCCTTCGGGCGGGCGGTCGTGCCGGAGGTGTAGAGGATGTAGAGCGGGTCGGTCGCGGCGACCGGCACGCAGTCGACCGGTTCGGCCTCGCCAAGCGCGTCATGCCAGTCGAGGTCGCGCCCGGCGCGCAAGGTGGCCGGCGCCTGCGGCCGCTGGAGCAGCACCACGCTGCGCGGGCGGTGGGTGGCCTGCGCCAGGGCCTGCTCGACGATCGGCTGATACTCGACGATCCGCTTGGCCTCGATGCCGCACGAGGCGATGACCAGCACGGTGGGCCGGGCGTGGTCGATCCGGGCGGCCAGCTCGCGGGGCGCGAAGCCGCCGAACACCACCGAGTGCACGGCGCCCAGCCGGGCGCAGGCGAGCATGGCGACGACCGCCTCCGGCACCATCGGCATGTAGATCACCACGCGGTCACCCCGGTTGACACCAAGATGCCGCAGTACGCCCGCGAAGCGCGCGGTCTGGTCCTGCAACTCCCGGTAGGTCAGGGTGCGCCGGCTGTCGGTGACCGGGCTGTCGTATTCGATCGCGGCCTGTTCACCGCGCCCGTCGCGGACGTGCCGGTCGACGGCGTTGAAGCAGGTGTTGAGCACCCCGTCGGGGAACCAGCGGAAGAACGGCGGCGCCCCGTCGTCGAGCACGGTGGCCGGCGGCCGGAACCACTCGATCTCGCGGGCGGCGGCGCCCCAGAAGGCGCTCGGGTCGGTGAGGCTCGTCTGGTATGCGTCGGCGTAGGCACCCATCCACCCATCATCGACCCTGTGGAGGGTTTCGGTGTCGCTGGTGACTTCCTGGTTGGTGGGACGTGTCTTGCCGCAATCCCGATCGTCCACCTATTCTCTACCAACAAACTAGGGAAGGGTGGTGGCCGCGATGCGCAAGCTGGTCCTCCTGGCGCTGGTAGGGCTCGGCGCCCAGCTCGTCGACGGCAGCCTGGGCATGGCCTACGGCGTCACGTCGACGACGCTGCTGCTCGCCATCGGCACCAACCCGGCCGCCGCGTCGGCCACCGTCCACCTGGCCGAGATCGGCACCACGCTGGTCTCCGGCGCGTCGCACTGGCGGTTCGGCAACGTCGACTGGAAGGTCGTCCTCAAGATCGGCATCCCGGGCGCGATCGGCGCCTTCGCCGGCGCGACGTTCCTGTCCCGGCTGTCGACCGAGACCGCCGCCCCGGTGATGTCACTGATCCTGCTCGCACTCGGGCTCTACATCCTGATCCGGTTCACCGCGTCCGGGCTGCCGACCAGCAACCTCGGCAAGCCGCTGCGCAAGCGCTTCCTCACCCCGCTCGGCCTGGTCGCCGGCTTCGTCGACGCGACCGGCGGCGGTGGCTGGGGCCCGGTCGGCACCCCGGCGATCCTGGCCAGCGGTCGGCTCGAGCCGCGCAAGACGATCGGCTCCATCGACACCAGCGAGTTCCTGGTCGCCATCGCGGCCAGCATCGGCTTCTTCGTCGGCATCGGTTCCGAGGAGATCAACTTCACCTGGGTCGCGGCGCTGCTGCTCGGCGGCATGATCGCCGCGCCGATCGCCGCCTGGCTGGTCCGGCTCGTGCCGCCGCGGGTGCTCGGCTCCGCGGTCGGCGGCGTGATCATCCTGACCAACGTGCGGACGCTGCTGCGCAGCGACTGGATCGACGCTTCCGACGGCGTCCGCTGGGGCTGCTACGCGGTCATCTACGTGGCCTGGGCGGCCGCGGTGGCCTACTCGGTCCGCCAGCACCTGGCCGCCAACCGCGCGGCGGCGGTTGCCGCGGAGCCGGCGGTCGAGGCCGCCCGCGTCTGACTCATGCTCCTGGAAGGCCCGGGCCTTCGCGGTTAAAGATCCAGGTCGACCCAGACCGCGCCGTGGTCGGAGGCGCCCTGGCGGGCCGCCTTGATCTCCGGGAAGACCGACCATTGCTTGGGCGGGTTGATGTTGCCCGGCCCACCCCACAGCCCCTTGCGGAACACACCGCCGTCGACCACCCGCTCGGCGAGCTCCGGCGACAGCAGGATGTAGTCGAGCCGGTTCTTCAACGAGCAGGTCTGGAAGCTGCCCGGCCGCTCGTGGTGGACGTCTTTGTCGCCGAAGAGCTGCCCAAAGTTGGCGTGCCCGTAGGCGTCCACCAGCGGCGTGCCCGGGCCGAGCAGCGGCTCCAGGGTCGGGTGCCGGTCGCCGTCGGGGCCCTTGTTGAGATCGCCGAGCACCGCGACCAACGTGGCGCCCTCGGCCCGCAGGCCGTCGTAGAGCGCGCGCACCTCCTGCGCCTGCCGGGTGCGCAGCGGGTCCGGGTCGCCGCCGCTGAACGACTGGCTCTTGAGGTGATTGAGCAGCAGGAAGAGGTCTTCGCCGCCGGGCAGCTTGAGCTGATAGACCGGGCAGTCGCGGCTGAACAGCCGCTTGCCCTTGCGCTTGGGGTCGGGGGTGTCGACGTTGCTGCGCACCCAGCGCACCTTGACCGCGTCGGTGCAGAACAGCCCCACGTCGATGCCGCGCGGATCGTTGCCGTCGACCAGCATGCAGTGCGCGAACCGGCCGCCCAGCAACTCGTCGTTGAACCGGGCCAGGGCCGGGCGGTTCTCCGCCTCGACCACGCAGAGCATGTCGGGCGCCAGCTCCTCGATCACTTTGGCGGTCATCCGGGTCGAGGTCTCGTCGACCGGCTCCACGGTCAGCTCGACCCAGCCGAGCCAGTCGCCACGGCCGTTTGCCACGATCCGCGGCGGCGCGTTGTCGGGCGCGGCGAGGAAGTCGCCCCGGTTCTCCCGCAGCAGCGCCCACGCGTCGTCGAACTGGTTCTTGTTGAGGCGCAGCCCCTGCGGCGTCTCGATGAGCACCCGCAAGGTGGTCAGCGCCGCGATCAGGTCGGCCTTGTCCTGGTCGGAGTAGACCGGCCGGGCCGCGGTGCGGTTGAAGATCTCGAACGCGGCGAGGGCGGGCTCGCCCTCCGCGCGCTCGTCGGTGTCGAGCGCCTTGGCGCGCGCGAACAGGTTTTCGACGTTGAACGTCGCCAGCCGGAGGGTCACGCCCGCAGGCTACGACCGGCGGGCGCGCGGTGGTGTCGCCCGCCCGACGCCGGACGCGAAAGGTGTCCTATTCGCCGACGCTGCCGTCGATCAGCTCACGCGCGACGTCTAGATGGCCGGCGTGCCGGGCGTATTCCTGGAGGACGTGGAACAGGATCCAGCCGAGACTCGGGCACTCGGCCGCCGTCTTGAACCGCCCGCCGACCGCGGCCGGATCGTCGAGCGCCGACCGCGAGGCGATCTCCCGCGTGCGGGCGCCGGCCAGCTCCATCGCCGCCAGCAGCGCGTCGACCGTCTCCTCCGGACGGACCTGCCAGCGCCCGTCTTCGTCTTGGTCGCCCCACGGGTGCGGGACCGGCTCGGCCGCGAAACCCCAGCGGACCCAGCGCTCCTCCATGTAGACCAGGTGCTTGAGCAGCTCCAGCGGGGTCCAGCCGGAGGGCAGGTGGCTGCGCCCGAGCTCCTCGGGCGCGAGGCCGACCACCTTGCGCCCGACGACCACCCGGTAGTAGTCGAGATAGTCGAGCAGCAGGATCTTCGGATCGGCGAGGTCACCCGGCGGCTCGTGCACGTCGGTCACCCCGCAACCGTAGCGCTCACGCCGGGTATGGCGAGGCCCCTGCCGCGATCGCGGCGAGCATCCGGGCGTGGGCGGCCGCGAGCGCCGCGTGGATGCCCTCGCCGAAGCTGATCCGGGCCACGCCGAGCGCGGCCAGTTCGGGCAGTGCCGGCGTGTCGTGCGTGAACAGCACGTTGACCGGGCCGACCGCGACCAGCGCGGCGATGTCTTCGCTGGCGCTCGCGCCGATCGGGTAGGCGCAGTCGGCGCCGGCGGCCAGGAAGCGGCGGCCTCTTTCGACTGCGGTCCCCAGCGGGTCGTCGACGTCGCGGATGAAGGCGTCCACCCGGGCGTTGACGACCAGGTCGGCGCCGGCCGCCGCGCGCACCGCCGCCAGGAAGTCGGCGTGCCGGTCCACATCGACCAGTGCCTTGGTACGCGGGTCGGAGTCCTCCAGGTTGCAACCCACCGCGCCGGTGGCGGCGAGCCGCTCGACGAGCTGCGCGGGCGGCAGCCCGTACCCCCGCTCAATGTCGGCCGTGACCGGGACGTCGACGGCGCGGACGATCCGGGCAACCGCGTCGAGCATCTCGCCGACCGGGGTGGCCTCGCCGTCGGCGTAGCCGAGGCTGAGCGCGACACCGGCGCTGGTGGTCGCGACGGCGCCGAAGCCGGCCTCCCGCACCGCCCGCGCCGAGGCCGCGTCCCAGGCGTTGGCCAGCACCAACGGGTTGCCGGGGCGGTGCAGCGCACGCAGCGCCGTCGCGGTCTGCTCCGGTGGGCCCTGCCGCCACTCCCCCATCGGCGGCGTCACGACAACGGCCAGGCGTGCGTGGTCACGGCGACCCGGTTCCACGCGTTGATCACGGTGATCGACCAGACCAGTTCGGCGAGCTCGGTCTCGTCGAACTCCTGCTGTGCCGCGGCGAAGACCGGGTCGGGCACCGGGCCGTCGGTCAGCCGGGTCATCGCCTCGGTCAGCGCCAGTGCCGCCCGCTCGCGAGGGGTGAAGAACGGCGTCTGCGACCAGACCGGGAGCGCGTAGAGGCGGCGCTCGGTCTCGCCGCCCTTGCGGGCGTCGGCGTTGTGCGTGTCGACGCAGTACGCGCAGCCGTTGAGCTGCGAAGCGCGGGCGCGGACCAGTTCCAGCAGCGGCGCCTCCAGCGAGGTCTTGCGGGAGGCCGCGTCGAAGGCGTTCATCGCGCGGTTCATGTGCGGTGCGAGCTTGTCCGCGGCGAGGCGGACCGTAGAGGTCGTCATGCCCACCACGTTAGGCGCCGATTGGCCTCGCGCTAAGGTCCAATATCGTGGCAGTTGATTGGGCCGATTGGTCCTCCGGCGTCGACCTGCACCTCGACCTGCCCGCCGGCGACCGTCGTGCCGGCATCGAGCGGGCGTTGCGGGCGGCCGTCCGGTCGGGGCGGCTGACTCCGGGCAGCCGGCTGCCCGCCACCCGGACGCTCGCGGCCGAGCTGGGCGTCGCCCGCGGCACCGTGGCCGCCGCCTACGACCAGCTGGTCGCCGAGGGCTACCTGACCGCGCGGACCGGGTCGGGCACGACCGTGGCGCGGGTCCCGCCGGCCACGCCGGCCCCCGCGGCCCCTTCTGCTACGCCGCTCCCCCGCTTCGACCTGCGACCCGGGAGCCCGGATGTGGCCGCGTTCCCGACCGCGGCCTGGCTGCGGGCCACCCGCCGGGCGCTGTCCCGGACGCCGGCCGCGGCCTACGACTACGGCGACCCGCGCGGCCGGCCGGAGCTGCGCGCGGCGCTGGCGGAGTATCTGGGCCGGGCCCGCGGCGTGCTGGCCCACCCGGACCGGATCGTCGTCACGTCCGGCTACGTGCAGGCGCTGTCATTGCTGGCCGGGCTGCACCCGGTGGTGGCGATGGAGGATCCGGGCCTCGCCTTCCACCGCGAGGTGGCCCGCCGGGCCGGCGCCCGGGTGGTGCCGCTGGAGGTCGACGCGCAGGGCGCCCGCACCGACCTGTTGGGGTCCACCGTGGACGCGGTCGTGTTGACGCCGGCACATCAGTTTCCGACCGGCGTCACGCTGGCGCCGGAGCGCCGCCGCGCGGTCGCCGCGTGGGCCCGCGACGCGCTGGTCGTCGAAGACGACTACGACGGCGAGTTCCGCTACGACCGGCAGCCGGTCGGCGCGGTGCAGGGGATGGCGCCGGAGCATGTCGCCTACGTGGGCACGGCTGCGAAAACCCTCGGGCCGGGGCTGCGGCTGGGCTGGGTGGTGTTGCCGGAGCGGCTGGTCGAGCCGGTGGTCGAGGCCAAGCGGCACATCGACGTGCACACCGAGGTGATCGGCCAGCTCACCCTCGCCGAAATGATCACCAGCCACGCGTACGACCGGCACGTCCGGACCGCCCGCACCCGCTACCGGGCCCGCCGCGACCTGCTGCTGGCCCGGCTGCGCGGCGCGCCGGTAGGCGGCATCGCGGCCGGCCTGCACGCGCTCGTCTCGTTGCCGCCCGGCGGCCCGTGCGAGGCCGACGTGCTGGCCGAGGCCGCCCGGCGCGGGCTCGCGCTGGGCGACCTGGCCAGCCACTGGCACGCGCCCGACGACGACCATCCACAAGGGGTGATCGTCGGGTATGGAACACCCGGCGAGAGCAGCTATCCCGCCGCGCTCGACGTGCTCGCCCGCACGCTGCGCTCAGTGTCCTAGCCCTGGGACCTCGACCTCGGTGGCGTAGACGACGCCGTCGCCGGCGCCTTCCGGGCCCCACTTGTTGGCGGTGATGAACAGGGTGCGGCCGTCGGGCCCGCCCAGGGCGCAGGAGAAGCAGCCCCGGTCGGCGTCCACGGTGGCCAGAATGGCACCGCCCTCGGCGACCCGGACGCAGCGCTGGTTGGGCACGTCGGCGAACCAGACCGCGCCCTCGGCGTCGACGCAGATGCCGTCGGGTGCCGAGCCCTCGACGGCGGCGAACTCCCGCCGGTTGCCCAGCCCGCCGTCGGGCGCGATGTCGAACGCGGTGAGCCGGCCGGCGTAGGACTCGGCCACGATGAGCGTGTCGCCGCGCACGGCCATCCCGTTGGGGAACGCGATCCCGTCAGCGACCTCCCGTGGCTTGTCGGCACCGGGTGTGAGCACGCAGACCCGGCCGGGCCGGAACTCGCCGCCCGGGAAGTCGAAGCCGATGTCGTTGACGAACGCGTTGCCACGCCGGTCAACGGCGATCTCGTTCCACCGGCCGTCACCGAGCACGGCGTGCTGCTCGATCGTGCCGTCGCCGATCTCGAGCAGCAGGCCCTTCTGTCCGGACACGGCCACCAACCGGCCGTCGGGCAGCCAGTCGATGCAGATCGGCATGTCGCCGACGTCGGCCACCACGGTGCTGGCACCGTCGGGGTCGGCCCGGACGATCTGGCCGGCGCCCCAGTCACAGAAATACAGCCGGCCGTCCCGCCACCGGGGCGACTCGCCCATCCTGATACCGGACACCAGCGTGCGAAGCTCGGACATCTCAGTCTCCTCGTCTTATCAGCCTTCACGGGAGACGTAGCGGCCGGCGCCGGATTCTCGACATCACCTCCGGAAGAATTTCGGCATGACCTTCGACCTGGCAGCACACATCGCCGGACTGGCACGGGTGCGAGCCGCAGCGGGCGTGGTGTTCCGCGACGTGGGGGGCAGCGTGCTCCTGGTCAAGCCGACCTACAAGCCCGGCTGGGAAGTGCCGGGCGGCTCGGCCGAAGTCGACGAGTCACCGCTCGCCGCCGCCAACCGGGAGATCGGCGAGGAGCTGGGGGTCGCGTTTCCGGTGGGGCGGCTGTTGGTGGTCGACTGGGTCGCCGCGGTGCCGCCGTGGGACGGCGGGCTGATGTTCCTGTTCGACGGCGGCAAGCTCGACGAGGCCGCGCTCGGCCGGATCTCGCTGCCCGCCGACGAACTGGATTCCTACGCGCTGGTGCCGCCCGACGAGCTGCCCGGGCGGCTCAAGCCGCGGCTGGCCCGCCGGGTCCTCGCCGCCTTGAACGCCAACGGGCCGGTCTACCTGGAGGACGGCTACCAGACGTCGCCGTCGCGCCAGTCGCAGGTGAGCGGCGCCGACAAGCCGAGCGGGATGAAGCCAGGCAAGACGTAGACGGCGCCCTGCTCCTCGGGGTGTCCCGCGGGGCCGACGTGTGCACCAGCTCGATCACGCGCCGTCCTCGGGGAGCAGGGGGAAGACCCGGGCGACCACGCCCACCGGGCCGCTGCCCCGCGGCTGCTTGCGCCGGGCGTAGGGCGCGAGCAGCGCGCGGATCTCGGCCGCCACCGTGGCCAGCTCGGCCGGCGTCAGGTGCAGCACCTCGCTGAACGCCTCGTCGCGGCGCCAGCGCTCCGGTGCGGTGTCGCGCCGGGCCAGCCAGCGGTGGTAGCCCTCGTCTTCCAGCTCCCGCGCCAGCGGGCCGAAGTCGGGCGGCGTCGCCGCGGTGGACCGCAGCCGCCAGGGCCGGGCCCGGCCGTGCGCGCCGGCGACCGGCTCGACGTAGCCGTAGCGCTCCAACTGGCGCAGGTGGAACGAGCACGCGCCGGAGCTCTCCCCCAGCCGGCGGGCGGCCTCGTTGGCGGTCAGCGAGTCGACCCCGGCGAGGAGGTCGAGCAGCGCCACCCGCAACGGGTGCCGCAACGCCATCTCCGTGTCTTGCCCGATCACGCATCGCATCGTACCCTGTTATTTGCAAAGCTTTGCAAAGTCCTTCTCGACAGCGGAGGTGGCCAGCGGTGACGATCCGGCCGGTGCGGCTCTTCGGCGACCCGGTGCTGACCGGCGCCGCGGACCCGGTGACCGAGTTCGACAAGGAGTTGCGCACCCTGGTGCGGGACCTGACCGAGACGCTGCGCGACCAGCGTGGCTCCGGGCTCGCAGGACCACAGGTGGGCGTGCCGCTGCGGGTGTTCGTGTTCGACGTCGACGGCGTCCGCGGGCATCTGGTCAACCCGGTGCTGGAGTTCCCCGACGACGAGGAGCAGTTCGGGCCGGAGGGCTGCCTGTCGATTCCGGGGCTCTACTACGACACCCGGCGGCGGCTGCACACGGTCGCCCGCGGTGTCGACGAGCACGGGCGGGCGACGCAGGTGGTCGGCACCGCCGAACTGGCCCGCTGTCTGCAGCACGAGACCGACCACCTCGACGGCGTGCTGTTTCTGGACCGGCTCGACCCGGCTACCCGGCGCACCGCGCTGCGCGACATCCGCTACGCGCAGTGGGGTCGAGTGAAGGTCAGTCCACACCCGATCCGGGGGCTGCTGCGCTGAACGCGCCGTCGGTGAGCAACGGCACCGCGTGCGAGGAGTCGAGCTCCAGGGCGATCGCGACATCGTCGGGGAAGCCGCCCGCAGCCAACTCGCGGCCGGAGGCACTGTCCATGATGGCGTCTCGCACGTCTGGGCAGCCTTGGAAGGCTCGCGCGGCGGTCGCGGCTTCCGGCGAGAGCGCGGCGGCGCCCAGGGCGTCGATAACCGCGCCGGCACCGAGCAGGTCCTCCAGCGCGGGGCGCAGGGTGTCGTCCGGCCAGCGCTCCCCTGCCGCGATGACGGTCAGCGGGCGGTCGGGCGTACCCACGCCTGATTCGCGCAACCACCGGCCGACCGCGGTGGCGTTGCGGAGGCTGCCGGCGACGAGCCCGCAGTGGTCCTGGATCGCGGCCGAGATGGCCGAACCGTTGGGCGACGGGAGCACCAGTTCCGGTGTACGCGGTGCGCGGCGCAACGCGGCCGGCGAGAGCGACCAGGGCCGCTCGGCGGTCGTTGCCCGGCGCCCGACCGCGACCGGGATCGCTGCTTCCTCGACCGTCGCATGCAAGGCGCGCGGGTGGACCCGGGTGCCGGCGTCGACGAGCACCGACACCGAGGTGGTGAACGAGAGCACGTCGACCACGACGGCGTACCCGCTACCAGGCGCCAATCGGCGCGCGCCCTCGAGGCCCCAGTCGAAGCGCACGCCGAAGCCGCGCTGTAGCCATGCCTCCACGGGTGCAGGGTCGCACGACTCGGGCCGCACCGGCAGGATGGCCGGATGGTGGTGACCGAGATCCCAATCCAACTACGCCCGGTCGGCGAAGACGACCTCGACATGCTCCGGCGGTTCGTCGTCGAGCCGGGCCTGATCGGGCTCGACTGGAACGGCTTCCAAGACGCCCAAGGCGTAGCCAAGCGCTACGCCGACGACGGC
>Ga0193743_1001969_pt1 | contig 14867 bp, 23 predicted proteins | sample L2c2metaG_FD_143038 | JGI IMG/M metagenome (GOLD analysis project Ga0193743, IMG submission 143038) | Soil microbial communities from a riparian zone of the East river system, Colorado, United States - L2c2 | ecosystem: Environmental > Terrestrial > Soil > Riparian zone | place: USA: East River...
TCGTAGCTAGTTGTGAATAACTTGTGATTTTAATCTATTTGTCAAAATTTCTATGTTTGAGCTTCCGCCAAGGAAAGGGCGAATATGTTGTCTGCTACATTCAATGTTTTCTGCCAGTCGTGCACTGTTACTGTCTCACGCTTATCGGCAAGCATGGCTTTGAATTCGATCCTTTGGAATCGGCCCTTGGGTCTGTCTTATCCTTTCCAAAAAAAAATAATACATTACATTGGAACTGGATGTTTCATTAACTTCATGTTTTCGATTAGACTCGTAATCAGCTGTAGAATGAGGTGTCGCGGATGATGGAGAACCTCGATTCTGCCAAGTAACGCAGGGATCGGTCAGCGGTCTAGCGCCGTGAAAATTTTGCAATGTGAGGATTGTATGCACCATTATCTAACTCTTTTGAACTACTGCATGCATCCAAGTCACCACATAAGTATTGTGTTTTCAAGTGTATTTCCATAGTAGAAAGGGTTGCATATATATTCTCAGCGACGAGGTTCCCGGGACCGGGGCGAATGACAGACCCCAGGCCGAAAATCTTCATGATCGTGGAAAATTCTCTCCTCTCTTTTCCCGTTTCGGATACCCTCCTGAAAAAACCTTGAGCACTCTCGGTCTGTGACCGAAGACAACAGCTGACTTATTCGGTTATCGGTAATGGAAGATAAGCGGATTGCATCCGGCGGACCGGGGAGGTATACTTAGTACAAATGTGGAGGGTCGAAATGTTCGGAGGCACATAACTCCCGTCCATCGTTCGTGCTTCCCTCGTCCGGTAGTCTGCCCAGCCAAGCATGTACCTCAAATCACTTTTCCCCGATGTTCCGCCTCAGCCGAATGTCAACGCACACTATTTTTTGTTCAAGAGGCCGGCTCAAGCTGACTGGCCTGATTTTGCCGTTCATATCGATGTGAAAACTGGGGAGAGAGTCATGTACTATGATTTTATTGACCGCATTCGGGATCTGGCCACTGGGCTTGGAGCCCCCGTGTCCGATGGTGGGTTGGGTATACGGGCGGAAGATAAAGAGATGGTAGGGATAATGGGCGAGAATTCATCGGTGTGCCTTTTGCTTTTGTAGCAAAATTTATGTTGAATTCGTCTTCCAGGAATATATCACCTTGGTGCACGCTTGTGTCCGGCTGGCCACGCCCTTTGCTCCAATTTCATCCTATTCAACTCCCTTTGAGTTGAAACATTCATTAGGTCTTTCAAAAGTAACCCGCCTCTTTGTCGATGCAAAGTACCTTAAAACAGTCGTGCCAGTTGCAAAAGAACTCGGGATTGATCAGGATCACATCTATGTGCTAAAAGGAAATGTCGAGGGTAAGAAAAGCCTCTGGAGCATAATTAAGGATGTTAGGAGCAAACAAATTCCACCTGTGGATATCCGTACTGCTACGAAAGATACCCTGGCGTACCTCGTGTTTTCAAGTGGAACAAGTGGACTCCCAAAAGGTTATTTATTTATTTTACCCGGTGTCAATCTCGACTGACGCTCTATTATAGCTGTTATGATCTCACATGGTAATATCGTTTTCGCACTAGGGCAGATGGTTGTGGCAGGAGACGCAGCAGCGCAGGTCTTACCCCCTGCGGACCCGGAAGTCATTTCAGTGACACTTGCCTTCCTTCCTCTGCATCATACATACGGTCTTTTTGTCTATTGTTTCCGCACAACTTTACTTGCAAGTACTCTTGTCCTTCTCCCCAAATGGGATATCAATGTGGCTTTGAAAGCCATCCCCAAGTATGTTACTTTTTCTTACGCTCCCTTTCTCCGAATCTTCACCCCCCCCTCTTTTGTCCCCCTGTAATCCATTTATATCTCCTTCCGTTTGAGCTGATGAAAACCTTTCTCTTGTCATAGATACAAAGTCTCTGTTCTAACACTTATACCATCCGTCGTACATCAATTAGTCAATCACCCCGGTATCGAAAAGGCAAATTTCAGCTCAGTCCTTTCGCTAAGGAGCGGAGCTGCTTACCTCCCAGTAGAATTGAGCTCAAAATTACAATCTTTTGCTCCCAAAGAAGCGGTGTTCCTAGACGGTTCGTTTATTTTCTCATCTGGTCGATTTACCTTGTTAATTTACCTTGTTATCTCTCCAGGTTACGGAATGTCTGAAGTGGTAAGTACCTCTCTCCCTTACATTCATAGATATAATACTCATATTTATCACCATCATAAGACAATCTCTGCCGTCGGCCAACCCATAACCGGTTCCCTGAATGGAAAGTTAACTTATATCTCTGGTTGCACTGGTGTCCTCATACCAGGTATGGAAGCGCGTATCATGCGCGACGATGGCACGGATGCAAACGTCAACGAACCTGGAGAGCTGTGGCTGCGTGGTGAAAATGTAGCCTTGGGGTATTGGAACAATGAGAAAGCCAATAAGGAGACGTTTATAGATGGATGGGTCCATACAGGCGATAAATTCCGGGTGGATGCCAATGGCAATTTCTGGTTTGTAATCATTTGTATTTTTCTTTATATATATGCATTATTCTTAATGGTCCATCTATTCTAGGTATGCTGATCGAGCAAAGGTAGAGTTTTTTTTTCTCTTTCTCGCTCAATACTGATCTCATTGTTAAAAAAAAAAAAAAAAAAATTTTTTTTTCAAAAATACAGGATACCCTCAAAGTCTCCGGCGCCCAGGTATCTCCAGTCGAAATCGAGAACTGTCTCCTCCAACATCCTGATGACCTCATCAACGATGCCACGGTCGCCGGCGTCAGCGGCGGTCGTATGTCCGACGAAAAAGTACCCAGAGCCTGGATCGTGCTCACGCCCGCTGGTAAGAAGCGTGGGGTGGCTGCGGTAGTGAAGGAGTTGGATGAATGGCATAAGAAGAATCTGAGTAAATATAAATGGTTGAGAGGGGGAATTCAGGTCGTGGATGAGGTATGTCACCCCCCTCTCTTGTTTCCCCTCTCTTCTCCTCTTGCTTCCTTCCTTTTTCCCGTTTTGTTTGTCCTTTTGAAGTTAATAATTTTTGAAAACCATATTTCTTTATAGATCCCGAAATCACCAACGGGTAAAGTTCTACGTCGAGTTCTGCAGGATAGATATGAAGCGAGCGCGAAGAAGCTGAAAGGGAAACTTTAGAAAAATTTATAATGTCATGCGGCACGGTTTGAAATCCTAGATGAAACATAAAAATATCTATACCCTAAACACGTATTTTCGGGCATGTAACTAAAAGGGATGTGATGGCCTGTTTTTTTTTTTTCAACTTTTTAGAATTCGATGAATATCATGATTATCAATTTTTTTTTCAGACTTGCAAAGTTGCTATATATCCCTTCAGAGTTGTCTATTTCCAAAGGTTGTTGCATACTCCTAAACTACATTTCAATGGAATACTTTCCATATTATATGGTTATTGGTTATTCTCTACTATTATGTTAAGTTGGCTGGTTCTGCGGATAAATGAATTGATGGTGAAATCAACCATGAAAATGACAGCAATGACTCAGATCTTCCAGAACGGATTACTATTTTTCTTTTTGTAAGACCCAGGTAAGATTGATACTGACAAGTTCGGCACCAAAAATTCAAAAAGCCTTTGACAAAAAATTACTTCCTTTCCAGAATCCATACTACCATCATATACAATAGCTAAACAGCCAAATTATATCACTGCATTTCTGACTGTTATGAATGTGGGTCCCTGTTAAGATCTTTGCCTAGTTGTTCCTCGCCACTGCTGTCTCTTTGTTGCTCCACATCAGTTATTTGTCAAAGTAGTTTCCGGTTTCCCGTGGTTTTCGCTAGTTTCCTGGTTTCTAGTCTAGCACAAGCCTATGCCAGTCTTCTAAGGTCTGAATGACAAAATGCCTCCATACATTGTAGGGTACATTACCAATACCTCGACATCCAACAACCTTGAAATCATTTGGAGACATGGTTAACTTTCGTGTTGCTAATTTTATGCTCATGTTTACTGCCATGGTGTTAGGATTGCTCATCTTGTGCGTTGTCTTTTTTAGTTGTATCTTGACAGAGGATGACATACATAGGAGAACAACAACTCCCCGTGTTGATTTTACGTTGGACGACCCATACATACAATTTGAAATGCTGATTTCGTTCTAACTATTAACACGTGAGGGAAGCCCTCTTAACCGACGTTGGTCCTTCATATCAGGACACTGTCTCAATTCTCAGTGATAATTCGATTCGGCCGTATATCTTCAATGGCGGCGAAACGACGATGGTCTGGTGAAAGCCGACTCTGGTAACGAACTTCGGCCGGTCGCCGTCGCCAAAGGGACCTGGAGACGTGGAGATAATATACTCGCGTGAAGTGGATCCATCTTCTGCTATACAAAAAAGATCTTTAAATTGATATTGACTACTGTACAAAAAAGTGTTTCAAGTTGTGTTGGTTACTGCGAGCAAGTTATCGGTTTCTAAGGCTATTACCGGCGTTGGTTCAGCGGGGTTAAATACGGAGAGATCGCATATTTTGGAGTCGGGAGAACGGCAAAGAGCATCAACAAGAGCAATGTATGTGTCGAGGAACTTTCTTGCATTCTCCTCAGAAAATATATGGTTGTTGAACCGAAGAATGATACGACCAGTCTTGCCATATACATCGAGAAGGAGCTCCTGAGGATCATCCTGGATTTTCGACAGGGTACGGATATTTTGCACTTGCACCCCCTCCATGTCAAGCTCCGAGATGGCGTCCAGGTTCATCCCATCGTAAGAAAACGAATGCCTGAAGTAGCTTGGGCGTCCCGAAGGGTCTGCGATCTCGGGGTTGATTTCCTCATAAATTACGTCGCTATTTTCAAGACCCTTGGATAGTTCTGCCTTGAAACCAGTAAAATACTCCTGGAATGTTTGATTGGAATTGACAGTCGTCTTGATTGGTAGGAATGTAGTGAGTGGCCCAACGACGTTGGCTAGTTGAGCTGTGTTGCGCTGTGTAACAGCGTTACCCACAACTATCGTCTCTTGAGACGAATAATTGTGCAAAAGGGTGTTGTAAACGGCAAAGAATCCTTCAGATGGTGTTGCCCCAACTTCATTCATGAGGCTATGACATAGGGCCAGTGTACTAGCATCCACAGTCGCCTCGATTTCAGTGACAGCTGATAATGGTTTCTCGGACGGTGTCGAGGACATGAGGTACGTTGGTTGAACATCTTTGAGGGTCTCAGTCCAAAATTCGCGCTGTTGTTTTTGTAGTTCGGCGCGATGGTCGGAGGTATGGAAAAGCCAGTCGCTAAAATCGGAAAAATGCATGTCCTGAGGGTCGAGGCTCTCGGAACCTTTATGATACAACATGAACAGTTCGTGGAATATTAAACCGAGGGAAGCTTTGTCTATGACGCTGTGGATACTCTGTTAGACTGGAGACAGGTAGAGGGGAAGAACGACATACATCTGGTGGGAGATGAAGCTGAAGCTCCACATATGATTGCCAAGGTCGAAGACGGTCGCTCTGAAAAGGGGTAGTTTTTCAAGCTTGAGATCGAGTTCTTCGCACGCATCTAATGACATCTCGTATGCTTTTCGTTCCGCATTGGCCTCAGCCTTGAGATCAACTACGTTAATCTCGAAGTCCAGGAAAGGATACACGCATTGCTCGAGCCTCCCTTGACTCAAAAAGAAAGCAGTGCGGAGGGCGCCATGACGTTGAATGACTTCAGCGAATGCTTCGCGCATGCGAATAATATCTATTTCAGTAGGAGAGCTGATTGTCATGAGTAATCCGTGGGTTTCGCCAGCACTTTCGTGTAGCTTTGTATTTTGGAGCTACAATTGAACATCAGAATTGGCATTTACGAGAGAGAGGAGATAATACGAACGTGAGAAAGCCAAATGCGTGATTGCAGACGTGATGCATTCGTTGTAAAGGCTTCACCGAATGCGATCCGTTTTACAAGGTTCGTTTCAGGAGCCGATATGAATTTGGCGTCAACGTCGTCGGGTCCTTCCAAAGCAGGATTTCCAACTTTTGAGCTAGAGGCGACCATATCATTAAGGAGTCCAATGTTCATAGACCCGAGCAGCTCCAGCTGGCCAACTTTGATACCAAAGTGGCCCTCCAGCTCCTTGCTGTAACGGATAGCTTAAAGGAAGAAAAAAATTGCAATTGAGAAACATAGTTTTCCATTGAAAAAGTAATCAACGAACCTCCAAGAGAATCCAATCCGTAATCTTTCAAAGTAACATCATTGGAGATTTGATCGATGCCCAAGCCTAAAAGTTCCCCAAGTAAACTTGCTGGGGTTTCGATGGTGCCACGTTCCATGTCTGATTGTTTGACCAAAAACCGTGTCGGGAGTAAGTGGTTGTATAGAAGAGGTTCGCAAGTTGAGAACACCATAGGCACGTGTTCCATAGCGATGGCTGGGACGTAGTGCGAAATTTGCCGAATGATAGAGTCGGCAATGAAATCGCAGGCCTGTGCAGTAGTGACCCCAATCTTTAGGGCGGTTTTGGAGCTCGAACGGCCTTTCGAAGACAGGAGCAAACGTTTGAACATTCCGGAATCAGAAATCGGAGGGAGAGAAATTGAGACAGTGTTTGGCAATAGTTCAGAGATGCGATCCAGATAGCTGAGTTGAAGAGAAGTTATTAAAATGTTTCTATGAAAAAACAGTTTGCGTGTCACGTACAGTTGCGATGCACAATATGCTGATTGGCCTGCATTGCCGAAAACGGAACCAATGGTTGAAAAGAGAAGGAGGAAGTCTAGCGCGGAGGGGTTGACAATGCGCAGGAGAGTGTTTAGTGCAATCACCTTGGAGAAGTAAACTTCGTCGAAGGATGCCTGCTTCATGCCAGAGAACATCCCATCATGAGAGACAACCGTCATAAGGAAAACTCCGCCAATCGGAGCCGTATTATCCGCATGAACTATGACGTCTCTCATGCCCTCAGGACTGCGCGCATCTGCAGCAATTACATCCACTGATACGTCCATTAACTGAAGGTGGCGGAGGTACACCTTGTCCATCTTGCCCAATGCCGCTGGACCACGCCTACTGGTCAAAACGATATGACGAGCACCACGACTCGCCATCCAGACCGAGATACGAACCCCGAGTTCACTTGAGCCGCCGATGAGAAGATAATTTTTCCGTGGGTCGAATAATTGACCGGATTTGAGATGAAGAGGCCCAGGGACATCCGGTGCAACCACTAATACTTCTGATTTGGTTACGGAAGGAGGTGTTGAGCTAGAAAGCTGGGAAACAGACGTAGATTGCAACAGGAGTTTGAAAGGAACAGAAATATGAGCAGTTAGTAGGTTTCCTAGACTCGATGCTATTTTAGAAGGGCAGCACTCCACAAGCCTGGGGAGGTCAATAACTCGAGTGGTTGGAGCACCCGAAGGGATCTTGACTTGATCGACAGCGTTCGACTTGTTGTGGATATATTGACCCAGTGGCGTCAGAAGGTCAAATATGGTCGCACTCATGGAGCTACCTGAAAGATTGAACACAATGTCGAAACCAAAGAGTTTATTCTCCGATAACCATGTTTGGAGAGTGGAGGTGGTGGCATTTACAAGCAATGAGGTCGCGATTGCTCGTTCATCGACATTGAGTTCATCAGAAAGTCGCTTTCCGTCCGCTGGTGTTGCTACGGTACAGAAGAATTTAGCGCCGAAGCGTTGGCAAAGTTGCACAGCACCAAATCCGACGTCTTGGAATACAGTGAGCCACAGCATGCCAGAGTGATTAGGGATAAACTTACGTGTACTTGCGTCGTGGAGGAGAATTGCAGAGGAACTCGATATCGGAGCATATTCTGCAAGTGCCAACCACGGGACCAAAGCGATGATAGGCAGAGCGACGGCATCACCGTCGGGCACATCGCTGGGAAGCACTGTAATCGAGTTCTTATCTAACACAACAATATCCGTGATTGGATGCTTCGCAATTCCGACAACCTTTCAATATAATCAGGCACTTGAAGAGGGTGTTGAAGGGTAAGAAGCTTAACTTACTTTACTCGTGGTGGAAATATCTTTCACTTCAGCTCCCATATGGGAAACTTTCCCGACGAAAGTTACTGATGGCTTGTCGGCTGAGATGTTATCTATTCCGAATACATCGATTGATACTTGCACATCCGTGGCTTTGATAGTTGGAGGGAAGTATGCAGAGATTTGACCCTTTGTTAAAGGAGACTCGATCGTGACACCAGGGGCAAAACTAGGCTGAGTGTCTTTAGAGTGATAAATGAGCCTGCGCACAAAAACGTCGCCAGTCCCAGTGTATTTCAAGTGTTGTTCAAGAAGCGAAGGGGTCTGACGAAGGGTTTTCACAATGTCTTCTCTAGCCTCCAGGGTCAAGGAAACATTCTGGAATAGCATAGAGCGAACAGTGAAATTGGGTGATTCGGCGATGATGCAAGCTGCGATACCCAACGCGCCAATGCCAATAGCGTCATCGTCTCCGAGAATCCAAATTTCTGAGTTTTCAACAAGTTGATTGACGATCTCGACTAGCTCTTCTTCTGTGCCACGTGTGAAGTGATGTATGACAACCGCAGGTACCGAATCCTCTTCTGATGGGACGACGCAAGGTGAACCGGAGCGAACTAGGATGAGAGCCTCGCCAGAATCCAAGTTCGCAACTGAAATGTCTAGCCCAGAGATATTTTGGAAAGCTGGGAGCATCAGGGCTTCTTCGCCTTTAGGCTTCTCTGAGTCAGCCGAAGTTGGATCTAAATGATGCAAGAATTAGATCAGGCAACATTGATTGATTGCGAATATAAACAAGGTAGCTTACTATAGAGCAAAAGAAGAACTCCATGTGGAGCCAAATATTGAAGAAGCGTCTCGACGTCTGAAGAAGACATTGTGGCGTCGATCACTTGGAATAAGATATCGAAACTATGAATATTTATAAATATCATCAGTCAACAACGAGTAATCGCATCAGTTACCTGCTGAAAATCATAGCATATTCACCAGAATTGGGATCCAATTCGGCTTGTCTAGCACGGGCCATGGCTTGTGCTATCGCTTCTGCCTCTTCCGGGGATACACCAGAATTGGCGGAATCCAAGGTTCTAGCGCGAGTCATGGCTCGTGCCTTCGCCTCTGCGTCCTCAAGGGGTACAGCAGAATTAGCTTGCGTGGGGTCCAAAACGAAAGGTCTAGCACGGGGATACGACATGGCTCGTGCCTTTTCATCTGCATCTTCGGGGGACACTCCGGCTAGGAAGTAATCTACAAGAAGCTGGTTGCTAGGTATAGAAACGAGAGAATCTCCGACAGCCTTTGCAACCAACGAAGATGTATCCAAGTCGAGAACGCGAACAACATGCCGCCCAGCAGCCTGAGCATTGGCGATGAGCGTGTCAAAGACCTGACAAATATAGGATGGTGTAGCAAGAGCTTCAGCTGATGGGAGAGTAAAACTTGTAGATGGAAACGCTTTTGGTTGCCAAATCGTCGTAAAGCATTCGTTCATGGTGGACTGTTCTTGTGGGGCAACTGCACATTCCATTCCATCGATAGTGAGGACAACTAGCGACTCTGAATTAGAAACGATGAGATTAGATCTGCAAGGACCACTGGGTGTCCAAGTACTGATGGTAAGGTAGGCCCAGATGGTACCCCGCAGGTCAAAGTCAAGATCGCTGTTGTCGCCTTTGTCCCATCGAGATATCTCGTCAATCTTGACTGGTAAGAGAGTTTCGGTGAAGTCGAATGATTTGGTATCCATGTCGATGAATGCAGCCAAAGTCGAGTGCATGATGCTGTCTAGAATACTTGGATGAATGACGTAACCGCTGTCGTGGACGTTGCTGTCATTTTCCGGGATTTCGAGCTTAATAAGGTACGCTGATCCACCCCAGCTGTTATCATCGGGTAGTTCATGAACCTCCTTGATATAACTAGAAAAATTGTCTCGGTATCCATATATCAACGGGATGGCTTGGTAGAACTCTTCCCCCGTGATCGAGCAGCGGGAGAGGGCAAGCTTCGAATCAACATCAAAACGTCTGGGTTCATTGGGATCGAATTGGGGGTTGTGAGTCAAGTAAGCGCCTGTGGCATAAATCGTGTCAAGCTTGATATATCCGTTGTCATAAGTGGTCGACGTCGCGACTCGGAACTCCCATTCTTTGCCGTCATTTATGCAGCCAACATGACCAGGATCAGTCCCGCGCGCACCTAGGATGAGCGGCCGAAGGATCTTGGTGTCCTTCAGAACCATAGCGCCATTCTCAAGAATACTTTCGATATACCTGAATGCAACATTAAAAAACAGTGATACTGAGTTGACGTGAATGAACTTACCCCGAGGCGGGAAATATTGGCCGATCGAATATGACATGTCCTGCGAGATCAGGATGAGTATCAGAGTTCAAGCGGAACATAGTGCTAGCTAGAGGTCTGCGTTTTTCCCGAAGACGCATCGAGCGATCGGCTGCCGACTCCGACCAGCATTTTGATCGATTATAAGGATATTCTGGTAATTTGGATTGGATGAAATCTTGTCGTCCGTCTGGAGTAGCACAGAGCTGAGCAAAATTGATTGCTTTAAAACCTGCACTTATAAGGCTGCCAATTCCCTCGAGAAGTTGGTGATACTCCCCAGTGTTTTTCGCGGGTACCTTCGGATTAGGTCGTCGGACAAGACTGAAAGCCTTGCCACCACAGTGGTTGATATAAGCCTGGAGGACAGGATGGGGTGAAATCTCAAGAAATACGACGCCTTCTGGTCCTCTTTCCTTTACGATATCGTCAACAGCTTTACCGAATAACACTGGTTGACGGATGTTGTCCCAGCAGTAGTCTTCATCCATCTCACGATTCAGCCAGCCTATATCGACGGTGGACATGGCACGAACCACAGGTGTACGTAGGCCGTCTGTGAATGCGAGCTTCGCTAGCGCCCTGAATTCTTGCTCGCACAAGTCCATTAATGGTGTATGGAAAGCGCAAGTCACCTTCAACTTGGCCACGAAGATTTTTCTTTCCTGAGCAAGTGAAAAAAGCATGTCGATGAGCTTGTTGTCCCCAGCAACAGTGACATCCTTAGGAGAGTTAATGGCAGCAATCCAAAGGCCGTCGTTAGCTTGGGCATCCGCCAAGATTTGTTTTATCATATACTTCGCCCTGTGGAAGCAGGCGCCGAGGGCTACCATGCTGCCATTGCCGCTCGCTTGTGCCATAGCGCTTGCGCGTGCGGCAGCGATTCCTACTGCGGTCTTCTTAGTATAGTGACCAGATGAATAGCCCAGGGCGATTTCTCCGATGCTTTTTTTGTTGTTGTTAATATCATCAATTTAGGGTCTGCAAGTAGGAATTGCATATACTCACCTATGGCCAATGGCATAAGTGTATTCAATTCCAAGGCTCTTGATAAGGTCGACCAAAGCAAGCTGCATGAATACAATTGAATAGACAACTTCTTCAATAGGCCAAACATCCTTTTCAGGAAGCTTTGCTTGCTCTCCAGGAACGAAAAGACCAGTCCGCTCCAAAAACGATTGTTGTCCGTAGTTCCCGACTAAAATCTCATCGCAGTCTTTCACGGCAGACAGAAAGACGGGGAATGCTGCACAGAGCTCTCGTCCCATGGCTATATGCTGCGGCCCCTGCCCAGAGAAAACAAGGCAGAGGATGGGGTTTGCATCTGCGTTAACAACAGCCGGCTGAGAGAAGTTGAGGTCGGGTGATAGGGCAGGGCCCACTGCGAAGGAGCGAGCAGGACAAGAGCGAGATTTGCGAAGAAGATCGTATGACAATGAACGGAGGACTGGGTCGTCTGTGATGTCTTGGTAAGATTTCGTGAGGGCATCTTTCCAGGGGAGAACGGTTGGCCCAGCGAGGGCCGCGACGACGAAAAGGTACAATCGGTTAGACTCGATGATCTGGGACTCGATATTTGTTGACGAGGCAGTGGTGTTTACCGTTTCAAAGGTTTCAAGAACCATGTGCGAGTTTGATCCGCCAATTCCGGAAGATGAAACGGAAGCAATCCATTTGCCATCCGGAGCTGCCTGTTCCGGCGTGATTTGCTCTAACTAACCGCTGTGGATCAGGGCAAGAGTCAGGATAATGAAGGCGAGTTACACACCTCGGTTTGAACTTGCATCAACCACTTCTTGAAGTCAATTTTCGGGTTGGGTTTGTTGAAGCGGATGTTCGGAATTATCTCTTTGTGCTTCAACATGAGAGAAACTTTGATCAGGCTCGCTAAAAAACTACACCCTTCAGCATGGCCAATGTTGGCTTTTACACTGCCTATTCTAAAAAAAAAAGATATCATGTTAGTGAGAAAATCGTTGGTGGAGATTAAAATTCGCTCACCTCAAAACTCTGTCTGACTTGCGTTCTTCTGAGAAGACCTGGCCCGCGATGTTTGCCTCGATAGGATCACCAACGGAAGTGCCCGTAGCATGTAACTCGACAAAAAACGCTTCGCTTGGTTTCCTCTTTGCCTGGAAGTATGCTTGCCTGATCGTCTGCGCCTGCATATCGGCCTTGGGCATCGTCAAACTAACTCCCTTTCCGTTGGAGTTGATCGAGCTGCCCGTGATGACGGAATAGACAGTGTCACCATCTATAAGTGCTTTATCAAGACGTTTGATTATGACTGCTCCAAATCCTTCAGCCCTTGAGATCAAAGGTGAGGCTTGGAAGATAGTAGATTGTGGATGAGAATGTATGTACCTGGCATATCCGTCTGCTGCTGCATCGAAAGATTTTGAGGAACCCGTGGGAGACAAAATTCCAGTTTTTGAAAACATCACGTTGTGTACTGGTTGAGCTATTACATTCCCGCCTAACAAAAGTAGGCAAGTTAGTACTCTGTTATTCGTGCGACATTTTAATCGGACTGCACCAATGATTAGCGCCTGGTCAATCTCTCCGAGTTTCATAGCATTCATAGCCATGTGCATAGCTGTCGCAGAAGAAGAGCAAGCTAGATGTTAAATGAACTACTGTGAGATCGGGCAGTCGTTTCTAAATGTCATATTTTTACTTACCAGTATCCACCATCAAAGAGGGCCCACGCAAGTCGAAAGTGAATGACACCCGATTAGATCGAAGGGATATGCATTTTCCTAGTCCCTGGTAACTGCTAACTTCATAGCGATCGCCATTTCCCAGCTCAGAGGCAGATATCAAAAGTTGGCCTATATAGACGCCGGTATTGGAACCCCTGTAGTCAATTCCAGAGTCTAAGAGAGCCTATAGGGAGGATGGGCGAGATGGCAAATTGGATATGGCACAGCACGAACCAAGTGCGCGACTTCGAGAATAAGACGCGAGGATGGGTCAAGTTGCTGTGCTTCCTTCATAGATATTCCGAACTCGAGAGTGTCGAACTGATCGATAGCGTTGATAAACCCACACATAGATGTGTTATACTTTCCCGGTTCATCCGGGCGGTCTACATGATTATATATTTGAGCTGAAGACGAGATACGAGTGAAATGTGGCGTACTACTCCCCCATTCCTTATCATCCCATCTATCAGGAGGAGGTGCAGACATCCCGTCACCCTACAGTCAGGTTCAACATGAGCCATTTGCACCGAACAGTCCTGGATGATGCTTACTTTGTTGCGAAGAAATTCATAATATAATTCCTTTGTATCAGAACCCCCAGGAAGCCTACATCCTATACCGATGATCGCGACAGGAAACTGGGCAGACATGGTTTTGCAAAAAAATAATAATCCTGGAGCAAACGCCCAGGAGTATAAGAGGTAACAGAGCTATCGGTACGGTAAATCTTATACCGCCGATGGATCAGATAAACCAATCGCAAGGACAAAGTACAAGATTGGAAGCATGGAAGGGTTTGAAAAAAAAACAACCAGCAGGTGACTTGAATTTTCGACGCCATACTATTATTGGCATGTCTGTCAACAGATGCGCCTTTCCAGTAGTAAAACGTGTGTATCGTTGACGGTTGGTTGACAGCGTCAATGGTTCTCCTCATCCGAAATTCTTATTCAACGCCACCCCCTTTCCTGTTTTCTGCCGGATATGAACAGTCCCGACGCCAAAAGAATCACGGAGAATAAAGTGGTGCGGTTGGAGAAAAAGCGCGAGGATATCAACTATGCTGCAACCATTTTGGCAGTCCACTGTCAGTGTCACGTTAAAAGAGCATATTTCACAATTATTCAAAGTCAGCTGTGCATTGTCAATGTGTTGTTCCCGCCAGGTGTCACCACTTCTTGTGTTCTTTGCAAAATAGTTCCTGTGGAAGTGGAAGAGTCGGAGACCTTGAGAAGCGTCTATAAACACATTCTCAGAGAACACACATCTAAAAGCTAGCCACATAAGGCTGATAGATTATCGATATCTGGTGGAGATGGCGGCTCGGGATCCTCCGGATTCACGCCAGTTTTCTATTTATTATTTTGACAACGCAGACATCGTTCTAGGATAAATTCTTGTGTTTTCCTATTTACCCGTCGGAAGTTCACCCTCACCGGGGTCAGGTAATGTGCAGATGCCGATTCCGAGTTCTTAACACTGAGGAGCGGTAGGACAGTGACTGTGTGGACAAAAGTTATTTTCCGCCAATCGCAGGACCACGCGTTGAAGGGATATCTGAGGGATCAAGAGATCTTCATTTCGCTTGAAGTTATCTATTTACGTGTATTAAAGATCTTCGAATGCAAGTTGTAAGATTACGGCTGTCAAAAGTGGGGTCACCAAATTATTTTATGCGAAGTTACTGCTCATTTCCTCGTATGGGCAACATTGCTAGCCAGTTTGGCGGCGAGTTTGAACTTCCGATGAAGCACGAGGATGATTATTGACGATCAAAGAACAGCTGTCTCAAATCTATGCGAACTTCGAATTGCGCCACACAGTTGCAGGATTGTTTTTTTTTTTTTT
>Ga0193743_1001970_pt1 | contig 14863 bp, 13 predicted proteins | sample L2c2metaG_FD_143038 | JGI IMG/M metagenome (GOLD analysis project Ga0193743, IMG submission 143038) | Soil microbial communities from a riparian zone of the East river system, Colorado, United States - L2c2 | ecosystem: Environmental > Terrestrial > Soil > Riparian zone | place: USA: East River...
TCCATAATTGCTCGCCATTCTCCGGGGCGATCAGTTCGGCGGTGACGCGGATCTTGTTTCCGGCGCGCCGCACCGAGCCCTGGATCAAATAGGTCGCGTCGATCTCGCGCGCGATCAGGCGCGTGCTGGCGTTTTTGCCCTTGAACGTGAACGTCGAGTTGCGGCTGAGCACCCGATAAAATGATTGCAGCGATAGCGCGTGGATCAAATCTTCCGTCAAGCCATCCGAGAAATATTCGTCGGCGCCGTCACTGAGATTGGCAAAAGGAAGCACGCCCACGATCGCCGTGCGGTATTGCGACGCCAGGCTGGACGTCTCCTTCGGCTCCCGGCCGCTAATGTCGGCGCCGGGCGGCTCCCAGGTCCAGACATCGACCGGCTCTTCGATGTTCTTGAACCGGTGCGGGCCGGCGTCAACCAGGGTGATGCTGAGATGCTTGCCGGCCTCATGGTAGGCCTTGGCCGAAACCGCGACGCCGCCGGGGGCGGCCACCGCTTCGAGGCGGACGGCGATGTTCACGCCATCCCCGAATACCTCGTCTTCATCGGCGATCACATCGCCCATGTGGATACCGAGACGGAACTGCATGACGCGATCGGCGGGAAGGTGATGGTTGCGTTCCGCCATCAGCGCCTGCATCGCGATCGCCGCTTCGACGGCGCCGACCACGCTGGGAAACTCCAGCAGGAATCCATCGCCGGTGTTTTTCACCAGACGGCCGCCATGGTTAAGGATGATCGGATAGATCGCGGTCCGATGGGCCTTGAACGTGGCGTGCGTGCCCGCCTCGTCCGCACCCATCATGCGCGAGTAGCCAGCGACATCAGCACAGATGATAGCGGCCAGGCGTCTTTCCATGTCTCCCCACATTCCAGAACCGGCAGCCACCACGGTACGTGGTTGGCCGGCCGAATCCAACCGGCTTTACAGCATGCGGTTCCGGCAGGAAATCAGATCGACAATTTAGCCTGTTCAGAGCCCCGCCTGGCGATTGCCTTAAAGAGCGGTCGCCGACATGGGCTGCGGCAATCTGGCGCGCGATCACGACTGCTTTCGAACGGAATATACCGCTGATACTCCTGCGGGATCGAGTTCCGGCCGCCGGGTCATTTTCGTCGCAGGCTTCCTTTTCGACCGGAAGGTCCGGCGCATTGGAGGCCGCGATGCTCGCGGCGGGACTGCCAGCCGCAGGATCGGCTCCGGCTCCGTTACTGCTGGCGTTGCCATTGCGCGACGCTCAATCGTCAAGACGGCTTCCGGAAAAGACGAGACAATCCCGCGCCGACGTCAGATTGTCGCGGCGGATCGGCGCCGGCGCGCCCGCAGGTGAAGGCCGAGCAGATCGATGCAAACGACAGCACGCGGCCAAGCTCATCGAAATTCATCTGCGCGAGCGATCCGGTTTTGATCCGCCCGATCGCGCGCAACGCGAACAGCAGCGCCGCCTGAAAACTGTCGCCGGCGCCAATGGTATCCACGACATTCACGCTTGGAGCCTGGACTTCGATTGCGCCCGCTTCCCTGTGCCATGCCTGAGCTCCCTCAGCTCCGCGCGTCACGACCACGAGGCTCGCCCCCATCTCGATCAGAGATTTCGCGATTCCCGCATGGTCGCCACCGCCGTACAGGAATTCAAAGTCGACATCCGACATCCGCACAATGGCCGCACGGGCGGCAAACGCCTCCATGCGATCGATATAGTCAGCTCGGTGCTTGACGAGGTTTGGCCTGCAATTCGGATCGAATGAGATGGTAGTCGATCCGCGCGCGGATTCGACCATGGCAAGCGTTTCGGCCGCCGTCTTTTCGTCGATCAGGGTCGTCGACCCGATATGAATTGCTTCAATTTCATCAAACGGGATGGAGCCGCGGCGATAGGTCCAGCTCCGCGAGGCCGTCGCCTCGTCGTAGAAAGCGTATTGCGGCTCGCCGTCGACGGTGCGCACGAACGCCAGCGTCGTCTGAAGATCGCTGCGGGTCGCATAGCCAAGCTCGACCTGCGAGGCCATGGCGTGGTCGGCGATCATCCGGCCGAACAGATCAGTCGAAATGCCGCCGACAAATCCGGTGGGAGCACCGAGACGCGCCAAGCCGACGGCGATGTTGAGACATGAACCTCCGACCACCGGTACAATGGCGTCGCGCCCATCGGTCGATTTGACGGGCAGGAAATCGACCAAGGCATCTCCACAGCTCAGCAGCATGGCGTCGGCTTCCGTCAGCGGTCCAATCCGACCGCAAGCATGGCATCACGGCTTTCCCGGTCCAGTCGTCGCATCAATCCATGGACCTGCCGCTTCGACCGGTGGAACTCGGACATTCCCGGCGTGGTCGGTTCGCTCAGCCAGCCGATCGTCGACATCGAGGCCATGGCTTCGCCGATTGATCTGTAACACTTGCCTGCGACCGCACCCAGCATGGCCGCTCCGAGCAGAACCGGCTCCTGTGTTTCGGGAAGGGCAACGGTCAGGCCTGTCGTATCCGCCATGATCTGCCGGACCAGCGAGCTCCGTCCTGCGCCGCCGCCGATCACCATCAAATCGCTGTCGACACCGTGCGCGCGAAAGGCATCGACGACATCGGCAAGGCCGTAGGCGAGCCCGCACAAGCCGGCCACGAACAGCCGCTCCATCGAGCCGATATCGGCATCGAGATCCAGCCCGGCAACGATCGCACGCGAGTGAGGATCCGCGAACGGCGAACGGTTGCCGAGAAATTCAGGAAGGACGTGGACGTCGCGGGCAAACAACGCCGCCGCGCCCGGGTTTGCCGAGCGCGAGACGATACGCTGCTCGAGAAACTCCAGAGTCTCCATGCCCACCGCCCGCGCGGCCGCAACGACTTCGTTATAGGCAGGGTGAGACCTTATGAGATGATCGATCGCCGCGCCGGCCGCCGATTGACCGCCTTCGTTGAGCCAGAAGCCCGGAACCATGCCCGAATAATAGGGACCCCACACGCCCGGCACGAACCGAGGCTCGGTGGTCGTCGCCATGATGCAGGCCGACGTTCCCATGATATAGGCAAGCCGGCCGCACACATCGACCGCCCCCTTCGACTTCACCCGCCCTCCGATCATGCCCACGCCGCCGGCGTGCGCGTCGATCAGTGAAGCCCCGACAGGCGTTCCCTTCAGCAAACCGAAGTCGAGCGCTGCAGATGTTGTCAAACCTGCTCCCAGCGGAGTGCCCGGCGCGACGATGTCCTTTCCGATCCTCGCGTAACCGTCCGAGGCGAGTTCTCCAAGGCCGATACGCTCAAAATAGCTTCCGCTCCAGCGCTGTTCGTGCGCGAGAAAATTCCACTTGCAAGTCACCGTGCATGTTGAACGTGCCGCCGACCCGGTCGCCCGAAACGAGAGATAATCGGCGAGATCGAGGAAATGCCCGGCCGCATTATAGGTCGATGGCAGGTGACACTTCAGCCAAAGCAGCTTGGGAAGCTCCATTTCGGGCGAAATCGAGCCGCCGACATAACGAAGAACATCGTCATGCGTGTCATTGACCAGCCGGGCTTCGGCGGTCGCGCGATGGTCCATCCAGACGATCACGTTGCGGCGTTCGTCGCCCGATGCGCTGACCGTTAGCGGATTGCCGCCAGCGTCGAGCACCACGAGAGAGCAGGTCGCATCGAACCCCATGCCTTTGACGGCGGATGGCGAAAGGGCCGCTTCCGCCATCACGGCGCGGACCGAGGTGACACACGCGGCCCAAACATCGGACGACGACTGTTCGACAACGCTGCCGGCTTCGTGCCAGATCGTGATCGGATGTCTGGCCGTCGCCAGCAGCTTTCCCGACTCGTCGAACACACCGGCGCGCGCGCTCGATGTTCCAACGTCGACACCGATGAAAGCCTGCTTCATTCCAGTCCCATCCAAGATCCGCGCAAGCCTACCAGCAGGTATAGCCTCCATCGACGAGAACGATGCTCCCGGTCATCAGGCTTGCGGCGTCAGACGCCAGGAACAGGACGACGGACGCGATCTCATCGACCTCGCCCATTCGCGCCATCGGCGTACCGCCGATCCAGGCATCGTACATCCGCGGGTTGCTTTTGACGAATGCGTTGAGGGGAGTTGTGATATATGTTGGCGCCACCGCGTTGACCCGGACACCACGGGCGCCCCACTCGGCCGCGAGCGACTTGGTGAGATGGTGCACTGCAGCCTTCGAGGCATTGTAGTAGCATTGCTCCTGCGGCTTGTTGACGATGAAGCCGGACATCGACCCGATGTTCACAATGGAGCCTGACTTGGCGTCCAGCATATGTTTGCCGAAGGCACGGCAACACCAGAACGTGCCGTTCAGATTGACGTCGACGACGTTGAGCCAATGCTCGTCGGTTACCGTTTCGGCCGGCGTTTCACTTCGCGCAATGCCGGCATTATTGACCAGGATATCGATCCCGCCGTACCGAGACGCCAATTGATCCGAGACTTCGGAAACGCGGGCCGAGTCCGTTACGTCCATGATGACGGTTTCGACATCCAGGCCTTTCGCCTTCAGGCTCGCACAGCCGGCCCCGGCAATTGCGGGATCGCGATCCGCAATCACGACGGTGGCTCCCGCCTCCGCCAGCGCCTCGGCGCAGGCGAGTCCGATCCCCTGGCCGGCGCCCGTTACCAGCGCCGTTTTTCGGTCCAGTTTGAATTTTTCCAGATACATCTTGTTATTTTTCCTGCTTGCTCACGTATGGTCGAAGGCGTAGCGCCGCCGCTTATGTCCTGATGACTTCGCCGTCCTTGTCGAAGCGATGCAGACGGCCGGGATCCGGCGAAAGCCAGACGCGATCACCGGCCTTCAGATTCAACTCTCCAATACAGCGGGCCGTCAGCGTCCCGAGTTTGGCGGCGTCGACATAGAAAAATGTGTCGCTCCCCAGATGTTCGGCGACCGACACCGTCCCGGGCCAGCCTCCTCCCTCTTTGCCGATCTTCAGGTGCTCGGGCCTGACGCCGAGCGTGGCGACACCGGGTTCGCCGGCTGCCTCTCCCGGCACAAAGTTCATCTTGGGCGACCCGATGAAGCCCGCGACGAAAAGATTGGCCGGCCGCTCGTATAGTTCCAACGGCGAACCGTATTGCTCGATGTTGCCTGCGTTGAGTACGACAATCTTGTCTGCCATCGTCATGGCCTCGACCTGGTCATGCGTGACGTAGACAGCGGTGGTCCCAAGCTGTTTCTGCAATTTCGTCACCTCCATGCGCATCTGGACCCGGAGTGCGGCGTCGAGATTCGACAACGGCTCGTCGAACAGGAATGCCTTCGGCTCGCGCACGATCGCGCGCCCGATCGCGACGCGCTGACGCTGACCGCCGGAGAGGTCGCGCGGCTTGCGCTCCAGATAGGGCGTCAGGTTCAGCGTGGCGGCGGCGGCCTCCACCTTGCGGTCGATCTCCGGGCGCGGCAGGCCGGCCATCTTCAAACCGAACGCGATGTTGCCGCGGACGCTCATATGCGGATAGAGCGCGTAGGACTGGAACACCATCGACAGGCCGCGCTTCGCAGGCGGCACATCCACCACGTTCTTGCCGTCGATCAGGATTTGTCCGCCGGTGACATCCTCTAGCCCAGCGATCAGGCGCAGCAGCGTCGTTTTCCCGCAACCGGACGGACCGACGAAAACCACGAAGGAACCATCCTCAATATCCAGATTGGCACCCTTGATGATGTTGACCGGCCCGAACGACTTTCGGACTCCCTGGAGCGTAATCTGGCCCATGATCGCTGGTCCCTTTGCTATTTGACGGCGCCAAACGTCAGTCCGCGGACGAGCTGCCGCTGGGTGAACCATCCGAGGACGATGATTGGGGCAATGGCGAGCGTCGACGCGGCCGACAGCTTCGCCCAGAATAGGCCCTCAGGACTTGAATAGGAGGCGATGAATACCGTGAGCGGTGCTGCGTCCAGCGTCGAAAGATTGAGCGTCCAAAATGCTTCGTTCCACGCCAGGATGAAATTGAGCAGAAGCGTCGACGCGAGGCCGGGAATCGCCATCGGCGTCAGCACGTAAATGAGCTCGCGTCCGATGGTCGCCCCATCCATCCGCGCCGCTTCGAGGATGTCCTTGGGTATTTCCTTAAAATAGGTGAAGAGCATCCAGATCACGATCGGCAAATTGCCGAGACACAGAATCATAATCAGGCCGGCGCGGGTATCGAGCATGCCGAAATCCCGGAAGATCAGATAGATCGGAACCAGCACGCCGACCGACGGCATCATCTTGGTCGAAAGCATCCAGAGCAGAACATCCTTGGTGCGCTTGGTCGGCGCGAACGCCATCGACCACGCCGCCGGAACTGCAATGATCATCGCGATCAGCGTCGAGCCGCCGGCAACGATGATTGAATTGAGCGCATGATGAAAATAATCGCTGCGCTCCTGTACCGTGGCATAGTTCTCCGTGGTCCAGTGAAACAACAGGAATTTGGGCGGCATTGCGAACGCGTCGAGTTCGGTCTTGAAGCTCGTCAGCACCATCCACAGGATCGGCAGGAAGATCAGAAATCCGAACAACCAGGCGGCCGCGGTCGACACCCACACCCGTCTTGAGGTTATCTTGCGGGCCATCGCCTACGCCTCCAGATTCCGTCCGACGATCCGCACCAGGAAGAACGCCACGATATTGGCGATCACGACCGCGACCAGTCCGCCGGCAGAGGCGTTGCCGACATCGTACTGGATCAGCGCCTGCGAGTAGATCAGGAACGCGATATTGGTGGTCTGCAAGCCGGGGCCGCCGCCGGTGGTGACGAAGATCTCGGCGAACACCGTCAGCAGGAATATCGTCTCGATCAGGATGACCACCGTGATCGGCCGCGCGAGATGCGGCAAGGTGAGATAGATGAAGGTCGAAAGCGCGCTCGCGCCGTCCATCTCGGCGGCTTCCTTCTGTTCCTCGTCCTGCGACTGCAGTGCCGTGAGCAGGATGAGGGTCGCAAACGGCAGCCATTGCCAGGCGACGATCAGGATGACCGCGAACAAGGGCGCGTCGGTGAACCAGTCGATCGGCGTCATCCCGAACAGCGTCGCGATCCAGGCAAACAGGCCGGAGACCGGATGCATCAGCAGGTTTTTCCAAACCAGCGCGCTGACGGTCGGCATCACGAAAAACGGCGCGATCACCATTAGCCGGACGATACTGCGCCCGATCACGGGCTGGTCGAGCAGCAGCGCTAGCGGCGTGCCGAGAAGGATCGTGATGGCGAGAACCGAGCCGACCAGCACCAGGGTGTTGCGCAGCGACGTCAGAAAGGCGGGATCGGTCAGGAAATACCGAAAGTTCTCCAGCCCGACGAAGCTCTCCGTGCCCGGATCGAGCAGACTGTAATGCAGCGTCGAAAAATAGATCGTCATCGCCAGCGGGACGATCATCCAGATGAACAACAACACGACAGCCGGGGTCAGCAGCGCCCTGCCCAGCACCTGTGTTTGCTGCGTTGCCATCATCGCCTCCTGTTAGCCGGGCGAACCCGATGAAGCCGGCCATCCGGTCACGACGAGCGGATGGCCGTCAGTTTGCGGCTAGGGAGACGGCCGCTTCGATTGCACGCGCCTTACTTGATATAACCGGCACGCTTCATTTCGCGTTCGGTGGACGATTGCGCAGCGGCAAGCGCCGCATCGACCGTCATCGAACCGGACAATGCCGCGGAAAAATCCTGGCCGACTGTGGTGCCGATGCCCTGGAATTCCGGAATCGCCGCGTATTGCACCCCGACATAGGGCACCGGCTTCACCGTCGGTTTGTTCGGATCAGCCGCGTCGATCGAGGCCAGCGTCGGCTTCGCGAATGGGGCGACCTTCAGGTACTCGGGATTCTGATAGAGCGAGGTACGCGTGCCGGGCGGGACGTTCGACCATCATTCCTTGGAAGCGACCAACTTGGTGTAGTCCTTGCTAGTTGCCCATGCGATGAATTTTTCCGCTGCGGCCACCTTCTTCGAACCGGCGGGGATCGCCAGATTCCACGCCCACAGCCAGTTGGCGTTCTTGCCGAGGCCGGCATTCGGCGCCAGCGCAAAGCCGACCTTGTCGGCCACCTTCGAATCCTTCGGATTGGTGACGAACGACGCCGCGACCGTGGCATCGATCCACATCGCGCACTTGCCAGCGTTGAACAGCGCCAGATTTTCGTTGAAGCCGTTCGAGCTTGCACCGGGAGGACCCGCAACCCTCATCAGATCGACATAGGTCGTCAGCGTCTTCTTCCATTCCGGCGTGTCGAACTGCGGCTGCCATTTCTCATCGAACCAGCGCGCGCCGAACGAATTCGACATTGCAGTCAGCAGGGCCATGTTTTCGCCCCAGCCCGCTTTGCCCCTCAGACAGATGCCGTAGACGCCGCCGGACTTGTCGGTGAGTTTCTGCGCCGCGTCGACCACGAAGTCCCAGGTCGGCTTTTCAGGCATGGCCAGCCCGGCCTTCTGAAAAAGATCGGTGCGATACATGACCATTGAGCTTTCGCCGTAGAACGGCGCGGCATAGAGCTTGTCTGACACCGACACGGCATCGCGGATCTTGGGAAGCAGATCGGCGACGTCGTAATCGGATCCGAGATTGTCGAGCGGCACCAGCCAGTTCTTCTTGGCCCAGATCGGAATCTCGTAGGTGCCGATCGTGAGCACGTCGAACTGGCCACCCTTGGTCGCGATGTCGGTGGTGACACGCTGGCGCAGTACGTTCTCTTCGAGCGTCACCCATTTCACGGCAATGTCGGAATTCTTGGCGGTGAAATCGCTCGTTAACGCCTGCATGCGGATCATGTCGCCGTTGTTCACGGTCGCGATCGTCAGCGTTGTCTGGGCAATCGAGGGGGCTGAGACCAACAGGGTAACCGCGCCCAGCAGGGCGCCGAGGACGTGTTTCACTGTAACCTCCCTATATTGCGTTGAGCATATACCCACGCATTGAAGTTATGTTCACGCTGCGCCGGAGACTTGTCAAGACCGGAATGGAGCTGCTGCATTGCACGGCGGAAGCGAAGGGAGACCCAAAGCGGTTCGACCGGCGTCGGCCGTTTTGCCTTTCGCTTTGGCTTTAAGCGTTCAGGAGGCGCCGGCGACCCGGCTACGGCTTGAGAACGGCGCTTGCCGTTGCCTCGTCGGTGATCAGCCCGTTGATCAGCCGCCCTTTCAGGGCCGCTCTGATGGCGGAAACCTTGGCGCGGCCGACCGCGGCGCCAATGGTCAGGGCTTCGGCAGGGACCTGGGGCGGGATGCTGGTCAGGCGACCGTTTGTCCCTCCGTCGATAATATGACCTTCGGCGTCGAATGCCCAACCGACCACCTCGCCGACGGCACCGAGCCGCATCATTTCTAACAACTCCTCGCGCGTGACGAAGCCGTCGACATGCACTTGCGCGCATTGATCCATCTGCCCGATCCCGACAAGCCGCAAATCAGCCTTGGCAGCGACCGCCCTCACCTTGGCGATCGGATCGATCCGAAGCATCTGCTTGCGTTCGCTCTCCGACGACATCAGGAACGGCAGCGGCATCGGATAATGTCGCGCCTTGGTGCGGTCGGCGAGACGTCCCACCGTGTCAAAGAAACTCGCCGAGCCGTCGGCCGAAATATTTCCAACCAGCGAGACGATCTGGTGGTTCGGACAGTCGATCGGTGAAACGCGCTCGACTGCCGCACGCACCGCTCTTCCCGTGCCCAACGCCACGATGGCGGGCTTGTCGCTGCGTAAAGTTGACTCCAGGAGGTTTGCCGCGCGCTCCGCGATCCCGGCGGCCGCAAGCGGTGCTGCCGGATCGGTCGGCACGACTTCGCAATAGACCAGATGAAACAAGTCCTTTAGGCGCGCGGCTAGCTCCATGCACGCCGCAATCGGATGTTCGAGCCGGAACGTGATCAGGCGTTCGGCAAGACACAGCGAGACCAGCCGCTGCGCCGAGGCGCGCGAGACCTGGAGCATTTTGGCGATTTCGTCCTGGGTATGCCCCGCAATGAAGTAAAGCCAGCCGGCGCGCGCGGCTTCATCCAGACGCGATTTCTCACTCTCAGGCGCGACCATCAAACCGTTCCAATTCGTTCAGCCAAAAATCGGCCATTCCTCCAAAAACGCGATCGGCGCCGGCATCGCCCAGGAGAGCCTGGCCGTCGCAGGACTGATAGTGGCTGCCTCCGATGAACCCCCACACCGTCATGCCAGCCGCCTTGCCTGCCCTGACGCCACTCACACTGTCCTCGATCACGAGCGTGCGGCGTGGATCGGCCCGCATCTTTTCGGCCGCGTAAAGAAAGAGATCAGGCGCGGGCTTGCCACGCTGCACCATTTGCGAGGTATAGAGCCGTCCGTGGAAATACGGCGCAAGGCCGGTGATGGAAAGAGAGAGCGATACTCGATCGAAATCGCTGGACGAGGCGACGCAATGCGGGGTCTGCAGGCCCTCCAGCACGGAGCTCACGCCTTCGACGGGACAAAGCGCCGAGAGAAACACGGCGCGAACCCCCGCAGCCAATTCGGCGGAAAACTGCTCCGGCATCGCGCGCCCCAACGCTTCGTAATGTTCAAGAACCGCCGCCGTACTACGTCCAAGGAACAGATCGAGCGCCTGCTCGACGCCAAGGTCGATACCGTACCCCGCCAGCACCTCCGAAAGGCAACGGCAACTCAGTACCTCGCTATCGACCAGCACGCCGTCGCAATCGAAAATGATGAGATCGGACATGATCATCGCGCGCGTTTCCGTGCTCGCGAACAGATCATATACTCATTAGAGGGGCAATGGCCCAGAGCTGGCGTCCCGAGATCACGGAGCCACCGTGAAGTCCCTCTCGCAGGCGGTGCAAGGGCACACAGAACACTTCAAGCGAATGTTGTGATTTTGCATGCAAATGGCGCTCCCTAGGGGAATTGAACCCCTGTTTCAGCCTTGAGAGAGGCGCAACGCGCACGTTGGCGCACACCGGCGAACGTCAACAAACATAATGATTTCAATTGCTTAGTTCGTTCACGTACGCTATGATCTGTCACGATCTACCACCGCCTTTTGAAGAAAAATTGAAGAAGCTAGACCCGAGCATGGCTCGTTCAGCACGCAATACATCGCTCGAAACACGAACAGCGCGGATGCGTTTGGGCATTCGGCGGACGCCCTATTTTGCAAAAATCGCGAAGGGCCTTCGGCTCGGCTATTATCGCGGAGCCACCGCGGGCTCATGGATAGCAGGCCACTACCGTGGAAATGGCATTTACGCGACGGAGGCTATCGGTGCGGCCGATGACACCCTGGACGCTAATGGCATCAGCGTTTTCGACTATTGGCAGGCGCAAGAGCGCGCCCGGCGATGGGTCGATCGTCAGCAACAGATCGCGGAGGGCAGACTTCGGGAAGGCCCCTACACGGTCACCGACGCCGTCAAAGACTACCTTGTTGAAATAGCGGCAGAAAAGTCGGCCACTGCGGTGCAGGGTGCGAAATATGTATTTGATGCTTGGATTGTGCCGGAACTCGGCGCCATTCAAGTCGAGAAACTAACCACTGACCGCCTCAACCGTTGGCGCAATAAAGTATCGACCCAACCAAAGCGCGTTCGCAAGAAGCTGTCCGCTACGGAACCCGCCACCCGTGAAACTCCCGATGACGAGGACGCGCGTCGCGCCCGCAAGGCGACCGCCAACCGCATCCTTACGATGCTCAAAGCCACGCTCAACCGGGCTTTCCACGCCGACAGAGCTTCTTCTGACACCGCCTGGCGCAAGGTAAAGCCCTTCAAAAAGGTCGACGAGGCGGTGGTCCGTTATCTCAGTGCGGCCGAGGCGCGCCGACTGGTCCGAGCCTGCCCCGACGATTTCGGGAAGCTGGTACAGGGAGCCCTTCTTACTGGCTGCCGCTATTCCGAGCTCGCACGCCTGAAAGCCGGCAATTTCAACCGCGATAGCGGCACCCTGGCGATTCGGCTCAGCAAGGGCAAAATCCGCCACGTCGTGCTGACCGACGAGGGAAAGCAGTCATTTTCGGAGTGGACTGAGAATTTAGGTGCGGCCGACCGTGTGTTCCTACGCGCCGACAGCAATCACTGGGGCGCTTCCCATCAGAAGCGGCCTCTGGATGAGGCGAGCGAGCTAGCCGGGATTGAACCCGCGGTGACGTTCCATATCCTGCGTCATACGCACGGCTCCCATCTCGCCATGGCCGGCGTGCCTATGGGGGTAATCGCTGCGCAGCTCGGCCACGCCGACACTCGGATGACCGAGAAGCACTATGCCCATTTGGCGCCAAGCTATGTCGCGCAGACGATAAGAGCAAATTTTCCAGTACTCAACTTGGCAGAGGAAGCCCAAGTTGTACCTTTGCGAAGGCGCGCCGCGAGCTAACGTCGCATGAACCTGCGACCCCTGCGTCCCGAACGTAAATAGCGACCGAAAAGATCAATAAAGAACAATGATTTTTGGTACATTTGACCACCTTTATCAGCGTTTATCCGCGGGATTTCGGTGGTCAACCGGTGGTTAGTTCCTCATCCGTGGGCGATCTTAACGCGAATTGAAGGTCCGTTCAGGACCATGAGCGATCCTGCGGGAAGTGATAAACCTTGCCAAAGTCCGTTGTCGGTAGCCTATCGGTTTCTGAGCCAACCCCTTGATACTACTAGGGTGGTTTTGCAAAATCCCGCATTTCGATCCGGCTGTTTCCGGCCACTTCTGAGCCGTTTGCAAAGCCCCTGCCCGTTCACGACGCCAGATGACAGACGATTTCGCTCTCTCCCACGCTACGCCGCACCACGTGAGCGCGGAGCTTAGTTGGTGAAACACAGGCAATTGGTCAGCAACGCGTCGCCACCGGCCCTCCCGGCGCTAATTGCTGTCCTGCCGACAAACCGCCTTGACCACTCCCACCAACACGCGCACCGCAATGGGCATGAACATCCCCCAAACCGACACCACCATCGAGCACCGCTGCGAGGCGCTGACGATCAGTGAAATCCCGCCCTACCGTTGCACCACGTCCGCGACCGGCGCCCGGCAAGGCCGGGAGGTTTGTACCGGCCATGCCCGCTCGCTCCACGTCCGTTGGTTCGACGATAACGATGGCAGCGTGCCCATTTGAATGGCTGACCTGCCGGCGGCCTCTTGTGAGGCCATGACGGCCATAATCGGGCTGGGTAAGCCTGATCGCCGGGCGGGCGCGCCATCGAGCCCACGGCACTGGAACAAAATTGATCGCTTTCCCTTGATTGAGACACCTGAGGAATGCCGATGCCAAGCAGCCAATTAAAGCGCGCCGAACGCTCGATCCAGGCGATCCGGGATCGGCCTGGTGCAGTCTGACAAGACATCTCCTAAACCTATTCCGAAGGGGCCGTTGCGTTCAGGATGACCTAGCTGTGGTCACCGACGGCCGGATAAGCCGGCCTGCCGGTATCCCTCAAGGCGAAGAAGCCAGCCTCTGACGATAGGAACGCGGCGTGTTTGACTGCCTAAGCCTGTTACCGAAAGAGCAAACTGTTCGTGACATAGTGGGATACGGCGCGCCACTTCAGAACTATCCGAGCGTCCTTTCGCCCTCCTTCCCATCCCCGAATCGGTTATCCTTCGATCCTGGAGGCCACAATGGACGATAAAGAAAAATCGCTTTTTGAGAATTTCGCCGACACCATCAAACACACGTTCGATGTGGCGACCGACGCAGCGAAGAAGGCACTAGACCCCGAGCCATTGAAACCGGACGAGGAGTTAGTGGTCGTTCCGGCTCCAGACGCAGTTGGTGCGGATTTCATGTCCCCGACACCGTCCATGATTGCAGTCGTCAAAAAGAAACGCCGTACACCTCCGAAGAAGCCAGCCTCGAAGAAGGCAGCCGCAAAAATACCTGCGAAGGCTGCCAAGAAGTCTAAGCAGGCAAAAAACGCCGCCAAAAAGGCCGCTAAGAAAACTGGTAAAAAGTCTGGCAAGAAGTCAAAAGCCAAGTCCGTTGTAAAGAAAACGACCGGCAAGAAGGTTGCGACGAAAAAGAAGGCCAATACGCCCAGCCGGTCTGTGAAGAAGAAAAAGAAAGCGAAGCGTGACTGACCACGAGCTTGATTTCAATGCTCCCGCGACTTTGCGAAAATGGCCTTCCTTAAAGAACGAGCGTATCCTCAAAGGTTGGGGCGCTGTTTCCTACCTTATTTTCGAAGGGACGCTGGGTGAATGTATCCAGGCATTTATTGTCAGGAATGCCTCAGGACATCACTTGTATGAGATACATACGAAAGCCGCGGCCCGCAAACTAATCGAGATCGCTAATTCGGTTGAAGCCGTCCAGGATGGCCGAATCCATATCGAGCCGCTCAACGGGCCGATGCTATTCGAGCACAAGGCTAAGCCGGCGGAATATAGAGCCGGTCTCGTCTACGCGATCGGGCACGGCTGGCTTGAGCTGCACGAGAGCGGCACCTACGTGAAGTTCACCCAAGCCGGCGCGGAATTGTTTGCATGATGGCCATCACACCGAAACGACCAGGACCGTCTGGATTCGCAGCCGACCGCAAGCTGATCGCGCTGGCGAAGACGTTGAAACTGACAGCTATCGTAAAAAAAGACCGGACCCAAACCAGATGCTGTCCTCAAGAGGGCGATGCGGTTGGGCCTATCAAAGGACAACGTCGGTGAGTCTGCGGCGCAGTCTGCCGCCGAGAAGATGATCAAGCAGTTTTAAGGCGTGTCGATATGAGCCTCAATCGCGCCTCGATGAGAAACATTCCGATATTATTTCTTTTGGGAATTACGGTCTTTAGGGTTTGCTCGGTGGGTCGTGTGGCCCCGTCGAGGTCCGCAGCGCTTTATCTGGTCGCCCAAGCCTCCCCTACCCCGAGCCAGTCAACGAGCACCAGGGCGAATGACATGAAAATACAAAAGGGCGTTG
>Ga0193743_1001971_pt1 | contig 14861 bp, 8 predicted proteins | sample L2c2metaG_FD_143038 | JGI IMG/M metagenome (GOLD analysis project Ga0193743, IMG submission 143038) | Soil microbial communities from a riparian zone of the East river system, Colorado, United States - L2c2 | ecosystem: Environmental > Terrestrial > Soil > Riparian zone | place: USA: East River...
GGTGTACTCGAAATCGTAGCTGTGCTTGCCGCCGGGGGCGATGATGATGTTCATCTTTCCGGTCAGGCCAGCGAGCTGGCCTGTACCCGAGCCAGGCACAACTGTGACTGTCAGGGTAAACGAATTGTCGATCATGCTGCCGGTATGCTGCAGGGCGAAGCTTCCGGTGCGTTCGCCGAGCTGGCCGTTGACGATCTCTATGGCGACATAGCCGCCTGTTCCCTTTGCACCGCCCGTCGAGAGCATCTCCCCTTTGCTGGAGGCCTCAAGAGCGCCGTGAAATTGCTTGTCAAGAACGTGGCGCGCGATGAGGGGATCGGTGGTGTCTTCCTGCTGGGTGACTTTTACGTCGAAGGTTCCAGTGGCGCGCAACATAGAGCCTTTCGCCGGCGTTGCCGAGGTTTGGTATGCATAAAGGTTCGTAGAACAGAGAAGAACCACGAAGGCGGAAAGGAGACAAAGAAACACACGAGGAGCTTTCATGACGAATCTTTTATTCCTCACCTTCGATTTGAGAACCGAACCTCTTCCACCTGCTCTGGTATGACCAAGGGCTCAACCCCGTATCGGCTCATAACGGCTCCAATTCCGGCAGGATCCGGCTCCGCATCGGAAAAGTGAGCCGCTATCTCGCGATAGTATTCCGGCCCCATGACGCCCGGTGTCTGCAAGCAGATCACACGGCCGGGGCTGTCGTGTACATTCGCGAAAAAGTGCGGGGTTCCGCGAGGAATGAACAGACTTTCTCCGGGATGGAGCAGGACAATCTCACCGTTGAGCGTCCATGTCGTGATGCCGTCCAGCCCCAACACCCACTCATCGTAGTTGCGGTGTGTATGAGGAACAACGACGCTGGTGGCCGGAGGCATGGTGAGCTCAAATATGTCCAGCGCATCAGCTGTTTCGTGGCGAGTCATGAGAAACGTGACACTCATTGCGCCCACGCGGATGGTCTCATGCATGCGTGGCCCTCCTCAGATTGAAGGCGATGATACTGCGCCAGCCCTGTATACAGGAGAGAAAACTGCATCTTTCGCCATTTTTCGTCACATGATTTTCCACAATGCTTCGCGTTTTATGTGAAATCAATAACTTCAGACAGCAGCAGCCACTGTCGTATCCAGCGATTCCAGCAAAGTCCGTGTTTCAGAGAGAACGTCCTCGGCCCGGGCGCTCGTAAGCGGCCATCGCAGAAGGCCTTGCGGCGTAAACTGCGCTCCACGTTTGGTGTTCCGGCTGACCAGCTTCATCAAAACGCCCGGATCGATTGCACTGCCCGACGTCGCACCATCGCGTTCTGCGAACTTTATATGCAGCATCTCGACAAAGGTCTTTACCTTGTTCGACTCAATTTGCGTACGCTTGCGATCGATCTGCGCGATCCCGAGCAGTTGTGCATGCAGGCGGATCTCGCCCGCCGTAAGCAGATTCTCGACCGACTCCGGCAACGCACCGTAGCGGTCTTTCAACTCTGCTCGAACCTCTTCGAGTTCGGGCAGCGTCTCAGCTCCGGCGATGCGTTTGTACATGCGCAGCCGCTGATTTTCTTCGGGAATGTAATCGGCATCGATACGAACGGAGATGCCCAGATTGACGGCCGTCGTGGCGTGGGCAGGCTTCTCATCTTCGCCTTTGATCTTGCGCACGGCCTCTTCGAGCATGGAGGTGTACATCTCGAACCCAATCGCTTCGATGTGCCCACTCTGCTCGCCGCCCAGCATATTGCCTGCGCCTCGCAGCTCCAGATCGAGCGCGGCGATCTTGAAGCCCGCACCCAGGTCACTGAACTCCTTGAGCGCGGCGAGACGGCGGCGCGCAACCTCGGTCAATTCCGTCTCGGGTGGGATCAGCAGATAGGCATAGGCGCGGCGATTGCTTCTACCCACGCGGCCGCGAAGCTGGTAAAGCTCGCTGAGGCCATGGCGGTCGGCGCGGTTGATGACGATCGTGTTCGCGAGGGGGATATCGAGGCCGTTCTCAATGATTGAGGTTGCAACCAGCACATCGTATTCATGATTCATGAACGCGAGCATCACGCGCTCGAGCTCAGCCTCAGGGAGCTGTCCGTGACCGATGACGATGCGGGCCTGAGGGACGAGCTCGCGAATCTTTGCGGCGATATCGTAGATCGACTCGACGCGATTATGAACGAAGTAGATCTGGCCTCCGCGCTCGAGCTCCATCTCGACCGCCGTGCGAACCAGCTTCTCGTCGAATTTGGCGACGATAGTCTGGATGGCCATGCGGTCCTTAGGCGGCGTCTCGATGACGCTCATGTCGCGTAGCCCGATCAGGGACATGTGCAGCGTCCTCGGGATGGGGGTCGCTGACATGGAGAGCACATCGATGGCGGCGCGCATCTGCTTCAGCCGCTCCTTGTGGCGCACGCCGAAGCGCTGCTCCTCATCGACGACGAGCAGGCCGAGATCCTGAAACTTCAGGTCTTTGGAGAGAAGACGATGGGTCCCGATGAGGATGTCGACCTTGCCGTCGGCCACTTTTTCGAGGATCTCCTTCTGCTCTTTCGCCGTGCGGAAACGCGAGATCATCTCGATGTTCACGGGGAAGTTCGCGAAGCGGCGCTTGAAGGACTCGAAGTGCTGGAAGCTGAGGACGGTGGTTGGGGTAAGCACCGCGACCTGCTTCGAGTCCTGCACGGCCTTGAACGCTGCACGCATGGCGACCTCAGTCTTGCCGTAGCCGACATCTCCGCAGAGCAGGCGGTCCATGGGCTGCACCGATTCCATATCGGCCTTAATATCGACGATGGCACTCAACTGGTCGTCGGTCTCGTTGAAGTCGAAGGCGTCCTCGAACTCGCGCTGCATGTTGGTGTCGGGCGAGAAGGGGGTCCCCTGCGCGGCCTCGCGCTGCGCGTAGAGCTTCAACAGCTCCGCGGTCATGTCGGCCATAGCCTTCTTGACTCGCGCCTTGGTCTTCTGCCAGCCCTGCGAGCCCAGCCGGTTGAGCTGCGGTGCCGGACCAGTCTCGGTGGAGCGGTACTTCTGAATCAGGTCGAGCCGCGTAAGTGGAACGTAAAGCTTCGCTTCTTCGGCGAACTCGAGGATCATCAACTCAAGCGGAGGAGCGCCGTTCTCCTCGATTACGCGCAGCCCCACGTAGCGCGAGATGCCGTGTTCAACGTGGACGACGTAATCGCCGACCTTGAGGTCGCGGAAGTCGGAGACGAAGGCGGCGGACTTGGAGCGCCCACGACGCGCAGGCCGTTGGGTAACGTCAGCCTCGTCGGTGAGGTCCTGGGCGCCGAAGAGAATCACCTGCCGTGCAGTCGTTCTGTCCAGGTCGAGCACCTGAACGCCCGCGGCAATCGGTGTCTTCACGATGACCGGCGTGCGCAGGGCTATTGAATTTCCGGCAAGATAGCTCGACTCCGAGTACACCGTCGCCGAGCCCTGCTGATCGGCGCGCGAGCCCAGGCGGTACGGCACCTGATACTCCTGCAGCAGCCCGGCAAGGCGCTCCACCTCGCCCTGGTTCGCGGCGGCAAGCAGAATCCGCGCCTCCTGACGCATGAGCGAGTTGATGGCGTCGATCAGCGCTGGAATCGAACCGTGAAAGCGCTGCGTGGGCCGCGTGGCAAACTCGATCTCCGAAAGCTCGTTACGTTCGGCGTCGAGAACATCGACGGCGCCAAGCTGATCGAGGTCGCAGCCGGTGGTGCGGCGCAGGCGGTCTTCAAGATCCCATGGCGAAAGATAGATATCCTCCGGGCGCACCAGAGAACCGATCCCTGAGCGATCGTGCCTTTGCTCGACCTTGTTCCACCAGCGCTCCCCCTGGTTCTTCACCATGGCGGGCTCTTCGACGAAGACGCGGGTCGAGGACCCCAGAAGATCGAGCAGCGTTTGCTTGGCTCCGGCGACAGGAGCGAAGAACTCCCATCCCGGAAAGACTGTCGCCTCACCTGTGCGTGTGGCAACGTGGGTCTGTAACTCCACCGGCTCCTCGCCGCCTTCAAGAGTGGCCCCGGCCGTTCCAGCACGGGTAAGGCGAGCATTGATCGCTGAGAGCAGCTTTTCCGTGACCGGTGTTTCGGTCAGAGGAAGAAGAAGTACCTCATCGAGCGAAGAGCTCGACCGCTGCGTCTCCGGGTCGAAGCGCCGGATTGATTCAATCTCATCGCCGAAGAAGTCGATGCGGACGGGACGCTCCTGCTCCGGAGGATAGACATCGACGATGCCTCCGCGAATGGTGATCTGGCCCGGCATCTCGACGACATCGACACGCGTGTAGCCAACGGAGAGCAGGTGCTCCACCAGCATTTCGGGAATGTGCTCCTCGCCGGCGCGAAGATGCAGCGCGAGCGCGGCATAATAGTCGCGACCGAACAGGCGCATGCAGGCCGACTCGATCGGTGCTATGACCAGGCGTTGTACGCGATCCCCGGAACAGATCTTCCAGAGCGCCGCTGCCCGCGTCTCCTGAATTTCGGAGTGCGACGAGAGGTTTTCGAAAGGAAGAACATCGTGGGCAGCAAGACGCAGCACCTGGGCGGGATCGAGCGCTCCGGTAAGCTCGCAGGCGGCAAGAACCGCGGCGTGCAGGGCCTCCGCCGCCTTATTGTCGGAGACGATCACAAGGGCTGGGGCCTGTGAAGCTCTAACAAAATAGGGGAGATAGAGCGCCCGAGCGGTGGCCGTAAGGCCGGAGACACGACGACGCCCCGATCCGCCGCTCAGGTGGCGGCGCACACGCTCAAAGGCATCGGAGTGTTCCAGGTCCGTGAGGATCTCGCGGACAAACGGCAAGACCATGCTGACTCTATTTTAGAAGAACTCAGGCAAGGTCGCGCAGAGCACGCAGAAAAGGCCTTCTTTTGTGCCAGGCACTCCTCATGTGGCGTATGATCTTGCCCGCCGCGACTTGCAGCCACGGTGCTGTCCAGGAATCGAAACAGGGCAGCATGTCTCATTCGGGAGGAGTTCCAGATGGGCGTGTGGGCTAAGAAAGGATCCATCGTTGCATTGATCAGCGTGCTCTCTTTCCTTCAGGGATGCACACGGCACTCAAAGAGCGAACACTATTATCTGGTCACCGTGAATGTTGACCTCCCCTACTGGAAGACCGCCGGGGAGGGGTTCAGCAAGGCCGCTGCCGAGTATGGCGTCTCGGCCGAGATGCGCGGCCCCACAAACTTCGATCCTCAGGCTGAGGTGGAGGAGTTCCGCACTGTCGTCGCCCGGAAGCCTGCAGGCATCCTGGTTTCGGTGACGAACCCCGCGCTGCTGGGCCCGGAGATTGATGCGGCCATCGCGGCCGGGATCCCGGTCGTCACCATGGACTCCGACGCTCCCTCAAGCAAGCGTCTTTACTTCATAGGAACAAATAACCTCCAGGCCGGCCGACTGGGTGGACAGCGCGCGGCGGCGCAGCTCAACGGCAAGGGTAACGTGGTCTTCTTCACCATGCCGGGCCAGCCTAACCTCGATGAGCGACTTAAGGGATATAAAGACGTGTTCTCGGGCTATCCCGGATTGAACATCGTTGAAGTCTTCGACATGAAGGGCGACTCGGGTCTCGCGATGGACAAGGCGACCGAGTATCTCGCCCGCAAAGGGAAGGACCGGATCGACGCCCTCATCTGCCTGCAGTCTTCCGCGGGAAAGGACGTGGGCGAGGCGCTGCGACGAGCCAAGGCGAATGGCGATCCCGGCCGCCTGCTGGTAGCCATGGACAGCGACGCAGCGACCCTGCAGCTGATCAAGGATGGCGTGGCCGACTCGACCGTCTCGCAGAAGCCCTACACGATGGCGCTGATCGGACTGAAGGCTCTCGACGACATTCACCACTACCCGATTCCAATGCCTGCCGACTACGAGCTCGACCCCTTCGCTCCCTTCCCGTCCTTCATCGACACCGGCGTAGCCCTGGTGGACAAGAGCAACGTCGAAACGATCATGTCGCGAAGGGAGGCCGGGCCGAAGTAGCTTACGCCGTCCCCTCTCGTGCTCCCTTCCATAGATCGAGGTGGCCGTCTTTCGCGTATTTGTCGATCTCGGCGAGCTCCGCATCGGTGAAACGGAGGTTCTTGACTGCATCGAGCGAGTCGTTCAGCTGCTCGACGTTGCGAGCGCCAATCAGCGCCGAGGTTACGCGCGAGTCGCGCAGCACCCAGGCAATCGCCATCTGGGCAAGCGTCTGGTTGCGGCTGCGGGCGATCTCGTTGAGAGAGCGGATGCGCTGAAGATTCTCCTCGTTGAGGAAGTCTTTCTTCAGCGACCCCACTTGACTCGCCCGGGAGCTCTGCGGAACGCCGCCAAGATATTTGCTGGTCAACATTCCCTGCGCGAGCGGAGAAAAGGCGATGCAGCCGGCGCCGATTGTGTCGAGAGTGCCGAGAAGCTCCTTCTCGATCCAGCGGTTGAGCATCGAGTAGGACGGCTGGTGAATAAAGAGCGGAACCCCCTCGCTGCGCAGCAGGTCGGCTGCCTCCCGAGTGCGCTCCGGGCTGTAGGACGAGATGCCGACATACAGAGCCTTCCCCTGCCGGACCGCCTGAACCAGAGCGCCCATCGTCTCCTCGAGCGGTGTGTCCATATCGGGACGGTGTGAGTAGAAGATATCCACGTAGTCCAGCCCCATACGACGAAGGCTGTCGTCGAGCGAGGCAAGAAGATATTTGCGTGAGCCTCCGATTCCGTAGGGCCCCGGCCACATGTCCCACCCGGCCTTGGTCGAGACGATCAGCTCGTTGCGATGCGGGCCAAGATCCTTGCGGAGGATCTGGCCGAAGTTCTCCTCGGCCGAACCATAGGGCGGACCATAGTTGTTCGCAAGGTCAAAATGCGTCACACCCCGGTCGAAGGCGCGCAGAACCGTGGCTCTGCCCGTCTCGAAGACATCGGCGCCGCCAAAGTTCTGCCATAGACCAAGCGAGACAGGCGGAAGAACAATGCCGGATCGGCCACAACGACGGAACTGAGCATCGTCATATCGGTTGACATCTGCAACATAACTCATTGAATTAATTTCTCCGGATGGTTGGAATCCTGATTTGGCGATCCTGCCGGAAGTGACCTTCCAGCCACGACTGAAGTTTTCGATAGCTTATCGCTTTGAGGTGCGGTATCTGTTAGTGATATGCGTTCGACTGCGTTTCTGTTTTTCTTTGCCTTGGTGATGCCCCCGGTCTTAAGTATGGGTCAAGAGACTGGTAAAGGGAGTTCAACGACCCTGAAAAAAGAGGCTGCGCCACCCGGTCCACAAGAGGCGGCATCCGCCAAAAAACCTGACTACTCGGCCGAATCGATCATCGTGGAACGAACCGACACGGTCTACCGGTACGCCGCGGATGGAACCGGAACGCGCGAAATCGCCAACGTCGTACTGATCCAATCCGACGCCGCTGCACGCCAGTATGGAGTGTTGGCATTCGCGTTTGCCGGTGACAGCCAGCGGGCCGAGATCGACTACATTCGCGTCAGGAAGCCTGACGGAAATCTCGTGGAGACGCCTTCCGCCGATGCGCAGGAGATGCCACAGGAGGTCACGCGCCAGGCACCCTTTTACAGCGACCTGAAGGAAAAGCAGGTGCCTGTGCGCAATCTTGCCGTAGGCGACCGGCTGGAGTACAAGGTCCGGATCATCGATACAAAGGCCGAGGTTCCCGGCCAGTTCTGGGGCCAGGAGGTCCTCGGAAGCTGGGGGGTCATCCTAAGCCAGAGCATCGAGCTGCATGTGCCCAGGGCCAGCTACGTCAAGGTCTGGAGCCCTGACCACCCGCCAGCGAAGACAGAGACGGGAGACGAAGTGGTCTACCGTTGGATGGGATCGCATCTTGAGCCTACGGTGGGCAAAGATGGAAAGGCCATCCAGCGAGAGATCGATCCTAAGGGCGAACTGCCAACAATGGCGTGGACCACCTTCAAAAACTGGGAGGCGGTCGGAACGTGGTATCGCGGGCTGGAGATTGATCGCATCGTGCCGGATGCCACCGTGAAGGCGAAGGCCGAGGAGCTGACCGCCGGCAAATCGACGGATGCCGAAAAGGCACAGGTTCTCTACAATTTTGTCGCAACCCAGATCCGATATATCGGCGTCGCCTTTGGCATCGGCAGATATCAACCGCATCCTGCATCTGAGGTACTGCGCAATCAGTACGGTGACTGCAAAGACAAGCACACGCTGCTCGCTGCCATGCTTTCGGCTGCGGGACTGCATCCTGAAGCCGCATTGATCGGTGCCGGAATTCGTCTGAACGACGAAGTGCCATCACCAGCGGCGTTCAACCACATGATCACATTCGTGCCGGTTGGTGGAGCGCCGGTGTGGCTGGACACAACCTCCGAGCTTGCACCTTATCAGATGCTGCAGCAGGTGATTCGTGACAAACAAGCACTGGTAATCCCTCAGACCGGAACAGGCAGAATCGAAAAGACGCCGGCCGGACTACCGTTCTCTCCATTCACGAAGTTCATCGCGACTGGCACGCTGACAAAAGACGGAACCATGAAAGCCCAGATGGAGTACATGACGCGCGGAGACGATGAGATCGTCATGCGCACCCTGCTACGCCAGGTACCGCGCGGCCAATGGAATGACCTGATGCAGCGTCTTTCGCAGGGATTCGGCTTCAGCGGTACGACCAGCAATCCTGACGCGAACAGACCCGATCTCACCGCCGATCCCGTCAAGATTACCTATAACTACGAGCGCGAAAAGACGGGCGACTGGGACAACCACAGGATCGTTCCGCTGTTCCCTGTCGTCTTCATCAATAACGTTGATGACAAGAATCCGCCCAAAAAGTATCCGATTCAACTGGGCGAGCCGCGCGTGGAGACATCGACCTCAACTATCAAGTTGCCGGCAGGATGGGGAGCCGATTTACCTGCTGCCATTCACCAAAAAACTGCCTTTGCCAGTTTCGATAAAACCTACAAAATCGAGGGTGATACGCTGACGACGGAGCGGCGTATAGAGGTTCTCCGACGCGAGGTGGCCGCAACAGACTGGAAAAACTACAAGAAGTGGTTCGACGTTGCCCTGGGCGATGGTGAGCCGTTCATCACGCTGATCCCGACGGCTACCGACAAACCCTCAATAACAGGCTCGACTGCATCGGCGGCTTCGTTGGTAGCCGATGCATACCAGCAAATTCAGCGCGGCGAACCGAACGCTGCACAGGCCACCCTGGACAAAGCGAAAGCGCTCAATGAAAAACAACAAAGCCTGTGGAGTACATACGGCTATCTAAACTACGAGCGCCACAACTGGGACACGGCAATCGAGGCTTACAAAAAGGAGATTGTGCTCTATCCGGGTACGGCATGGGTCTACCGAGCCCTGGCCAATGCGCAGATTAATAGCGCAGACTTCGACGGTGCTGCAGGAACACTTCGCACTCTTGTCGGGATGGAAGGCGTCGAGAATGATGACCTGAAACGAGCCGTCGCAATGCTGATCTTGATGAAGCATTACGACACGGCCCTCCCTGCCCTTGAATCACTTCGTGACAAGTTCCCGGAAGACGAATCCATTCAAGTGCAGCTCGGAATAGCTCAGATAGAAGCTGGTCATCAGACAGACGGACAAAAGACACTGATCTCGCTGCTAAACAAGACAGCAGAACCCGGCGCGCTAAACAGTGGCGCCTATGAGTTGGCGAAGACGGGAATTGAGCTGGATCTGGCGGAGAAAAGCGCACAGAAGGCCGTCGATGCGCTCACAACGGAATCGAGCGTGTGGAAATTGGAGCCGGAAGGAGAGGAGGCTCTCAAACAGCGCGGGAAGCAATTATTACTGGTTGCAGCATGGGACACATTGGGTTGGGTCTTCTATCGACAAGGCAAGATCGACCAGGCCGAGAATTACATTCGGGCATCGTGGCTCAATAGTCAAAGTGCTGAGGCAGGTCTCCATCTCGGCGAGCTTGAAGAGAAACGAGGACGTAAGCAGGAAGCACTTCACTTTTATAGCCTTGCTTTCGCAAATACACGCGATGCTATGCCGAAAGGATTCCCTGGGAAAGGACCGGACCTTATCAGCGCCGAACTGCGGGAGCATATAAACGCCCTGAAGAAATCAGGCGCTTCAGAAAACATCACCGGCTCGCAGGAAGAATTAACGAAACTGCGCACGCTACGGGTTGGTTCAAAGACTGGATCAGGTGCTCTATCGGAATACTTTTTTCACATCCGTGACGGAAAAATTGTAGAGATCAACAAGCCGCCTTTAAGCAAAAAGATCCCGGATGGAGATGAGATGGTACGACGAGCTAACTTTGCGGGATGGATACCGCAGGGCTCCTCTGCTCAACTGAGCCGTAAAGGAACGCTGAACTGTCACAGCGGAGTCTGCGAGCTGGTCATCCACCCGATGTAATCCCTCCTCCTTCGAACCATCGATTTCGCTACACTGTAAGGTAATGGCAACGATCAAGGCAGTACGCGGCACCAGGGATCTTCTCCCTCCTGATACCACCCTTTGGAATCATGTTGAATCCATCGCTCGCTCGGTCTTTGCGCGCTATGGATTCGGTGAGATTCGCACGCCTGTCTTCGAGGCGACCGAGCTGTTCGCCCGCGGCGTTGGCGAAGAGACCGACATCGTCTCCAAAGAGATGTACACGTGGGAGGACCGCGGCCGCGCCGAGAGCGACAACGGACAATCCCTCACTCTGCGGCCCGAGAACACCGCCGGCGTCGTCCGCGCCTACATCGAGCATCATCTCGACGAGGGCGGCCTGCTGCAGAAGCTCTTCTACATCGGCCCGCAGTTCCGGCGCGAACGGCCCCAGCGCGGACGCTACCGGCAGTTCTGGCAGATCGGCGCCGAGGTGCTGGGGCCGCCGTTCTCGGGTTCCGACTCCGCACTGCGCGATGCCGAGGTGCTCGAGATGCTCGCCACCCTGCTCAACGAGCTGAAAATCAAGGGCTGGCGGCTGGCATTGAACTCCGTCGGCTCGGCTGAGGATAGAAAGCGCTACAGCGTCGCGCTGCGTGAGGCTCTGGTTCCGGTAAAGCATCTGATGGGTGAGGACAACCAGCGCCGGGCCGAGACCAATCCGCTGCGCGTACTCGACTCCAAGGACCCCAATGACCAGGAGATCATCAACAACCTCCCCAAGATCGCCGATTTTCTGGAAGAGGACTCGCGCGCACACTTTGAGCAGGTAAAGGCCGCGCTCGATGCCTGCGGCGTCCCCTATGACCTCGATCCAAGGCTGGTGCGCGGCCTCGACTATTACACGCGAACGACCTTCGAGTTCACCGTGCCGGATGGCAGCGGTCTGGGAACCCAGAACGCCCTGCTGGGCGGCGGACGGTACGACGGTCTGAGCGAGATGCTGGGCGGCCCGAAGGCCCCGGGAATCGGCTTCGCTATCGGCGAAGATCGCCTGATTCTCACGCTGCAGGCACAGGCCGAAGCCCAGGAGCCGGCAAAGCTGGACGCCTTCATCGCGCCCATGGGCCCGGCGCAGAACCCAGGAGCCCTGAAGCTTGCGCAGGAGCTGCGGCGCGAGGGATTGACGGTCGAGGTCGGCGACGGTGCCTTCCGCCTGAAGAAGTCCTTCGAGGCGGCCGACAAGCTGGCCCGCCGGATGGTGATCTTTGGTGAAGACGAAGCCACGAGCGACATCCTGACCGTAAAAGATTTTTCCGCGGGAGAGCAAACGAAGGTTCCACGCGCGGAGCTGGCAGCGGCGTTAAAAGTTCAGCCTTCGGACTAGATCTCTATCCGATTACTCGAAGCGGACGCCGGGCAACTTAACAGAAGTCCCGAATCACATTAGGAGATGCCTGATGGTACGCAGGGAATTCTTCAAGATGGCTACCGCGGCCGGATTTATGGGTGCGGCTGGAGCCCAGGGCACATCCCAGACCGCCACACAGGCCACAACAACGCCTGTCATCGAGCGAGCCAACCCGAACCATCCCGGCAAGGGCAAGGTTTTCGCCCTGATCACGCCGCACCTCGATGACGGCCCCATCTTCGCCGGGGGCACAGTGGCCAAGCTGCTGAACGAAGGCTACACCGGCTACTTCATCCGCGTAAGCAACGACGAGAAGGACTCCTACAATCTGACACTGGGCGAGACAGTCCTGGCCAACGAGCAGGATGCCGCACGGTTCGTCGAAGTGGCCGGGTTGAAGAAGCGCTACGACCTGCAATATCGCAATCACGGACTCGACGATGTCTCGCGCATGGAGATTCGTGTGCGCCTGATGTTTCTGTTCCGGCTGCTCAAGGTCGATACCGTGCTGAGCTACGACCCCTGGGGACACTATGAGGAGAACCCGGACCATTACGTCACGGCCCAGGCCGTCGAGGCTGCCTGCTGGATGTCCGCCGACCATCTCGATTTTCCGGAGCAGTTCGACGCTGGCCTGAAGGTGCAGGCCGTCACCGAGAAGTACTACTTCGCCCGAGGCCCGCAGCTGGTGAATCGTGTCGTCGATATAGGCCCAACGATCCAGCAGAAGATCGCCTACATCCGATCGTGCCGAACGATGATGATCAATATGGTGCGGAGCGCGAATGATTCGCTGGCTGCGAAGGGCCTGCGGATTCCGGCCTTCATGGGCAACCAGGAATCGGCGAACGACGCCTTCCTTCACGCCGCCTTTATCGAACGCGACCGGGCGATCGGAGCGAAATACGGCCTTGAATACGCCGAAGAGTTCCACTACATCGGCTCCGACCACTCCCTGGACGAGTACATTCGCGCTCATGCGGAGCGTATTTAGGCGATTTTGCCGGAAGCTTCGTACAATAGTGGCATCGTGACTCTCGACTTTTTAGGCAACTTACAGCGCACCCATCGGTGCGGCGAGCTCCGTGCGGAACAGGACGGGCAGGACGTGGTTTTGATGGGCTGGGTCAACCGGCGCCGCGATCACGGCAATCTCATCTTTCTCGACCTGCGCGACCGCACAGGCATCACCCAGGTCGTGCTCGACAAAGAGATTTCGGACGAAGCGCACGCCAAGGCCGAAGCCGCTCGCTCCGAATATGTTGTCGCCGTCAAAGGCAAGGTGCGCCGGCGCGGGGCCGGACTCGAGAATCCGAACATGGCAACCGGCGCCATCGAGGTCGTTGCCCACGAGCTTCTGCTGCTCAACGACGCGAAGACGCCTCCCTTCTCGCCTGCCGAGGATGCCATTGCCAACGAAGAGGTGCGCCTCAAGTATCGCTATCTGGACCTGCGCCGCGAGCAGATGCAATACAACTTCGCGATGCGCCACAAGGTTGCGCGCGCCATCCGCGAGTACCTCTCCGAGAACGGCTTCCTCGAGATCGAGACTCCCTACATGACGCGCTCCACCCCTGAGGGCGCGCGCGACTATCTCGTTCCCAGCCGCGTCAATCCGGGCAGCTTCTACGCCCTGCCACAGTCTCCGCAGATCTTCAAGCAGATCCTGATGATCTCCGGCTTCGACCGCTACTTCCAGATCGCGCGTTGCTTCCGCGATGAAGACCTTCGCGCCGACCGCCAGCCGGAGTTCACCCAGATCGATCTCGAGATGACCTTCCCCCGGCAGGAAACCGTCTTCCGCGTGGTCGAAGGGTTCCTTACCGCAGCGTTTAAAACCGCGGGAATCGAGCTGAAGTCGCCCTTCGTGCAGATGACCTATGACGAGGCGATCCGCAGGTACGGCATCGACAAGCCCGACATGCGCCTGCCCGCCATGGAGGAGCTGACCGACGAGTTGACTCCCTCACTGCGCGAACAATTAAAGATTGAACAAAAACTGCCTGTGCTGGGCTTCATCATCCCGAAGGCAGGCGGGCTCTCCGGGACCGAGCGCAAGAAGCTTTTGAGCGAAGTTCGCTCCAGCTTTGGCGAAACAGGTCTGGATCTGCTCGACACCGAGCGCCTGAAGACGAACGAGACCTTCGCTCCACTGGCCGCGGCAATCATACAGAAGCTCGGGGCCGCGGCTGATGACCTGACAGTTGTAATAACGCCCAAACTCGGCACGCCGGAGAAGTGGAACTACGATCCGCAGTGGATCTACAAGCGCGTGGGCGCGCTGCGGCTGCAGCTGGCGCAGAAGTTCGCCGATAAGCACGGCCTCTTCACCCAGACTGGCACCGAGGCCGACTACAAGTTCCTCTGGGTTACCGACTTCCCCATGTACGAGTGGAACGAAGAGACCAAAACCTGGGACGCGGCCCATCACCCCTTTACTTCGCCGCATGAGGACGACATCAAGTCGGGCGCTCTATTCAACGATAAAGGCGCGGTGCGCGCACTCGCCTACGACATCGTGCTGAACGGCACCGAGCTCGGTTCGGGATCGATCCGTATCCACCGGCAGGACGTGCAGAAGGAGATCTTCCGCTCGCTCGGCATGAGCGACGAGGAGGCGAAGCAGCGCTTCGGATTCTTCCTTGAAGCGCTGGAGTACGGCACGCCTCCCCACGGTGGCATCGCTCTCGGCCTCGATCGGATCGTCATGATCCTCGCCGGAGCCTCCAGCCTGCGAGAGGTCATCGCCTTCCCGAAGACCGCAAAGGCGATCGACCTGATGGTCGACGCCCCCAGTGTGCCGACCGATCAGCAGATGAAGGAGCTGCACCTGAAGATCACAGGGCGGAGCTGAAAGAGCTCCGCATTCCTCAAGCCCCCATAACCCGTCACTCATAAAGACATCCCCGCAAAAAAGCGGCAGCATTCGTCCTTGGATACCTCTCAGGCAGAGGTGCGGATGTAAGTCATTGTCTTATAATGCTTTGAGTAAAAACGGCCGACGGGAACACAGCAGAGTGAGCAAGTAAGCTTCCGAACGCGAAAGATTTCTTCCCTTCGTTACAAAAAGGCGGAAAGAAGGAGTATTCTAGATAGCATCCCTCTCTGGGAATGTTTGGAGGTGTTTTTTCTTGGCAGAGGTTCG
>Ga0193743_1001973_pt1 | contig 14856 bp, 12 predicted proteins | sample L2c2metaG_FD_143038 | JGI IMG/M metagenome (GOLD analysis project Ga0193743, IMG submission 143038) | Soil microbial communities from a riparian zone of the East river system, Colorado, United States - L2c2 | ecosystem: Environmental > Terrestrial > Soil > Riparian zone | place: USA: East River...
GCGCTATGTTAGCCTCCTGTAAGGGGTCGCATCGCTGACCGGCCACCTCGAAACAGCTATGGACGCAACCCCGAAAAGGCTTTGGCCGTTTTTTTCTGCGGCATTTCTGCTTCTCCTCTTTCCGCAGCCCGGCCTCGCGCAGAGTGCACCTCCAAACGCCTCGTTCGGCTCAGCCGCGCTCCCCGAGGCTCCCCAGCCGCAGAGTGCGCCCACCAAACCCAGCGAGACGAACTTCAACTCGCAGGTCGGGCGCCCCGAAGACATCACCCTCGCCGGAACCCCCAAGCGCCTGCTCAGCGATCAGAAGGCCATCTGGACCAGCCCTCTGCGCCTGAAGCCCAGTGACGGAATCTGGCTCGCGCCCTTCGGAATCGCCACGGGCATGCTGATCGGAAGCGACCACCACACTATGACGCAGTCGCTGCAGATCAGTCCCGACGCCCAGGACAAAGCCAACACGCTCTCCAACGGCGCCCTCGTCGGCATCGGCGCGGTCCCTGCCTCCGCTTATCTCTGGAGCCTGTTCAGCCATGCTCCTCAGGCCCACGAGACTGGCCTTCTCGCCGGTGAGGCCGCCATCAACAGCCTCGCCGTCAACGAAGCCCTCAAGGTCGTCTTTCGCCGTGACCGCCCGCTCGAGAACAACGCACAGGGCAAGTTCTTCCACTCCGGCTGGAACGATGGCTCCTTCCCATCCAACCACTCCATCCTCGCTTGGTCGATGGCCTCGGTCGTCGCGTCGGAGTATCCCGGCTGGCTGACGCAGACCGCTGTCTACGGTCTGGCCTCGACCGTCAGCGTCAGTCGCGTCCTCTCCGAGCAGCACTTTCCCTCCGACGTTCTCGTCGGCAGCGTCGCCGGCTGGCTCATCGGCCGCTACGTCTATCGCGCGCACCACAACTACACGCTCAACCCCTACGACTCCAGGCCATCGCTGCCGCGCAACTATATTGCCCCCAACACATCGACAGGGCAGACCTACGCAAACCTTCCCGCACCACCTCCGCCGCCTCAGTTCGTTCAGGTTCCCGACCCCATCGCGCACCGCCCACCACCGGTCTTCGACGCCGACCCCGACTCGGTCGGCTCCACCAACGTCCCGATGGACAGCTGGATCTACCCCGCCCTTGAGCGCCTTGCCAATCTCGGCTTGATCCCCACCCAGAACGTCGGCATCCGCCCCTGGACCCGCCAGGAATGCCTACGCCAGCTTCGCCAGGCCCAGGAGATCTCCGACCGCATCTCGCCCGACAGCCCGGGCCTGGTCGCCGAAGCCCGCCGCCTGATGACTGATCTTGATCGGGAGCTCTCCAAGGAGTCGACCTCGTATCAGGAATTAGCGCTGGAGTCCGTCTATGCGCGCTACGGGACCATCGCCGGCCCAGCACTCAACGACAGCTTCCACTTCGGACAGACATGGTGGAACGACTTCGGACGGCCGCAGGGACGAGGCTCAAACTTCATCACCGGCTTCTCTACCCGCGCCCACTACGGAAGACTCTTCTTCTACGCTCGCGAGGAGATGCAGCACAGCCCCGGGAACCCGCAGCAGTCGGTCGAGCAGAACCTGCTCATCAACCAGCTTGACCGCTTCGAGCAGTCCAGCCCTTACTTCCCCATCATTCAACAGCGGGCGGCGTACGAGCGGCAGCGCCCATTGGAGCTCTATGCCGGCTTTGCGTTCGCGGGCAACGCTCTGACCTTCGGCAAGCAGCAGCTCTATTGGGGGCCGACGACGATGGGGCCGCTCGCGTTCTCGAGCAACGCCGAGCCCACCTACAACGCGCGCTTCGTCTCGACACGCCCGCATCCTCTGCCATTCGTTCCATCGCTTGGCACCTACCGGTTCGACATCGTGCTCGGCAAGCTCTCAGGACACACCGCTCCCGCGCGGCCATGGTTCAACGGGCAAAAAATCTCGTTCAACTTCGGCGATAACCTTGAGCTCTCCTTCACCCGATGGTCGGTCTTCTGGGGAGTGGGGCATCCCATCACGCTCCACACCTTCAAGGACAACCTCTTCAGCTTCAACTCGACCGGAAGCTACGCCGGCAATGGAGCGGCTCCCTATGGCGACCGTCTCGATCCCGGCGACCGCAAGAGCAACTTCGACTTCCGCTATCGGCTCCCCTTCCTGCAGAAGATCGTCACGCTCTACGCCGATGCCTACTCCGACGACGACCCGAACCCCATCTCCGCACCACGTCGCGCCGTCTGGAACCCCGGCATCTACTTCGCGCGCCTTCCCTGGCTGCCCCATATGGACCTTCGCGTGGAGGCAGTCAGCTCTCAGGGCCTGGCAAGAGACTTTGGCGGACAACACTACTTCATGAACAACCAGTACCTGGACAGCAATACTCAGAAGGGCTACCTCCTCGGCAACGCCATCGGACGGGATGGACGCGCAATCGAAGGCCGCACTGGTTACTGGTTCTCCGGCCGCACCCGTGTAGAAGCAGGCTACCGTCAGAACAAGGTCAGCGCGCTGTTCCTTCCCGGAGGCGGAACCATCACAGATGGCTTTGTAAACGGCTCCTTCGCCATCAACCGCCACTGGACAGCCCAGATCTTCACCCAGTATGAGCGTTTCCTGATCCCGTCCTACATGAACGGATCCCAGCACAACACCAGTGGATGGTTCCAGCTAACCTGGAACCCGAAGCTTAAGCTGCTTCGTTGAAGACGCAAGTTACTTCCAGAAACCCTTGTACATGCTAAGACGGCATTTTAGAGTCGTATTGAAATCTTTTCTCGTTCTTCCAAATTTATAGCCAGCAAATTTAAGAATGGTTCTTATAAACGCCGATGGAATGTATCTTTTATTGCCCGACCATAGATAAGAGATCTCCGATTTCACAAAACGAAGACCTTCCCCACCTGTACTTCCAAAATTCCTTTCTGAGCCAGCTCTCTCATGTAGAACACCTATATCAAAATATCTCTTGAAATCCTGGTTCCAGCTATAGCTGTGGGAGTAATAAACCTGCGCATCAGCAATATAGGCAATCTTCTTACCATTCATCAGCAATTTGGCAGCTGTGACAGTATCCTCTCCAAAAATAACGTTTGCAGGAAATCCTCCAACCTCAATCAAATCCTTCCTTCGATAGGCAGCAAAAGAGTTTGAAACAAATATGCTTTTTAAAGCCTAGACTTTTCCGATCTTCGAGAATTCGAATGCTTGATTGAGATGGGTAATTGAATAAGCGCGCGTGAGCTTCAATGGGAAAAGCGCCGTGTCTAGGGGGCTGACGCCCATATGCCAATGCAATAGCAGGATCAGAGAAAGCCGCTAACAATCTATCAATCGCACTTGAATCTACAAGTACTGCATCGAGTGCTTCCATGATTGAATTCGGAGCGAGGGATACTCACAGTTCGAAAACCGGCAAGCCGAGCCAGATCGATCGCTCCGTCGTCTGACGAAGAATCAATCACCATTACTCTTTGAGGCGGTATCGCAGTAAATAAATTAGACACAAATGCGGTCCAATCTCCAGCTGCATTTAATGTAGGAACAATTACAGCAAATGAGACATTCTTACTTGTTGCTTGGACAATGCTCATTCAACAATCCCGGATGAAATGAGCAGGTACCGCAAATGCTGCTCCGCAAATACATGCCTTTCGGATTCACATCCGTTTTAGAACACCACATTCGCCGCAGCGATTGCGATTCCAAACTGGCCGACGATCTGCGCCAGATCTACGATGAGCCGCAGTGACTTGCCCTTGCTCAGGTTCAAGGGAACCACGACCGTGTCGCCCGGATAGACGTGAAGCGAGTTGAAGCCACTCCCACGCAGGGATGAACTGTACTGCTTGCTAAGAACCGCTCCGCCCGCTCGGATTACATAAGCTCGCTTCTTGTCGGCGTCGCGATTTGCACCACCAGCCAAACGAATGTAATCACCCACTCTTCGCGAAGGGTCATACACAAAAGCATTCTGGTTATAGACAGCTCCATCCACGCTTATCGTGGATGGAACTCTGGGAACAATAAACCGGTCGCCGTCTTCGAGCGGCATCTCCGGAAGTTGAGATACGTCGCGACTATCTGCAGAAAGATTCAGCACAACGCGGCCGGATGCCCGTTGGCGTCGCAGACTGTCGATGATGGTTTGATTCTGCCCCGCGGCGGCAGCGGCCGCTGCGCTATCCTGCGCACTGATCGCTCCACCTGCGTTGTTCACCGCGTTTGTACTTACCTGAAGCTGAATCTGATCAATGTATTCATTCAGCCGCTGCTGCTGAACCTGCCTCGTGGACTCACGCGTGAACTGAGACCCATACAGATATGCATCTGGAGACAGACCACCCGCACGCTGAACCAGATCCCGCAGAGTCTCACCGGGCTTTACGCTATACACGCCCGAAGCAAGGAACTCGCCCTCCAGCCGCACGAATCGTGTCTGCTGCGACTGCGGCACGCGGAAATCGGCTTTTGAGAAGATTGTGACGACATCGCCCGGCAGCAACTCCAGATTCTGCGAATCATCTCCCTGCAGAACGACCTTTCCCAGATTGAACGGGAGCAGCGACGTTGTCAGATTCTCTTTGCTCTGACGTTCAATAACCGCATAATTCCAATCGATGTCGGGCTCGCTCAGCTTCACGTCGTTACGAGGCTTGAACTGTCCCACTGGCGCGTTGACAACGGCCGCTCCAACGCTTGCGCTGGAAGAATTTGCACGACCCGAGTTCGGGAAGTTGCCGTTTTGCCCAAAGGCGCCAGGGTAGGAAGCGTTCGGTAAAGCATTATTTCCCTGGGACGATGCCGTTGCAGATTGCAATTGAGATTGAGACTGACTGCGGTCGTTGATTCCGTAAGGGGAGACCTGCCAACCCGGAGCATCTTCGCAATCCAGGCCGCCATCGGTCTGGATCGGAGACTTTTCATCCTCGGGCAGACCTTCATTCTCCATCTGATTCTGTGCCTTGCCGCTTCCATCCTCTGCCCCAAAGCTCAGGCCGAAGAGATAGGGATTCCTCGTCGACGAATATCTCCAATATGGGTTCCCTTCATCCTCCCCAATCGGAATCCCATAACGCAGGCTCGGAACGCCGTATGGTGTTTTGGGAAGACAGGTGGGGACATAGGTCAACATTGGCTGACCCAATTGACTCCGCTTCAGCCAGTAGTCGCGGGTAATCAACGCATCTTTATCGGGGATAAGATCCCGAATCCGCATTCCCGGTCTCCAGGAGTATCGGCCGGGGCTCGCCACGTTTCCACGGAGCGTAATTGCGTCCTTGTACTGGCTGACAACCGCATTGACCTCCAGAAGATCGCCATCGTGCAGAATCGTCGCCCGGCCCTCCGCGTTCAGCGAGACATCCGTGATGTTGCGCATCCGGCGACTGTCCACGCTCTCCACGCGAACCTTCTCCGAGGCCACATTCGTCAATCCCGCGGCCATCTCCAGCATGTCGCCGAGCGTCGTGCTGTCGGGCGATTTCAATTCATAGATCGCAGGAACTTTGACATTGCCCGCAATCGCCACCTGCGGCCCCACAGGGGGAATGTAGATCACATCGCCAGGGAGCAGCTGTACGTCGTTCGACTTGTCCCCGCGAAGCAGAAGTTCGTAGAGATCGAAGTCGACGATCAGCGAGCCCCCTCGCTTCAGCTCAATATGCCGCATGCTCCCCTGTGGAGTCGGCCCCCCGGTCGCGAAGAGAGCATTCACCAGGGTGCTCAGCGAGCTGATCGTGTAGTTTCCCGGTCGCCGGGCCTGTCCCACCACGAACACCTGGATCGAGCGCAGCTGGCCCATGCTCACATCGAGATCGAAGTTCCGGAAGACGCGGCTCACCTGCGTCTTCATGTAAGGCTGAAGCTGTGCAAACGTCTGCCCCGCAACGTGAACCGTTCCTACCTGCGGGATGTAGATGTTTCCGCTGCGGTCCACCACGTAACGGGAGTTGAGCGTAACCTGTCCCCAGATATGAACTCTCAGCTCATCACCAGGCCCGATCACGTAATCGGGAGTCACAGGAACCATGTTCAGCGGAGCAAACGTCGATGGAGGATTACGGAACAGACTGGCTCCGTAGATCGGCAGGTTCCTCCCCAGAGAATTGGCCACCATCTGCTGAAACTCAGTGGGGGGATCTAACGGTAGCGGAGGACGCTGATTCGATGTTCGATTGCCCGTCTGCTGCGCGTTCGTATTTGGAGCATTCTGATTCTCCTGCTCGCTCGGCAGCACGGCTCCTTGGGGCGTCTCCGACGAATTCGGAAACCTTCCCTGCACATCATTGCTGGGTTGCGATGTCTGACAGGTTGGGTCCGAAGGGTCACAGGAAGACGAGGACTGCTGTCCTGCGCTGTTTCCGAGAGCCTGTCCCAACTGCGATTGAGAAAACTGGGCCGATGCCGAATTCGCACCAAGCGCTGTGAGCAACAGGAGACATCCAAATCTGGAAACTCTCGGGAAACCGCCAAACTGCATCTGCCCTAAACCTCGCAAAACTTCTTTACCCCTGGCCGCATCCCGGAAAGTACCGAGGATGCGCAGTGTCGAACTTCCCATCCCAGATAACCAGATTTTTGGGAAATCTCAGACTTCAGAATACTCGAACCAACTTCTACATTCGACAAAGAAAGCAGAGAGACACAGCCTCGAAGCTACCCTTGCCCCTCTATGGCCTTCGCCACTCGGAACATCTCAGCCTCACCGAAATGGCTGCTCAGAACCTGAATCCCAATGGGAAGTCCCTCTTTCGTCTCTCCGTATGGCACGCTCATCCCGCATACTCCGGCCAGGCTCGCAGCCACCGAATAGATATCCTCCAGGTACATCTTCACCGGATCGTCCGTCTTCTCGCCCAGGCGAAATGCCGGGGTCGGCGTCACCGGAGCTACAAGAACATCGACCTCCGCAAACGCAGTCAGGAAATCTCTCGTCAGCAGCGTACGGACCTGCTGGGCCTTCTTGTAGTAAGCATCGTAGTACCCTGCACTTAGCGCGTAGGTCCCCAGAAAGATCCGCCGCTTGACCTCCGCCCCGAAACCAGCGTCGCGGGTCCTGCGGTACATCTCCGAAAGCGTCTTCGCCTCCGCATCCCTCAGCCCGAAGCGAACCCCATCAAACCGCGAAAGATTCGACGAGGCCTCCGCCGTCGCGATGACGTAGTACGTAGGCACCGCATACTTCGTATGAGGCAGGCTCACCGGCTTCACCACACATCCTGCGGCCTTCAGCCCCTCCAGCGCCTTCTCGATCGCAGCACGAATCTCAGGGTCCAGGCCCTCTCCGAAGTACTCTTCGGGGACGCCGATCCGCAGTCCCTCCACGGGCTTCTGCAGCGACTCCACATAGCCGCCTGCCGACCTGTCCGATGAAGTCGCGTCCAGCGCGTCCTTTCCGGCCAGAACCTCCAGCATCGTCGCCGCGTCTTTCACGTTCTTCGTAAACGGCCCTACACGATCCAGAGAAGACGCAAAGGCGATCAGACCATACCGGCTCACCCGTCCATAGGTCGGCAGAACCCCTACCACGCCGCAAAAAGCTGCAGGCTGCCGGATCGAGCCACCCGTATCGGTCCCCAGGGTCGCCACCGCAAAACCCGCCGCAACCGCCGCCGCCGAGCCGCCGCTCGAGCCTCCCGGAACCCGGTCCAGCGCCCTGGGATTTCGCACCGGCCCATACGCGGAGTTCTCGTTCGAGCTTCCCATCGCAAACTCATCGCAGTTTAATTTGCCCAGCAGGACGGCGCCGGCCGACTCCAGCCGCTCCACCGCCGTCGCATCATAGGGCGGCCTGTAGCCCTTCAGGATCAGCGAGCTCGCCGTCGCCGGCGCGCCCCGCATCACCAGCACATCCTTGATTCCCACCGGAACTCCGGCCAGAGGAGGCAACACCTCGCCTCTCTGAGCCATCGCGTCAATCCTGGCCGCCTGGGTCAGTGCCCGCTCCCGGCTCAACGACAGGTAGCTGTGAATCTCTTTGTCTTCAGCAGCGATCCGCTCATAGTGCATCTCGGCAAGGGCGGTGGCCGTCGTCCGTCCCGCAGCGACTGCATCCCGTACCCCCTCGATGGTCAAACTCTTCAGACTTTCCGCTGTCAAAACCCGTCTCTCCAAAACCCGGCCTGAACTCGGCCGCCTATCTCTCAATCACCTTCGGGACCTTGAAGAACCGGCCATCGGTCTCCGGAGCAGCTGCCATCACCTCGGCGCGATCGATGCAGGGCTGTACCGTATCGCTGCGCAACGTCTCACCACGCTTCTGAACCGGGCCGCCGTCCAGCACCTCAGCCACCTGCGCCATCGGAGGAACATCACTGGTGTCCAGCTCATTCAACTGAGCGATATAACCCAGAATCGCATTCAGATCCCGCTGCATGCGGGGCTCTTCTTCCTGCGTCAATTCCAGGTTGGCCAGCTCGGCCACCCTGCGGACATCTTCGATTGTTACTGCGGACCGACTGCTCATGACTTGATCTCTATCTCTTCACTATAAAGTGTAGCTTGGTCACCCTGATCCCCGCGACTCGCGCCAGCTCACGCTCAAGATGCGCGCTCATGCTCCGCATCTCCTCCAGCCATGCGCGCTCACTGGCCGCGATCTTCACCATGCCACCGTCGTATCCCACCACGGTGGCGTGTTCCGCCATAACCCGCCCACAGACCACCACCCAGGCCATTTGTAGCCGATCCAGATCAGAGAGCGTGTTGAACCCGCTTCGCGTACCGAATCGAATTACATCCCGGACCCGGTCCATCTTTTTCCCTCAGCCGGCTGCTGAAAAGATGCTGTTTTTGAAGGCGCGGCTTCAATGCCTGCCCGGAGCAAAACCGAACGGCGCCGAGCTCACTCGTTATCGGTGAAGTCTGTGGAGACCACTGTAAGCCTTTGTCCTGATCCGTGGGTCTCCGTGTGAATCCGCGGTCCCCCAGACCACAGACTCCTAATAGGCCCCGTCCTGCTTCAACACCGCCCGGAACGTCTTCAGAAGGATCATGACATCCCTGCGCAAAGACCAGCGGTTCACATAGTCGCAGTCAAGCGCCACACGTTCGTCATAGGTCAGCTCGCTGCGTCCTGAGACCTGCCACAGACCGGTCAACCCCGGCTTGACCCTGCAGTAGCACTCGAACGAGTTCGCATACTTCTCCACCTCGGCCGCCACGATCGGACGCGGCCCCACCAGGCTCATATGCCCGGCCAGAACGTTCCACAACTGCGGAAGCTCATCCAGACTGTAGCGCCTCAGAAACGCCCCGACCTTTGTAATCCGCGGATCATGACGCAGCTTGTGATTCTTATTCCACTCCCTGCGCGCTTCCGGATGCTTGGAGAGATATTCCTCCAGCACCTCGGCCGAGTTCACACACATTGTCCGGAACTTCCACATCGAAAAGAACGCCCCGTGCCGACGGATGCGACGATGCGAATAGAAGATCGGGCCGGGCGAGCTGATCATCACCATCGCCGATACGATCCCCAGAACAAGAACGACGACCGGAGCGAAGGTCAGAATCAGAACGATGTCGATACAGCGCTTGATGACCCGGTAGCGAATGAGTCCGGCTGGCAACTGGTCCAGGGGATAGCTTGCCCTGAAGACCGGTCTGCTGATCGCCTCTGTGTACGAATAAGAATCTTCGATGGCCGCTGTCCGCGACTCTGGAGATTGATATTCAGCCTGCATTGAAATCCTGTGTCCGTATAACGCTACCCTCGCCCCTTCGCGTTGGTCCCGGAATACTAGTTGTTCGTGCGTCAAAAGGTTCGCGGCAGTGACCTAAATCTCTGCTAAGACTTCAACTACATTGTCTTCCATCTTCCCGCGTCATCGATTTCTGAGCTCGAGGAACCGATCTTTCATGGATCGAAATCTCTTTATCGAAACTCCGCTTTTCACCTCACATACTACGAACAACTCGGAGATAAGCATTCCAGCACTGCAGTCCGTTCATTCTAATCATTGAAACCGCTTTTTCTACAAGCTATTTTAGCTGACCCGATTCCGGGAGTCCCGTTTGGAAAACTACGGTAACCTCCTGACCATCGGCTAAACTAATCGGATGCAGATCCTCGATACTCCGCTGCACGACGTCAAAGTCCTTCAACCCAGACGTTTTGGCGATAGTCGCGGCTGGTTTACCGAGGTTTTCAACACCTCCGTCTTCGCTTCGGCGGGCCTTCCCGCGGAGTTCGTTCAGGATAACCAGTCCTTCTCCACCAAAGGGGTGTTGCGAGGTCTTCATTACCAACTTGGTAAACCCCAGGGGAAACTCATCCGTGTGCTCTCCGGACATATCTGGGATGTCGCCGTCGACCTTCGTCGCAGCTCCCCCCAGCTCGGAAGATGGGCCGGCTTCCACCTTAAGCCGCGTTCGAGCTCCGGTGAGCTGGAGCTGCTCTGGATCCCCGAGGGATTCGCCCACGGCTTCCTCGTCCTCTCCGACTCCGCCGAAGTCCTCTACAAGACGACAAATCTTTACTATCCCGAGGGCGAGCGCTCCATCCTCTGGAACGATCCCGACCTGAAGATCTCCTGGCCCACCGACGCTCTCGATGGAACCTCTCCTGTCGTCAGCCCGAAGGACAGCGCCGGGAGCCCCTTCGCTTCGGCCGATCTTCCCTGAGCTCAGGCTGAATCCATCTCTCGTCCCCGCCATCCACTCAGCAGGGGGGACGGAGCGCTTTGAATCATCCAGAAATTGTAGTCTCTGCGGGCCTGATCGCTGGTTCGCGGGATATCGCAGCCAGCGGATTCCTCGCTCAATCGCAAGGCGTCCCCTTCCAGAGACTCCTGCAGACAATCGCCAGTGGAGTCCTTGGCCTACGAGCCTTCGAGTCCGGCAGGCGAAGCGCCCTCCTCGGGCTCTTCTTTCACTTCCTCATCGCCCTCGCCGCTGCGGCAGTCTACCTTGCGGCCAGCCGAACCCTGCCGATTCTCCTCGACCGCCCGATCCTCTCAGGCGCGCTCTTCGGAGTTGCCGTTCATCTCGTGATGTCCCTGGTCGTGGTTCCCTTGTCCCGCGTCAAGCGTTCCTTCTCCACCAAAAGATTCGCGATCCAGTTCCTCATCCATATCCTCTGCGTCGGCCTGCCCATCGGGATCACCATAAACCATCTGTCTCGAGCAGCTTAGCTATGGCTCTCGAGCCAGTGCTCGACCTCCGAGAGCGCCGTTACCGGCAGATACTCCCCTGGACAGCCCGCCTCTTCGGTCCCACTGATCAGAAACGCCTGCCGCAACCCGGCACTATTCGCCGCGGTGATATCGCTACACCGGTCCCCCACCATCACACTGTCAGCCAGCGACACGCCAAACTCCCGCACCGCCCTCTGCAGCATCCCGATCCCAGGCTTCCTGTCCTCATGCTCGCGCCTGTACTCGCCGATCCCGTGCTCCGGGTGATACGGGCAGTAGTACACCGCATCAAGCTCCACGCCCTCGACCAGCAGCTCTCCTTGCATCCACTCCGTCAGAGCCGCGAAATCAGTCTCGCTGTAATACCCACGTGCGATCCCTGCCTGATTGGTCACCACCACCAGCCGGTATCCCAGCCTCATCGCTGTCCGGCACAGAGAAAAGATCCCCGGTACAAACTCAACATCCTCAATCCGATGCAGATAGCCGATCTCGACATTCACCACGCCATCGCGATCCAGAAACAGCGCCCGTTCCTTCATCCCTTCACCTTGTAGACGTGTTCATGCCCCGGAGCCTCGATCAGCTCCACCATAAAGCGCTGCGCCGTCACCCAGAACTGCACTCTCGCTCCTCCATAGGCAACCGCCGGCTTCGCAGGCCCCGCCATCATCGCACCCTTCGCCTGCAACATCTGCGCATCGCGATCGAGGTCCGCCGTCAAATACGCCACATGATTCAGAATATTCATCCCCCGCTTCAGCGCCGTCTCTACGGGGCTCGCCTCCCCCAGCGGAGAGATCAGTTCATAGCACGGACCCTCTTCTGAGCGGCCGAACTGCACATACACCCCGATCCCCGGGTCCGCGAAGACCTCCGTCCACCGGTCCACCCCGAAGGCGCTCTCCAGGAACTCTCTTCCCTCAGCCATATCGCCCACCACCAAGCCGATATGGTCAAACTTGAGTCCGCTCATAGCTCCGCCATCACCTCGCCTAAAGAGTCGCGCCAGTCCATCATCCTCCAGCCAAACCTCTCCGCCAGCCTCTCGCAGTTCAGCCTCGAGTTCACCGGCCTCTTCGCTGGGGTTGGATACTCGGCCGTCACAATCGCATCCACCTCGGCCAGCTTCGTCTCCCGCTCCCGCTCATGCAGCTTCGCAATCGCCTCCACCGCGAATCCATGCCAGGTCGTCTCCCCCGAACCAGCAGCGTGATAGACCCCTTGAAACTCCTTCATCGCCCCGGCAAGCCCCTTCTCTCCCGCCAGATCTTCCACCCGCCCCATCACGTGCGCCGTCATCCTCGCCAAATCACGGCTCCACGTCGGAGCTCCATACTGATCTGCCACCACCCGCAGCCGGTCCCGCTCTCGAGCCGCCTTCAGGATCGTCCGCAGAAAATTCTTCCCCGTCGCGCCATACACCCAGCTCGTGCGGAAGATCATGTACCCGGCCCCTGCCTCCGCCAAAGCCAGTTCGCCCGTCAGCTTGCTCGCTCCATATACACTCACTGGTCCCGTCGCATCGGTCTCACGATAGGGCGCCGTTCCCTCGCCGTCGAAGACATAATCGGTCGAAAAGTGGATCACCGCCGCGCCAACCTCCCTCGCCCCCTCTCCAAGCGCCCGCACCGCCTCCGCGTTGATCGCATAGGCCAGATCCGGTTCGCTCTCCGCCTTGTCCACCGCGGTATACGCTCCGGGATTCACGATCCATCTCGGCCGCACAGCCCGCACCCGCTCCCGCACCGAAGCTGCATCCGCCAGATCCAGCTCGTCGCGCCCCGGAGCCACAACCTCACCCATAGAAGCCAGAGCCCGGATAAGCTCTCCCCCCACCTGCCCTGTCACCCCTGTCAGCAGAATCCGTCCACTCATCCCCAGAACACCGGCTCCGAGAGCAATCTCGTCAGATATTGTCCATAGCTGCTCTTGCCCATCCCATTCGCCAGCGACCGCAGCTTCGCCTCGTCGATATATCCCAGCCTGTGGACGATCTCCTCCAGGCAGGCCACCTACAGCCCCTGCCGCTTCTCGATCGTCTGGATAAACGAGGACGCCTCCAGCAGCGAGTCATGGGTCCCCGTATCCAGCCAGGCCATCCCGCGCCCCAGCACCTCGGTCTTCAGCTGGCCGCGCTCTAGGTACCAACGGTTCACATCCGTGATCTCCAGCTCCCCGCGCGGCGAAGGCTTCAGCCCTTCCGCTATCCCCACCACCTGTGAGTCGTAGAAATAGATTCCCGTCACTGCATACCGCGACTTCGGCTTCGCCGGCTTCTCCTCAATCGAGATTGCCTTGCGGTTCGCGTCGAACTCCACCACGCCATAACGCTCCGGATCGAGCACCGGATAGGCAAACACCGTCGCGCCCTCGCGATTCTCCGCCGCCGAACGCAGCGTCTTCACCATATCGTGCCCGTAGAAGATATTGTCGCCCAGCGCCAGGCAGCACGGCTCCCCGCCAATAAACTCCTTGCCGATCAGGAACGCCTGCGCCAGTCCATCCGGCGACGGCTGTACCGCATACTGCAGCCGAATCCCCCACTGCTCGCCCGAGCCCAACAGCTGCTCGAACCGCGGCGTGTCCTGTGGGGTCGAGATAATCAGAATCTCTCGAATCCCCGCCAGCAGAAGCACAGACAGTGGGTAATAGATCATCGGCTTGTCATACACCGGCAGCAACTGCTTCGAGACCGCCTGCGTCACCGGATGCAGCCGCGTTCCCGAGCCGCCCGCAAGAATGATCCCCTTCATCGGGCACCTGCCGTCGTCTCGCTGACTTTAGCCTCGCGCGCGCCGTAGTTCTGCTTCACCCAGTGCTGATATGCCCCACTGGTCACGCTCTCCACCCACGCCTTATTCGTCAGGTACCACTCCACCGTCTTCCTCAGCCCGGTCTCGAAGCTCTCCTGCGCCTTCCATCCCAGCTCGCTCTCCAGCTTCCGCGCATCGATCGCATACCTGCGATCATGCCCCGGACGATCCGCGACATAGGTAACCAACTCCTTATGCGGCCGCTTCGGTGACTCCGGAGAAAGCTCATCCAGCAGACTGCACAGCGTCGTCACTACCTCAAGGTTGCTGCGCTGATTGCCCCCGCCCACGTTATAAGTCTCGCCCACGCGCCCGCGCTCCAGCACCGCTATCAGTGCCCTGCAGTGATCCGCGACATAAAGCCAGTCCCGCACCTGCTGGCCGTCGCCATACACCGGCAGCGGCTTGCCCTTGCGCGCATTCGCAATCATCAGCGGAATCAGTTTCTCGGGAAACTGATACGGCCCATAGTTGTTCGAGCAGTTCGTAATCATCGCCGGAAGCCCATATGTGTGGACCCACGCCCGCACCAGGTGATCGCTCGCCGCCTTCGAGGCCGCATAAGGAGAGTTCGGAGCGTATGGAGTCTCCTCGTGGAACGCCGGGTCCTCCGGCTCGAGCGTCCCGTACACCTCATCGGTCGAGACGTGCAGAAACCGGAATCCCTCCCGCTGCTCTCCTTCGAGCGAGCCGAAGTAAGCTCGCGCCGCCTGCAACAGCGTGAAGGTGCCATCAATGTTGGTCCGCAGAAATGCTTCCGGCCCCAGGATCGACCGGTCCACATGACTCTCTGCGGCAAAGTGCACCACAGCACTCGGCCTGTGCGTCTCCAGTAACTGTTTCACCACCGCCGGGTCGCAGATATCCCCATGGACGAACGTGTACGCCGGGTTCTTCTCCACCTCGGCCAGATTCTCTGGATTACCCG
>Ga0193743_1001974_pt1 | contig 14854 bp, 13 predicted proteins | sample L2c2metaG_FD_143038 | JGI IMG/M metagenome (GOLD analysis project Ga0193743, IMG submission 143038) | Soil microbial communities from a riparian zone of the East river system, Colorado, United States - L2c2 | ecosystem: Environmental > Terrestrial > Soil > Riparian zone | place: USA: East River...
CATGACGAAGTCGGGACCGCGTGAGCATCCGGCTCTGCGCGCCGAACTCGGTTGCCGCGCATTCGTGTGCAGAAATCTGCAGCGGCTTGGCCTGAACATCGAAACACTAAAGCCGGTTGGCAGGCCGAGCGGCTTCTCGCCGATTTCGCAGTGACGAAGAACGCCATTTTGGCGTTCTTCCATCTCGAGGTCCACCAATGGTAACAAACAGAGTGCCTCTCGCCCGCGCAACCAAGACAAGGCTTACGCCGGAAATCATCGAATGCTACCGCCGGATGCGCGCGCTGCATGACGATGATCCCACCCGCAGCGCCGAATGCATCGCGCTCAACGGGGAATTACATCAGCTGTTGGGCCGCGCACCGTGGCAAACAACGATCATGGACACGCTCGGCGATGATGTCGCGCCTGCTTGGATGTTTTCGCAGGGACTCGACGCGGTCGTGAATTGGAACGATGCGCACAGCATTCGCAAGCTGCTCGATCAGGCTGTTAGCATCTGAACCAGATGTGAAGTCCGATATAACAGGTGTTGCCTTTAGGGTCTCGGGGCATTTGGCTGCCATCCTTCGCCTACAAGACTGTTGTTCAGATATCCTCTAATCCTGCGGTTATTTCCGTGACCAGTGTAAACGCAGCCGCAATAGCCGCACGTCATAGCTGACTTTGCCCATTCCGCACCTTCACCAAGAGCGGATAACTCGGCGCTGACATCGCGTTGGGAAGGATTAGCGGCCCGGCAATCCTGAGCGGGGCAAGCTTTATTTGGTGCCATCTTTTCTCCTGCTTTCCAGGAAGCATTAACATAGTTTGCTCGAAAAATCTCGCCGGTCTCTTCCGTTGCGTCCCTTGCATTAGCTGATGGCAGGTGAGCCGGTCCCGCAGCCGCTTAGAATTTGCAATACTGGCGTAAGCTGGGGAGGACGATATCGAGATGCGAAGACACAGGCTTGTTGGTTTCCCAAATAAAACGATATTCCGCCTGCCATTCATATTGGCGGGTTTTCAAAAAGTAAGGCTTAGGCCCTGAGTTCTTGCTGCTTTCCGCCATCACCTTTTCCAAGCTAATTTTATCGGACTGCGCATCGTCTCTTAAATCTTCGATGTTTGGGGCTCGTGCCGAACTGATAAGGCTCTTTTTAGCAACATAGATGCATGCGCCGATCATGGCGTGAGTGCATCCGGGTATCTCGTTCGCCACCGCAGCGCAAAATCCAACGGGCTCAAAAATTCGAACGACGCCTCGCCAAATACCTTTGCTACATCCGTCCCTGTACGCATAGTACCGCAAAGAACAAACGCGTTACTTCCGGAATTGGTAGCGGTGAAAAAGTGACGATCCTTCTCAAGGTCATTGATTCCAGAAAATACCGATCCCTCAGACATATCTCCTTGTTGCTCACTCTTATTTTGCTTAAAGGCCGCAAAGCTTGAGAGTCTTAGGTTTCCATGCTCCCCGAACGAATTCACGAATTGAGCATCCATATGCCGGTGAACTGGCGGCAGGTATACGGTGAGCGGTCGATATCAACCTTTGAGAAATTTCCTCGCATCCCACTTTCCTGCGTGTGTCGTGTCAATCGCACCCGACTAAAGATAATGCATTGACTTTGATCGAATCGCGCGACCGATCACAGATCGCAGTGAGATTCAAAGTGAGCATTGTAAAAGCCGCGCTTGTTGAATCCGTCGTTGCGCTCGTTGCTCAAAAGTTGCGATTAGATGCAACGTGATGCAACGAGAAATCCAACAAAAATGGGGACTTTTTAGCTTTTTCAATTTTCAGCCGACGGGGTTGCTCAGTTCATGAATTGCGTTGTAAGCTTTCTTGCTGGCGGCAAAAATAAAAAAGGAGAACAGCATGCGCGCAATTCATGAGCCGCCCGAGATCATTACCGCGTCTCTCAAAATCCTTCGAACCCAAATTCAGTCTCTCGCGACTTGCCTCGATCACGACCACATAACGGCGAAGAGCCGCGAGGATTTAATCGAAGGTCTACAGAGTATAGTTCGGGAAGCCGAGAAAATGATTGGCAAACTGGAAAGATGATCGCCGTGCTCGGTGACGCTAAGGCGTAAAACCTCTATGGCACGGTCAACCTATCGCCCGCCGCCAAACATCCAGCTGTTTAGCAGTGAAGAAGAGCGACTCACTCTCGACGTTGGTCTCAAGGCGCTGTATCGCGTCAATGCCGGTCAGTTTTTTGAGGATTGGATGCAGATCGGCGAAGCGCTCAAGGTCATCACTAAGGCTGCAGTAAAAACGGCCAACTCAGGACCATGGCACCGGGACAACAAGGCCGTCGTCCGCATGTTCAACGGGCTTTGGGATCACTACGAAAAGAGCGAAGGCAGCAATCACAAACCCCTAAGTTCAACCGAACGCACCGCGCTTCGATTCATCATGGACCACCCTGAGATCGAGGCGTGGCGCGATACGCTCGACGGCACCAAGCGTCGCCAGCTCAACCACCCGGATGCGGTGGTGACCGCGTGGCGAAAGGCAACGCAAACGCCTGACAAAGAGGCCGCCGAGAAGGCGGCTGCGAAGGAAGAGGTGCTGGTTTTTTTGGAGCGGAAACTTGCCGAAGCCGAAAAGCAACTGAAGCATGCGAAGCGGGAGGCTGAATGGGTTGCGCCGGAAAATCTCGCCAAGGCCGAGGAGGCCATCGTGGCGCACCTCGCTCACGTAAGTTTCACCAAGAAGATCGAGGCGGTTAAACGGGTGGCGTCGCGCCTTGGAATCAACGATGTGGCAAAGCTGTTAAGACCCGAGCCGAAGCGCAGGCGGACTTACTCTAAGAGTAAGTAAATCCCGGTACGCGCAGCAATAGCCCTATTGTCTCGCTGGTTGAAACTAACGCAGTATATCCTGCGCGAGTACGCTCATTACGAGCAGCAGATACGAAAGATGTTTGGTTTTGCGTTTGCGCTCCAGTTCAAACTGACACTTGGAAAACATACCGACGATCCTTGGCCCGAGCGTCCTCAACTTTCGAATCGCCCCTAACAGCTAGAATCTCTTGGGGACACTTTGGGGACACTCGCGTCCGTCGATTTCAATAACTATTTGATAGTTAACACAAATTTACAGTAATGCACCTAGATCGCTAGACCCTTGTAGGGCACATGGGTCAGCGATATCCCGGCGCCCGAAGCGAACATCGCCATCGCCAGATGCTGCGGACTGCCCGGACCGCCGGAGCCATAGTCGATCTTTCCGGGGGTAGCCTTTGCAGCGGCAATCAGGTCAGCCGCGGTTTTGTAACTGGTCTGGTTGTTGGCGATCAGTCCCCACTCCACGGTGGCAACGAGGGATACCGGCTCAAAATCCTTCAGGATGTCCCAGCGCATCTTGGACTGCAGGTTGGGCACCATGGTCATGATGCTGTCGTTGAAGCCGCCGATCGTGTAGCCATCCGGCTCCGCCCTCGCCACCTGCTCGGCGCCGATCATCCCGGATGCGCCGGGCTGATTCAGGATCACGAATTGCTGACCCATATTGTCGGCCATTTTCTGGGTCACGATCCGCGCCGCGACGTCGACCGCGCTCGCCGCCGCCAAGGGGACGATCATCTTGATTGGCCGGTCCGGATACACCGCCTGCGCGATCGCACTGGAGCTGAAAAGGAGCGCAAGCGCCGGGACCAGCGGATGAAGCAAGCGCATACCAAATTCCTCCTGGGGTGAATTGGATAGCGTTTCCAATAAAGGCGGCTATCTTTTCAGGAATGATTGCACTCTCGCTTTCGGCTGGCAACGTGTTCGATCGAAACCCTTGTCGAGGCTCTCGCCGAAGGCATCTATACCGGCCATCCGACAATGCCGGCGTTCCAGCTCGATCCCGGCCAGATTCATGATCTGCTGTCGTTTCTGAAGACACTCGAATAACGGAGCCATGGCGGCATCTGCTGCACGAAACCGCTCTAGCCCTTGCTGCACGTCGGCTGCGCGATCTCTCCGCTCCTACAGCGCCTGCACGGTCCAGGCGATCACATCCTTCGCAATTCGACCGAACGCATCGTTGAACGCGGCGACGGCTGCCGGCGGCTCGACCTTGTCGAATTTCTGGCCTTCCTCAAACAGGCGCGACGCGATGACTTTGCCATTCTTGTCGACAATCCGCGCCGACAGCCCGATCTCGGCCGTCGGCTCCGAATCCACTGCAATCCGGAAACGCCTGATATCGATCAGAATCTGAAAGTCCGCCTGTCCGATGTCCGGCGTACGCAGCGGCGCGTGAGCAATATCGTAATTCTCGAAGCTCTCGATCAATCTGGCCTGCAGCAGCTTTGGAATGCTGTCGGCCCAGAGCGCATCCGCGAATCCCGGATAGTCCTTTGCCGGTGAGAACAGGATTCGCTGCGTCTCCAGCATCGCAACCGCCGTCGGCTCCGAAATAGCCAACTGACCCTTGATGGTCTTGCTCGGAGTCGCGAAGCCCTGCGCCGCGCGCAGGTCATAAGTAATCTTGGGCGTCGCCGACGCACCGCCACCCGTCATTTTTTCAAGACCAGCAATGATGTTGTCGAGTTTTCCGGTATTGCGCGCAAGCCCTTCCGAAAAAACCTGCAGATTGGCAACGGTGCTCTTCAGCGGCTCCGCATTTTCGGCCAGTACGGAATCGACCTTGCGCAATGCATCGCGAGCGGCCTGCGTCACGCCTTGGCCCGCCCCAGGTTCGGCAATCAGCGTCGGCACCGCGCCGGAATTGACCAGCAGCTTGCCGCCTTCCAGAGCTATGACGGGAACGCCGGTCAGGCCCTGGAATTCCAGGCCGACTTTGGTGTCGGATCGCACCGGCGTCGTGGAGGATACCGAGATTGTCGCATTGACGCGGCGCGGATTGTCCGGCGCGAGGCCGAGATCCGTCACCTCGCCGACGCGAATGCCATTGAAGAGCACGGCGGCGCCGACCAGCAGCCCGGGCACCGAGCCATCGAACTGGACGTGATAGGTCGCGCGCGGGCCAAGGCCACCGGCGTTGTGAAGCCAGTACACGAAGCCGAACACGGCAGCGATGGCCGCCAGAACGAAGGCGCCGACAACGACGAAAGGAGCGCGGGTTTCCATCTCTTAACTCGCTTTTGGTTGCAGCATCTGGGAACGCTTGCCGTGAAAATAGGCCCGCACCCAGGGATGCTCGGATTGAAGCAGGTCACGCATCGGTCCGATGGCGACGATCTTGCCGTCCGCCAGCGCCGCGACGCGATCGCAGACGGTATTCAGGCTGGCGAGGTCATGGGTCACCATGAACACCGTCAGCCCCAATGTCTTTTGCAATGTCTTGATCAGGGCGTCGAAATCGCCCGCCGCAATCGGGTCCAGGCCCGAGGTCGGCTCGTCGAGAAATACAATCGCGGGATCCAGCGCGAGCGCCCGCGCCAGCGCCACGCGTTTGGTCATGCCGCCCGACAATTCAGAAGGAAACTTGTCGCCATCCTTCGGCCTCAGCCCGACCATCTCGAGCTTGGCGGTGGCGATCTCGTCCATCAACGTGTCCGACAGCACCAGATTTTCGCGCAGCGGAAACTGGATATTCTGCCGCACGGTGAGCGATGAAAACAGCGCGCCCTGCTGGAACAGAATGCCCCATCGCCCCGCGGCACTCTGGGTGTTCCGATCATGGGTGCCGCCGATCGCGGCCCCCATCACCTCGATCTCTCCGCTCTGCCGCGGAATCAGCCCGATGATGGTTCGCATCAAGACCGACTTGCCGCCGCCGGAAGCACCGACCAGGCCGAGAATCTCGCCCTTTCGGACATCCAGCGACAGATGGTCGATCACGACATGCCGGCCGAAGCCAACCACAAGGTCGCTGACGCGAATCGCAAACTGCGGCACAGATTCCTGCATCGCTACATTCCGATCGATGCGAAGAAGACCGCAAACAACCCGTCGAGAACGATCACCAGAAAGATCGATTTTACCACTGAAGTTGTCGTCTGCTTGCCAAGCGATTCGGCGCTTCCTTTCACCCGCAAGCCCTCGCTGCAGGCGACGATGCCGATCACCAGCGCCATGAACGGCGCCTTGATAATGCCGACCTCAAAGTGGGTGACGGATACGGCGTCATGCAGCCGCGCAATGAAGATCGCGGGCTCCATGCCCCCATAAAACCATGCCACCAGACCGCCGCCGTAGAGCGCTGCCATCGATCCGATGAACGTCAGGATAGGCAGCGCACAAATCAGGGCGATGATTCGGGGCAGAATCAGCACTTCGACCGGATCCAGGCCCATGGTAGAGAGCGCATCGATCTCCTCGCGCATTTTCATCGAACCGAGCTCGGCGGTATAAGCGCTGCCGGAGCGGCCGGCGACCATGATGGCAACAATCAAGACGCCCAGTTCACGCAGCACCAGGATGCCGACCATATCGACGACATAGGAATCGGCGCCGAATTTACGGAAATGGAAGATGCCCTGCTGCGCGATAATGGCGCCGATCAGGAAGGTAATCATCACCACAATCGGAATCGCCTGCCAGCCGACCCTGTAGAGCTGATAGACCAGAGATGTCAGCCGCAGCGATCTCGGTCTGCGCAGTACACCTAAAATGGCCAGGCAAAGCGAGCCCAGCATCTGCAGAAACGTGGTCACGTCTTCGGTCGCACCGACCGCGGAGCGGCCGATTTCGTTCACTTTGACCAGAACCGGATTTCCCGCAGCCGCCGGCGCAGGATTGCGACGATTGACCTGGCGCACCTCCTCGATCAGACCGGCATAGTTGTCGGCAACGCCGACTATCTCCGCGCGATGACCGGCTGATGTTGCACGCCGCGACATTTTCTCGAGCAGCCAGGCTCCCAGCGTGTCCAGCTCGCGCACATCGGCCATGTCCACCTTCACGGTCTTCGACTGATCAAGCTGTGCCGTAACGGAGTCCGAGAGTGCCTCCAGGGCCGTTACATTGACCGCGGTCCAGGACCCGCCTGGGCGCAGCTCAAGCACATCGCCTGATGGCGTGGCTGTTAACAGAGGTGGGATTGTCAAAGGTCTGTATTCCTCTTCGATGGGGAACGCCTGTTTCCCAAGCCCTTTTAACTACTAGGCTCGGGCCCCGCACTAAAATTGACTTGCCTCAAAGCTGAAAATGGCGGGGCGGGACGCCGGCTTGACACAAATCAATCGCGGTACCGCTGCCTTGCGTAGAATTGGGCTCGCATAGAATTCCGGCTGGATTATGCAACTAAAGGCAATACCGATGTTCGATTCAAGCGAGCTGCGAGACGAACTGCAGGCCCTCAAAGGCGACGTGTCGCGCCTGCTGAACACGACAGGCGAAGGAATCCTTGACGCCTCGAAGAACCGCGCCGAGGCACTCGCCGATCAGATCAAGGCCGCGCTGAACGATCTCGGCGATATCCCGAGCGAGCAAGAAGGCCATGTGCGCATTGGTATCGCACCTCTAGCCCAACCGACCATGGGACCCCGCGTCCGTGCGGGGTCCATGTGCCTCCGTCGATTCAAAATTTCATCGATTCAAAGCGTGAGCTTCACATCGCAAATGCCGTGCTCGACGGGATCCGCCTTGATCTCGAATCCGAGGTTGCGGCACATCGTCAGCATCACCGTGTTTTCCTGAAGCACATCTCCCGCAATAGCTTTCAATCCCTCGGACTTGGCGTATTCGATGATCAACTGCATCAACGCCCAGCCCAGCCCCCTGCCCTTGAGATCGGATCTGAGCAGGATCGCGTATTCGCCGGTCTCGTAGATCGAATCCGAGTGAATCCGAACCACACCGACCATCTCGTTGGTGACTTCATCGAACGCGACAAAGGCCATCGCGCGGGCATAGTCGAGCTGCGTCAGACGCGCGATGAACTCGTGGGTGAATTGCTTCATCGGCGCGAAAAACCGCAAGCGCAGATCATGGCTGGTGACGTGCCGCAGGAACTCATGGATCAGCGGTTCGTCCTCTGGACGAATCGGGCGCGCAAAGATCCGCCAGCCGTCCTTGACCTCGAAGTGCCGCTGCCATTGCGACGGATAGGGTCGCACCGCGAAGTTGGCAGGGCCTGAACCACTAAATTTTCGGTCGACTTGCCCGACCGCGACGCGCGCATCGACCGCCAGCACGCCAGCTTGATCCGCCAGCAGCGGATTGATGTCCAGTTCACGGATCTGCGGAATATCCGCGGCCATTTGCGCCAGCTTGACCAGAACCATCGCGACGGCGTCCGGCTTGACCGCCGGCACATCCCGGTAGCCACGGAGCAGCCGCGAGACGCGGGTGCGCTCGATAAGGTCACGGGCCAGTTGCAGATCGAGCGGTGGAAGCGCCAGCGCCTTGTCGTTGATGATCTCGACGGCGGTGCCGCCACGGCCGAACACAATGACCGTGCCAAAGGTCGGATCATCGGCGAGGCCTAAAATCAGCTCGCGCGCCTTCGGCCGCACCATCATCGCCTGCACGATGACACCGGATACCCGCGCCTCCGGGCGAAGCGCTTTCGCCCGCGCGAGGATATCGGCCGTCGCTGTCCGCACTGCATCGGCGGTGGTCAGATTGAGAACGACGCCACCAACGTCGGATTTGTGAACGATGTCTCGCGACATGATCTTGAGCACCACGGTCGCGCCTTCCGCGAACAACCTCGATGCATGAGCGACGGCCTGTTCGGCATCGGCGGCCGCAAAGGTCGGCACCATCGCGATCTCATAGGCCTCGAGCAGTCGCTTGATCTCGACCGGGTCGAGCCAGTGGCGGCCATCGGCAAGCGCCGCGGCCACGATCTGCCGCGCGGCATCGATATCAGGCGCAAACTCGTTTGGCATGGCGGGCGGAACCTGCGCCAGCTCTGCCACCACTTCGCGATGCCGCACCAGATGCATGAAGCCGCGCACCGCATCGTCCTCGGTGGGGTAATTGGGAATCCCGGCGCCGCTCAGCAAATCGCCGATCTTCGGATCCGCGCCGACCCAGACCGCCAACACCGGCTTGGCTGAGCCGCGGTGCTGCTCGCGGTACTTGCCGACCACACCGGTCACGGTAGCGGCGATGTCGTCAGCCGAAGCAATCGCGGTTTGAACATTCATCACCAGGATCGCATCGTTGCTCGCGTCGGCCAGCAAAACCTCAAGTGCCGCCGCATAACGCGCGGGGTCGGCGTCGCCAACGATATCCACGGGATTTGATCCGGACCATGTCGGCGGCAACACCGCGTCGAGCTTCTCCCGGGTAGCAGGCGCGATTGCAGCGGGGATTCCCCCCAGCTCCACAAGCCGATCGATCGCGAGAACACCTATGCCGCCGCCATTGGTCAGGATCGCCAGCCGCTTTCCCGGAGGCGATTCGACACGCCCCAGCGTCTCGGCGCAGTCGAACAGTTCGCGCAAATCCGACACCCGCAGGATCCCAGCGCGACGGAACGCGGCATCGTAGACCGCATCCGAACCGGCCAGCGCGCCGGTGTGGGTTGCAGCGGCTTTCGCGCCTTGCGCCATGCGGCCGGATTTGACGACAACCACCGGCTTGATCCGTGCGGCGGCGCGCGCGGCCGACATGAACTTGCGGGCATCCTTGATCGCCTCGACATAGAGCAGGATCGCGCGGGTCTTGCCGTCCATCGCGAAGTAATCAAGCAGATCGGCGATGTCGACGTCGAGCTGGTCCCCAATGGAAACAATTCCGGAAAAACCCACCGCGCGCTGCGCTGCCCAATCCACCATGCCCGCGGCAATGGCGCCCGATTGAGAGATCAGCGCCAGATTTCCGGGACGTGGCATGTGCGCGGAGAAACTTGCGTTGAGATTTGCGCCAGGCATCATGGCGCCAAGACAATTGGGCCCGATCAGCCGCATTCCATATTTATGCGCGGCGCGTTCGGCAGCCTCCGTCAGCGAGCCCGCACCATGACCGAGCCCGGCGGTGATAATCAGAGCGCCCGCCGCGCCGCGCTTTCCTGCTTCATCGATGATGCCCGGGACTGCCGTTGCCGGCGCAGTAATCACCACGAGTTCGGGCACAAACGCCAATTTGGAGAGGCTGCCGACCGTGGGAACGTCGCCGATCTCGGCGTAACGCGGATTCACCAACCCAAACTCGCCCTTGAATTTCGCCTTGTGAATATTTTGAAGAATAGCCCGCCCGACGGACCCTTGACGCGGACTCGCCCCGACCAGCGCGACCGAACGGGGCGACAGCAAATTTTTTAAACGATAGGTCGACATCGGTTCTATTGCCCAGCTGACGCCGGCCTCGATATTATGGATCTTGAGGCGCTTCTGCGCGTGACCTGACCGCCTAGTGTGACATCATAACCCAGCACGGTGGCCGACCTATGACGGTTTGGTCGCGCCATCCCAAACCAGGTCGGCCGAAATCGTTACCTTCGGCCGGACTAAAATATCCTCTTCAATTTGCTCCCGCGGTAACGAGGGCACCGATAACGATAGGTTCTCGCACGCGTCAGCTGTTGATCTTCATCAAGACAACGAGAGTCCGTTCCATTTCACGGATGATCCATCGGCATGCATTTGATTGAGGTCAAGGGCTCGCCGGCTCCCGGCCGTATGCGTTATGCTGTCCATCATACGGGTTCCTTCTGGAGAAACAGATGCGTGCGATGGTGCTGTCTAACCCGGGGGCGCCTCTCCAGATGCAAGAGCGCGCGGATCCCACCCCCGGCGACGGAGAAATTCGCGTCAAGGTGAGCGCGTGTGGCGTTTGCCGGACTGACCTTCATGTCGTCGATGCGGAGCTTCCCGGCATCAACTATCCAATTATTCCGGGCCATGAAATCGTCGGCCGCGTCGACCTCGTCGGCAGCAACGTCACGACACACCGGATCGGTGACCGGGTCGGAATCCCATGGCTTGGATATACCTGCGGCGTCTGCCGGTTCTGCAAGGAGGGTATGGAGAATCTCTGCGACCGTCCGCTCTTCACCGGCTACACCCGGGACGGCGGCTTCGCCACGCACAGCATTGCCGACGCGCGTTACGCTTTCCCGCTCGGCGAAGACGGCGACGATGTTTCGATCGCGCCGCTGTTGTGCGCCGGCCTGATCGGCTGGCGCTCGCTGGTAATGGCGGGGAATGCCAAGCGGCTCGGCATCTATGGCTTCGGCGCCGCCGGGCACATCGTCGCCCAGATCGCGCGCTGGCAGGGCCGGTCTGTCTATGCCTTCACACGATCCGCCGACACCGCGGCGCAGGATTTTGCCCGTCGATTAGGCGCGGTGTGGGCCGGAGCGTCCGACCAGCTGCCTGACACTCCGCTCGACGCTGCTATCATCTACGCTCCCGCCGGACAATTGGTGCCGGCTGCGCTGCGCGCAGTGCGCAAAGGCGGCAGGGTTGTATGCGCGGGAATCCACATGAGTGATATTCCAAGCTTTCCTTACAATCTTCTTTGGGAAGAAAGACAGCTGGTGTCGGTCGCCAACCTCACCCGCCAGGACGGGCTGGATTTCCTCAAAATTGTCCCTCAGGCCGGAATCCGAACCCAGACGACGGCATTTCCTCTAAGCGAAGCCAACGACGTCCTTACAAAGCTGCGGACGGGACAAATCCTGGGTGCCGCAGTCCTCAAACCCTGGGGCTCCGCCGCCACATGACAACTTCAACGACATCCGACTCCAGCATGCAGGAAAGCGTTTTCGCATTGCTTACCGATCCCACAACGCATCCTCATGTCCACCGGATCGATACGCATGCGGCGTCGGTTTTTCTCGAAGGTGACCGCGCGCTGAAGATCAAGCGTGCCGTCCGCTTTCCTTTCCTGGACTACTCGACGCTGGCGAAGCGGAAAGCGGCCTGTGAAGAAGAGATAAAAATAAACCGCCAGTTCGCGCCGCAAATCTACCGCCGCATCGTCCCCATCACGCAAAGCAACGATGGATCGCTTGGTATCGGCGGAGATGGCACACCGGTCGAATTTGCGATTGAGATGGTTCGCTTCGACGAACGCCAGACCATCGATCATCTGGCAGAAGCCGGCCCGCCGGGCCCCGATCTCGCCGACGCCATTGCGGATGCAATCGCGGCCTCCCACGTCATCGTGCCGCTTGCGCCGGCTGAGCCCTGGATCGAGTCGATCCCGGCAATCATCGAGGACAATACCAACGCGTTCCGAGCCGCAGCTTGCTTTCCCGCAGGCGACATCGATGACCTCGGGGATACGTCCCGGTCGGCGTTTTCCAGGATTCGCGGCCTGCTGGAGCAGCGCGGCAGGCAGGGATTTGTGCGGCGCTGCCATGGTGACCTGCATCTGGCGAACATCGTATTGATCGAGGGCAAGCCCGTGTTGTTCGACGCGATCGAGTTCGACCCGACGATCGCATCGGTCGATGTGCTCTACGATCTTGCGTTCCCAATGATGGATTTCATCCACTACGACCGGCACGCCGCCGCGAATGAGCTTTTCAACAGATACCTTGGGATGACAGCAAACGAAAATCTCGATGCGCTCGCAGTGCTTCCTCTGTTCATGTCGCTACGCGCCGCTATCCGTTCCAAGGTACTGCTTTCCCGTCTTGATCAGACTTCTCGCGACAAGACGACGGTCATGCAATCGGCACGAGCCTATTTCGAGCTTGCGCACCGGTTGATCCGCCCCCCGGCGCCGCAGCTCGTCGCGATAGGTGGGCTGTCCGGAACAGGGAAATCGGTCCTAGCGCGCGCGCTGGCGCCCGGCGTCATGCCGCAGCCGGGAGCTGTCGTGTTGCGTACGGACGTTCTGCGAAAGCAACAATTCGGCGTCAGTGAAACGGATCGGCTGCCTGAGAGCGCATACCGACCGGAGATGACCGCGCAGATTTACGAAATCCTTGCGCAACGCGCGGTCCGGATTCTTGCCCAGGGTCATTCCGTCGTCGTCGACGCGGTATTTGCACATGAATCCGAGCGAGCCGCAATCCACGATGCCGCGCGCAAGCTGGATATCCGGTTTGTCGGCCTCTTCCTGGTGGCGGACCTTGCAACCAGATCGAAACGCGTCGATCGCCGTGAGCGCGATGCGTCCGACGCCACGCCCGAGATTGCCGGGCTTCAGGAGAAATATAATATCGGCACAGTGGATTGGGCGGTGATCGATGCATCCGGAACATCAGAGCAAACTCTGATACAATGCCAATCCCAAATCGCTCGTAGTGAGCTGGCTTAAGGGCCCGATAGCGCAAAACAGCAATGCCGTCATCACCGAAATCAGCAACCAACCCCGCTTCTCACGCCGAACGCGTGCGGCGGCGGCATCCGCGGCTGAACCCAATGATGGCGTGCGACACAGCATTTCGGGTTGTAGCGCGCCGCTATCTCGGAGATTTGACGGCGAATCATGAGGCAACATGCAGAGGCGATCCGGTAGCCGTGCATCAAATGCGCATTGCGCTCACTCACTTGCGCGCAGCGATATCGTTTTTCTCGCCGATGGTTGATGACTCCAAGCGGACCCAAATAAGAGGCGAATTGAAGTGGCTGAACGCCCACCTTGGCGCCGTGCGGGATCTGGACGTGGCGATCGAGCGGCTGAAGGCAATCAACAAACAGCAGCCGCAAGCAACACCCTATTATCGATCCTGGAACGGAAAGCGCGCGGACAGCCATCGACATCTGGCACGGGCGCTTCGGTCCGTCAGGTATCGCCGTCTGGTCAAGAGCACATCCGCTTGGATCGAGAATGGACCATGGTCCATCAGGAGGGCAAAGCAGGCCGCTCAGGAACGCGCCTCCCCGATCGCTGAATATAGCGTGCGTAAACTGACGCGCTGGCAGGAAAAGCTTCTGAAGAAGAGCCGCAAGCTTCGGGATATCGACACGAAGAAGCGACATCGGCTGCGGCTGACGAATAAGAAACTATTCTATTCGATCGAATTTCTGAAGGACCTGTCTTCCGATAAGCGATTTTCGAGGCAACAGGATGCGCTGAAGTACCTGCGTAAGGCGCAAAAATCTCTCGGGCAGTTGAACGACGGTGCAAATGGCCAATCTCTGGCGACCAGTCTGGACCAAGACCGCGTCGGCGCGCCCGTGCAATTTCTCGGACCGAAGCGCGAAAAGCGACTGATACAGACAGCAGCCGCGGCATATCGGAAGTTAGCTGCGCTGAAACCGTTTCGGGGCTAGGCTCGCGCGTCTTCAGCGCGGCGAGCTGATCGGCGCAGCTGGCGTTCGCGCCCCGTGCCGCGCCTCTCCCGCCTAAACCCGTTCAATGATGATCGCCGGTGCCATTCCGCCGGCGGCGCACATTGTGACAAGGCCGCGTTTGAGGTCGCGCCGCTCCAGCTCGTCGAGAATGGTGCCGATCAGGATGGAGCCCGTCGCGCCGATGGGGTGACCGAGCGCGATCGACCCGCCGTTGACATTGACCTTCTCGCGGTCGAGATCGAGGTCCCTAATGAATTTCTCAGCCACCACTGCAAAGGCCTCGTTGATCTCGAACAGATCGATATCATCCAGCGTGAGACCAGCCTTGGCCAACACCTTGCGCGCCGCCGGGACCGGGGCATTGAGCATCAAAGTCGGCGAGTCACCCATGTTGGCCATCGCAACCACCCGCGCGCGTGGCTTCAGTCCATGCGCCTTGGCATAGTTCGGCGACGCCAGCAGAATCGCAGCCGAGCCGTCGACGACACCCGACGAATTGCCGGCGTGGTGCATGAATTCGATGTCCAGGTCAGGATATTTTTGCAGGATCAAGCTGCGATAGGTCGTGCCCTTGTCGTCAATCGGATAGTCCGCCACCGCCGTAAAAGCTGGCTTCAGACCAGCAAGCCCTTCCAGCGTGGTCTGCGGTCTCGGGTATTCCTCGCGGTCGAGCGCAAGGCTGCCGTCCTCGCGATGAACCGGAACAAGGCTCTTGTTGAAATGGCCGTTTTTGATGGCGTTGGCAGCCTTCTGTTGACTCT
>Ga0193743_1001975_pt1 | contig 14852 bp, 13 predicted proteins | sample L2c2metaG_FD_143038 | JGI IMG/M metagenome (GOLD analysis project Ga0193743, IMG submission 143038) | Soil microbial communities from a riparian zone of the East river system, Colorado, United States - L2c2 | ecosystem: Environmental > Terrestrial > Soil > Riparian zone | place: USA: East River...
TCGAAGAGCTCCAGCAAGCCCTCCCCATCCCCGTCATCGGCGTCATCCAACCCGGAGCCAAGGCCGCCAAAGATCAAAGCATTGGCACCGCCCAAACATCCGCCATTCTGACCCTGAGTTCGTCGAAGGGGAAGCCCCCCCGCCTCTCGCCAACCCAGCCACAGAATCCTCAGGCACCCCACGCCCTCGTCCTGGCCACCTCCGCCACCACGCAATCCCGCGCCTACACCCACGCGCTCACTGCCCTCGACCTCCAAGCCACGGAAAAGGCCTGCCCCCTCCTCGTTCCCCTCGTGGAAGAGGGTTGGATCGACCACCCGGTCACCGCCGAAGTCCTCCGCATCTACCTCCTCGAAGCTCTGGCCCAGGCGCCCGATGCCTCCATCCTCCTGCTGGGCTGCACCCACTATCCCCTGCTGAAACCCCTCATCGAAACGACGCTGCACAACCTCCACCACCCCATGCGGATCATCGACTCCGCCGAGGCAACGGCCCAGGCCGTAACCGCCCATCTCTCCGCCACCACCTCCAGCGAACCTCCCACCTGCACCTTCTATGCCACCGACTCCATAGAGAAGTTCCAACGCCTCGGCTCCAACTTCCTGGGCCAACCCCTCAAAGAAGTCCACCTCCTCGACCTCGGCGGCTAACTCGTATTTCGCTAAAGCTCAAAAAACACGAGCTGCAAGCCGGAAGAGACTGTCTTTCGCTAAACTCATCTAACCATCTGATCCGGAGAACCTTCCATGCCCTACCTCCTCAAGACCGAGCCCAACAAGTATTCCTTCGACGACCTCCTCCGCGACGGCGAGACCACCTGGGACGGCATCAGCAACAACCAGGCCCTGCTCACCCTCCGTAACATGAAGAAGGGTGACAAACTCGTCATCTATCATTCCAGCATCGGCAAAGCCGCCGTAGGTACGGCTAAGGTCGTCTCCGTCGACGCAACCGACCCCAAAAACCCAAACGTTCGCATCCAGCCCGTGAAACGTCTCAAGCGCGAAAAGCCCCTGGCCGATATCCGTGAAGCCGCCGTCTTCCACGGCTCCATCCTCTTTCGCCAGTTCCGCCTCTCCGTTGTCCCCCTCACCGACGAGCAATACGACTGGCTCCTCAGCTAACGACATAGAGACCCTCGTTGAAGGGCAAAAACGGCTTCAGTTCCGCAGGAAATCCTGCTATAGTCCAAACTCTATTTCCTGGAATATGGCCTCACACGCGTCTCTGCGCTTACACTACGGAGCACATCTACAACTGGAACTGCAGCTACAACTGAAGTTGCCTCACTCAGAAACTTAAGTTCCTTAACTCCTAACTTAAGTTGCTTCACCCATAGGCCCCGCACTTAGACTTACCTAGCGGAATCAATATGCTCTCTTTCACGTGGGTAGACAATCGAACGCTTCTCGCCTGTCAGGCTTTGCTGACAGCGATCTTCGCTGTCGTCTTCTTCAGCATGAAGCGCATGTACCCTCACCTGCGTGGCGCCGGCTCCTTCGCACTCGCCTTCCTCGCCCGCTGCATTGGAAGCATACTCTTCCTCATCTCAATGTCCCTCCCCAATGCCGTCTCTGTTTTAGGCACAGGCTTCTTCGCCTTTTCCGTCTTCCTCCTGTTCTACAGCGGAAGCCTGCGCTTCTTTCGCAGTCCACGGAAGATCTATCCTGCTGTGGCCGTCGTCTCCCTCGCGCTGCTTCTGCTTGCGTACTTCACCCTGGTCAGCGACCGCCCTGCCTATCGAGCGGCCATCGTCATCCTTACCCTCTTCATCGTCCGCAGTCTCGTCGCGATCGAACTCCTCCGCCAGTCCACGGGTAAACCGGTACTGAAGCTCTTCGCCGTCTGCTTGATTGCCTACATCATCTTCGGCTTGCATCACGGCATCCACACCTTCTCGCTCAACAGCAGCATCACTGCCCTGCTGGACGACACCACGCAGGCTCCCGCACTCATCCTCAATGTTCTCTTCGTCTGCATCATCGGCCTCTTCTTCCTGTTGATGCTCGGTAGCGAACTCCTGACGGTGGTTGAGAACCAGTCCCTCCACGACACCGTCTCCGGAGCACTCAACCGCCGCGGCATCGATCAAAGATTCGCCATCGAGCTGGAACGTGCCCATCGCAACAACTACACCCTCTCCATCGCCCTCATTGATATCGATCACTTCAAAAACATCAACGACACTGCGGGGCATGCCGCAGGCGACCACGCTCTCCGGCAGGTCGTCGAGGCCATCTCCTCCCGCCTTCGCTCCTATGACTTCTTTGGGCGCTACGGAGGTGACGAGTTCCTCCTCGTCCTCCCCCAGACCTCCTGTCAGAACGCCGTGAAAATCACCGAGCGAATTCAGCAGGCGGTCGCAACCCTTGCCCTCTCCAAGGGCGCGCCTCTCATCACCCTCAGCATCGGCCTCACTCAGGCCGTGCCCGGCGAGACCGTCGTTCCCATCATGGCCCGCGCAGACACCGCCCTCTACCAGGCCAAACACGCTGGTCGCAACTGTAACCGGATACTTCTCCCGATAGCCAACCCTGTAACGGACGAAACCTCAGCTATCGCCGCCCCCCCCATCAACCACATCGCAACACCCGCAATCGCAACCAACCGGAACTGGTTCTTCGGTCGACAAAAAGCCGTCCTTCTGAGCGAAGCGTTTGACGGTTTCATCGTCAAACGCGCAGTCGAAGAACCCCCGTATTTACGAGGGGAGCGCAGCGACCCGAGCGCCTTCCCTCCCAACGCCCCAAAGAACACCCTCCAAAACCTGTCAAGCCCAAAAGCACCATAAGTCCATTACTATCAAGCCGTCCATTCCTATCAAGCCGTCATTCTGAGCGAAGCGTTTGACAGTTTCATCGTCAAACGCGCAGTCGAAGAACCCCCGTATTTATGAGGGGAGCGCAGCGACCCGAGTGCCTTCCCTCCCAACGCCCCAAAGAACACCTCCAAAACCTGTCAAGCCCAAAAGCACCATAAGTCAAGTACTATCAAATAGATCCACATTGCCTATTAGTTTCCCTCCATCCGTTACACTGGATACAGAATCAAAGAAAGCCCCGGCCAAAGTCCGGGGCTTTCCCGTAGACACCCATAACTCCAATCAGGAGACGACTTTAGCCATAACCCGTTTCCTTGCACGACTTTGCCGACACATAACCTGTTAAACCATTGAATCGAAGCGATTTACGCCAAAGTATGGGGGAGGGGGGGAGGGGGTACAGCCAACCCGTCCCAACTCGAATATCTGGAGACACTCACCACGCTGCAGCCACGGCACACTGCTATCCTTACCATCGGGACCAACAGGAGCTAACCGCAACATGATCGATCTAAAAGGAAAAGTAGCCGTCGTCTTCGGCCTCGCCAACAAGCGCAGCATCGCCTGGGGCATCGCCCAGAAGCTCTCCGAAGCCGGCGCCACCCTGGCCATCTGCTACCAGAACGAGCGTCTCAAGAAGGAAGCCGACGCCCTCATCCCTGAACTCAGGGACGCCAGGGCCTACCAGTGCGACGTCTCCTCCGATGCCGAGATCGAAGCCCTCTTCACGCAGCTCAAGGAGACCTACGGCACCCTCCACACCATCGTCCACGCCGTAGCCTTCGCCCCCGCCGACGAGATCAAAAACGACTTCCTCCTCACCAGCCGCGAGGGCTTCCGCATCGCTCACGATGTCAGCGTCTACTCGCTCATCGCCGTCAGCCGCGCCGCCGTCCCGCTGATGACCGAAGGCGGCTCCATCCTCACCCTCACCTACTACGGCTCCACCAAGGTCTTCCCCAACTACAACGTCATGGGCGTGGCCAAGGCCGCCCTCGAAGCCACCGTCCGCTACCTCGCCGCCTCCCTCGGCTCCAAAAACATCCGCGTCAACGCCATCTCCGCCGGCCCCATCAAGACCCTCGCCGCCCGCGGCATCGGCGACTTCTCGAAGATCCTCAACGCCGTCGAAGAACGCGCCCCACTCCACCGCAACGTAGACCAGCTCGAGGTAGGCGGAGCCGCCCTCTTCCTCTCCAGCGACCTCGCCAGCGGCATCACCGGCGAAATCACCTACGTAGACTGCGGCTACAACATCACCGGCCTCTAAATATCAGAAAAAAGACGTGGCCATTCTCGTAGTCGTAAAACCCTGCTGACAGGACGCTGTCAGCAGGGTTTTACTATGCTCGACCTTGTAACAAAGCGGGCGTAGCATGGGCACGCAGAACTGACGCACATTCGAAAGGAACTCTAATGACCATCGCAGAAATTCTCCTCCAGGACTTCGACCACGAGATGGCCGGCACCCGCACCACACTCGAGCGGATCCCCGAATCCAATCCCGACTTCAAGTGTCACAACAAGTCCATGCCCATGGGCCGACTCGCCGTCCACGTCGCCACCCTCGCTCGCTTCGGCACCAGCATCCTCACCACCGACGTGCTCGACCTCGCCGCCGGCAACTTCCCATCCATGGTCTTCGAGTCCCGCGAGAAGCTCCTCGCCGACTTCGATTCCCTCGCAGCCGAAGCCCGCGGCCACCTCGCCAGCGCCAGCGATGAATACCTCCAGAAGAACTGGAAGCTGGTCTGGGGAGACAAGACCCTCGTGGACGCCCCGCGCTCCGCCATGTATCGCAACATGTTCTTCAACCACCTCATCCACCACCGAGCCCAGCTAGGCGTCTACCTCCGCCTCAACGACCTTCCCGTCCCACCGCTCTACGGTCCCTCCGCCGACGACTCTATGGGCTTCTAAATCAACCAGGCCGATTCAGGATATGCTGCTGGGAACCATGAAAACCCTCCTCAGCAGTCTTGCAATCGGCCTCGCGACAACAGCCTGTTACGGACAAGCCACCGCTCCGGAGAAGCGCCCCATACTCATCCACGCAGCGAGGATGCTCGACGTTTCCGCTGGAAGGATCGTCACGCCCGGAGAGGTCCTGGTCGAAGGCGAGCGCATCGTCTTAGCAGGAACCAGCATCTCGCGCCCAACAGGAGCGCAGGTCATCGACCTCGGCGACGTAACCCTGATGCCTGGTCTGATCGACGCCCACGTGCACCTCTTCCTCCACGTAGGAGCCGAAGACCTTCAGACCGTCGAAGAGAGCGTCCCGCAGCGAACCCTCATCGCCGCCGCAGCCGCGAAGACCGACCTCCTCGCCGGCTTCACAGCGGAGCGCGACATGGGAACCGAAGGCGCCGGCTGCGCCGACGTAGCCGTCCGCAATGCCATCAACTCCGGCCTGATTCCCGGTCCGCGCATGCGAGTAAGCTGCAACGCAGTCGACATCCTCGGCGGCCACGAGGACGCCATCAACTACAACCCGGCCCAGCACGTCCTCTCCAACGCCGACTACGCCGACTCGACTGACGATCTCGTCAAAGTAATCCGCGAGCAACGCAAAGGAGGAGCAGACTTCACCAAGATCTACGAGACAGGAAAGGACTCATACAGCGACGGCGTCTTCAAGAGCCCGTACCAATACACCGAAGCGCAACTAGCCGCCGCAGTAGCCGAAGCCGCCCGCACAAGCGGCAACACCCACTCAGGCCGAGGCATAGCCGTACACGCCACAGCCGAACCCGGAGCCGGCTTCGCCGTAGCCGCCGGAGTGGCCTCCATCGATCACGCCTACCAGCTTAGCGAAGCCACCATGAAGGCCATGCACGACAAAGTCATCTACGCAGTCCCAACCTTCGCAATAGCCGAGTACTTCGCGGACCACGCCGCCACCCCCGAGCGCGCAACGCAGAAGCGTAACGAACTGGCCTTCCACGCAGCGGAGTTCAAGAAACAGATGGCCTCGGGCGTACCCTTCGCGGTAGGCAGCGACGTAGGGCCCTTCCCGCACGGAACCCAGGCCCGAGAGATGGAACTGATGGTCCAGTACGGAATGAAACCAGCAGATGTACTGAAAGCCGATCTAATCAACGGAGCGAAGCTCCTCGGCTGGAGCGGACAGATCGGCGAGATCAAGCCCAGCTACTACGCCGACCTGATCGCAGTCCCAGAGAATCCTCTGGACGACATCACAGTCCTGCGAAAGGTCAGCTTCGTCATGAAAAACGGCGCAGTAGTGAAGCAGTAGCTAACCAGCCTTCTCCGTCAACTCCGCCCAACGCGCATACAGCTTATCCGTCACGTCCTGCGCAGCCTCCATCTCGGTCAGCGCAGCAGTCAACTTAGCCGCATCGGTCGCCGCAGCATCAATCGCCTCCCGCGCAGCCTGCAACCGCTCCTCTGCCACCTCCACCGCAGCCTCGATCCCCGCAAACTCCCGAGCCTCGAGGTAAGAGAGCTTCTTCTTCCCCCCAGCAGGCGAAGCAGAAGCAGCAGTAGCCGAAGCAACAGCCTTCCCCGCAGCCCCCGGAGCGATCGCCTCCTCCACCTTCACACCCCGCCACTGCTCCCACTGCGAATAATCCGCAAACGTCTCCGCCCCACCTCGGCCATCAAGCCCCAACACAATCGTCGATACCCGATCCAACATGTAACGATCATGGGTCACTAATACGAGTGCCCCGGTATACTCCAGCAGACTCTCCTCCAAAATCTCGAGCGTAGCGATATCCAGATCGTTCGTAGGCTCATCCAGCAGCAGCAGATCCGCAGGCTCCAACATCAGCTTCGCAATCAGCACCCGAGCCCGCTCGCCTCCACTCAACCTCTCCACCGGCTGATTCAGCTGCTCGCTGGTAAACAGGAACTTAGTGGCATAGCTGGCCACATGCACCACGCGCCCCTGATACACCACCGAGTCCGAGTCCGGAGCCAGCGCTCGCCGCAGCGTCACGCCCTCCTCCAGCTCACGAGTCTGGCTGAAGTAGACGATCTTCAGCGACGCCGCCTTCTTCAACATCCCCGCCGAAGCCTCCAGCTCCCCCGTCAACAGCCGCAGCAGTGTAGTCTTCCCACTTCCATTCGGCCCGACGAGCCCAACTCGCATCCCGCTGGTCACCAGAAAACTCAATCCTTCAACGATTGTCCGATCGCCCAGCACAACGCTGACAACCTCGAACTCCACCAGCCGCTTCGTCTGCCGATCCGTCGCCGAGAAATCGATCCCCGCGCTCGTGGTCTGCACCCGCGAGTTCACATCCTTCAACTGCCCAATCAAATCCTGCGCATTGTCGATCCGCGCCTTGGCCTTCGTACTCCGAGCCTTCGGCCCACGCCGCAGCCACTCCACCTCGATCTTCACCCGGTTCTTCAGCGCATCCTGCAGCTTGCTCTGCGCCTCCATATACGCCTGCTTGCCCTCGATGTACTTCGAGTAGCTCCCCTTCACCTTCAGCAGCCCATCCGCATACACACGGTTCAGCTCCACTATCTCCGTCGCAACATTCTCAAGAAAATAACGATCATGGCTGACCAGAACACAAGCAAAACTACCCTCATTCAGCAGCTCCTCCAGCCAGACAATCCCGGCCAAATCCAGATGGTTCGTCGGCTCATCCAGCAGCAGAACATCCGGATGCGTCACCACGGCCTCGGCAATCGCCAGCCGCTTGCGCCACCCTCCACTCAGCCTCGCCGCCTCGGCATCGAGATCAGGAAATCCAGTCCGCCCACTCGTCTCCCGCAGTCGTCCCTCGTGCTCACCTTCAGCCACCTTCGCCCGCACAAGCGCAGCCTCCAGCACAGCACGCACCGTCATTCCCGGAGCAAAGGTCGACTCCTGCTGCACATATCCCACACAAGCCCGTTTGCGAACCGCAACATCTCCGGAGTCGGCGTCCTCGTCCCCCGCCAGAACCTTCAGCAGCGTACTCTTCCCCGCCCCATTCGGCCCAATCAGCCCAATACGATCACCATCTGAAACAGTAAAAGAGATCTCACGAAACAAGGGGGTCGCGCCAAAGGCCTTAGTTAAACCCTGCGCATTTAAGATTGGTGGCATTTCTTCAGTCTACCGTCTGCGTCGCAACGTTCCTAATCGGTATGCTGAATCGCCACGGAACGGGCATGCCACCGAGCTGGGAACAAGCCATATTCTCCTATTCGACCGCAAACTCTGGATCAATAGGAACCTGGAGTGCTGTTGCCAGCGCGTTGGTTTCGGCCGCCATGCCGACTACCGCGAGAAACTCGGCGTGTTGCTGGTCACTGAGACCCTTGGCTCGGGCTGCTGCGGTATGGGAGTGCACGCAGTAGCTGCAGCCGTTGATCGTGGATGCGGCAATGTAGATCAATTCTTTGGTGAGTGGATCGAGCGAGCCCGGTTCGATCATGACTTCTTTGATGCTTGACCAGGTTCGCTCCAGAAGCGCCGGTTGATTGGCGAGCGCCCGCCAGAAGTTATTCACGAAATCAGATCTACGGGTTGACCGTATGTCATCAAAAACTGTTTTTATCCGAGGATTGGCTGAAACTTCTTCGTCAGTCCAGAGCTTTACGGTTGCCATAGTGAAGACCTTTCGAGTGTGAGGCAAACATGATTTCGAGTTGCAGGCAAAACATAAGTCGTAGGCAAATGAATTGAGCGGCGGCCCTTCTTCTACCGTTGAGCACATGTCCAGGAAGGTCGGCTATCCTACAGGCGGCTCCCTACTCCAGATCAAAATCCCGAAGCGGACGCTCTCCCATCGGTGTCTCCTTGGCCTTCTTCACCGCCTCGGCAAACTTCTTCGCCAGCACATCATCCTTGTTCTTCTGGGCATCCACACTCTGCTGAAAGATCGAGTCACGCCGGGCATCCGCCTCACGCAGCGCCTTCGCCGCCTCGCCAAAGTCCTCGAACATCTTCTTCCTCGGAGCGGACTTATGCGCAATCACCGATCGCGTCACGGGATCCACCGTCAACATCCCACCGCAATCCGGACACATCACTTCGAACGGCTGATCGCTCAGACCCATGGCAACTCACCTCAACATCCATTCTAAAACCCACCCGCGCACCCTCAAAGCGTAAGGCCCAACGCTTACAGCCTGACCACCAGATGTCCCGGACACTGATTTCCAGCCACTCCCACCAGTCGCTCCACCAGTCCCTCCCCATACCGCGCCAGAAACCATACGCCGGCCAACACCCGCTCCTGCGGATGTCCACCAGGAAACACATTTAACGTAATCGCCTCAGCATGTTTCCGCAGACTAGCCTCCTTCTGCAGCTCATACGTAGCCGCCATCCGTCGCAGCCGGTTCATCTGATACAGCATCTTCGAGCCAGACACCTCTGCCGACTTGCCCAGCGAGTCATCCATTCCACCCAGATACTCCGTCAATGCGCCCAGCTCGGTCTCCAAAGCATTCCCCACCCCGGCCAGCTTTCTCTTCAGTGGAATAGGCATCGCCCGCGCACCCAACCGCTGCGCCAAATCATCAGCCGTCGTCATCGCATCCGGCAGTTGAATCTCGTCCTTATCCATCACAGCCGCAATCGCCGGTTCAATCAGCGTCGCACTCAATCGTGGCAATACCGGGGTAATCCGTCCCAGTATCCGCTGATACAGCACAGCACTCTGCGCAAAGTAGGCAACTTCGGCGGGGCCGCCGATATAGGCTGCAGTCGGCAACAACGTATCCTGAAATACCGGACGCAAAAGGGCATTCGGGCTCAACCGCTCCGGGCTTCTCTCCAGAATCGCAATCAAATCTTCCGAAGAATAGACGTGCCCGCCGGCCTTCCACTGGCCATCTGAAGGCCGTCGCAGCGCCACCCGCTCTCCAGTCCCCTCGTCCAACAGAAACAGCAGCGAAGCACCCTCCGCCACCATCACCTGCGCATGATAGCCCTCGCTCACCAACTCCTCGCTGCGAGCGATCAACTCCCTCTGCAACTCATCCGCATGTTCAATCGCGTACCGCAGCGTCTCTGCCCCCAGCGCATGGAACTCACGCGAAGAGGCATCGATCACAATCAGGCCCTGATCTGCGAAGATCCGTGCCATCAATCTCCCAAACGCACTGGCCAGGGTCGGCTTCCGATCCCCTTGTGGCAGATAACACTCCCGCAGCCACTCCGTCACCGGCGCATACTCCAGCAGCTCGCTCGCCCGCTCCAACACCTGCTCCATCTCGAGCCCTGGCGCCACTCCACCTACCGGCACCGGCCGATGAACCCGCAATCCTGCGCGCAACATCTCCACTGTCGTTTTGCTCAACAGAGAAACCTGGTCTACCTCGGCCAGATCATGGTCTTCGGTAGCCAGCCAGAACATCGGCACATGCTCCACCCCACTGACTCGCGTGGCCTCTCTGGCTCGCGCCACTGCCGAAGCCGCCTTCAGCAGCGTCAGCAACGGCCCACCCATCAAAACCACTTGCTGCCCTGTCACCACCGCCCGAGCTCCCGCTCGCAGCTTCTCAATGTTCGCCAGTGCGGCAGAACCCGCACCGAACGCAATGTTCTGCTGGTATAGCTGGTCCGCCACGCGCGCAGTATCTGTGGCTGGCCGCGAATTGTGCATCCACTTGCCTGCAAACGGCTCCGCCCCGTACCACTGTCGCACCGCCGCATCGGCAGGCTTGTCGCCCATCGTCAGATAATCACGATAGATCTGCGACACATGCGGCAACACCGTGATCGGATAACACTCAACACTCATCGCAGCCACTCGTCCTCGTAAACCAGTCCTACACTTCGGCCACCGGCCGCGAGCCGACACCCAGACCTTACTTTACAGTGCTTTTGGTTGGATGCCATCCACCCACCCCTAGATGCAGGATGATACCGTAGCTTATGGCCGCCCCAACAAAGAAACCCAGCGCCCCCAAGCCGCAGCCTCCCACCAACAAGAAAAAAGCAGCCTCCAAGGCGAAGCTCATCTCGTCAAAGCTCTCCTACAAGGGCAAAGTCTTCTCTGTCTTCACCGATAAAGTCCTGGAACCCGGCGGCAACACCAACACCCGCGATGTCATCCGCCACAACGGCTCCGTCGTCATCCTCGCCGTCGACGAGTCAAAGAACCCCAAAGACCCCGACATCATCTTCGAGCGCCAGTACCGCCACGCCGCCGGCCAGTTCCTCCTCGAACTCCCCGCCGGCCGCGTCGAACCCGGCGAAGCCCCCCTCGCCGCCGCCAAACGCGAGATGATCGAGGAGACCGGCTACCGCGCCAAACGCTGGACCCTCCTCACCAAATACTTCGCCAGCCCCGGCTTCCTCGGCGAGTGGATGCAGATCTACCTCGCCCGCGATATCAACGATGGAGTCTCCCAGCCCGAAGCCGACGAGCAGATCGAAGTCTTTCGCATCCCCCTCTCAGAAGCCCTTGCCCTGGTCGCCGCCAACAAGATCCACGACGGCAAGACCCTCATCGGCCTCATGCTCTACGACGCCGCGCGCCGTTCCGGACGGCTCTAGTCTCTATCCCTCGCACCTGTCAGGGTCAAGCCTCAGATCATCAAGCCTCATCTCAATCGATGCGAAGTGTAGATCGCACAATCACGGCGGGTTGCGCGTAGCGAGACCTTGCATTCTCTTGCATACTCTTTTTTACTTTTCCACTCACCCGTAGATTCCTATGTGAGAAACCCGACATTCACACTTGTTTAAGCCTTTTATTCCCGAACAGGAAGGCCTTAAAGAAAAGCCGAGAAAAGCCGTCATAGAAAACTCCAGCTACAACTTTTGCGTCAGAGTTGATTGAGTGACATCACCATCACGAATCTCATTCGACGGTAATGTAACTCGATTGCGAGCAAAGGGAGTTTGGTCTTGGCACAATACAGGGGAACAGTAAAGTGGTTTAACAACGCAAAAGGGTATGGCTTCCTCGGTCGCAACGAGGGCGCCGATGTCTTTGTTCATTACAGCTCTATCCAGCGCGAGGGATACAAGAGCCTCAAAGAGGGCGATGAGGTTGAGTTCGACATCATACAAGGCACCAAGGGCCCTCAGGCCGATCAGGTGGCGCGCCTTAAAGAAGCTGCAGGCTAATTCTCTGCTCTCCAGGTGCTATGCACCGTCCTCATCCAAAGGCATAGCACCGTTGTTTAGGTATGCCCACTTCGCCTTTTAAGTGGGATGTTGCATACTGACTCGGTAGGCTGGCGAGTGTCTGTCGGCCGCTGACTCTCATGGATAACATTACTATCGCGCGCCTCCTCGACGAAACTGCCGCTCTCCTCGAGATCGATACCGCCGACCCATTCCGCATCCGCTCCTATCGCCGCGCCGCCGAAGCCGTCGAGCAACAGACGACTCAGCTCGCCACCCTCGTCACTCCCGACTCCGATCCCAAAGCCCTTCTCGCCATTCCCGGCATAGGCAAGGGCATGGCCGCGAACATCGTCGCTCTGGTCTCCACCGGTACGATGCCCCTTCGCGAAGAGCTCCTCACCAAATACAAACCCACCATGCTCGAGCTCCTGCGCCTCCCCGGCATGGGACCCAAGACCGTAGCCCTCATCTGGTCCGCCCTTCAGGTAGCCGATATCGACGCCCTCGAAGAGGCCGCCAAGGCCGGCCACCTCAACAAGCTCCCCCGCATGGGCGAGAAGTTCACCACCAAACTCCTCAAGGGCATCGAGGACCATCGCAAGAACTCCAGCCGCTTCCGCATCGATCAGGCCATGGAACACGCCGATCGCCTCTCAGCCCTCATCCGCGCCTTCCCCGGCATCGACGAGATCACTCCCGCAGGCTCCCTCCGCCGAGGCCGCGAGACCGTAGGCGATCTCGACCTCCTCGTCACCGGCCCCGCCTGCGAAGCCAACGTCGTAGCCGCCGCCATCGAACACGTCGCCTCGCTCCCCCTCATCGACAAGCTCATCGCCAAGGGTCAGAACAAGGTCTCCTTCACGCTGCGCAACAACCTCCAGGTCGACGTCCGCCTCCTCCCCCGCGCCAGCTACGGAGCCGCCCTCCAATACTTCACCGGCTCCAAGATGCACAACGTAGCCCTTCGTCAGCGTGCCATCAAACGCGGCCTCACCCTCAACGAGTACGCTCTCCTCCGCATCGAAGACAACACCATCGTCGCCGCCGCCACCGAAGCAGATATCTACAAAGCTCTCGATCTCGACTACATCCCACCCGAGCTACGCGAGAACTCCGGCGAACTCGAAGCCGCCGCCAATCACACGCTGCCCACGCTCATCACGCTTGGCGACATCCGCGGCGACCTCCACATGCACACCGACGCCACCGACGGCCGCGACACCATCCTCCAGATGGCCGAAGCCGCCCTTAGCCGCGGCCTCAGCTACATCGCCATCACCGACCACAGCAAGAACCTCGCCATGACCAACGGCCTCGACGACGCTCGAGCCCTCGCCCACATCAAACGCATCCGCGAAGTAGACGCCGAGCTGGCCGACAAATACGGAGGCCGCATCAGAGTCCTCCCCGGCATCGAGGTAGACATCCTCAGCGACGGCGCCCTCGATCTCGACGACTCCACTCTTAGCCAGATGGACATCGTCATCGCCAGCGTTCACGGCCACTTCGCCCAACCCATCGAAGAGATGACCGCCCGCGTCCTCCGCGCCCTCGAAAACCCGCACACAAGAATCCTCGGCCACCCCACCGGCCGCAAGGTCTTGAGCCGCGAACCCTACGCCATCCACGTCGACCAGATCCTCAAGCGAGCCGCCGAGCTAGGTGTAGCCGTCGAGCACAACGCAAGCCCGGCAAGATCCGACCTCAACGACCTTCACCTCCGTCTCGCCAAACAACACGGCTGCAGGATCGTAGTCAACACCGACGCCCACAGCACCGAAGAGTTGAACCAGATCCGCTACGGCATCACCCAACTCCGCCGCGCCTGGCTCACCAAAGAAGACCTCCTCAACACCCAACCCACAGCCGAAGCCCTGCTAACCCAACTCCGCCCCAAACCCTGACCGCCACAGCGCTCGTCATGCCACAGGGCTCGTCATGCCACAGGGCTCGTCATTCCACAGCGCTCGTCATTCTGAGCGCAGCGAAGAACCCCCCGCATTTCGCCTTTGCCGTTGCTTGTTCTTCCCCAAACGCGCAGCCGGAGCCCCCCACGATTGCCATTGCTTTCGCCGTTGTTTGTCTTCCGTCGTCATCCTGACCCTGAGCTTGTCGAAGGGGAAGGATCCCGAAGGTCTTGACTCACCACAACAGCCCGTATCTTTCCAACAACCAACTCCAGCCGTCCTTGCCGTTGCTTGTTCTTCCCCCAACGCGCAGTCAAAGAACCCCGGGCTTTACCTTTGGGAATCCCAAGACCAGGCGCGCAGCGGCCTCCTCTCTGTCAGGCTTCTTTTGAGGGGTACCCCCCTCCCCCCTACTTTTGGCGTAAAGTCCTTTTATTCAGCTATTTACAGGGAATCGTCTTTGCAAAGTCGTGCAGTCAAATGGTTTACAGGTAAAGTCGTCTCCTGATTGGAGTTACGGGTGCTAAGGGAAAAACCCCGGTTTTTGGCCGGGGCTTTCTTTGATTCTGTTTTAAGTGTAACGGATTTGGGAAAACTAATCGGCATTTGGATGTTATTGATAGATATCGGGTTAGGTTGAATCGAACTTGACAGGAAATAGCAGGAATACGGCAAAAGATGGGTTGCACACTTCGGAACGATGCACAGCACAACGTCACCACCGGCCCTGCAAGCACAAGCAGAATCGAATATCGCTCGTCGCCCTTGCAGCTCCAAAAAATCTGCGTCATACGCGGTATCCTAAAAACGTGGCTACCTCCGCGACAACCGATCACATCCTCGCGCCCGCGAAGGCCACGCCGAGCCTTCTCTCCGACTACGCCACCCTCTTCAAAGTCCGCGTCTCGACCATGGTCATCATCACCGCCGGAGCAGGCTTCTACCTGGGCAGCCTCCAGAGCGGAATCAGCCCCTTCCACGCCGGACTCCTCCAGGCTCTCGCCGGAATCGCCGTCGTCACCTGCGGCTCCAGCGCCCTCAATCAGGCCCTCGAGCGCCGCACCGGCGCCAC
>Ga0193743_1001976_pt1 | contig 14841 bp, 15 predicted proteins | sample L2c2metaG_FD_143038 | JGI IMG/M metagenome (GOLD analysis project Ga0193743, IMG submission 143038) | Soil microbial communities from a riparian zone of the East river system, Colorado, United States - L2c2 | ecosystem: Environmental > Terrestrial > Soil > Riparian zone | place: USA: East River...
TCCAGTTGCCTACAGTAAGCCCATTGGCATCGCGGACGCCGATGGGGCGGTTGTACATGATGGAGGCGGTCTGACGGAGTTGGTCTTCGTGTGGATAGAGAGCTTCAGGACGGGCGATACGCGCGATGGAGTACTGTCCGGTCCAGTTGGCATTGGGTGAGATAGTCAGGCGCGTGGAGTAGCTGTCGATGGCGAGGCCATTCGAGGAGGGTTGGAACTGCCAGCGGCCTTCTGATGGCTCGCCGCCGTGGAAGCCTGAGCCTTCGAGGCGGAACCAGCGCCAGGTGAGGCCGGCGGTGAGGACGTTGTAGGCGATGTGGGTGGAGTCCTCCTGGTGGTGGCCTAGCGCGGCGAGAGGATTCTCAGAGGCCGACATGCGATGCGGGTAGGCGGTGGGGCCGATGGCGGGATCGCCGATGGGCGCGGCGTAGAAGCTGAGGACGGTACGCTCGCTCAGCTTGATGTCGTAGAGCGCGGCGACCTCCATGAAAAAGTTGTGGGGATGCTGGCCGTCGATGATGGGCTTGCCGAAGGCGGTCTCGCCCTGCTGGAAGAGGAGAGGGTACTGACGGTCGGTGATGGTTGCGGGCTCGAGCGAGAACATGGCGCGCAGTGTGAGCTGGCCGGGGCCGAGTTTGCGCATGGCCATGGGCATGATCCAGTTGGTGGAGAAGAGCTTGTCCGCGCCACGGCGTCCGTCAGGAGTCTGAGCGGCCTGCTGCTGGATGTCGGTGACGAAGGCTTCACCGTGCAGCATCCACATCCAGGGGCCGCGGTAGCCCATCATCATGTACATCGGGGTGGAGGCTGGCTCGATGGTGGTGCCGGAGGAGAGATGGTTCAACTGCGCCTGGATGAGGTTGGTGGGTTGCATTCTCATGCCGGGCATCTGTGGCATGGACATTCCGGGCATGCTGGATTGCTGTGCTGTTGCGACGAGGGTGTACAGCAGCGGAAGAGCTGCGAGGGTGCGTAGAAGGCTACGCGAGATACGCGGGGTCACGACTTTTCTCCTGAGGGAAGACGAAGACTGTGTGCCTGTTCGCGAACACACGAGGTTGCTCGCAGACGCAGGCAGGCCTTAGAGAAGAGCCGGAATCAGATTCGGAGAGCGATCAGCGGAGGTTGCTGCGGAGAGGGTCTTGCAGCTGCGGTGATGTGGAGGTTCGTGCCGGTGGGGGAGGGAAGAGGAAAGGCAGCCAGGAACGCGATGTTCGCCTGCTGCAAGTCTGTCGCTGAGGCAGGCGATGCGGGCTGATGGTGAACGGTACAGCAGGAGCCGGACATCTGCGAGCCGGAGGTCTGCTTCGGGCAGCAGGCGTGCTCGGAGCTGCTCATGGAGTGCATCTCGATCCCAGGGCTCACTGGCTGAAGCAGAGGCGCGGCGAGGCAGGCCGCCGAGCTGACGAAGAATGCCAGCAGGCAGAGGACCGCAACGAGACTGGAGAGCGAGCGCTTCATGCTGTACCTGTTAAGACGGATCTGCGAGCAGACCGTTACACCACAGGTATAGTCTATCGCGTAAGGCTTTAGGCCGACCAGCGCGAGGAGGTGTGAGCTTCGGGAGAGGGAGCAGGAGCGAGCGATGTCGGGAAGAGCTCCTCTCGCGTGCGCAGGTTACGCGGCAATACGCGGTTTGCTTCGGGGCTGCGGGCCACGATGGTCCAGGCGTCGCGGACGTTGCGGAGCGAGGCGATGACTTCGTGGAGCTGCTCGATGGATTCGTAGTGTGAGGCCTCGAGCGTGAGAGTGAACATGGTGGCGTAGAAGTCCGCGAGCGAGTGCGCCGTGCTGCCACCGAGGTCGGGCCGAAGCCGGGCCTGCAGGTACATGAGGATGTCGAGGGCACGGCTGACGGCGATGCGACGTCCACGCACGTCCTGCTCATCGATGCACTGTGCGGCGCGGTAGAGGAACCGGATTGCGCCGTCGTAGAGGGCCAGGACGAGCTCCATGCCGGTCGCGCCGACGAGTGCCTGCTGCTGATAGTTGGTCTCCATCGCTCTCCTGTAGGTTTACTGACCGGTGTTGTAGCCGGTGATGGCGCTGTAGAGCTGGTTGATCTCATCCAGCTGGTCGGGAAGGGACTGCAGGATCTGGTTGGCGGTGTTCAACTGATCGGTAAGGCGGCTCTTGTCGTCGGCGATGCGCGCCTCCTGATCGCTGATGTTGTTGTTGAGGGTGTCTTCCTGCGCGGCGTTCTGTTTGAGCGCAAGGGAGATGGCTCCGCTGGTCGAGGTACTGCTGAGGCCGTTCAGGATCGAAGCGAAGTTTTGTCCAAAACTCTTGGTGTTCTGCAGAAATCCCTGGACATCGGCGAACGTTGAGTTGAGAGCGCTGTCCAGCGTGCCGCCATCAATGCTGAGATGACCGGACTGGTCCACAGAGATCCCAATCTGGGTGAGGCTTTTAATGGAACCGCTTGCCACGCCCGAGAGCAGACCCTGTGTGAGTTGATTCTGGATCAGAGCTACTGTGGGGTCACCGTAGAGCGGTTCGGGGTTGCCGCTCGAGTCCTTGCCCTCCTGGGTCTTGATGTCGTCGGCGACCGCGTTGTATGCGGTTACGAAGCCGGCCATGGCCTGTTCGATGGAGCTGGTGTCGTTGGTGATCTGAACCTGCACCGGATTACTGGGGTTCGAGGAGACGGAGAGGATCTGGAAGGTGACGCCGGGGATCAGGCCGCTTACGGTGTTCGAGGCGCTCGTGGTATCGAGGCCGTCGACGTTCAGGGTGGCATCCATGCCCTGCATTCCCTGCTGAAATCCGATAGCGGTTCCAGTCGTGTCGTTGGTGAGGGATGCATCCAGGGTGATCTGACCTGCCGCGCCGCTGGTGCTGCTGACGAGTGAGAGCCGCGAGCCGGTGGTGTCGGTGACGACGGAGGCGGAGACCCCCATGGAGGCTCCATTGATGGAGGCTGCGAGCTGTGAGAGCGTTTTGCCGCTGACGTCGAGCTGCTGGCTCTGTCCGTTGATGGTGATCTTCAGTGATCCGCTGAGGGTATTCCTGGCGTCGGTGATCTTATCGGAGTATTGCGACGAGGTCTGGGCGAGATGGTTGACGACGATGGTGTGGCTTCCGGCGACGGCGACGTTGCTGGCCGAGGTGAGCGTCACAACATCGGTATTGGAGCTCGAGCCCTGCTTGGAGGCGAAGATGCCGCTGAAGTCGGTGAGGGACTGGAGGGCCGTGGAGAGCGTCGACAGGTCGGTGCCGAACTTGCTGAAGGCGGTGTCCTGGGCCTGGAGGTTGGAGAGCTGCGTCTTCCATGGATCTTCGACGGCCTGTTCGGCCGCGAGAATCTGAGTCACCGTGGAGGCGACATCGAAGCCCTGCCCGCTGTTGATCGGACCGAAGTTGATTCCAACCGTACCCATTATGTTCTCCTCAGAGATCTGCCTGCGAAACGGAGTTGTGCAACTGAGATGCCGGAGTTGCCGCCTTTGGATTAGGCGGCGTTAACTCCGGCGAAGACAGACAAAGGGGACGGCAAGCGGAGTATCTCCGCCTGCCGCCTGTGGGGGTTACTGGAGCAGCTTGAGGACGTCCTGCTGGACGGCGTTGGCCTGGGAGAGCGCCGCGATGCCCGTCTCGCTGAGGATCTTGTACTTGGCCATGTCGCTGGTCGCCTGGCCGTAGTTGGTAGCACGGATGTTGTTCTCCGCCGAGGACAGGTTGACCGACTGCGTGTTGGCCACATTGGCCGCGGCGCTGAGCTGGTTGATGTTGGCGCCGACAGTGCCGCGCTGGTAGGCGACGTCCTGAACAGCGGAGGTGAGGGTGGTCAGAATACCGGCTGCTGTCGTGGCATTCAGGGTTGCACTTGCCGTAAGGTCGGCGCCGGCGCCGGCTGCGGTGGTTCCTACGCTGGCCGTGGTCAGCGCACCGATGGTCTCGCTGAAGGTGCTTGCGCCCGAGGACGTTCCATCGCTGACGAAGACACTGACAGGGGTTGCGGAGAAAACCGCATTGCCGTTGTAGTTGGTCGTCGATCCGATGTTGCCGATCTCGGTGAGGATGTTCTGGTACTCCTGATCGGCGGAGCCGACCTGGCTGGTGTTCAGCGTGCCGTTGGCTGCCTCGGTGGCCAGCGTGATGGCGCGGTTGAGCAGGTTGGTCACCTGCGCCAGGGCACCGTCAGCGGTCTGCAGCATACCGACGCCGGCGCTGGCGTTCTGCGCCGACTGGGTGAGAGCGGCGACGTTGGCGTGCAGGCCGTCCGCAAGGGCAAGGCCGGCTGCGTCGTCGGCGCCGCTGTTGATGCGCGAACCGGAGGAGAGCTGCGTCAGGGTGTTCTGCAGGCTCGCCTGGGTCTGGTTAAGGTTGTTCTGCGCGTAAATGGCTGAGATGTTGTTCAAGACACCCAAGGACATGGGGGAACGCTCCTCTTCTTCACTCAATTTGAGTTACCGCACTGCCTGTCCCGGGTGATCCGGATCTTCGGGGTGACCTTCGATCCGGCTGACCTTGCGAAAGGCGTTGCGTTCCCCCACCTCATCGGCGAGGGGGTGCGGGACTTGAGAGGATTCTTTCCTGAGCTATCGCCGGGAGGTTACGAACGATTCACTTCTATTGCGTTCGCCTCTCCGCGCCGATGAGAGGAAAGAGAGGAAGTGTCCCCATGATCGAACTGACTCGCCTGAACGGCAGTCGCCTCAGTCTCAACTGCGACCTTATCAAGTATGCGGACTCGGCACCGGACACGGTGCTTACGCTGGTAACCGGGGAGAAGATCGTGGTTCTGGAGCCGCGCGGCGAGGTGATGCGCAGGACGATGGAATATCGCGCCCTGGTGCTGCGTACGGCGTGGCCGGATGCCGGGATGGCTCTGGTAGCCAAGAGCGCGCGCGATATGCAGGAGCTCGCCGCAGAGGCGGACAAGAGCACAACTTAACTAATAGATAGACCACAACCCAGGCTGTAGCAGATCTCTCTTGGAAGAGGACGTTTTATGGACATCGCCAGCATTGGTGGCATCGTAGTCGCGATTCTTGGCATTCTGACCGGCATGATGATCGAGGGCGGAAGCATTAGCCAGATCGCGCAGCCCACGGCCGCCCTGATCGTGATCGGGGGGACGATGGGTGCGGTGATGCTGCAGTTTCCGCTGAAGACCTTTCTCGCCGCGCTGAAGCGGGTGATGAAGATCTTTGTCTCGGGCAGAGCCGACAGTGAAGAGTTTCTGAAGCAGCTGGTGCAGTTTGCCAACAAGGCTCGCAAGAGCGGCATCGTCTCGCTCGACCAGGATCTGAACTCCATCAAGGACCCCTTCTTTCGCCAGGCGCTGATGCTGGCGATCGACGGTACCGAGCCGAACGAGGTCCGCAAGATCATGCAGATGGAGCTGGACAACAAGTCGGAGATGGAGGAGAAGATCCCGCAGGTCTTTGAGGCAGCGGGAGGCTACTCCCCGACGGTCGGTATCATAGGCGCCGTGCTTGGGCTGATCCAGGTGATGCAGCACCTGGACAACATCACCGAGGTGGGCCGCGGGATCGCCGTTGCCTTCGTGGCGACGATCTATGGGGTTGCTCTGGCCAACCTGGTCTTTCTTCCGGTGGCGGGCAAGCTGAAGATCCGGCATCGCGAGGAGCAGATGGCCAAGGAGATGGTTCTCGAGGGAGTGATCTCGATCCTCGAGGGCATGAATCCGCGCATGATGGAGACCAAGCTGCGCACCTTCCTCGCAGAAGGAAAGACGCCCGAGACGGCCGAGGAGGTTGCAGCGTGAGCCGCGCGAAGAAGCACGAGCACGTAAACCACGAGCGCTGGCTGGTCTCCTACGCCGACTTCATTACGCTACTGTTTGCGTTCTTCGTGGTGCTGTTCGCGTCGAGCCAGTCGGACAAGAAGAAGCAATCGGAGTTCGCCGCCGCGATGCAGACGGCGTTCACTCCGCTGGGCAGCTTTGAGGCGCACGCCAAGACACCTCCACTCGAGAAGGCTCCCAGCGCCTCGACGGTGACGCGGCCCGCGGCTCTGGCGCTTCCTTTTCCCGAGGCCGGGCAGGTGGCCCGCGAGGAGGAGATGAAGGAGAGATTGAGCCGGCTGGTCCGTCAGGCTGGCGGAAGGCTTCCGGAGGGCAGCGTGACCACGCGGCTGACGCCGGACGGTCTGGTGATCTCGCTGCATGAGATCGGATTCTTCGCCTCGGGCTCGGCACAGGTGCGGGGGGAATCGGTCCCGATGCTGGCCGCTCTGGCCGAGACGATCCCGGATGCTCCGCTACGCGTCGAAGGCCACACCGATAATATGCCGATCCACACGGCGCAGTTCTCTTCGAACTGGGAGCTTTCGACGGCGCGGGCCAGCGCAATCGCGCGGTTGCTGCTCGAGCGCGGGATCGTCCATCCGGAGAACGTCTCAGCGGCGGGCTATGCGGAGTATCATCCTGTCTCCTCCAATGCGACCGAGACCGGGCGCGGCGAGAATCGCCGCGTGGACATCATTCTTCTGCGATCCCCAGCACCTTCACGATGACCCGCTTGGAGCGTTGGCCATCGAACTCGGCGTAGAAGATACGCTGCCAGGTCCCGAGGTCGAGTCGTCCCTGGGTGACGGGAAGCGTGGTCTCGTGATGCAGCAGAAGGGCTTTCAGGTGCGCGTCGGCGTTGTCCTCGCCGGTGCGGTGGTGCTTGTAGCCGGGCCAGCGCGGAGCCAGTTTTTCGAGCCACGTGCCGATGTCTTCGATCAGGCCGTCTTCGTGGTCGTTGACGTAGATGGCCGCAGTGATGTGCATGGACGAGACGAAGCAGAGGCCGTCGTCGATTCCGCTCCGCCGCACGATCTCCTCGACTTGCGGGGTGATGTGGACCATCTCGTAGCGTTCGCGGGTATTGAAGGTGAGGTACTCGGTATGGGCTTTCGTTTGTGACATGAAGTCTGCTCCCGAAGAAAAAGATCACTTTCAGAGGAGCACAGTTTTTGTACAGATGGGAGACGCGGGCAACGGAAATCGGCCTTAAACAGTCTTATATATGCGCCGATTTCCGATTAGGGCGTGAGCAGAACTTGCTGCTAGAATCTGAGCAAACGCCCACAACTGAATTGTTTTCAGACGCGGCAAAGGGAGAGATTAGAGAGATGGCTTATGTGATTGCAGAACCTTGCATCGGGACCAAGGATACGGCCTGTGTGGACGCTTGCCCGGTCGATTGTATCCACCCGAAGAAGGACGAGACGGGCCACGCCGATGCGGAACAGCTGTTCATCGATCCGGTCGAGTGTATCGACTGCGGAGCGTGTGTTCCTGTGTGTCCGGTTTCGGCGATCTATGCCGGCGATGACCTTCCGGAGAAGTGGATGGACTTCCAGCAGAAGGCCTCTGATCACTTCGGACGTTAGAACTTCCCCGCGAATGTGGGAGATGGATTGAGACGCGTGGCTTCAGGCCGCGCGTCTTTCGTTTGGGGGATGAGCCGACAGGATGACACAACGGCAGAGTGAGGCGATCGTGCTCCGGACCTGGCCGTTCGAGGAGGCGGACCTATTGGTGAGCCTGCTGACGCGCGAGCAGGGCCGCATCAAGGGGGTTGCGCGGCACGCCATGCGGTCGCGGCGGCGGTTCGGAGGGGCGCTTGAGGCAATGACCCATGTCCGCGCCACCTACGCGGAGAAGCCGAAGCAGGAGCTGGTGCGGCTGGATGGGTTCGAGATCCTGTGGTCTCCTCTGGCCGATCCGGTGGACTATGGCAGAACCGCTGCGCTGGAGTTTGTCGCGGAGGTCCTCGAAGAGGCTCTGCCGGAGCAGGCCCCGGAGGATGCGGTCTTCCGGCTGGCACTGGCGGCCATCGTCGAGATGCAGGTGGGCCGCATGTGGATGCCGGTCACCTACTTCGCGCTGTGGATGAGCCGGCTGATGGGGTGGATGCCGTCGCTCAGCCACTGCGTGGCCTGCGGGCTGGACCTGCGCGGGAAGAGAGTCTGGTACTCGGCGGTCGTGGATGGAGTGACATGCGAAGACGACCGGCGCGGCGACAGCGCATCGCTTTCGGCCGGGTCCGTGGAGGAGGCCGGGAGGATCTTTCGCTCGACGGTCGGAGATCTGGCGAAGGAGGAGTGGCCAAAGCGGCGGGCAGAGGACCTTCGGCAGTTTGCCGTGACACTGTTGGAACGGCACCTGGAGCGAAGGATCAGGAGCGCGCGCGCCCTCGAGCGGATATAGGGCTCAGGCTAATTCCCGGCTCAGACGCGCGGCCATCTTTGCGTCCCGCGTCGTGATTCCGCCTGCATCGTGCGAGATCAGCCCCAGACGGACCTGGTTGTACCGAATATCGATGTCGGGATGATGGCCGGCGGATTCGGCCAGGTCTGCGACGCGGTTGACGAAGGCCATGGCCACGACGAAGTCTTTGAAGCTCCAGTCACGCACAAGTTTTCCCGAATCAAGGCGCCAGTCAGGGTTTTCCTTGAGCAGGAGATCGATCTCGGTCTGGTTAAGAAGTGCCATGGACGCCTCCCTGGGCAGAGAACTGCTTTCAGCATGCTAAGTGTGGGCACCGAAGAGAGGCAAATGGATCAGATGGTGGTCAGGGCGTCGAAGCCGGGCTGCTCGGTCTGGCTGCGGATTGCGGTCCAGTGCTCGTCGGGGATGCGAAGAAAGACGTCGACGATTGCAGGGTCGAACTGGGTCCCGGAGCAGCGGATGATCTCGGCCCGGGCGTCGGCGAAGGAGGTGCCTTTGCGATAGGGGCGGTCGGAGGTCATGGCATCCAGCGTGTCGGCGATGGCGAAGATTCGCGCCCCAAGAGGGATCTCCGTTCCCTTGAGTCCGCGGGGGTAGCCGGTTCCGTCGAAGCTCTCCTGATGGGCGTAGACGATCTCCGCTGCGTCGCAGAGGAAGGGGATCTTGCGCAGCATCTCGTAGCCGCGCTGGCAGTGTTCCCGCATGACTGCCACTTCGGTTTCGTCGAGGCGTCCAGGTTTGAGCAGGATGGCATCGGGGGTCGCAATCTTGCCGATATCGTGAAGGAACGCGCCGCGGGCGATGGTGCGCAGCTCGTCGGGGCCGACGCCAAAGGCTCGGGCCAGCTCGATGGTGTAGGCGGTGACCCGCTTGGAGTGCCCTTCGGTCTCCTGATCGCGAAGATCGAGCGCATCGCCCATGGCCCCGATGGTGATGTCATAACTTCGTTCGAGGTCATGCATGATGGCGCGCAGGCGGCTGGTGCGTGTGGAGATGACCTCTTCCAGATGTTGACGATAGGCGGTGTTTTGCCGCAGATGCCTGCGATGTTCGGCGGCGCGCGCGACGACGCTTTCGAGCTGCCGCCGCTCGAAGGGCTTGATGAGGTAATCGAAGGCCCCGCGCCGGAAGGCATTGGTCGCAACCTGGATGTCGCGTACGGCAGAGAACATGATGACGGGAAGCTCGGGATGATCGAGGGAGATGCGATCGAGAAGGGCAAGACCGTCGGTGCCGGGCATCATGATGTCGGACAGGACGAGGGAGTAGTTCGGATCCTGGCTGAGCAGCTCGATGGCTTCATTGGCTCCGGAGGCGGTCACGGGGGTATATCCGCCGCGTTCAAGCAGGGTAGCTACGATGCCGCGGACGGGCTCTTCGTCATCGACTACAAGGATCTTTTCCTGCAGCATCAATTTGTGCGGCTCCACCGCTGTCGCATCCTTCCAGTATCGGCAAAATATGTCTGGGCTTTATCGCAGTATTCTACGACGGGTAGACCGATTTGTTTTTACCACGGAAGAGGTAGAGAAGCTCAGTGGAAATGATGCCCTGTACCCGAGTTGGATCAGCCATTCTTCTGCGCATTCTTCTTCCTTGTCACCCAGCCCGGTTTGGTGACCTGACGCGATCGGCCCAGGGCGAGTGCGCCGGAGGGAACGTTTTCGGTGATGCAGCTTCCGGCGGCGATGTAGGAGCCCGACTCGATGGTTACAGGGGCGACGAGGGTGGAGTCGGAGCCGACGAAGACGTTGTCTCCAATGGTGGTCCGGTGCTTGTGAACACCGTCGTAGTTGCAGGTGATGGCTCCGGCGCCGACGTTGACGCCGGAGCCTATAACGGCATCGCCCAGGTAGTTGAGGTGGTTTGCCTTGGAGCCTGCCCCGAGGATGACCTTCTTGGTCTCGACGAAGTTGCCCACGTGTGCTCCGGCGCCGATCTGGCTCTCCGGTCGGAGGTGGGCATAAGGGCCGAGGATGGCGTTGTCGGCGATGGTTGCGGAGTCCGTGATGCAGCCGTTGCGGACGGTAACGGAGTCGCCGATAACGGTGTCCTGGATGACGGAGTAGGAGCGGATGCGGCAGTCCGAACCGATCGTGGTCGCTCCCAGGAGCTGGACGTAAGGCTCGATGACGGTGTCGGGGCCTACGCTGACCCCGGCGTCGATGACGGTGGTCTCGGGGCGGAAGATGGTGACACCTTCAGCCATGAGACGGCGCGCGGTGGCCAGGCGCATGGCGGCGTCGAGGTGCATCATCTCGGCGATGGTGTTGGCTCCAAGGACCTCGTCGACGCTCTCGGCCTGCGTGGCGACGACGCGTTGGCCGTCGGCGACGAGCATGGCGGCGACGTCGGTGAGGTAGAACTCGCCGTGCGTGTTGTTGGTGTCGAGGCGGTCGAGCTTTTCAAAGAGCGCCGCGGTGCGGAAGCAGTAGATCCCGGAGTTGATCTCCGGCGTTCGAAGCTGGTCGGGCGCGAGCGACTTCTGCTCGACGATGGCGGTGACCTCGGGCCGTCCTGCCGCGGCGCGGAGGACGCGGCCGTAGCCGGTGGGGTCGGGAGGCACGGCGGTGAGGATGGTCATCGCGGCCTGCTCGCGGAGGTGGACCTCGCAGATGGCGGCGATGGTCTCGGGGCGGATGAGCGGGACATCTCCGGAGAGGACGAGGAGGTTCTCGGGAACAGGCTGGCCGGAGAAAGCGAAGAAGGCTTTGACCATCTGGAGCGCATGACCGGTCCCGCGCTGCTCGGGCTGGAGGACGAACTGGACTCCGGTGGGTTTGACGGCGGCGCGGACGCGATCGGCCTCGTGGCCGATGATGCAGTAGATGCTGCTGGCCGGAACGACCTTCCGGGCAGCAGCGATGACGTGGAGCAGAAGAGCGCGGCCACCAATCTCGTGCAGGACCTTGGGGCGTTTACTCTTGAGTCTGGTGCCTTTCCCGGCGGCCATAATGGCGATGGCGAATGCTTGGGTGTCCATGTGAAGCTATCTTCTCATGGTGAATCCCGCTGCGGCGCTGCGGAAACGGCGTATGAGCTTCACGCAAAACGAAGAAGCGGTCTCCCTTGCGAGAGACCGCCTCCTGTTTCCGATTTTCGAAGATCCGGATCGGAGTTCGGATCACGAGCGATCGCTTCTTTGGATGTCCGGCCTCAGCGAGTTTCCTCACATCTTCCGAACGATTCGCCGTAGCGTTCGCTGTAAGAGCTTCTCCGGGCCATCCGCATCATCCAGTTGCCTGGGAGCAGCGTGGGTCTCGTTGCCGATTCCCGTGATGGTCCTTTTCTACTCTCTCCTTCTGGAGGAAGAATCCTCCGGTGATTCGTAATGTACTCCCGATCTGCGCGAAGACAAGAGGGCGAGAAGCCTATTTTTGTGTGGAAAGAGGGGGCGAAGTGTGGAAATGACGGCATGAACTGGCAGGCAGCGTTTTCGTGGCTCCGCTTTCATGACACCCCCTCCCCCGTCAATTTTGCGCAAAGTCTTGGAAACAAAATAGATGAGTCCGGACCTTATATTCCGGACCCTTTCTCGTGTGGTTAAAGTCGAAGGCCCGGCGGATGGCCGGGCCCTGTTTAGCTTCCTTAGTTTAAGCATAGCAATGCGTGTCAAGCATTTCTGTGCAAATCTTCTGCCTGCCTTCAGGAGATCGAGTTCGGGAAGGGAGAGTTGGCGATCAAATCGCAGAAGTTAGGACTCTTATATTCGGGGATGAATCGTTCGCAGACATCTGCCTTGACTGTTCCCCAGGTAGAGCCCGGTTTATGGGCGAAGCCGCCGAAGAACGCTTTCACGATGCCTTCCTTGAAGCCGATGCGGGGATAGGCGGCGACGATGTCGTCGCGCAGATCGGGCGAGAAGTTGTCGTAGCCTTCGCCCAGGACATCGAGTCCTACTCCCTTGAACAGCAGGGCTACCTCGGGCCGCATGTATTGCGTGACACCTGGAGTGGTATGGAGTGCGATGGCCTCCCAGGCAGTCTGGACCTTTTCTTCGGGAACGTTGTGAGCGACGAGGAACTGGCGTACGGCGTTGGCTCCATCCACTTCGAAGCGCTCGTCAGCGCTGGAGAACTTCTGGATGAGCCCGAGGTCGTGAAAGGCTGCGCTGACGTAGAGAAGCTCGGGATCGAAGCGGATGTTTGCCTTACGGCCGAGCTCGGCGGAGAAGAGAAAGACCCGAATGGAGTGGTTGTAGAGCAGATCGGTGGAGTAGTTGTGGAGGATCTCGGTGGCTTCCTTGGCCAGCTTCGTATCTGGAATCTGAATGAGGGAATTGGATGTGATGGGCATGATTTCGGCTCCTTGTAAGAAAAGTAGCGGGAGACGGAAGCGACCGCCACGACACAAATCCAGCAGATTCAGACATGGGCATTCGTAGAATGGAGCGATGCGCAGGATCGTGATTACGGGGCCGCCGCCGGTGCAGGTTCTGGATGTGACGGGGCCGCTGGAGGTGTTTGAATCCTCGACCGGTTACAGGGTTGAGGTCGGTACTCCGGATGAAGGTCAGGTGCTGCAGACCAGCCGCAATCTCGCTTTGACCAATGCCATACCGCTGCGGGAGTTGAATGGACCGATCGATACGCTGGTGATTGCGGGAGGGCCAGGAGCGGAGGAGGGCCGGTACGATCGCGAGTTTCTGGATTGGGTAGTGGACGCGGCGTCGAGGTCGCGCCGGATTGCGTGCATCTGCACAGGAGCTTTTGTGCTGGCCGCTACTGGGCTTCTGGATGGAAAGCGCGCGGTGACCCACTGGGAGTTCTGCGACCGGCTGGCGCGTGAGTTCCCGCAGGTGAAGGTGACGCCCGATCCGATTTATCTGAAGGATGGAGCGATCTATACCTCGGCGGGAATTACGGCGGGAATCGATCTGTCGCTGGCGCTGGTGGAAGAAGACCACGGTCATGAGGAGTCACTGAGAATCGCACGGCATCTGGTGATGTTTCTGGTGAGGCCGGGGGGACAGGCGCAGTTCAGCCACATGCTGTCGCGACAGGCGATCACGTCGCAGCCGCTGCGCGAGCTGCAGGTGTGGATGCTGGAGCATCTGCGTGAAGATTTGACGGTGGAAAAACTGGCGGAGCGGATAGGGATGAGCTCGCGCCACTTTACGCGGGTGTGTCTTCGCGAGACGAAGATGAATCCAGGACAGTTTGTGGAGCGCATGCGCGTGGAGGCGGCTCAGCAGCTTATGAGCAGCTCGGCGCTGGGGCTGAAACAGATTGCGGATGAGTGCGGGTTCGGGTCGGCGGACTCGATGCGACGATGCTTTTTGAGGGTGCTGGGAGTGACGGCGGGGGAGTATGCCGGCCGGTTCCGGAGGACGACTCTGGAGGGTTAAGCGGTTCGAGCTTTGCTCAAATTGGGACACCCATAGTTCCATGCTTTCCCCGTTTCTAAGGATTATGGATCCCCAGGCGGTCTTCCAACTGCTTACGATAGCTTCGGCTGAGTCGAAGCTTTGTGTTGTCCCGGAGCAGGACGTCGTATCCGCCGTCTTCGTTGATTTTGAAGCCGGCGACGCGATCGAGATTGACGATGGTGGAGCGGTGGATGCGGCAGAAGGCGGCGGGGTCGAGGTCCTGTTCGAGGTCGACGATGCTGCGGCGCAGCATGTGGGTTCGCTGGCCGACGTGAAGGCGGGCATAGTAGTCGGCGGCCTCGATCCAGTCGATCTCCGAGGGCTTTACGAAGACGATCTGCCTGGCGCTTTTGATCGCGATGCGTTCGAGCTTGACGGGCGTATCGCGGCCGAGCGCGATCTTCTGCCGGGCGCGCTCGAGGGCGAGATTGAAGCGGGCGTCGTCGAAGGGCTTGAGGAGATAGTCGAGCGCGCCGGCCTCGAAGGCCCGCAAGGCGTAGTGGTCGTAGGCGGTGGTGAAGATGACGGCTGGAGGGAGATGTTTTCCGAGCAGCTCGAGCACGTCGAAGCCGTCGCACTCCGGCATCTGGACATCGAGGAAGAGGAGGTCGGGCTTTGTGCTGCGGAGGACCGCGAGCGCGTCGAGGCCGGAGCCGCACTCTGCGGCAATCTCGACGCCGGGCGTGCGGCGAAGAAGGACGGCGAGGTTGCTGCGCGCGAGCGGTTCGTCGTCGACGATGACGGCGGTGATTTTACTGGAGTGGTCGCCGGACATGTGAGCTAGTCCTTGAACGGGACGGAGACGGAGGCTTCGACTCCGCCTGTGGGCTGGTTACAGAGGGTGAGCTCGAAGGCGTCGCCGTAGAGGCTTTCGAGGCGGGTGCGAATGTTGGAGATACCGATTCCGGTGGAGAGAGGATGGCCGTCTGGGGCGAGGCTGGGTCCATCGTTGAAGACACGCAGAGTGAGCATATTGCTGCAGCGTGAAGCGAGGATGCGGACGGTGCCTCCCTGGGCTCGCTTTGCGATGCCGTGTTTGATTGCGTTTTCGACCATGGGCTGAAGGATGAGCGCGGGGACCTGTGCGGAGAGAAGTTCGTCGGGGACGCTGAAGCTGCACTGCAGACGATCGACGAAGCGGATTTTCTGAATATCGAGATATTTGCGGGCAAAGTCGAGCTCTTCGCCAAGGGGAACCTGCTGGCGGCTGGAGTCTTCAAGGACGCGGCGCATGAAGTCGCTGAGCTCGACGATCATGGTGACGGCGGTTTCGTTGCGCTGCTCG
>Ga0193743_1001977_pt1 | contig 14839 bp, 14 predicted proteins | sample L2c2metaG_FD_143038 | JGI IMG/M metagenome (GOLD analysis project Ga0193743, IMG submission 143038) | Soil microbial communities from a riparian zone of the East river system, Colorado, United States - L2c2 | ecosystem: Environmental > Terrestrial > Soil > Riparian zone | place: USA: East River...
CTCGGGTGCAAAGACGACGTCGGCGTCGAGCAGACCCAGGCCCTCGGTGCGACCGGCGCCGGATTCCACCGGGTCGTCGATGGTGCGGCACAGCATCTGAAAGCCTCCACATACGCCGAGCACGGGCCGGCCCGCCGCCGCGTGGGCAACGACCCCTTCGGCCAGTCCCGTGGCGCGCAGCCAGCCGAGGTCGGAGACCGTCGCCTTGCTGCCGGGGAGCACCACGACGTCGGAATCGGCCAGGTCGGCGGGGTCGGTGACCCACCGCACCAGCACCCCCGGCTCGCAGGCCAGCGCCTCGACGTCGGTGGAGTTCGAGATGCGCGGCAACCGGACGGCCGCCACCCTGAGCCACTCCGCACCACGCGGTGGTTGCGTCTGCCCCACCGCATGTTGGGCGCGTACGGACAGCGAGTCCTCGGCGTCCAGCCACAAGCCGTCGCTGTACGGGATGACGCCGTAGGTCGGCCTGCCGGTCAGACGCTGCAACTGGTCCAGCCCTGGTGCCAGCAGGGCGGGATCGCCGCGGAACTTGTTGACGACGAATCCGGCGATGAGGCGCTGGTCGTCGGGTTCGAGCACGGCGACGGTGCCGAACAGATGCGCGAGCAGCCCACCGCGGTCGATGTCGCCGACCAGCACGACGGGCAGGTCGGCTGCGCGCGCCAGACCCATGTTGGCCAGATCGGTTGCCCGCAGGTTGATCTCGGCGGGCGAGCCGGCGCCCTCACAGATCACGGCGTCGAATTCACCTCGTAGCGAAGCGAGTTCGTCGGCCACCACCGTGGCGAGCTCCGTCCGGTGCTGGAAGTAGTCGGCCGCGCCGACCGACCCGGTGACCTTGCCGCGGACCACCAGTTGCGAGGTGCGGTCGCCGCTCGGCTTGAGCAGGATCGGGTTGAACCGGATGCTTGGCGCCAGGCCCGCCGCGCGTGCCTGCATGGCCTGTGCGCGGCCGATCTCGCCGCCGTCGGCGGTGACGGCCGAGTTGTTGGACATGTTCTGCGCCTTGAACGGCGCGACGCGAATACCCTTGCGGGACAGCAGTCGACACAACCCGGCGACCACCATCGACTTGCCTGCGTCCGATGTGGTGCCCGCGACCAGCAGCGCCCCGCTCATGGTCACTTTTCTCTCGCGAGCAGTCCGCGCAGGCGCGGCTCCAGCAAAAGTGCCCATTTGAGCCGCAAATAGGGCAGTTTTGTGTCTGCTCGCGAGGGAAAGCTCACTCGGCCAGGGTCAGGATGTCTGCGCCGTCCTCTGTGACCACCAGCGTGTGCTCGAACTGCGCCGTCCACTTCTTGTCGATCGTGGCTACGGTCCAGCCGTCGTCCCAGACCTCGTAGTCCAGCGCGCCCAGGTTGATCATCGGCTCGATGGTGAACGTCATGCCCGGCTCCAGGACGTCGGTGACCGCGGGCTGGTCGTAGTGCAGCACCACCAGCCCGTTGTGGAAGGTGGTGCCGATGCCGTGGCCGGTGAAGTCGCGAACCACGTTGTAGCCGAACCGGTTCGCATACGCCTCGATCACCCGTCCGACGACCGACAACGAGCGCCCCGGTTTGACGGCCTTGATCGCGCGCATCGTCGCCTCGTGGGTGCGCTCGACGAGCAGACGGTGTTCCTCGGCGACGTCGCCGGCCAGGAAGGTCGCGTTGGTGTCGCCGTGCACGCCGTCGATGTAGGCGGTGACGTCGATGTTGACGATGTCGCCGTCCTGCACCACCGTCGAGTCGGGGATGCCGTGGCAGATGATCTCGTTCAGCGACGTGCAGCACGACTTCGGGAAGCCCTTGTAGCCCAGCGTGGACGGGTAGGCGCCGCGGTCGACCATGTAGTCGTGGGCAATCCGGTCGAGTTCATCGGTGGTCACACCCGGCGCGACGGCCTTGCCAGCCTCGGCCAGCGCTCCCGCCGCGATGCGTCCAGCGACCTTCATCTTCTCGATCACCTCGGGCGTCTGCACCCAGGGCTCGGTGCCTTCCTTCACGGTCGGCTTCCACGCGTACTCCGGCCGGGCGATCGACTTGGGTACCGGCAGCGTCGGCGACAGGTCTCCAGAACGGAGGGCGGTGCGAGCAGGCATGATGCCAGCGTAACCAAGAGAATGAGAATCTCCCACAGAGAGAATGGTGCTACCGTACCGGCGTGGAAACCGACGGCTTCGCCACCGCTCCGGCGACGATCCAGAACGACCACGTGCTGAGTCGGCTGGGCATGCGGGACGTCGAGGAGTCCGCCGAACGTCTCGTCATCGAAATGGACAACCGGCCTGATCTCACCAACACTCGTGGTGCGCTGCAGGGCGGACTCGTCGCCACCCTGATCGACATCGCGGCGGGTCGGTTGGCGGGCAACGTCGCCGGTTCGAACAACGACGTCACTACGGCCGACATGAACGTGCACTTCCTGGCGCCGATCATCGTGGGACCGGCCCGGGCCGAGGCCACCGTCGTGCGGGCGGGCAGACGGCTGATCGTCACCTCCGTGGACGTCACCGATGCAGGTCGTGACCGCCTTGCTGCGCGTGCAACGCTGACGTTCGCCGTCCTCGAGCCGCGTTGATCACTCGTCACTGTCGGTCATCAGGGCTACGTTCCTGCCATGACGATTGACGCGGTCGACGAGGAGTTCGCCGCCCGGTTCGCCGAGCGATTCACCGATACCTGGCGCACCCCCGACCTGGCGAAGCACGAAGCGCTGTGGAGCGAAGACATCGTGCTGACGCAGCCGATGATGGGTACGGTGCGCGGCAAGCAAGCCTGCCGGGCGGCGTTTCAGCGGTTGTTCGCGTTGGTGCCCGATCTGCACGCCGATGTGCACTCGGTCGGGCACGGCACGAATCAGGTCTTCATCGAGTTCACGTTGAGCGGAACCTACGGCGGCAAGCCGATCGCCTGGGATGCGGTCGATCGCTTTACCTTCACCGACGGCCTAATCGCCGAACGGGTTTCGTACTTCGATGCCACGCGGCCCGCGGATGTCGATCGAACCGCAGACGCTGCGCCCGGTGAGGACCACGTGTGGCGTGCCTTCGGCGGGTGCGTCCTTGCGGTGATCGCGGGCGCTGCCGACGACTACTTCGACGTCGTCGATCGACGCGCTCGCGCCGTCGGGCAGCCGAATGTCCACCGACCCGAACTTCACGTCGAGCTCGATCACCACGATCGGCCCGGCGAAGCGCGCCTTCGTCAGATCCAGGTCGATCGACCCCATCCGCCGAACCAACGCCAATCGGGTGGGGACGACCCACTCCCCTTGGCGCTTCAGCGATCCGAGCACACCCCGTAGCTCGACGCGGTCGGTCGAGGACGTGACGATCGCGCCGGGGCCGGGCAGATCCTCGACGAGGGCGGCGAGCTCGGAGTGCAACCGCGCCTGCGAGACCGCGCCCGATCGCTCCTCGAACTCGTCGATGTCGATCAGCCCGAGCGCCACGGCGTTGTGCAGGCGGCGCTGGGTGCCGTTGCGGTCGGCGTCCGAGATGCGCAGAGCCGCGACTTCTCCGTTCGCACCGGAGTTGGTGCTGGTCCCCGAGTTGGTACTGGTCATTGAACCCGTCCCTTCTGGAGAACAGGCTACTCAGGCGAGGTAGTCGGGGGGCAAGCCGTTGAGCATGTCCTTGCACATCCGCACCGCGTACTCGGAACTTCCGCCCCCGACGATCAGTGCGGCGAAGGCCAGGTCACCTCGATAGCCGGCGAACCAGGCGTGCGATCCGCCCTCGAATTCCGCCTCACCGGTCTTGCCGCGCACGTCGCCCGTTCCCTTCAGGTCGGTCGCCGTGCCGTTGGTGACGACCAATTGCATCATGGGGCGCAGGCCGTCGAGCATCTTCGGTGAGATCGGCGTGGTGTCGCCCGTCACCTGGGTCTGGCGGCCCTCGATCAGTTGCGGCACAGGGGTTTTCCCTGCGGCGACGGTCGCGGCGGCCAGTGCCATGCCGAACGGGCTGACCAGTACCTTGCCCTGACCGAAGCCGTCCTCGGTGCGTTCGGCGAGGTTCACCGTCGGCGGCACCGAGCCCGTCACCGTGGTGAGGCCGTCGACGACGAAGTCGGTACCGATGCCGTACTGCGCGGCGGCGGTGGTCAGGCCCTTCGGCGGCATCCTGCTCGCCAACTCGGCGAAGGTGGTGTTGCACGAACTCGCGAACGCCCGCGACATCGGCACGGTGCCCAGGTCGAACCCGCCGTAGTTCGGGATCGTGCGTTGGCCGATGTCCATGTGGCCGGGGCACGCCAGCAAGGTGTTGGGCGTGGCCATGTCGCGGTCGATCGCCGCGCCTGCCGTGACGATCTTGAACGTCGACCCCGGCGGGTAGAGCCCGCTGGTGGCGGTGGGTCCGTCGGCATCGGCCGCGCCGTTCTGCGCCACGGCCAGGATCTCGCCGGTGGACGGCTTGATCGCCACGATCATGGCCTTGCGGCCGACCATGTTGACGGCGTCCTGCGCCGCATCCTGCACTGCGCGATCCAGGCTGATGGTCACCGACGGCGCGGGCGCCCCCTGGACCTCATTGAGGACGTCGACCTCGGCGCCGTTCTGGTTGACGCTGACCACGCGCCAGCCTGCCTCGCCGTCGAGTTCGTCGACCACCGACTTCTTCACCTGGTTGATGATCGCGGGCGCGAAGCGATCATCGGTGGGCAGCAGTTCGGCCTGCGGCGTGACGACCACTCCGGGGCGGTTCCCCAACACGGCCGATACCCGATCGTGGTCGGACTGCCGCAGCGTGATCAGATTGAGCGGCTTCGCCGAGGAGCTGGCCTGCTCGGCGAGGCGTTGCGCGTCCATGGTGTCGTCGAAGGGACGCAACGCGTCGGCGACGGCCACGGCCGCCGGCATCAGCCCACCGGCAGCGGCCCTCGCGGCCTTACCGTCCAATGCGTAGTTGTACAGGTAGCCGGGCACCAGCACGTCGCTGCCGCCGCGCTCGTTGACCGACGCCCGCCGCGGAAGGTCGGCCCGAAGCGCGAAGGTCTGATGTTCTCCGAGGTTCGGGTGCAATCCCGTTGCGCTCCAACGGACTTCCCAGTGACCCTCGTCGCGCAACATGTTGAGTTGGCCGTCGTAGGTCCAGACGCGGTTCTTGGGTAGATGCCAGGTGTACCGGTAGGTCACGCTGCCGGTGTCCTCGGCGTACTTCGAGCTCAGGATCTGGGCGTCCAGGCCGGTGGCCTGCAATCCGGACCAGGCTTCGATCAGCGCGGCCCTCGCGTCCGTGGGTTTGTCGCTGAGGTCGGCGGCGGCGCCCGTGTTGCCGGTCGCGAGTGCGGCGAAGAATGCCGCGGCGGCCGGTTCGGGACCGTTGGGCTTCGGGGTGCATGAGCTCAGCGCACCCGCTGCGCCGACGAGGATGGTCACCGTCAACAGACCGGCGACACGTGATACAGATGAGGTTCGCGTTGCCATTGGGACAGATGTTATGAGTGTGACTGCCCCATCGGCGGGAGGCGCACCGAGATCGAACCGTGACTAGTTCGATGGCCACCCGTATTTCCGCCGAAATTGGGCCCCCGCGTGCAACGGGACATTCCCTGTCGTTGAACGACGCGCGTAACGACCACCTGCGCTGTCTCGGCGAGCGCTGTCTCGGCGTTTCGACCTTGCGGCGTCAGGTCGGCGAGTGTCCCGTGGTTCGGACGTCCCGTGTTCACATCGGATTTGCCCAGAATCCGGCCCAGCAAGGTTTGGAAAGGGCCTGCCTCGAAGGAGGCGATACCCACTCAGTCGAGCAGGACCGTGGCGAAGGTGCCGACCTGACGGAAGCCGATCCTGGCGTAGGTGGCCCGCGCGACGGTGTTGAAGCTGTTGACGTACAGGCTCGCGGTGCGGCCACTGCGGACCACGGCGGCAGCGAGCGCGGCGGTGCCCGCGGCGCCCAGGCCGCGGCCGCGTGAGTCGGGACGCACCCACACGCCCTGGATCTGGCCGACCGCAGGCGATTGTGAGCCCACCTCGGCCTTGAACACGACCTCGCCCCGATCGAAGCGCGCCCATGCCCTGCCCGCGGCGATCAGCCCGGCGACTCGGCGGCGATAACCGCGGCCACCGTCCCCGAGTCGAGGATCGACTCCGACCTCACCGATGAACATGTCGATCGCGGCCACCAGGTAGGCGTCGAGCTCATCGATCCGGACCGGGCGCACCGCGGGGTCGATCGGGCACTGCGGTGGGCTGTCGAGCGCCATCAACGGCTGGTGGTCACGCACGTCGCGGGCCGGGCCCCAGGCGTTCTCCAGCCGGTGCCACATCGGCAACACCAACTCGGCGCGGCCGACCAGCGACGAGCAGCGGCGCGCGGTGCTCATCGCCTTGTCGGCGAAGGCGTCCAGGTCAGAGATCTCGCCACGCAGCGGAATGAGGTTCGGCCCGGCATAGCACAGCGACTCGCCGGGACGACGCCGCGTCCAGAGCTCTCCCCCGATGGCGGTCGGGTCGACGCCGTGATCGGCGACCCTCGACGCGACCATGCACGTACCGACCGGATCGTCGTCGAGCACCCTGCGCACCATGGTGGCGTCGCGGACGACCGTGACCCGTCGCTCGTCGGCGAGGCGGAACAGCGGTGGGGCCGACATGATGACTCTTTCCAACTACAACCCTGGGGCGGAGGTGACCCCGCTCACAGGGGTCAAACTCAGCTTACGGTCACAACGGGAGAACCGCTCGCATCGTCTGAAGTGCGCTCCTCAGCGATTCGCATCGCCTCTTCGATCAGGGTCTCCACGATCTGCGACTCCGGCACCGTCTTGATGACCTCGCCGCGAACGAAGATCTGCCCCTTGCCGTTTCCGGACGCGACACCGAGGTCGGCCTCACGCGCTTCGCCCGGCCCGTTGACGACACAGCCCATCACGGCGACGCGCAGCGGGAAGTCTAGGCCGTCCAGCCCGGCGGACACCGCGTTGGCCAGGGTGTAGACGTCGACCTGCGCGCGCCCACACGACGGGCAGGACACGATCTCCAGCCCGCGCGGGCGGAGGTTCAGCGACTCCAGGATCTGGTTGCCGACCTTGATCTCTTCGACTGGCGGCGCCGACAGCGATACCCGGATGGTGTCGCCGATGCCCTTGGACAGCAGCGCACCGAACGCGACGGCAGACTTGATGGTGCCCTGAAACGCCGGGCCGGCCTCGGTGACGCCGAGGTGCAGCGGGTAGTCGCACTGCGCGGCCAGCTGCTCGTAGGCGGCAACCATCACGACGGGATCGTTGTGCTTGACGCTGATCTTGATGTCGCCGAAGCCGTGCTCCTCGAACAGCGAGGCCTCCCACAGCGCCGACTCGACGAGCGCCTCGGGGGTGGCCTTGCCGTACTTCAGCATCATCCGCTGGTCCAGCGACCCGGCGTTGACGCCGATGCGGATGGGTATGCCGGCGTCGCCGGCAGCCTTCGCCACTTCCTTGACCCGGCCGTCGAACTCCTTGATGTTGCCGGGGTTGACGCGCACCGCGGCGCAGCCGGCGTCGATGGCGGCGAAGATGTACTTCGGCTGGAAGTGGATGTCGGCGATCACCGGGATCTGGGACTTCTTGGCGATGGCCGCGAGCGCGTCGGCGTCCTCTTGGCGTGGACAGGCCACCCGGACGATGTCGCAACCAGATGCGGTCAGTTCGGCGATCTGCTGCAGGGTCGAATTGATGTCGTGGGTCTTGGTGGTGCACATCGACTGCACCGCGATCGGATGGTCGCTGCCGACGCCGACGTCGCGGACCATCAACTGCCGGGTCTTGCGCCGTGGCGCCAGGGTCGGCGCGGGCGGTGCAGGCATCCCCAGCCCGATGGAGGTGGTCATGGCGTCTCCTACTGGAAGAGTCTGATGGGGTTGACCAGGTCCGCGGTCACGGTCAGCAGCATGTAGCCGACCACCACGACCAGCACGAAGTAGGTGGGGACCATCAGTTTGAGGTAGTTCACCGGCCCCGCGGCGTCTATGCGGCGGGCCGAACGAATCATATTGCGAATCTTCTCGTACACCGCGATGGCGATGTGGCCGCCGTCGAATGGCAGTAGCGGAATCAGGTTTATCGCGCCGAGCACGAAGTTCAGCTGGGCCAGGAAGAACCAGAACGCCACCCACAGCCCGTGGTCGACGGTGTCACCCCCGATGATGCTGGCGCCAACCACGCTGATGGGCGTCTCCGGGTCGCGCTCGCCGCCGCCGATGGCGTGCACCAGCGCACCGACCTTGGTGGGGATCTTCGCCAGCGACTTGCCGAGTTCGACGGCCAGATCGCCAGTGAAGGCGAACGTCCCTGGCACCGCCGACAGCGGGTTGTACGGGGTGGGCCCGAACTCGGCCGGCGCCACGCCGATGGCGCCGATGGTCGTTGGGCTGCTGTCGTCCTTCGTGACCCAGCGCTCGGTGCGCTCGACGTTGACGACGGTGGTGAACTCGTTGACCTGGCCGTTCTCGCTGCGCTGTACGACGAATGGCGTCGGACCGCCGGCCTTGCGCACCGCGGCCACCAACTCGTCGAAGGTCTTCACGTCGGTGCCGCCGACCTTGACCACGGTGTCGCTCGCCTTGATCCCGGCGATTGCGGCCGGGCCGAAGCCCGTGCACTTGCCTGGCTCGCCCTTGCTGACATCGGCTGCGACACAAGCGGTTTCGCCGACGATCGCCGTGGTCGGCGGATGCAGGTTCGGCAGCCCCCACACCACGGCGATGCCGTAGATCAGCACCAGGCCGATGACGAAGTTCATGGCAGGCCCGGCGAACAACACCGCGACCCGCTTCCACACCTTCTGCCGGTACATGGCGTACGGCCGGTCCTCGGGCGCGAGTTCGTCGACCGACGTCATGCCTGCGATGTCGCAGAAGCCGCCGAGTGGGACGGCCTTGACCCCGTACTCGGTGTAGCCCAGCTTGTTGGGACGCATGGTCGACCACAGCGTGGGACCGAAGCCGACGAAGTAGCGACGCACCTTCATCCCGGTGGCTCGCGCTACCCACATGTGCCCGCACTCGTGCAGGGCCACAGACAGCAGAATGGCCAGCGCGAAGAGCACGATGCCGATCACGAACATCATCTGGTGGGTACAACCTCCTGTGCGACCGCGCGTCGGGCCCGGTCCCGGGCCCAGTCCTGCGCGTCGAGTACGTCTTCCACGGTAGCGGGTTCGCCAGCCCATTGATCTGCGGCGTGCAACACGTCGCTCACCGTTCGGACGATGGACGGGAACCGGATGCGCCCGGCCAGGAACGCCGCCGCCGCCTCTTCGTTGGCGGCGTTGTAGACCGCGGTCAGGCAGCCACCCCGGCTTCCGGCGTGCCGGGCCAGCGCGACGGCCGGGAAGACCGCGTCGTCCAGCGGCTCGAATTCCCAGGTCGAGGCCGTGGCGAAGTCACACGCCGACGCGGCGCCGGCTACCCGGGCGGGCCAGCCCAGCGCCAGCGCGATGGGCAGCTTCATGTCCGGCGGACTGGCCTGGGCGATGGTGGAGCCGTCGGTGAAGGTCACCATCGAGTGCACGATCGATTGCGGGTGCACCACCACGTCGATGCGGTCGTAACCGATGCCGAACAGCAGGTGAGTCTCGATCAGCTCCAGGCCCTTGTTCACCAGCGACGCCGAGTTCAGCGTGTTCATCGGGCCCATCGACCAGGTGGGATGGGCGCCGGCCTGCTCGGGGGTGACGTGCTCCAGGTCCGCCGCCGCCCAGCCCCGGAACGGTCCACCCGATGCGGTCAGCACCAGCCGGGCGACCTCGTCGGCGGAACCGCCACGCAGGCACTGGGCCAGTGCGGAGTGCTCGGAGTCCACCGGCACGATCTGTCCTGGCGCGGCGGCTTTGAGCACCAGCGGACCACCCGCGATCAGCGACTCCTTGTTGGCCAGCGCCAGCCGGGCCCCGGACCGCAGTGCGGCCAACGTGGGTCGCAGACCGAGCGCGCCGACCAGGGCGTTGAGCACGACATCGGCCTCGGTGTCCTCGACGAGCCGGGTGACGGCGTCGGGTCCCGCGTAGGTCACGTTCCCGATCCGGGCCGCGGCCGCCGGGTCGGCGACCGCCACATTGGTGACACCGGTCTGAGTACGTTGGCGATCGAGCAGGTCGGCGTTGCCGCCACCCGCGGCCAGTCCGACCACCTCGAAGCGGTCCGGATTGGCGGCGATCACGTCGAGCGCCTGGGTGCCGATCGAACCGGTGCTACCCAGCACCAGTACGCGCAGCCGGTCAGAACTCACTGCCCCATTGTGCCGCGCCATCGCCTTCGCGAACGAGTCCGAGCCGGTTACGGCTGAAATGTGACGCAAAAATGACGTGGCATCCCGCTGGCAAGGCGATCCGGCTACGCCTCTCGGGCCGACGGATCGGCGGTGGCCTCGATCTTCATCACCTTCTCATCGCGGATGGTCAGCACCACGACGGCGAACAGCCGCCCCCGGTCGAACGCCAGCAGCACCGGCTCACCGGCCGGCCCGCCGACCACCGTCGCACCCGGCCCCAGATAGCGCATCAGGTTCGCCGCGACGGCGCGGGGCCCGCGGTTGACCTGTGGCGGCGGGGCAGGATCGGCCAGCACCGTGCCGACCCCCCAGACCGTGGGATCGAGCACCGACGCCAGTGCCTCGAGGTCACCGTTCGCGCACGCGGTGATGAACGTGCTGGTGACGCGTCGGTGATCGGTCCGCACGACGTCAGCCGCGCGGGGTGCCGCGTCGGCGAACTTGCCGCGCGCGCGGCGGGCCAGTTGGCGGCACGTGCCCGCTGGCCTGCCGACGGTCTCGGCGATCTCGTCGAACGGAACGGCGAACACGTCGTGCAGCACGAACGCCACCCGCTCCCCCGGAGTGAGGCGCTGCAGTACCTCCAGCAGGGCGGTGTGGACCTCGTCGTCCAGGGTTACCCGGTCGGCGGGATCACGTTCGCCCGCAATGTCGTGTTCGGGCCGCAGTACCGTCTCGAGCCGGACCCGCGCCGATCGGAGCTGATCCAGGCACAGCCGTCCCGCGACGACGGTGAGCCATCCCCGGACGTCGTCGATCCCGGCCGGGTCGATTCGGGACAGCCGCAGGAACGCCTCCTGCGCGACGTCCTCGGCCTCACCGACGTCGCCAAGCATCTGGTAGGCGAGATTCACCAGATAGGGCCGGTGATCTCGCCACGCCGCCGTGATCTCGCCGTCCGTCCGGGACGCATCGCTCATGCATGTACGACGAACCAACGGCACGAAAAGTTACACGCGAGATACTTGGGTATGCCGACGTCGATGCCGCCGTGTGCCGGAAAGGGACTGTGACATGGGCACCCACGACGAAAGGATCCGAGCCGCGTTCACCTCGCAGGCGGCCACGTTCGAGGATGCGAGGCTCAACGTCGCATTCACGTCGAGTGTGCCGTGGCTGCTGGATCACATGGCGCCCGGAATCGACGACATCGTGCTCGACGTCGCGGGCGGGACCGGAATCGTCAGCCGCGCTCTGGCCAACCGAGTCGCTCGGGCCGTCGTCGTCGACAACACACCGGCGATGATCGATGAGGGCCGCCGACACACGGCCGCCGAAGGGCTGCACAACCTCGAGTTCGTGCGCGGCGCGGTCGCGAACCTGCCGTTCGCTGACATGGCGTTCACACTCGTCGTCACACGATTCGCCCTGCACCACCTGACCGACCCCCGTCAGGCTCTGGCCGAGATGATGCGCGTCTGTCGTCCCGGCGGACGGGTCGTGGTGATGGACCTCGCTGCCTCGACCGATCCGCACATCGCCGAACGGCAGGATTCGATCGAGCGGCTGCGCGATCCATCCCACATTCGGATGCCGGCGCGGGGTGCAGTGCGACGATGGCTGCAGGAGTGCCAACTCGTGGTCGAGGACGTCGCCGAGCGAGAGATCGACCGGCCGGTGGAGGCGTGGCTGGAGCAGGCGGTGACAGATCCGTCGGCCGCCGCTCTAGTACGTGAGGCCTTCGCCAGCGAGCTGGCCGGCGGCGCGGGAACGGGGATGCGCCCGCACCTCGGTGCCGACGGCGCACCGTGGTTCCACCAACTGTGGGAGGTCACCACGGCGCGCAAGGTGTGAGTGCAGGTGTGCATCCGATGCGATTGAACCGCTTGCCTCTGGCGATTCTGCGCATGCCGGGGTCCTGACCGATCAGTTCGGACAGTTCACGATGCAACGCAGCGCCGATCCGCTCACAAAACTGCTGAGGCTCCTCGGCCGCATCGGGGAACTCGGGAATGATCAAATCCACGATCCCGGCGCGACGAAGGTCGAGAGACCGAACGCCTTGCCGGACCGCCATTTCCGGGGCATGGTCGACATCGCGATGCACGATGGCGCTGGCGCCCTCCGGTGGCAGAGGAGAGAGCCAGGCATGCTGGGCCGCCAATACGCGGTCCGCGGGAACCAGCGCTAGAGCGCCGCCGCCCGTCCCCTGCCCAAGCAGCAAGGACACCGTCGGAGGATGTAGGTCGACCATGTCGGCGATGCATCGTGCGATTTCTCCTGCGAGTCCGCCTTCCTCAGCTTCTTTGGACAACGCAGCTCCGGCAGTATCGATGACGGTGACCAGGGGTAGTTGCAAGTCCTGTGCGAGTCGCATACCGCGTCGCGCTTCGCGTAGCGCGGCCGGTCCGAGCGGGACGAGCTCGGTTTGTCCTCGCCGGTCCTGGCCGAGGAGGACACAGGGCATGTCACCGAATCGAACCAGAGCCAGGATGAGCCCGGGGTCTGCTTCGCCTTGACCAGTTCCGTTGAGCGGCAGTACATCTGCCGCGGCGTTGAACAGTAGCTCCCGGACTCCCGGCCGGTCGCTTCGGCGCGAGGCGAGGACCGAGGTCCACGCCGGGACGTCGTCGATCGTCCATGTCGGTGCGTCGACAGCCCTTGCTCGGCACTTCGGGGCATCGGTCATGATGCGCAATGCCCGGTCTACGACCTCGCCGAGTTGTTCCGGGGGCCGGACGGCGTCGATGAGACCATGCGCCTGGAGGTTCTCCGATGTCTGCACCCCCGTTGGGAACTCGGCCCGGTAGAGCGCCTCGTACACGCGTGGTCCGAGGAATCCGACGAGTGCTGCTGGCTCGGCGACCGTCACGTGGCCCAACGATCCCCACGACGCGAAGACTCCACCGGTGGTCGGGTGCCGCAGGTAGACGATGTAGGGAAGATGGGCCGCCTTGTGGGCCGTGATCGCGGCGGTGATCTTGACCATTTGCAGGAAGGCGACCGCGCCTTCCTGCATGCGAGTCCCACCCGATGTCGGCAACGCCAGCAACGGCAATCCCTCGGCGGTGGCGCGGTGGATGGCGGTCACCAGTCTGTCGCCTGCGGCGACGCCGATCGATCCAGCGAGGAACGAGAACTCGCACAACAGTATTGCGACTTGTCGCCCTCGGATGGTGGCCGATCCGGTCAGGACCGATTCGTCGAGGCCGGTCTTCGCCCTTGCCGCGGCCAGCGCTTCGGCGTAGTCGTCGTCGACTGGGTAGTCGAATGCCGGCGAGTCCCATGAGTCGAAGCTGTCGGCGTCGACGACGACGTCGAGCAACTCGAGCGCTGACATTCTCCCCATCAGACGGCTTCTGCCAGCCAGGTGCGGATCAGGTCCTCGTCGCCTCCGAGCAGCGGGGGCGCGAGGTGATGGGTTTCAGTCACTTCGGTTCCGTCGGGCTCGAAGAAGCGAAGGGGCGGTCCGGGGAGAGTGACGGTCCCAAGTGTGGCGTGCTCGACATCGACGAGTAGCCCTTGCGACTTGGTCTGCTCCCACTCGTAAACCTCTTGCACATTGCGGACTTTGCCTGCGGGAACACCGATCTGGTCGAGCAGCTTCAGCAGCGGCTCGGTTTCGTAGGCCCGGAAGATCGTCGACACCAGCTCGATGACATCGCTACGGCGGTCGACACGTTGCGAGTTGGTCGCCATTCCCTCGAGATCGGGATCGATGGCAAACCCGTCACAGAATCGATGCCACAATCCCTCACTGCCGACTGAGATCTGCACGGCGCCATCGGCCGTCGGGAACAGGCCGTACGGACAGATGGACGGATGGTGATTTCCCTGCGCCCGTCCGATCTCACCGGCGACGGTCCACTTCGAGCCCTGGAAGGCGTGCACACCGACCACACTGGCAAGCAGTGAGGTTCGCACGACCTTGCCGTGTCCGGTGCGATCCCGTTCCCGAAGGGCAGCAAGCACGCCGAACGCCCCATACATACCCGCGAGGAGGTCGGCGATCGGAACCCCCACGCGTTGAACATCATCCGGACCCGAACCGGTGAACGACATCAGTCCGGCTTCGCCCTGCGCGATCTGGTCGTACCCCGAACGCCCACCTTCGGGGCCATCGTGGCCGAACCCACTGATGGATAGCACGACCAGCCTCGGATTGATCTGCGCCAGTCGCTCCGGTGAGAAACCGAGCCGATCCAGGACACCGGTACGGAAGTTCTCCAGCAGGACGTCTGCGCGCCTCACCATGTCTTCGAGCGATTGCCTGCCGTCGTCGGTCTTCAGGTCGAGTGCGATTGACCGCTTGTTGCGGTTCGCGGACAGAAAGTAGGTCGATTCGCGTTCGGCGCCCTCGGGGTCCACGAACGGGGGTCCCCAGCCGCGGGTGTCGTCCCCGCCTTTTGGGCTCTCCACCTTGATGACGTCGGCTCCGAGGTCGCCGAGCATCATCGCCGCGTGCGGTCCCGCAAGTGCGCGAGTCAGATCGACCACGACGGTTCCCTCGAGTGGGCCGGTTCTGCCTGTCGTATTCAAGGGCATGTCTTCACGATCCTTCTGTCCAACGACTGAGGAGGAGGGCCCCCAACCTCAGTGGCCCGATGGCCTAGTGGCCTATCCAATTCTATTGGACCAATGCGATCGCCCTTTGTCAA
>Ga0193743_1001979_pt1 | contig 14831 bp, 13 predicted proteins | sample L2c2metaG_FD_143038 | JGI IMG/M metagenome (GOLD analysis project Ga0193743, IMG submission 143038) | Soil microbial communities from a riparian zone of the East river system, Colorado, United States - L2c2 | ecosystem: Environmental > Terrestrial > Soil > Riparian zone | place: USA: East River...
GACGTCTTGGCACCAAGCCTGATGCTCTTACTTGTCATCCTGACCTCTACCCTAGTGGGGGGAAAGGTGACTATGGTAAAGTCAATCCTCATAACCTTAAACCCATCTTCTCTTCCAAACAACTTTCCACTTCTCTCTGAGCTACTTCCTTGCTTCCAGCCATACTCCATGGCGTAATTGCCATGGACTTGGCTCAGCTGAACATGGAGATTTTGTCTGCTCTTGACACTGATCCAACTGCAAAGTCTTATCTGACAGATACTAATGACCTGAAATACAAGAATTGGTCTAGGGATGAACAAGGCTATGTTCGTATCAGATTTTTGCTTAAAATTTAAATTCATATGTAAGTCAGATCTGCAGTATGTTTGACATTTACTATTTAGCAGCAAGCATTTCATTTTAAATCTCTGATTCACTACTCTACAACTTGACATACAAAATCTTTTATTTGGAGTTCTGAGTAATCACACATCAGGTCACAGGATGTTAAACATATTGAGACCTCCTTTCTTTTATTTTTTGTTTATTTATTATCTTGCCACAAACATCACTATCAAGCCAAAACTTCTTGATGAGTCAAAAAAGTGCATGGAAGGCTTTGAATTTGCACCTGCCCACAGCTACACAAGCTGCATCGATGAGCATTTCTTGATATTCTTATACCCAGCAAAAAGCATATTCTGGGACATTAACCATGGCTTGACAAATAGGGCCATTTTGATGAGCAAAAAGAAAAGCCTAGTCTCATACCAAAACTGTCCACACGTGGATGGTCTTGTCTGAAAGTCTGTCACATGGTGGGGCAGTGCAAACTAGGTTACAACCATTAGATATCAAATGTAGTCTCTGATGAAAATGATTACAATTTTCTAGTTACCGGATTTTGAGACTACAAGATGTAGACATCTTTTTCAAATGCAACTTGTTCAACCTGTGCAAGCTTAAAAAATACAAAAAATTGGTATTTATATTCCTAGGATACCATTAAACATATTATATCTATAAAGTTGACCTCAAAAATCAGCTCATACGACACCATAAATTCATTTGGCCAAAACTTTGCACTGCCCTGATGAAACCCGGACCTTGTTATAAGCCCTTCTCACATTTTGAGAGGGGATAAGAAATGCCTAAATGCGACTCGAAGAAATTGTCACGATCATGTGAATCACACTGAATGTGACATCGTTATTTTGTTACTGACATTTCACACAAATAAACCAAACATCATCTTTGGCTTTTAACCACCACCAGCCACTTTCCGAACCATTGAACGTCTTTAGCATGTCTTCCAGCGTCACCAATCCATCCGATACAGGGTGAGCTTGTGGTTCAACTTTCCCTCTTTCCCGGCATATTAATTAACGCGTCGGGGAACGAAGGAAGTCCAAGTCCGGCGTTGATAACACCCAAAACAACGTGTCGCCATCGGGCAAAGGAAAGTCCAAGGCTAAGGATCACAATGTAGAGGAGGAAGTAGAAGATGAGGATGAAGATGAAGAGATGGGCTCTGAAGAAGAACCGTCCGACGAAGAGGTTAGCTCCTCCTTCAGATTTTTGGGATTTTAATTTAGCACAGGCACGCGTTATCTTCTGGATCACGTCTACCTCCGTTTATCCCAATGCTACATGTTACTAAATTGCATTTTTCAGGCCGAAGATAACTTTGAAGAAATCGATCCTAAAGCAATCATCACGCAAGGTAGACGTACGCGTGGCGTCAGAGTTGACTATACCTCAAAAGAAGCAATCGCCAAAGCTGGCCTTCACGGCACCGAAGATGAAGATAGTGATGATGACGCCACAATGAAGGACTGAAAGTCGTTGCTAATAAAGTAGGTTTTCTGTAACCCGATTGAGTCTCTGCCGCACGTTTCATCAGAAATACGCCCTAGAGTTGGTGGTTGCTGTATGTCTTATTTAACAACATAAATTTTATCAAACCGTGCTGTATTACTCTGACCACTAGCGACCAAAGGATATCTGAGTCAATCCGTAAGTATGAATAAGGACTTAGGAGCATTGCTCCCGATAGTGGCTGTGTTCTCTCATATGCGGGCCGTCAAGCCAAGTATCAAAGTAAATACAGTATCTGTAGTACATTACTGGTATGTGATAGTTTCATGCATGGTAGGAAAGACGACCACTACATTTCGAGGAGGCTCACCCGACTGAGAACTCACTCTTCTAATGCAATCGCTCTCTGCAAACAGGACTGGCAAAACGCCACGCCACGTAGATATATATATATATCATGCCCATACTCCTGCTACCCAAATTCGAACCCTATGAATGCTGATGACATCTGGATCTATAACTATTCCAAGTTTAATGGTAGAGGAAAATGAACGTCAGGTGGAAAAAGTTCCTAATTATCATCATGATAGGTAATATATATATAACGTTAAGGATTACAGGCATATATGCAAATGATCGAACTCAAATACAGAATTGTGATGATGCGAAGGAGGTGCCAAATGAAATGCATACCAAGAACTGCAGCGTTGATTCCGGATTGACGGAATCAGCCAAGCACTCAAGCATGTTACTACTCGATACAAGTATATCAGCTAGAAATTGATATACATGAGTAACTAGATAATAAGCCATACAAGATTAGAAGTCACTTACCGACAACAGTTCTGTCATCGCCAACCAATATCCGGGACCTCTTCAACTTCTCGTATTGATGTTACTGATGAATTTCCACGATTATGTGTATTTCTCGTAGGTGATGATGGGGGACTGTTAATACTCGGTAATTCATAGGAGGCTCGAGGACGATTTATGGTTCGGGAAGGACTCTTGGGCTCAAAGCTCGAGTCTGTTCGACCAGGTTTATCGAGGTCGGTGGCAAGTATACCATAATCATACTCTGAAGGGCGTCCCATTTTTTGTAAAGAATTCCACGTAGATTCTCGACGATGGTGGGTGAGTATAGCGCTCTTCGGAACCACACTCCCTACAACGATCTTTGGCCGAGTGAAGAAAAAAAGAATGAGATTGAACAATCCTGAAAGCCCATATATAGCATTGGCGAAAAGAGTGAACTGGTATGGGGGAGGGTTAGCGTCGCTGAAGGAGAGCCAACGAGCGAGAGTGTTCGGGAACACGCAAATGATGTAAACAGCGGGATAACTATTGAAGAGTTCAGCCTCACAAATCATCTTCGGTTAGATAAATGGACCAACTAAAGCATTGAATTAGCAATCGCTTTGATTCTCTTGTCATCTTCCGATTCCAGGTTCAAAGCGTCTTTAAAAGACTTATTGTACCAATGGATACCGTGGTCGAAGATAAACCAGCCGCGGATGGCAGCAAACATAATGCTGTAGAGTATGATCATAAAGAAGCCAGCAAGCCAAACCCAGAGGTACTCGGTAACAATCTGTTCAGTCTTGAACTTGGGAATGATCCAGCACCCTAGAACGAAGGTCAGGGAACACTGACTCAAGTGACAAAAAGCAATAGAAACACACAGTATCCCGTAGGGCCATAATATACTTCATTTCGATGTACCGCGTTTGCACCGCCAATTATAACTGCAGTAGAGACCCAGACACCGATAATAGCATACTTGGGGAGATTCCGAGGGCCTTTCCATCGCAAAACCAGAATGGCAAAGGTGTGAAGGGCAATAGCCTAAGAGCGACGTTAGAGTGTGGCGACAAACTCAATGAAAGAGACAGGTATGTACCAAGGAACTGAAATACGAGTCAATCAGTTCTAGTTTATGAAATAATCGATTCTGATACGTACGTCATGGATACCCCAACTATTCCTATTTGTTTTATGACAGCCTGCGCCGTGCACAGTCCGCCTTCTGTAATAGCCTTTTCACGTTGATGCTTGTCACAATTGTGCCTTTTACAGCTGAGATGATATAGAATCTCACCCCTTCTGCCATCCATCTGATGTTCGGCATGTGTCCTGCACGACAATTAGCATTGAGGGCATGCATGGCTGCGAAACTCACCGATAGCTTGCACAAGGTCTGCCACCATGAGGTTGAGGAACAGACCAGAACTGGTCGCATCTGGTGGCCACCGTACATCCTTCCTTCTCCAAGTATATAGCATCCTCCTTAGCCATCCGTACTGTTGGGGTTCACCTGAGAACGACAATACCTTGAAGTTAAAAAATGCCTACCAAGGCATAACAGAGGATGAGGGTCACAGATGCCACCGATAAGCTAGGATACACAAAACATCAATAAATGCATGAGTCGCTTGAATGGACGACAGCGTACAATGCGGTTTCAACGATGACAAAAATCCCTAGTCGTTGGCCGAAGGTGAACATGGTGGAATCGAGGAACGAGGAACACAATCCGGGAGATCAGTGATCATTCATAAGACCTCGGTATTTATTAGTCGCCTGACCATCATAAAGTCCAAGAAGAAGGACTTATTCGGGTATACGTTCAAATATGTACGTTCACCCGCCTAGATAAGAAAACTTACCCGTCAATTCCGCCTAGTTCCCGAGGTTAGTGACATGTTGTCGTTGGTGGCCGTGGTACCAGGCTGCCAGGCATATGCAGTACTAGGACTCCGAGATTCATTGCTCTCTATAGGAAATAGGAGGACCCGTTCCCAAAAAGTCGAAAAATGCCTCGATTTTTATCCGGACGGTTTTGCCCAATTTTTATCCGGATGGCGGTTTCGGCCTCGGATGCTGCATCCAGCATAGCTATTTTTTATTTTTTCACTCTAAAATGCTGATTTTTCCCTCGGCGGGCTCTCTGGAGCATCCATATGCACATCTTGGATGTCTCAGAAGTGAAAAGGCACAGTTAGAACCAGAAAATGTAATATATATATTATATGCATCAAATTTCGATAATGTTGGGGCCTAGTAACTCCTCATCTTCTGCAGGCTTCTTCCTTCCGGTGAGAGTTTTCAAAGCTTGAAGAACCTTCTCACCATTACCCTTGATTTCTTTGAACAGTTTCCAATCCTCTGAAGGAAGTCTCCTGTAGTCTGGCGTTCCTCACCTGGGCCATTTGTTATCCGGACTCGGCTCCGATTTCTGTCCGGAAAAACTCCTCCAGGATTTTGCCGAATTGTTAATTTTTTGTCAGGACAATGCTATGGGTTTTCAACAATTTCTATCCAGATACGGGAATGGCATTATAGGGAGCTCTCAGGGGTCTTTAAATGGGTCGGAGTCCGGAAGCAACGTGCCGCTAATGATGGACCGGGCGTCGGCGTTCCTAGAACCCCGGAAAGCTCAAGAAAAGGACTTCATGCATCATAAATTCACACATCAATTATGCAATTGTTAGCGCTGAAGCGGTGTCTGCCAATGCCATACTTGTTCAGATGTATGTACTTTTTAGGGGCTTAGTCTATAATCAGAAACTGTTCACATGAGTGTTTGTCGAGCTTGTTGACTTGTCTCTCGCTTCCAGAATGAGGTTACGTCGACATGCCGTTCCTTTCAACTTGGCAAGACTAGTTTTCCTAAATATCCTTCAACTGTAACTTGCAAACTGCGGCTGCGGACGCCAGCTAGCAATGTACAGAGGTGGTTCGAAATGAATTCATTAGAAGCTATAGTTTCTTTGCCTCGCGTCATCAGTGTGTCAGGTACCATGTCCCTGACTCCTCTTAGAGTCAGATCTATACTCCTCTCAGAGTCATATCTATACTCCTCTTAAAGTCATATCTACACTTACGCTATGTGCCGTTTTTCAATCAGCCAGTTTGGTCATGGTGGCGCTTCCTCCAGGGTCGGTTTCAAGATTTTCCCGAGCAAAGAGTAAACCTACATCTTCGAAATCAACTTCGCTACTGCCATTGTCGATGATGATTTCAACTCGAGAGACTCGTCCTTATCGATTACCTCTCGATTCCGATTCCACCGGCTTTATTTCTCACTGGTAGCCTGGCAAGAGGTGAGAATCTTTTTTGTAGTTAATGAACGTTTGTTTGATAACTTGCTAATTGAACCCATCAGAATCCGCACACCGTGGTCCCTCAATAATTCAGTAACTATAACCAATACCTAGTTCCAGCGAATTCAATGTCCTTCAAACTCTTTTTCTATATGTCTATGGCAAACATTATGTTTTCAATCAATGCATACCCACGGACTCTACTAGTAACTTCAAGGTTTCTTTCGGATGGCTTTTGATTCCTCGAATCTGTCCCCAGGTAGTTATGAGCCGCATCATGATCACCTCCTCCTAATACCCACAGATTCTCACTGTGTCGGCAGTTCATCACATCATTTACTTCGTTCCTGGAGGCTATCTTCTAATATAGTTTAAATACTTACGGCGGACGGACATCTTGACGCTGGCCCGCTTTTTACACGGCTAAAAGCTGGAACAGCCTGGCCTGTTACGGTATATAATTTTCGTCCTCTTTTGTCTTGAGTACGGTCCGAGTCCAAAAAAAAAAGAAAATCACCTTATTTAATCGAGCGGCGCATCGACTTCTGAACTTAGGCTAAATAAGGACATTCCAAACCAATACAATGCCTGATCATGCTGCGGGAATTCCACGACAACACGGGTGCTGACTTGTTTCAAAGTTCATACGCACCACCGTTCATTGGATACAATTTTGTATCAACTTATAATTTTGGTCAGACACAAATTTTATTTTTATACCAGGACATAGCTAGTCTTATACTATACTACATATATACAAATATTGAGAATTAAAGAGGAGACGTAGAAAAAATTGCCCAAAGTTAGTGATTTTCCGAATATGGCAAACCACAATTGATACACCAGTGTTTGGAGTATTCCTCCATCATAGGCTGATTCATTTGCTCCCATAAAATCTTCTAATATCAGTGAGTATTCTACATTAGGGAACAAGCTTATAATTTATGGATTCTACATGATTTCTTAAATCCCGTTGTATCATTTGCTGGTGAATGAGTCAACTTCTTTTCCAAAATTAAAAAATGACAAAAGCCAGAGGCCATTAATTACTTTTGACCAAAAAAAAAACAAAAAACAAAAAAACAAAATAGGCACCTGGAAACCTACTTGCCTGGGCCATCAGTTCCACCCTGTTCCGCGTTTCAACTAAAACCGAATTATGGAGCAACAGGACACCGGAAGCCCATTTCTGGAGATTTTTTTGGGACCACGACCACAACCACGACCCCTGGCATCATTTTTAAGGGATGTTCTTGATTTGTTTATTTTTGTTTGACGGTTTTTTTGGCACCCATACATAGGGCACAAATGTTCTATAAATTGTACCTGGGAAAGGCAGTGTGGATGTTAACGTTCATCATTCAAATGATTGAACTATATTGAAGCCCCTAAATTTGCATCATGTATCTATATGTTTACTTTTTTTTATGTCTTTGTGGAAGGGATTGCGGGCGTCCACCCACCCTTCAAGTATTTAAATTTTTATTATTCCATGCCAATCAAATTCTAAAAAACCCTGGAGATAGATAAGCAGTGCTAGTGACCTCTTTGGGAATGGAACTTTGGGTTCCTGTTTCAAACTCTTTAAAACGTTCGTGGGGTTACCATGTGGTCATAGCTTACAGATATGGGTGTAATCTGATAGCGTTTTTAGAGCTGGAATAAAATATTGTTGAACATGGTTGTCCAAACCAGCGCCCAGCGCAGCTAAGCATGATTACGTGAACCCTAAGGACGGCTTCCGGTGAGGTGAAAAAGTAACTACTGGGACCAGCCTGACAACAGGGAGTGGAGCTTTTGATTTGTTGAGGGAAACAATGGGATTGCTTGGAGATTTTTCGGAAAAAAAAACAATTCTCTTGATCCAGCAATCCGGAACGGATGAGGAGTAGTAAATAGACGTAAGTAGGATGATGAGTTTGATTTTCCTTTCTCTTCTTCTTCTTCTCTTTTCGGACCTGTGGAGGCGTGGCCCATAGTAAACAAATTTTGATTTTATCTGAAGAGTCAGAAGGGCCGGGGTAGAGGTGTTAAGACTGCCCTCAAGTTCTTCCGTCTGAGCCGCTAGATTTAGAGTGGACTCGACCCAGTCTCCCTGGGATCTTTCTGCTCCCGAGATGAGGGGGAAAAGTGTTTTTCGGCGGTTTTCTGATTTAGGAGGGCTTTCTCTGTTATTGACTCCCATGGATAGAAAATCGGTGACCACGACGTTTGGCTTCGAGACTAGGGAGGAGCGGGTATGCATTTTGAGGTTTTACAATGTAGACAAGTGTTCTATGTGGCCATGAGACCAGTATCATGTGATAAATTTTTTAAAATACGTACTCCTCATGCATACTGATGCGGATAAGCCTAGGAAGAGACTTGTGTTGCATGAAGAAACAGAGAGAACGTTGTCGCTATAGAAAGGCAGGAGGGGTTGCATCAAGTCAGGTCAATTGGAAAGGGCCTTTTCCATTCTCCCAAAAGTATTTGTCAAATAATTGTACGATCTCTTTTTTTAGACGAAACAAACATCCAAGCCGCCGTCTTGTTGATCCCAAGACCACGACTTGCATTTGCCCTAAAAAACGAACATGTCCAGCAGCCGGATGGGCGTAGAGTGGTAAAAGATGAGGAAGACAAGATGAAAGTATTCTTTCTCTTCTTCTCTTCTCTTTTTTTTGGCCTGCGATTGCGACGGAAGCGCCATAGTAAATCGAGTTTGATGTTTATCTGAAGGCTCGAAAGTACCGACAACGACGGTAGAAGCGTTAACGGCATAAACAACCGTATAATTTAGACGAAACAAACACCCAACCCGCTGTCTTGATCCAAGGTCACGACTTCGTTTCCCTTGAATACGATATGCCCGGCATCTGGACGGGCGAAGAGTGGTAAAAGACGAGGACGGGATGAAGAAATTAGTTTCTTGATCCTCTTCTTCCCCCGCGATTGCGATGGAGGCGGCATAGTAAACGAGCTTGATGTTTTGGAAGCACCGGCAACGACGGTAGAAGCGTTAAGACCGCCCTCAAGTTCTTTCGTTCCAGTCTCCAGATTTAGAGGTAGAATGGGAGGAGCAGGTATGGTTTTTGAGGTTTTACAATGTAGACAGGTGTAGATGACTAGGTGGCCATGAGATGAGGATTCTATTGAGAAGAGACATCAGCCTCCCCGATGAATTGTTATTAATAGAATAAATAAAAAATACGTACTCTTCACGCGTACTGATGCGGATGAGCCTGGGATGAGAGTCGTACTGCATGAAGAACAGAGAGAACGTTTTAATGCCGGGTCGCTTTAGAAAAAGACAGAAACGGGTCAAGTCAATGGTTGAACTCGAGTAACATATCGTTTACATTTTTACTGTCGTCTTCTGTTCAACAAGGCGCATGCATTGAACATAGCTCCTTGCAAGATCACCTGTAGTTTGTATCTTCCTCATATTGCGTCTCGAGGTATGTTTCTTCTTCCCATGAGTATATTCGGTTACTTGGCTTTCCTTGCCTTTTCCTTTGTTTTTAGATCCAGATGAACTTGGAACATATTCAGTGTCAGGGATGATGGGAATTGGCGGTTCGAGAGACTGGAGATAGACACTGGCTTGATATAAGAAATTGAGTCGTTGGATTATATCACGGTTAGGTGTTGCGTTGACGTTTGGTATTTCGTCTTTTTGTTTCTTTCCCATGGTGGTCGTGAAAAAAAGGTATTTTTTTTGCATGTCTAAATTTGGTCGATTCCCCGACGTTCAACGAGAAAAAGAAACTTGTTCCTGTGATCCATGTGTACTTAGATGACTGAGGGACCGCCACCTTCAGAAGCTACATCGTCTAAAGCTTCCAACTTACAATCTGGGGCTCCTCTCGGTTACACGCCCTGGTATACGACCTCTTACGCTCAATACAACACTCAACCTACTGCTACTGCTGGTAGCTCTGTTGTTCCTGCTCCTGCTCTCTATCAACCCTACCCACAAACTGGTAATCCATACGCAGCCCACTATGGTCCTCACTCCTACTATCCTCAATACCAATCTCACATCTCTCAACCTCCAACCACCTCCCATTCATCATCTTCTTCTACCTCAAAACAGACGCGAAAACCACCTCCACCTTCACCTTCACCATCACCACCACTGCCTGATCCAGAAACCTATCAACATTGGGATGCCGTCATTCGTGCTTTCTTCCTTAAAACTGGGTTAACGCAGGCGTTGAAAGGGCTTGAAGCTGATATGTTGGTACTTAATTCAGAGTGGGAACAGGTGAAGATACCTCTGGCTTTGCAGGAGATGATACAAGGCTTGACGGTAGGGATTCTTTTTTTTTTTTTGCTTCTGTGATCTTTTTGAACTATATATAATATTTATGAATTTTCTTTTCAGGCTATCATGGAGCGTCGAACACCACCAACTGCCGCTGAAAATGAACAAGGACAAATGAAAGATGCGATGCAGGTTGACGTTCCTTCATCACAACCTACCCCCACCCCCACCGCGAAGTCTACGCCCTTAGAATCAACATCCGAAACAAGTACAGAATCATTAGAAAACCGTAAACTGGCATATGTTCACCTCGCCGATGGTGTTCAACCGCGTTCGCAATCCTCAGTGAGCTCTTTTGTCTTCATATAAGGTACATGGCTCAATGTGACAGTCTTTCCCCCCCTTTTTCTGTCTTCTGTTTGACTGCCTCCTCTTTACCTTGGCCTTATCCTAGATAAACAAATCCATATCCATCTTTTTGGCACAAAACCAGGCGAAGAATGATGCTTCCAATAGAGCCGAGTTTCTCTCTTCTCTTGCTGAGAGGAGGAAGCGCCAACGAAATGACGAAACTGAGGGTGGTGATGTCACTTCTCTAGACTCGAGCGAAGCAACAGGTTCAGATATTGGTGGCCAGAAAGCAGGTACATGCGCCCGAGCAGATGCCAAACCTATCGACAGAGACGCGCAGATGAAGTATGATATCGCCAAAGACGACTGGGGTCCCCTTTCAAGGAGTGCGAAGGCTGGATTGCCTTTAGACAAGGGGAATAAAAGGTCATCGCCTCTTGAGGCGGGAGCGACGGAGACAAAATCCAACATCAATATGGGTACGACGACAACCGTCATCAAAAAAGAAGTCGATGAAGATGTTGCTTCCGCTCGTCATCCTGGCTTGGATGAACGATTGAAAAATATTGAAGACCATATCGCTGTGCGCTTTGGTATGTTGGCGTTTCTGCTATTTTGTGTCCTCGATTACTCATCGTTCAAACGCAGTTCCTAATCCACCTCGAACACTCCTAGCTAGATTGAAGTTCTTGGAAGACCATCTCATTAAACTGGAGAAGGAATACCCGCCTTGGGCGGCATTGCATTTCAATCAACCTGGTCGTGGGGTAGGTATCTTTTTCATCTTTTTTTTCAAGTCATTTATAAACTGATCAATATCATACAGTGGCCACCACCTCCACGAACTACACCTATAATTGTTCCTCTCCATCTACGAGATACCACTTCAGCTTCCGACTCTACTCCAACCGAAAGTACTACAACACCTGCCGTATCAGGTTCAGGACTAGGGCTACTTCCTAAATCTAAAGTCATCAGCTCAAAGCCAAAAATTAAAAATAGCAAGCCTAAATCTAGTTTACATAGGGCTGTGATGGAGAGATTGGAGGTGCAGAGGGCTATGAGTGATGTGCCATAGTTTCTTACGTAATGAGAGTGCCACGTCAACATTCCACGTCAACCCGCAGTCTGTGTGGTCTGTCAAAAGTATCCCTCTCCCTCTCTCTCTCTCTCTTCTAAGTTAATGATGCCTGCCTCATCGTTTGTCGATCCCTCTACTCTATCTCTCCAAACACCAGCTTCTCCATCTCCCTCGCATGACGATATTGATCCCACTCATGAATCAGGTCCATCCCGCAAACGTTCCCGCAACACTTCTGAAGAGCGCAAAGAAGCTCGCGCTCACCGTAATCGTATAGCAGCTCAGAATTCTCGTGACAGACGCAAAGCTCAATTCTCTTACCTTGAGCGAAGAGTTACTGAACTCGAGGAAGAGAATCGCAGACTTCGTGCAGGCGCCCCTTCCACCCTACCTCTTTCCACTTTTGGCACTCTGCTTGCTTCAGATGACGACCGTCTGCGCACACAGAGAGAGAACGAGAGAGAGCGCGAAAACGAACAACTTAAAGCTCGTATACGCGCTTTGGAACAAGGCTGGGAGGTTGTTGTGAAAGCCCTCGCAGCACATGGGCTACCCACAGGTCTTCCTTCTACTACTACAACATCTACATCCGCTCAGTCTACCACCCCAACATCTTCAACACCCCCCACCACCACACCACCACCAATCGAAGCTTCATCCAAATCAGCCTACACAGCCTTCCCCTCACCCACACCTTCCCATGACTCACTCGAGTTTGACCCAAGTCCATCCCATTCTCCAGTTGTCACTCCCAACAACTCTTTCGCCTCAATCCCACTCTCAATCGGCACAACTGAACCGCAGATCAATGACGAACCCACTCGCCACCTAGCACGGGTGGCGACCATCGAGCCTTCCCTAGCTCCGATGTCCCTGCAGCGGGTGGTTTCCTCGTCTCTGCCTTCTCCAATGCCGTACATTCGGGCTCTTCAACTCAAACAACAACAGCAGCAGCAATGGACGACGACAAGGAGATGGAAGATTTCTTCCGTGAGATTCTCGCGTCGCCAAAATCAACGAATGCGCCGTTGTTGCCTGTTGCGGATTCATCCGCAACGGAAATAATGAGCATTGGATTCGGGTCTGGCGTGAGTGGGGGAGTGAACGAGGAGAGAGAAAAGGAGGTGGAAGAAGAGGGAGTGCAAGGTGAAGAGCAGAAGGAGGAGAAAGAGAAGACTTTGATTCCAATAGCGACGGAGACTGGAACAGAACACAACACAACAGACGACACTACAACAGTCAACTGGGCAAATGAGATCGAGATGCAGCGCATACTCGATACTATGATGACCATGTCTTCCTCTGGAGAAGACAACCAATTGAATGTGGGCTTGGGCATGGAGTTCGTAACCCCTGAGAACACAGAGTTCGAACTTGATATGGTGGGGATTGAAAATTTCGGGTTTGATTTGGATTTCGCTTCGATTGTGGGTTCAGCAGGACAGTCTTGGGATACGAGCGTCTTTTGAGGTGGTGGTTTACTTTGTCCGACCATCACTCCTTTTAGATACGCCCCCGTCTCAACTACTACGGGGAATCATTTCCGCCTTGCCGATCCGCTGACTCTCCATCATTTATTCGACGCGTCCAGTTCTTTGTCGGAATCGTCGCCCATCCACACTGCGAGCGCATACATACAACCATTCCAAAAAAAGAAAATTGGCTGGACCTTCTTTCGTCTCGTCACCTCTATGCTCTCCATTCAAAATATGGTCATCTCCTATGATCGTCAGCTGTTTCTGTGTCCTATGTTAGTCTCATCGCACGTCTTGCTGTTTTTTTTCATTCAATACTCTGATTCTGGTTTAACCTAATCATTTTCTTATCTTCTGCTTTTTCTCTCTCTTCTCATCTCATAACTTAAAATCACTCGCATTCAAGAGTGCCCTTTTTTGGAAACTTGATTTTTTTTGGTTTTATTCTCCATGTTCGGATAGCCTCTCTCCTTTGTTTTCTGGTTCTATGCTTTTTGTTCTGGTGTCCCTTTTCCCCTTTGCTACCTAAAACTAGTTTTCCCCTACCTCAACGGACCATCCTGCATACTCTTTCCTCATACCGCTCATCATCACACTTGCCATCTACCCACCACCACCGGCATCATTGACTACCCGACGATATACACCATCAACCCATCACATGACTTCAACATCCTTTCCTTTCCCCATAACCCAACCAGTTCATATTCTCTTCTCTCTCTCTCTCTCTCCAATCCTCAATCGCGCGTCGCTGCATGCTCCCCTTCGGGGTTTTGAGTCGCGCGTCGTTTCGTTGATTGAAGTGGTTGGAAGAGGGTTGTGGGGGGTGGGGAATCTTATGATATATACTTTGTTGACGGGGGGAGGGCAGCAAAGGAAGAGAAAAAAGGCAAACAGTGTTGTCTTTGGGTTCCTTGATAGCTAAGGCCACTTTTTCTTTCTTTGGGTGGTATTGGGTGTTTGTGGGCGAGCGATCATGGGTTCATCTTTTCATGTGGAAGAGCGTGCACTGTAGGGGGATTTTTTGGCATTGGATTTAGCCATGGACTTAGTAGCATTTTGCATATTAAAAAGTAATCGGTATTTTAGGAGAGAACAGGTTGTTTTAGAATTTTGGAGATGAAATAAACAAAGGTTTATTAGGTTTTTTTGGGTGGCGGAATAACCTCTTAGTAAAACGGGCTATCTTAGACATATAATTTCTTTCTGCCAACTTACTGACGAACAACTTCAATCTGGAATGAACAATCATTGTCTGTATGCTTGGAACCCTTTGTTTATTGTCAAGGACGTGGATTTGCACTAGAGCGATAACTGGTTTTTTTAAAATTTTTATTCAAAGGAAGGGGATTGGTATAAAGAACGTGATATATCTGTAACGAGCGCTAACTAAAAAAATGAGTGTGAATTTTTTTTTTTTTGATAGTCAAAAGATGGAAGAAACAACAAACTCCCCCACCCCTTCCTCCCTCCTTCCTTCCCTAAAAATCGTCCTACTTGGATTTTACTTGAACTCCGATAATAGGACTCAACCAAGTTTCATAATCCTGTTCAATCTGGGGATTTCCCGTAACCCTCAGTGCTCGTAAGAGAACACGGTAGGAACCGTTCGGAATAACGGTCTTATTAGCAAAGGTGGGAGTTGCAAGAGAAAGAGAGTAGAAAGGGTTTCCGAGAAGGTCCTTTTTTTTTAAAAAAAAAAGAAAGGAACAGGTTAGTCATAAGTGAAAAAGACAAAAGGAATGTTTTTCTTACCTCGTTGTTACGCGAAA